>Ga0207674_10000660_pt1 | contig 44851 bp, 50 predicted proteins | sample KBSCornC72_FD_184303 | JGI IMG/M metagenome (GOLD analysis project Ga0207674, IMG submission 184303) | Corn rhizosphere microbial communities from Kellogg Biological Station, Michigan, USA - KBS Corn C7-2 (SPAdes) (version 2) | ecosystem: Host-associated > Plants > Roots > Rhizosphere > Soil ... | reverse complement strand
CGCATCGAGGGTTCGGGCGGGTAGATGTAGGTGTTGCGGACCGCGAACTCTTTCAGGATGTCGTTCTGGATCGTGCCGGTGAGCTTGTCGTGCGGGACGCCCTGTTCCTCGCCGGCGACGATGAAAAAGGCCATGACCGGAAGGACTGCGCCGTTCATGGTCATGCTGACCGACATCTGATCGAGCGGGATTCCGTCGAAGAGCAATTTCATGTCCTCGACGGTATCGATCGCGACGCCGGCCATTCCGACATCTCCGGCTACACGCGGATTGTCGCTGTCGTAGCCACGATGCGTGGCGAGATCGAAGGCGACACTAAGGCCCTTCTGACCCGCGGCTAGGTTGCGACGGTAGAAAGCGTTGGATTCTTCGGCGGTCGAGAAGCCGGCGTACTGGCGGATCGTCCAGGGTCGGCCCGCGTACATGGTCGCATAAGGTCCGCGCGTGAACGGCGCGACGCCGGGATAGCCACTGTCGATCGCGTCGTCGGGACCGTAGACGGTCTTCAGGCTGATGCCTTCGACCGTCTCACGCGACAGGTCCCTGCCGCGCGATTCCTTCGCGGCGAGCGTCTCCCAGTCCTGGCGCTTGTCAGACGACATACAACTCCGTTCGGGCTGAGCCTGACAGGGAACCCACAAAAGTACTACTTTTGAGGACCCACGAAGCCCTGTCTTTCCCCTTCAACCCCCTAGGAAAAGGCCAGCCCTTCGACAAGCTCAGGGCGATCGGCCGCTCCGCTCGCCTACTTGCCGATGGCGTATTCAAAGCCCTGCGCCATTGTCCGCGGATCGATCTCATGCTCGCCGCCGTGCCAGCTCACCTGCACTGTCAGCCCCGCCTTCTGCAGCCCGGGAACGATGTTGTCGCGAACGTTGGCTAGCGGCAGCATGTCGTCGTGGCGTCCATGCGTGATGTAGATCCGCTGTGACTTGTCGACGGCAGGCGGAAGCCACACCGTCCCTGGCGACAGCGCAGCGACGCCCTTGAACAATTCCGGGTTCGAAAGTCCGAGCGAGAGCGCGTAGCCCGCGCCGTCCGAGAAACCGAGCACCGCGACCCGCGCCGGGTCGGCCGGCGCCTTGGCGAACAGCTCGGTCAGCGCCGCATCGATCGCTGCGGGGTCGCTGCCGAAGTCCGCTCCGCCGGCGCCGTCGGGTTTCAGAGCCCAGCTGCCCGACGCGGCCTGCGGCACGAGCAGGATCGCGCCGGTCTTGTCGGCTTCCTTGATGAACTGCTTCAGAAAATCGTCGGCCCGCTGCCCCGCGCCGTGGAGCAGGAGCACGACCGGCGCCGGCGCCGACAAATTATGGGGAACGTAGACGAATGTCTTGTCATTGAGACGGCTCGTGCCGGTTTTCAGCGCCAGCGAGACCTTCGCGGGTCTGGCATGCAGATCGGGTTCAGCAGCCCGCACGGACATTGCAGGAACGAGCAGCGCGAACGCAGCGAGCAATTTCGAGATACGCATCACGACTCCTTGAAACTTTCCAACATGTTGGCCCGCTAGCGTGGAACGATGCCCGTCCCAACCCCCTTCAAGGCGAGGCAGGCGGGCTCAGCGCGAAGTCCAGCGATTCATTCCACGCAGCGTCATCCACGGTATGCCCGCCGTTGAACCAGCGCACACGCGGGTGCAGCCCGGCCTTCTCGAGGGCGGGAACGATATTCCCGATGACATTCGAAAAAGGCAGGATCTCGTCGCGGCGACCATGGGTGATGAAGATTCGCTGCGACCTGTCGACATGCGCCGGAATTGCGAGATAGCCGGGCGAAAGTGCGACAATGCACCGGAACAATTGTGGGTTGGCGAGACCGAGCGAGAGGCCGTAGCTGGCGCCGTCGGAAAATCCGATCACGACGGTCCGCCGCGGATCGATCGAAACCTGGGCGAACAACTGCGCAAGCGCTTGATCGATCTTCGCGACATCGGGTCCGAAGTCCAATGATCCATCCGGTGAGGGGCGAATGCGCCAGCTGACATCGGTCGATTGCTGCGCAAGCACGATCGCTCCCCACCGCTCCGCCACCGGCACGTAACGCGCGAGAACGCGCGAGGCGTCGCCCCCAGCCCCATGCAGCAGCACGATCAAGGGCGCCGGATCCCCCAACTGTTTCGGCCGGTAGGCATAAGCATTGTCGGTCAGCCGGGTGGTTCCGGCCGGCAAGGTCGCGGCCACCTGGACGGGTCGGGCGAGCAGGACCTGGGCATCGACCGGAGTCGCGAGTCCGACGGCCAGCGCCGCAAGGATCGCGACCAACCTCATGCGTGCGCTTGGGGCGGCGATTCCATGATCTCGGTGAGGACCCCGCCCATGTCCTTGGGGTGAACGAAGAAGACCAGCGTCCCGTGCGCACCGATACGCGGTTCGCCGAGGACTCGCGCGCCCTTCGCTTCGAACTCACTCTTGGCGGCGTGTATGTCGGACACTTCGAAGCAGACGTGATGCTGTCCGCCGAGAGGGTTCTTTTCGAGGAACTTCACGATGGGACTGTCGTCGCCGAGCGGCTCGATCAGCTCGATCTGCGAGTTGGGCGCATCGACGAAGCAGACGCGGACGCCTTGCGCAGGGAGGTCGAAGGCTGGCCCGTGCGGCTCCGCGCCGAACATCCTGGCGTAGAGCGCGAGGCTGTTCTCGATCGACGGCGTCGCGACGCCCACATGGTTGAGGCGGCCGAGTTTCATCTGTTCTTCTCCATGACGACGTCATTGCGAGGAGCGAAGCGATGAAGCAATCCAGCCTGTCCAATGCGCCTCTAGATTGCTTCGCTACGCTCGCAATGACGGCAACTACTGTTGAACGACCACCTCAGTCGTCACGCTGTTGGCGATGAAGCAGGCCTCGTGGGCGCGATGGTGGAGGTCGGCGATCGCGGCATCGTCCGGCGGACTGCCGCCCCAGGTTACGCGCGGACGCAGCGTCACCCGAGTCATCGCCATTTTTCCGTCCGAGCGCTTTTCGAGCACTCCCTCGGCCTCATCGACATAATCGTCGAGGACGAACCCCGCCCGCCGCGCGAAATCGACGAAGAACAGCATGTGGCATGACGACAGCGAGGCGACGAATGCTTCCTCCGGATCGACCCCCGCAACATCCGACCAAGGCGTTGGAACGACATGCGGGCTCGCGCTGGCGGGCACGACCGCACCGCCGTCGAATTCCCATTCGTGGGCGCGGCTGTACTGCCCCTTGGTGAAGTCGCCGTCGCCCGTCCGGCTCCAGCGGATAGTCGCGGTGTAAGTGCTCATCACCAACCTTTCCAAGGAATGAGAGCCGCAGCGATAAGCGCGGCAAGCAAGCCAATCCAAATATGATAGCCGACGAAGCCACCCCAGAATGAATAGAAGCGATCAGTCACAACGGAATGTTGTCGTGCTTCTTCCATGGATTCTCCAGCTGCTTGTTCCTGAGTTTGCGTAACCCCATCGCGACCCGCCGCCGCGTGGAATGCGGCATGATCACCTCATCGATGAAGCCCTTGCTCGCGGCGACGAACGGGTTGGCGAACTGCGCTTCATATTCGGCGGTTCGCTTGGCGATCGTCTCCGCGTCCTTCGCATCCTGGCGGAAGATGATCTCGACCGCACCCTTGGCGCCCATCACCGCGATCTCGGCCGTAGGCCAGGCATAGTTCAAGTCGCCGCGCAGATGCTTGGAGGACATGACGTCATAGGCGCCGCCATAGGCCTTGCGCGTGATCACCGTGATCTTGGGCACCGTCGCTTCGGCATAAGCGAACAGCAACTTCGCGCCATGCTTGATGATCCCGTGATGCTCCTGGCCGACGCCGGGGAGAAACCCTGGAACGTCGACGAAGGTCAGGATCGGAATGTCGAACGCGTCGCAGAAGCGGACGAAGCGCGCGGCCTTTTTCGAAGAGTTGATGTCGAGCACGCCGGCAAGCACCATCGGCTGGTTGGCGACGACGCCGACCGTTCGCCCTTCGATCCGGCAGAAACCGACGATGATGTTCGCGGCATGCGCGGGCTGGAGCTCAAAGAAATCGCCCTCATCGGCAACCTTCCGAATGAGCTCATGCATGTCATAGGGCGTGGCGGCCGACGGCGGGACCAGGGTGTCGAGGCTTTCCTCGATACGGTCGATCGGGTCGTGGCACGGCCGCTCGGGCAGGTCGTGGCGGTTCGACAAAGGCAGGAAGTCGACGAACTCGCGGGTCGCGAGCAGAGCGTCGATGTCATTCTCGAACGCGACATCCGCCACGCCCGACCGGGTCGTGTGGGTGATGGCACCGCCCAGCTCTTCCTGGGTCACGACCTCGTTGGTGACGGTCTTCACCACGTCCGGCCCGGTGACGAACATATAGGAGCTGTCCTTCACCATGAAGATGAAGTCGGTCATGGCGGGAGAATAGACCGCCCCGCCCGCGCAGGGTCCCATGATCAGGCTGACCTGCGGGACGACGCCAGAAGCAAGCACGTTGCGCTGGAAGACTTCCGCATATCCGGCAAGGCTCGCGACGCCCTCCTGGATGCGGGCACCGCCGGAGTCGTTGAGTCCGATGACCGGCGCCCCGACCTTCATCGCCATGTCCATGACCTTGCAGATCTTCTGCGCGTGCCGCTCGGACAAGGATCCGCCGAACACGGTGAAGTCCTGGGCGAAGGCATAGACCAAACGGCCGTTGATCGTGCCGGAGCCGGTCACGACTCCGTCGCCCGGCACCTTCTGCTTTTCCATCCCGAAATCGTTGCAATTATGCTCGACGAACATGTCATATTCTTCGAACGAGCCCGGATCGAGGAGGACGGACAGTCGCTCGCGAGCGGTCAGTCGGCCCTTGGCATGTTGCGCCTCGATGCGCTTTTCACCGCCGCCCAGCCGGGCCGCCGCGCGCTTTGATTCAAGCTCTTCGATCGTCGTTGCCAAGGGCACTCTCCTCGCGCGGCGCGTCCTTCCACGAGCGGCTCATCGGGTCAATCGGGCGAACTGTCGTTTGTTGCAGCGCACAATCGTATTAATTCACGTTAGTTCGCATGACTCGCTCGGAACCGTAGCGGCCATCGGCCCGTTCATCTGTGGGAACAAATCTCACGGAGGTTAAACGGAAAAATGCTCACTCGCGTCGGAGTGCCTGTAGAGTCTGTGGCCGAGCACTCGGCGCCGGATCCCGGGCCGACAACTCTCATCTGTTTTTCGCACTTGCGATGGAACTTCGTTTTCCAGCGGCCGCAACATCTGATGAGCCGCTTCGCCCGTGACAGGACCGTCATCTACTGGGAGGAACCGGTCGAGATCGGCCGCAAGGAAACGGCATTTCTCCAGGTCCGCCAGGCGGAGGACTCGCCGAACGTTCGGATCGTCGTTCCGCACCTGCCCGAAGGCATGCCCGAAGATGCGCGCGAAGCCGCCTTGAAGCGGCTGCTCGACGCCCATGTCGCGTCGCTGCACGGCCCGCTGGTCGCCTGGTATTACACGCCGATGATGCTGCCTTTCTCGCGGCATCTGGAATTCGATGCCGTCGTCTTCGACGCAATGGACGAGCTTTCGAAATTCCGCTTCGCCCCGCCGAAGCTGTTGGAGCTCGAGCAGGAGCTGATCGATCGCGCGGACCTCGTCTTCACCGGGGGCGCCAGCCTTTTCGAGGCGAAGAAGGACCGTCATGACAGCGTTCATTGCTTCCCGTCGTCAGTCGACCGGGCGCATTTCGCCAAGGCGCGATCCGGGCTTTTCGATCCGGCCGACCAGGAAGACCTGCCTCGGCCCCGGCTCGGTTTTTACGGGGTAATCGACGAGCGTTTCGACACCGAACTTCTCGCGAGGGTCGCCGAAATGCGGCCGGACTGGTCATTCGTGATGGTCGGGCCGGTTGTGAAGATTTCCGAGGAGGAGCTGCCGAAGCGGCCCAACATCCATTACCTCGGCGGCAAAACCTACGAGCAGCTGCCAGCCTATCTCAGCGGCTGGGACGTCGCTTTGATGCCGTTCGCGATGAATGAATCGACCGAGTTCATCAGCCCGACCAAGACGCCGGAATATCTCGCCGGCGGCAAGCCGGTGGTCTCCACTCCGGTGCGCGACGTGGTGCGCACCTATGGCGAACTCGAGGGCGTTCGAATCGCGAGAGACGCCGAAGGCTTCGTCGAAGAATGCGAGGCGGCGCTCGAGCTCTCCGCCAACCCCTTCGAATGGCTGTCCGAAGCGGACCTGATGCTGTCCGCGAGCAGTTGGGACACGACGCAGGCGCGGATGGCCGGGCTGATCGCCGAGGTGCTCGGCACTCGCGCGGAGGGCCGGTCTCCCGCTCTGCTCGTGGCAGCAGAATGACTGGGCTCCTGCGCGCCCCGGAGGGCGGCCGGCGGCCCTACGAATATTTGATCGTCGGCGCCGGTTTCGCCGGTTCAGTCCTCGCCGAACGGCTGGCGACCCAGCATGGCGCCCGCATCCTGTTGATCGACCGCCGTCCGCACGTCGGCGGCAATGCCTATGACGAAAAGAATGCGGCCGGAATCCTCTATCACAAATACGGGCCGCACATCTTCCACACCAACAGTGACCAGGTGGTCGACTATCTGTCTCGCTTTACCGAGTGGCGGCCGTACGAGCACCGCGTGCTCGCCGAGGTTCACGGGAAAAAGGTGCCGATCCCGATCAACCGAACGACGCTCAACGAACTCTTCGGACTGCACCTCAAGACGGATGAGGAAGCAGCGGCTTATCTCGCGACGCGGGCCGAACCCATCGAGGACATCCAGACGTCAGAAGACGTGGTGATCAACGCGGTCGGCCGTGAGCTCTACGAGCTGTTCTTCCGCGGCTACACGCGCAAGCAATGGGGGCTCGATCCTGGCGAGCTCGACAAGCAGGTCACGTCGCGGATTCCGACGCGGACCAACACCGACGATCGCTATTTCAGCGACACGTTCCAGGCCATGCCGCTCCACGGTTATACGGCGATGTTCGAGAGAATGCTGGACAATCCGATGATCGAAAGGTCGCTCGGAACCGACTTCCGCGACTTGCGCGACAAAGCCGGCAAGCTCGCCGAGCACATCATCTACACCGGCCCGGTCGACGAATATTTCGAATATCGCTTCGGCAGGCTGCCTTATCGCTCCCTGAAATTCGACCATCGAACTTTGGAGCAGGAGTGGCATCAGCCCGTCGCGGTGGTGAACTATCCCTCCGAGGATGTGCCATACACACGCATCAGCGAGTATAAGCATCTGACGGGGCAAGAGGCGCCAGTGACGACGATCACCTACGAATATCCCTCGGTCGAGGGCGATCCATATTATCCGATTCCGCGGCCGGAGAATCAGGCGCTGTACAAACGCTACGAAGCCCTCGCCGATGCGACCCCGGGCGTGACTTTCGTGGGCCGCCTCGCGACCTATCGCTACTATAACATGGACCAGATCGTCGGCCAGGCGCTGGCGACGTTCCGAAGGATCGACGAAAGCCGAAAACGGCGACAGCCGCAGCCGACGTCGGTTGCGGCTGAGTGAAGCCACGGCGCTCTGCGAACGCGATAGCCGCGCCGGTCGCGGGCACATACTGCAACCCGATCCTCGACGAGGATTTTCCCGACCCGGCCGTGATTCGGGCGTCCGATGGCCAATATTACGCCTATGCGACCCAGACTCTGCGAGATGGCCGCTGGATCAACATTCAAATCGCCCGGTCGACGGATCTGATCCACTGGCATCATATCGGTGACGCCCTTCCCGAAAAACCCGACTGGGCCCGCGATACGCAGGATTTCTGGGCCCCTTTCGTGCTCTGCGATGGGGAGCGTTACTTCATGTATTATTCCGCCACGCACGACGCCTGCCATGACCCGGAGCGCGGCCATTGCCTTGCGGTCGCGACCTCCGATTCACCGGCAGGACCATTCGTCGACATGGGCATGCCGCTCCTCCTCGGCGTTGGCTTCGAATATATCGATCCGATGGTGTTCGCCGACCCCGAAAGCGGCAAGTGGCTGCTCTATTGGGGTTCCGGATTCCACCCGATCAAGGTGCAGGAGCTTGGGCCTGACGGGATGTCGTTTGCGCCCGGAAGCGAGCCCATCAGCCTCATCTGGCCCAATCCGGTAAAGGGTGCATTCCCGCGGCTCGTCGAGGCCGCCTGGGTCATCCGTCATGACGAGTTTTATTACCTTTTCTATTCCGGCGACAATTGCTGCGGACCCGACGCCGAATATGGCGTGATGGTTGCCCGATCGCGCGAACCGACCGGTCCGTTCGAGACCCTGGAGGAGTCGCGAGGCGTGCCCCACAGCCTGATGCTGTTCAAGAGCGAGCGCTGGCTCGCACCCGGACATAATTGCATCATCCAGGATGAGGCCGGCGAGACCTGGATCATCTATCATGCGATCGACGTGAACCGCCCCCGGCAAAGGCAGGAGGACGAGATCAACAGTCGTCGAATCCTGCTGATCGACCGCATCGAATGGCGCGACGGCTGGCCCCACGTCGGAACCCCTTCGGACGAGCCGCGGCCGGCACCAATCGTCTAGCGGCGACTTCCTCCAACGACAGAGACGCTTTCGGGCGTCCGAGCGAGGAGTGCCCGCTGAACATTGAATTCCTCCAGCAGGCGCTCATCGACGTGACGGCTGCCGTCCGCGACGATCGTGGAGAGCAAGCCGGTCTCGGCATGGCGGCTGTTGTCCCAGCCGGGATAAGCGGTGATCGGGTACCAGCAGATGCCGCGGATGTCGGCGCCCCGGCTCATCGCGTCGCGCACCTCGTTGGACACATAATGGAGCCAGGAAGGCTTGGCTGAGCCTTCCGCGCCTGTCTCCGACAAGAACATTGGTTTCTTGTACCGCTCGTTCATTTCAAGGAGCATGTCGGCGAGAGGGCGATATTCATGGTGGCCCATCGGGACGGTCGGCCCTTCGTAATACCATTGGTTGTGGGGGTAGAAATTGAAGCCGATCACATCGACGAGCGAACTGTCCCCGCCGAGTTCCGGCTCGGCCATCCCGAGAATCCAGTCATAGGCCTCGTACATCCCCCGAAGATTCTGCTCGGCCGCGCGCACCGTTTTGCGTCTTCGATCATGGGGCGCGATGTGGATCAGAGGTTCCGCGCCGACGATCGTGGAATGGGGCCAGGTCTGCTTTACGGCCCGCGATGCAATGATCGCCGTTCGCACCAGCTGACGCTTGAACCAGCCACGCTCTTCCGGGCCAACGCGAGGGAAATATCCATCATCCACGGCCCAGGACAGGAAGTTGATCTCATTCAACGGGCAGATCAGCGGCGACCGCCCGGTGGCCGATTGCTGGACCTCCAGCGCAGCCATCGCGAAGTGCGTGAAGCGCTCGGGGAAATCGGGCGCCGCCTGGTCGATGCAATCGGGCGAACCGTAGTGAAACAGGTCCCAGATAACCTCAAGCCCGACACTTTCGGCGGCCTCGAGCGCGGGCAGCCAGCTCGACCAGTCATATTGGCCGGGCGATTTCTCAATCAGGTGCCACCGTAAGCCATCCCGGATCGTTCCGAAGCCGAGATCCTTGCACAGGCGATAGTCGCGCAAGACATGCTTGTCGTGGCCGGTCGCCCGGATGAGGTCGAGGCGCACGCCGTCGCGCCTCCGATGGGACGAACATTCGAAACCGGCCTGGAAAAAACTTGCGAACATGGGGGACCAATGCGCGAGGCAACGAATGGAGCCGCATTCACCTTACAACAGGCACGGGTGATCGGGCTACTTCCCCGAAGACGCCTTGCTCGCCGTATGACGTTCGAGCTCGTCGCCGATCAGGCGAACCACGTGCAGCACATTGGTCGACCCGGCTGTCGCGAACGGAATTCCCGCCATCAGCACGATGCGATCTCCACCGGTAGCCAATTGGTGGCGAAGCGCCATGCGCTTGCCCTTGCCAACCATCTCCTCGAAGCTTGCCACGTCGCGCGTGTGCACTGCGTGAACGCCCCACAGCAGGCCCATGCGCCTCGAAGTGTGCATCGACGCGCTCATCGCCAGCAGCGGCACGGACGGCCGCTCGCGAGCGATACGCCGAGCCGTCGCGCCGGAGCTCGTGTAGCAGACCATAACCGTCGCCGAGACCGTGCTCGCGATTTGCCGCGCTGACCCTGCGAGCGCATCGGCGGTCGTCGGCTCCAGCCGCGTCTGCGTGAAGTGGACGCGCGCCGGATAGGTCGGGTCGCGTTCGACGCTGTTAGCGATGCGGTCCATCATCTGCACCGCCTCGCATGGATATTGGCCGGCGGCGCTTTCCGCCGAGAGCATCACGGCGTCGGCACCGTCGTAGATCGCCGTCGCGACGTCGTTGACCTCGGCCCGCGTCGGCGTCGGCGACGTGATCATCGATTCGAGCATCTGCGTCGCGACCACCACCGGTTTGCCGAACTGTCGTGCGCAGGCGACGATCTTGTTCTGCAGCGGCGGGACGGCTTCGGGCGGGAGCTCGACGCCGAGGTCCCCGCGCGCGACCATTACTCCGTCAGCGAGCGCAATGATGTCGTTCAGGCGCTCAATCGCCGCCGGCTTCTCGATCTTGGCCATCAGCAATGCCCGATCGCCGATCAGCGCTCGCGCCTCGGCGACATCCTCCGGTCGCTGAACGAAGGACAAAGCAACCCAGTCGGTGCGTTGCTCCAGCGCGAATTGCAGGTCTCCGCGATCCTTCCGAGTCAGCGCGGGAATCGGGACCAGCACGTTGGGAACGTTCACGCCCTTGTTGTCCGAAACGCGCCCGCCGACTTCGACCTCGGTCACGATCCGGTCGGGCTCGGTCTCCAGGACCTTGAGGCGAACCTTGCCGTCGTCGATGAGGATGTTCGTCCCATGAGCGACGGCTTCGAACAGCTCGGGATGCGGCAGCTCCACTCGCTCGTCGCTACCGGCTTGGTCCTTGCGGTCGAAGACGAAGCGCTTCCCCTTCTCGAGGTTCGCTTCGCCGCCTTTGAAGTGCCCGACACGAAGTTTCGGCCCCTGCAGATCGAAGAGGATCGTCGTCGGCCGCCTGAACTCCTTTTCGAGGGCGCGGATGTGCTCGACGAGGCGGGCCTTCTGCCTTTTATCGCCGTGGCTCATGTTGATCCGGAAGGCGTCGGCGCCCGCGAGCATGAGCTTTCGGATCATCCTTGCGTCGCTCGAAGCCGGGCCGAGCGTCGCCAGGATCTTCACCTTGCGGGAACGGGGCGGGAGAGCCTCGGTCACCATGTCTCCTTATCGTGAGCGCCCCTCGCCATAGCCGCTTGATATGGCGGTTCAACCCGCTACAGCCGCCGCTCAAACCTCAAATCGGAGATTGCGGGAAATGGCGGAAGGCACCGTCGCGGCGGATCAGCTGCGACTGTTCATCGAGCGGATCGAGCGCTTGGAGGAAGAAAAGAAGGGCATCGCCGACGATGTCCGCGACGTCTATGCCGAGGCGAAGGCCAACGGCTACGACCCCAAGATCATGCGCATGATCGTTCGCTTGAGGAAGATGGAGACGCACACGCGGCAAGAGCAGGATGCGGTGCTGGATACCTATCGCCAGGCGCTGGGCCTGGCGTAAGGAACTGCCATGGCCGGCCACAGCAAATTCAAGAACATCATGTACCGGAAGGGGGCGCAGGACAAAAAGCGCTCCGCCCTCTTCTCCAAGCTGAGCCGCGAGATCACGGTGGCTGCGAAAATGGGCCTGCCCGACCCGGAGGCCAATGCGCGACTTCGCGCCGCGGTCATCGCCGCCCGTGCGCAGTCGATGCCCAAGGACAATATCCAGCGGTCGATCGACAAGGCGTCGGGGAGCGACGCCGAAAATTATGAAGAGGTCCGATACGAAGGCTTCGGTCCCGGCGGAGTCGCTCTGATCGTCGAAGCGCTGACCGACAATCGCAACCGCACCGCGACCAATGTTCGCACCGCCTTCTCCAAGAACGGTGGCAATCTGGGCGCGGGCGGCAGCGTCAGCCACGGCTTTTCACGCCTCGGGCTGGTCGAATATCCGGCCAGCGCCGGAGACGCGGACAAGGTCTTCGAGGCGGCCATCGAAGCCGGCGCCGAGGACGTCGAATCGGACGAGGACGGACACCGCATCTGGACCAGCGTCGACAGCCTCCATGAGGTCGCCAAGGCGCTCGAGCCCATGCTCGGCGAAGGCGAAGGCGCGAAGCTCGCGTGGAGGCCGTCGACCGAAGTCGAAGTTCGTGGAGATGATGCGTCGCAGCTCATGAAGCTCATTGACGCGCTCGAGGAAGATGATGACGTCCAGACGGTCTGGGGCAATTACGACGTCCCCGACGACGAGCTGGAGAGATTGGCCTGAAAATTCTCGGCCTTGATCCTGGCCTCGGCACCACCGGCTGGGGCTTGATCGAGGCTGACGGCAACCGCCTTCATCACATCGCGAACGGCCAGCTGACGACGAAGACGAGTGCGGAGCTTCCGCAGCGGCTCGCATCGCTGGCCGACCAGCTCGACGCGCTCCTCGTTGAACACAGACCTGACAGCGCCGCGGTCGAAGAGGTGTTCGTCAACGCCAACCCGCAATCCACACTGAAACTGGGCCAGGCGCGCGGCGTCGTGATCATGGTCGCCGCCCGCGCAGGGATGAACGTCGGCGAATATGCCGCGCGGCTGGTGAAGAAGGCGGTCGTCGGCACCGGCAATGCGGAGAAGGCACAGGTCCACGCGATGGTCGCGCGGCTGCTTCCCGGAGCGAAGATCGTCGGTCCTGACGCCGCTGATGCCCTGGCGGTCGCGATCACCCACGCGCACCATCTGGCGACAGCGCGGCGCATCGCTTAAGCCTGAAATCGATGATCGCCCGGCTTTCCGGAATTCTAGCTGAAGTCAGCGCCGACAGCGCCGTGATCGACGTCGCGGGCGTCGGCTATCAGGTGCATTGCAGCAGCCGAACGCTGGAAGCGATCGGCCCGACTGGCGGCGAAGTGCTGCTTCTGACCGAGCTTCAGGTCCGCGAGGATGCCTGGACCCTGTTCGGCTTCGGATCGGCCATCGAACGCGATTCCTTCCGAGCGCTGACCAGCGTCCAGGGCGTCGGCGGCAGGTTGGCGCTCGCGATCCTGTCCGTGTTGTCGCCCGACGAGCTCGCACGTGCCGTCAGCCAAAGCGATAAAGCGATGATTGGCCGCGCGAACGGCGTCGGGCCGAAGCTCGCCGCGCGCATCGCCAACGAGCTTCAAGGCAAGCTTGGAGTTCCGGGCCTGGCGGGCGCGCCCGCTCCGCGAGCCGGAGCCGCGGCCGACGCACTCTCAGCTCTCGCGAACCTTGGGTTCAAGCCTGCCGAAGCAAGCGCAGCCGTCAATGCCGCCCAGGACGAGCTCGGCGTGGAGGCGGGCCTCGACGCTCTGGTCCGCCTCGCCCTTCGGAAGGCCGCCAAATGACCGATCGCACTGCCTCCTGCCGCTGCGGCCAGTTAAAGGCGACAGCAACCGGCGAGCCGGTACGCGTCTCCGTCTGCCATTGCCTCAATTGCAAGAAGCGTTCGGGCAGCGCCTTCGCGGTTCAGGCGCGCTGGCCCTCGGCGCAGGTGAAGATCGAAGGGCGATCCAGGACTTTCGTCAAGATCGCCGACAGCGGCAACAGCGCGACCTTCCATTTTTGCCCTGAGTGCGGATCCGACGTGCATTACGAGATCGACGGCAAGTTCGACGGCCTGATCGCGATTCCCGTGGGCGCGTTCGACGACCCCTATTTCGCCAGACCGAGCTACTCGGTCTGGGAGAAACGCAAGCACGACTGGGTCGACATCGTCGGGAACGGCATCGAGCACACCGACTAGGCTTCAGCCGCCCCAGGCCTCGCGATAGACCCGGAGGAAATTGGCACCCATCAGTTTCTCCAGCCGGCTCTGGCTCCAGCCGCGCCGGGCGAGATCATTGGCGAACCGCTCATACCGGTCGACCGTGTTGTAATCCTCAACCAGCGGATAGACTCCGACCGCCTCTCCGGGGGCCGCGATCCCGGCCTTGATCCGGTCCAGCTGCCATTTCTTGAGCTTCTCCTTCGACTCCTCGTCGAGCGGCGTCGGCAGCGGTCCATTGTCCGTGCCTATGCCGACGTGATCCTCACCCGCGACATTGGCGATATGCTCGACATGCGCGATCACGTCCGCCCCCTTCGGATGGCTGTCGAGCGCCAGGAACGGCATGAAATAAGCGCCGACGACACCGCCCTTGTCCGCCACGGCCTTGATCGTCGCGTCATCAACATTGCGCGGATGGTCGGTCAGCGCCCGGGCGCCGGTGTGACTGATCACCAGAGGGCGTTTCGCGAAGGCCGCGGCCTCGGCGATCGTGCGAGCGCCGCCGTGCGAGAGGTCGAGAAGCTGCTTTTCCGCCTCGATGCGCTCGATCGTCGCCTTGCCGAGCTTGGTGAGACCGCCGTTGCGCGGTTCGAGTGAGCCGTCGCCCGAAAGATTGCCGTTATTATAAGTCAGCTGGACCGTCAGGACCCCATCCTTCCTCATTTGGGCGAGGCGGTCGAGGTCAGGGCCGACCATCGCCGTGTCCTGCGTGCCGATGACCATCGCGACTTTCCTGTCCTTCTTGGCCTTCACGAGGTCAGCCGCGCTCCGCGCAAGGACCAGCCGCTCGGGATTGGCCTCGATGATGTTGTGCATTCCGGCGACAGCTTTCTGATAGTCGCCCCATGGATCGGTCACGTTGCCGACCGGCATCACCGTGTCGCGAACGACTGTAATCCCCGTCGCCACCATCTCAGCCCAAGCCCGGTCGCTCAGCCGCAATTGGTCGTCCGGCGAATAAGGGTCTCCAATGCCGCCAAGACCGTCGATCACAACCGCCTGCCGGTACCAGTTCGGCGCCGCCGGCTTTTTCGCGAGCGCCGGTCCGGCCGTCAGCATCGCGGCGGCACCCGCCATCATCGTTCGCCGATCCAGTTCCATTTGATCCCCCTGCTTGTCGTTGAGCCATGCATCTGCGAATCAACGCGGGATGGCAACGGACCCGGCCCGCATCACCACGCCAGAGCGCACCGCGGAAGACGCGGATGCGGCTCTACGGCCGAAGAGCCTCGACGAATTCATCGGTCAGCAGGCCGCGCGCGAGAATCTGCGAGTATTCGTCCAGGCGGCGAAGAGTCGCGGCGAGGCACTCGACCACGTCCTCCTCCATGGCCCGCCTGGGCTCGGCAAGACGACGCTCGCCGGCATCCTCGCGCGCGAGATGGGAGTCGGCTTCCGCGCCACGTCGGGTCCGGTGATCGCCAAGTCGGGCGACCTCGCGGCCTTGCTCACCAATCTTGAGGACGGCGACGTCCTTTTCATCGACGAAATCCACCGGCTGAATCCCGCCGTCGAGGAAGTGCTCTATCCCGCGATGGAAGACCGCGCGCTAGACCTGATGATTGGCGAAGGCCCCTCCGCGCGTTCCGTCCGTATCGAGCTTCCGCGCTTCACCTTGATCGGGGCGACGACGCGACAGGGGTTGCTGACCACCCCATTGCGCGATCGGTTCGGAATCCCCGTCCGGCTCAATTTCTACACCGTCGAGGAATTGGAACAGGTCGTTCGCCGCGCCGCCCGCCTGCTGGGCGTCGAACTTGCCGAAGACGGTGGCCGCGAGATTGCCCGTCGTTCGCGTGGCACTCCGCGAATCGCGGGCCGCTTGCTCCGCCGGGTGCGCGACTTCGCTCATGCCGCCGGATCGGACTCGATCGATGCCGAGGTCGCCGATAAAGCACTCTCGCGGCTCGAGATCGATGCGCTCGGCCTCGACGCGATGGACCGGCGCTACCTGACGATGATCGCCGACCTCTACGGCGGTGGACCGGTCGGCGTGGAGACGCTCGCCGCAGGCCTCAGCGAACCGCGCGACACGATCGAAGACGTGATCGAGCCGTTCCTCATTCAGCTGGGCCTCATCGCCCGCACGGCACGAGGTCGCTGCCTGAACGGCCGTGGCTATTCGCACCTCGGATTGCCGCAGCCCCAGGGCGGCCAGGCGGGATTGTTCGACCAGGGAGCGACGTCGAAGTGATGCGTATTGCACTGGTGACCGCGCTCGCATTGATCGCGGCCGCGCCCGCTCCGGCCCAACCCGCAGCCTCCGGGGCGCCCAATTACGCGAACGATTCGACCTGGCTCTGCCTGCCTGGTCGAGCGGACATATGTTCGACCCCCCTCGCAACAACGGCGCTCAGTGCGAATGGTTACGGGTCGAACGGGAAGAGCGAAGTCGCTAAAGACCCGCCGCTCGATTGCTTCTACGTCTATCCCACGGTTTCGAACGACCAGGCGATGAACAGCGATCTGAACCCCGGCCGGGAAGAGAAGATCGCAACCGAGGCGCAATTCGCGCGATTCGCATCGGTGTGCCGGACGTACGCGCCGATCTACCGGCAGATGACCGTCGCGGCGGTCGCGGCCTATGCGGCTGGCGGCGACATCAGCCAGGCCGCGGCGATTGCGTATCGCGACGTTCTCGCCGCCTGGCGCAATTATCTCGCGACGCGCAATCAAGGTCGTCCCTTCGTCCTGATCGGGCACAGCCAGGGAAGCCTGATGCTGCAGCAGCTGATTGCCCGGGAGATCGAAAACAAGCCCGCGATCGCCGGCCGGATGAAACTCGCGATCATCCCCGGCTTCGATGTCTTGGTCCCTCAGGGCAGGCTGGTGGGCGGGACATTCAAGAAGACACCGCTCTGCAGCCGCGAAGGCGAAACCGGTTGCGTCATGACCTGGACCAGCTTCCGCGAGAAGAACGTGCCTCCACGCAACGCACTCTTCGGTGTCGCAGACAAAGCGGGGATGACCGTCGGGTGCGTGAACCCGGCGCGCCCGGGCTCGCGCGACTGGGTCAAGCTGGACAGTTATTGGTACGCACATTCGTCTTACCCGGTCCCGGGCGGCCCGATTCAATGGTCGAGCGAAGGCGCTCCTCCCACCCCTTATCTCCGCACCGAAGGCCTGGTGTCGGGAAAGTGCATCAACGACGGGCAGCGCGGCTACCTCTGGATCCACACCAACAGCAAGGCCGGCGAGAAGTGGACCGATCACATTGGCGGCGAAGTCGGGATGCTCGGCATGTTCCTTCCGGGCTGGGGCATGCACCTCGCCGACGTGGCCGAAGCGCAGGGGGATTTGATCCGCCAGGTCGAAGAGGTCGGCCGCAAACAGTGACCGACCTCGACCAACCCTATCGCGGCGGTTTCATCGGCCCGGAACATCACTTCGCGCTCAGCGTCTATTTCGAAGACACGGACGCGTACGGCATCGTCTATTACGCCAATTATCTGAAGTTCATGGAGCGCGCGCGCTCCGACATGATCCGCGCTGTCGGGATCGACCAGGCTTCGGAGCTCGCAGCCAGCGGAAGCGCTTATGCCGTTGTCGAAGTCGACATCCGCTACAGGAGGCCAGCGCGCCTCGGCGACGACATCCGTGTCATCAGCACCGTCGAAGACGTCCGCGCCTCTTCGGTGCTGATTCATCAACGAGTCATGCGGCGCGAAGAACAACTCACCGATGCGCGCGTGACTGCGGCCTTCCTCGATGGACAAGGAAAGCCGCGGCGGCATCCGCCATCATGGGTCGAGAAGTTCAGGGAAATCGCGAAACCAGCATGATCTTGAAACTCGCGCCGCTCTTCCTGATCGGCCTCACCCTTTCCACCGCCGGTTTTGCGGACGAGCCCTCGACGGTGATCGGAATCCCGCCGCTCGCTACGCCCGATCAGGGGGGCGATGCCGCGGCAGTCGCCTGGCAGGCAAGCCAACTCATCGCGTCCGATTTGCGCGCAACGTCGGAGCTCTTCCCCGTCGGACCCGATCAGAAAGACTTCTATTCCTACCCGGAGGTGACCGCTCCGACATTCTCGCGCTGGAAATCGCGGGCGAAGGCCTTGCTCACCGGTTTCGTAAGGTCGCGAACCGATGGTCGGCTCACCGTCGGCTGCTATGTCTATGACGTTGAAAAGGGCCGCGAGCTCGGCCGCACCGGCTTCGTCGTTCCTGCGGGCGAATGGCGGCGAGCCGCACACAAATGCTCCGGCCTCGCCTACCAGAGCATCACCGGCGCGCCCGGAATGTTCGACACCCGTATTGCTTATGTCGCGGAGACCGGCTCCCGCGAGAAACGGATCAAGCGGATCGCGCTGATGGATAGCGACGGCTTCAACCACAGCTATCTGACCGCCGGCGAATCGATCGTCCTCACACCGCGCATCTCACCAAAGGGCGATCGGGTCGCCTTTGTCAGCTTCGCCGGGACCACGCCGCACGTGATGGTCGCGAGCATTGCTTCCGGCCAGCCGCGTGCGCTCGTTCAGGGCGATGCGATGAGCTTCGCGCCGCGCTTCTCACCCGACGGCCGGCAGATCGCCTTTGCGATGATGAGCGGTTCGAACAGCGACATCTATGTGGCCGATGCGAACGGCGGTCCTGCTCGACGGCTGACGACCGCCCCGGGCATCGACACAAGCCCCAGCTTCTCCCCCGACGGAAGCCAGATCGTGTTCGAAAGCGACCGTTCGGGCACACCACAGCTTTACGTGATGAACGCCGACGGATCGGTGCAGCGGCGGATCACCTTCGGCGGCGGATATTATGAATCGCCAGTATGGAGTCCGACCGGCGAGTTGATCGCCTTCACTCGCCGCGGAGGCGGCCGCCAGATCGGGGTGATCAAGCCTGGCGGTAGCGAAGAGCATGTGCTGACGAGCGGCCCCTCCGACGAAGGGCCGAGCTGGGCTCCCAGCGGCAAGGCCCTGGTCTTCCAGCGGACGGACGCGGCGGGACGTTCGGGCCTTTACCGCGTGGGCACGTCCGGAGGAGAGCCGCAGAAGGTCACGACGCCGCAGGACGCCTCGGATCCGGACTGGTCGGGAGTGCTCGACTGATGCGCCGCGCGGTCCTGCTCATCGTCCTCGCCCTTTTCGCCGGCAGCGCCTCGGCGCAGCTACCGGGCCTGCGGAAGCGCCAGCCGATGCCGCAGATCCCGATCATTGTCGGGATCGACGCTCTTCGTGCCGATTTCCTCGCGCGTTCGGGAAGCGACCTCGTTTATTTCGCTGGCGACAGCGCTGTCCTGAGCCCGCAGGCCAGGCAAACCCTGGGCGCGCAAGCGCAGTGGCTGCTGCAGCATCCCGAGGTGGTGGTCCGGATCGAAGGTCATGCCGACCTCAGCGACACCCGCGATCACGCGCTGGCGATCGGGGCTCGGCGCGCGGAAGAAGTCCGAAGCTTCTTGGTTTTGATGGGTGTGCCCGCTGCTCAGCTCAGCACGTTGAGCTGGGGCAAGGAGCGGCCGGGTCCGCCCCGGACGCAGACGATACTTGTCAGATAGGAGTTAGGCGGCGCGGCGCTGGTAGCCCGTTGCGGCGAGCCATGCGCGCGCCTGGCGTTGCGCCTCCGCGATCTCGCGAGCAGTCATCTCGACCGAGATCTCGGCGCGACACTGTTGTCCGCGAGTGCAGCCCGACAAGGCCGCGAGATTGAACCATTTGTGCGCCTCGATCAGGTCGACGGTCACTCCCCCGCGGCCGGTCGAATAAGCAATTCCGAGCTCGAACAATGCATCGACGTTGCCGGCTTCGGCATCGGCAAGCCGGCTCCGGATCAGGAACTCCGCACTCTTCTGACTAATGGCACCCATGTGATTTCCCCTGTCGCTCCGTTGCAGGGCAATTCACCAGTGGATCGCAAATAAATGGTTAACGCCGTTCAACCATGTTCAAACCGAAATATTATCGATGAGCCGGACGCCGCCCAAAAATGCTGCCGCGATCAGCCGCCCTCCCTCTTGATATTCGTCAAGGGGCTCGAGCGTTCCGCCATCGACGTAGGCGACATAGTCGACCGGCTCGAATCCATTCCGGATTAAATTTTCGATCGCTCTTTCGATTGCCGGACCGACAGTGGCGCCACGCGTGATCGCACCTCCCAGATCCGCGAGTGTCGACAAAAGGCCGCCCGCCTTTTCACGATCGGACGGGCTGAGCAGTGCATTTCGAGATGAAAGCGCCAGGCCGTCCGGATCGCGCACGGTCGAAACTCCTGCGATTTCGACGCCGAGGTTGAGGTCGGTCGCCATTCGTCTGATCACCGCAAGCTGCTGAAAATCCTTCTCTCCGAAAAAGGCGATATCCGGATGCACCGACAGCAAGAGCTTGGCGACCACGGTAGCGACGCCGTCGAAATGGCCGGGGCGATGCTCGCCTTCCCAGCGGTCGGAAATGCCGGAGACGTGAACGGACGTCGCAAAGCCGGCCGGATAGATGTCGTCCACGGAGGGCGCCCACAGCAGGTCGCAGCCGGCCGCCTCGAGCTTCGCGACATCCTCAGGCTCCTGCCGTGGATAGCGGGCGAGATCGTCCTTGTCGTTGAACTGGGTCGGATTGACGAAGATCGTCGCGACGACCCTTTCGGCTCGGCGTTTCGCTTCATCGATCAGCGCTATGTGTCCGGCGTGCAACGCACCCATCGTTGGAACCAGCGCAAGCGTGCCGGATTGGCGTAATTCCGCCACTGCGCGTGCCAATTCTTCACTGCTGCGAACGGTTTGCACGCGGGGGGTGCCTCAGTTAATCTGTTAACGGGGCGGCGTTTCGGTGCCGCGGGGAAAAAGATCAAGCATGACGCAACCGCATTTCATCGTCTTCGCCAACGAAAAGGGCGGCACCGGCAAGTCCACGACGGCAGTGCATACGGCCATCGCTCTCGCTGCGTCGGGCCATCGGGTGGGAGCGCTCGACCTCGACAGCCGGCAGCGGACGATGACCCGCTATCTCGAAAATCGTGACGCGACCATGCGCCGGCTCGAGCAAGAACTGCCGCGTGCGACTTATGAAGTGCTCGAGGACCATAGCGAAAGCGGCTTCGCGGCCGCAGTCGAGCGGCTATCCGGAGAAGTCGATGTAATCGTCGTCGATACACCCGGCCGCGACGACGCGATCGCCCGGACGGCGATCCTTCGTGCCGACACGCTCGTGACCCCGATGAACGACAGTTTTGTCGACCTCGACCTCATCGGCCAGGTCCATCCCGAGAATTACAAGGTGACCCGGCCGAGCTTCTACGCCGAGCTGATCTGGAACAGCCGCACGCAGCGCGCGAAGCAAACGGGCAAGGGCGTCGACTGGGTCGTCCTCAGGAACCGCCTGCAGCATATCGAATCGCACAATCTCCGCCGCGTCGGCGCGGCGCTCGACGAGCTGGCCAGACGCGTGGGCTTCCGGGTGATCCCCGGCCTCGGCGAACGCGTCATCTACCGTGAGCTGTTCCCCAAGGGCCTGACATTGCTTGATCTTCAGCAGCTCGGCGAAGTCGGAATCGCCCACATCACGGCCCGACAGGAACTCCGCGAGATGATCGCCGGCCTGGGCATTCCGGAGCCGGGAGCGGTGGAACCGCTCGCGGCGGCTGGATGAACTGATCGAGCGCCGCTATTCGGCGGCGCAATGGTTCATAAGTTCAACCCAACTATCCTCCGCGAATATGATATTCGCGGTATCGTCGGCGGCACGCTCACCGAGGCGGACGCTCATGCCCTCGGCCGCACTTTTGCGTCCAAGGCTCTCGACGAAGGCGCTCGCACCATTGCGGTTGGCCGCGACGGCCGCACGCATTCGGGGATGCTCGAAGCGGCCCTGATCGATGGTCTCACCTCGAGCGGCGTCAACGTGGTTCTAGTCGGCATGGGTCCCTCCCCCATGCTCTATTTCGCGACCCATTATCTCGACGTCGACGGCGGAATCCAGGTTACCGGGAGCCACAATCCGGCCGAGTACAACGGCTTCAAATTGCTGTTGAAGGGCCGGTCGGTGTTCGGCGAGGAGATCCAGGACCTCGGGGAGCGCTCGGCGGCAGGCGACTGGAGCGATGGCAATGGCAGCGTCGAAGAAGTCGACATCCGCGGCGCCTATGTCGATCGCCTGCTGAAGGACTTTTCCGCCAAACCCTTCCGCGTCGGCTGGGACGCCGGAAACGGAGCGGCCGGACCGATCCTCGACATGCTGGTCGAAAGGCTTCCCGGCCAGCATTATTCGATCTTCACGCACGTCGACGGGCATTTCCCGAACCATCATCCCGACCCGACGGTCGAAGCCAACCTTGCCGACCTGAAAAGGCTCGTCGCCGACAAGGGACTCGATTTCGGCATTGCCTTCGACGGCGACGGCGACCGGATCGGCGCAGTTGATGGCAAGGGCCGCGTAATCTGGGGCGACCAGCTTCTGATGATCCTCGCCGAGGCCGTCCTTCGGGATGAGCCGGGCGCGACGATCATTGCCGACGTGAAAGCGAGCCAGATCCTGTTCGACGGCGTCGCCAGGCTCGGCGGCAAGCCGTTGATGTGGAAGACCGGACACAGCCTCATCAAGTCGAAGATGAAGGAAACGGGCGCCCCTCTCGCCGGGGAAATGAGCGGCCACATCTTCTTCAAGCACCGCTGGTACGGCTTTGACGACGCGCTCTATGCGGCGGTGCGGCTGATCGAGGCGGTTTCGCAAAGCGGCAAGAGCCTGACCGAGATCATGGATGCGATGCCCAAATCGGTCGCGACGCCGGAGATGCGTTTCCAGGTCGACGAGCCCCGGAAATTCGCGATCGTCGACGAAGTTCGCCACCGACTCGCCGGAGATGGCGCAAGGGTGGACGCTACGGACGGCGTCCGGGTCAGCACCGAGGACGGCTGGTGGCTCTTGCGCGCGTCGAACACCCAGGACGTGCTCGTTGGCCGGGCAGAAGCGGCGGACCAGGCGGGCCTCGATCGCCTGGTCGCGCAAATCGACGACCAGCTGGCGAAATCAGGCGTGAAACGCGTCGAGGCCGTGCATTAAGTCACTCCGGTGACGACTCCGCGGCGTTGTTGTATGACAGCACGATGCTGAACCGGCTTGCTGCGGAGATTGGCGAGCGCGAACGGCTCGAGATCATGTTCGGGCATGCCCCCGGATTCATGGCGCTGCTCGAAGGCCGAGATCACAAGATCCTGCTGGCCAACCACGCATTTGCGGAGCTCGTCGGCGACCGCGACCTGATCGGCAAGACATTCGCCGAGGCCTTGCCCGAGCTCGCCGAGCAAGGACTCATCGACACGCTGGACAGCGTCGCGCTTTCGAACGAGGCGTTCGTCCAGCATGCTTTGGCCATCCGCGTCGCACGCGCGCACGGAGCACTCGAAGAAATCCTCGTCGACATCGTCTTCCAGCCGCTTCCGGGGGCGGAACAGGAGCTGATCTTCGTCCAGGGCCACAACGTCACGGGCGACCAGCGTAGCGAAACCTTGCGCAAGGCCCACAACAAGGTGCTCGAGCTCGCGGTCAGCGACAGTCCGCTGGAAGAAACCCTGGGCGAGCTGATCAGAATCGTCGAGGCCACATCGAGCACGGGTGTTCTCGGGTCCATCCTGCTGCTCGACGCCGACGGGATCCACCTTCGCCACGGCGCCGCGCCGAGCCTTCCGACTGCCTATAACGAGGCGATCGACGGTGCCGAGATTGGACCGTGCGTCGGCTCATGCGGCACGGCCGCCTATACGGGCATGCCGGTATTCGTCGCGGACATTGAGAACGACCCGCTTTGGGTGGACTTCAAAGCAGTCGCTTTGCCGCATGGCTTGCGCGCCTGCTGGTCGACTCCGATCCTGACCGCCGGCGGCCGCGTGCTCGGAACTTTCGCAATGTACCATAAGGAGCCGCGCGAGCCGACGGTACGCGATCTCGCACTCGTCGATCTGGTAACTCAGACGGCATCGCTCGTGATCGACCGGGAGCAGGCCAAGGCAGCGCTTCGCGATATCGCGGAGGTGGCCGGCCTTTCCGCCGTTTATCCCTAATCGTCCTCGTCCTCGTAACCGACGAGGTTCAGCTCACACGCCTTGATCTGATGCGTCAGGCACCAATGCTTGAGCGCTTCCTCGCGCCCATGCGTGATCCACACTTCTGCGGGCTCGAGCTCACGAATCGTCGTGGTGAGCTCGTCCCAGTCCGCATGGTCCGAGATGATCAACGGAAGCTCGACGTTTCGCTGCCGCGCCCTCTGACGAATGCGCATCCAGCCCGAAGCCATCGCCGTCACCGGATCGGGCAGCCGCCGCGACCAGCGATCGTTGAGCGCCCCGGGCGGGGCGATCACGATATGGCCAGCCATCTCCTGCTTTGTGGCGCCTCCAGCATGGCGAAGCTCGCCGAGCGGAACTCCAAAGCTCTCGTAGAGCTGGTTCAGCCGCTCGATTGCGCCGTGGAAATAGATTGGCTGTTCATGTCCCCGTGCGCGCAGCTCGGTGATGATCCGCTGCGCCTTGCCCAAGGCATAAGCGCCTACGAGGACACAGCGTGACGGATCCGAATGCAAGCGATGCAATAAACGGTCAATCTCGCTCCCCGTCTCAGGATGACGAAATACCGGCAGACCGAACGTCGCCTCGGTAATGAAGATGTCACACGGCACCGCGACGAAGCAGGCGCAGGTCGGGTCCGGCCGCCGCTTGTAATCGCCCGAAACCACGACTCGTTCGCCCTTATGTTCGAGCACGATTTGAGCCGAGCCGAGCACATGGCCGGCGGGAACAAACCGCACATCGACACCGTCGATGCGAATCATCTCGTCATAGGGCGCGGCCTGTCCGTTCTGCGGCCCGCAGCGAACTTCCATGATCGCCAGCGTCTCGGATGTCGCCAGGACTGCGCCGTGCCCCCCGCGCGCATGGTCCGAATGACCGTGTGTAATCAGCGCCTTCGGCTTGGGCTGTGAGGGATCGATCCACGCGTCCGCCGGACGAACGTAGATGCCCTCGGGGTGGGACTCGATCCAGGAACCCAATCGCGCCATCGATAGCTATATAGACATAGACAGAGGACGGTTCCCGCGGGAGGAGAACGAAATGGACGTAGCCCAATGGTGGATCATCGACATCATCCTGCCCGCGGTGCTCGTGATCGCGCTTGTATGGTTGGCGCTCGGGCGCCGCTCCAACCAAACGACGTCGACGACCGAAGCGGCAACCCGCGAGGGTTATGCCGAGGAAGAAAAACGCCGCCGTGAGGGGACTGACGACCTCTGACCAACCTTCCTGAAGCCGTACGGAGCTGGTTCGAGTCGAAGGGCTGGGCGCCAAGACGACACCAACTCGAAATGCTCGATCTGGCGAGACGGGGTCGAAGCGGGCTGCTCGTCGCCGCGACGGGGGCGGGCAAGACGCTCGCCGGTTTCCTCCCGACAATCTGCGAACTGGCCGAGCATCCGCAGGGGATAGCACCTCGACCGGGGCTGTCCCAGCAAATCGGGCTGCACACACTCTATGTCTCACCGCTGAAAGCGCTCGCCGTCGACGTCCAGCGAAACCTCATCGGCCCGATCGAGGAGATGGGCCTTCCGATCCGCGTCGAAACCCGGACGGGGGACACGCCGTCGGACCGCAAGGCGCGCCAGCGAGTCAAACCGCCGCAGGTTCTGCTGACCACTCCGGAATCTCTGAGCCTCCTGCTGAGCTATCCCGACTCGCCCGCGATGTTCGAGAATCTGCGGACGATCGTCGTCGACGAGCTTCACGGTTTCGCCAAGGAGAAGCGCGGCGACCTGCTCTCGCTGTCCATGTCGCGGCTTCAGAAGCTGGCACCGGGCCTGCGCCGAGTCGGACTGTCGGCGACGATCAGCGACCCCGAGGCCTATCGCTCTTGGCTCGCGCCCGACGCGGACATGGACCTCATCGACCTCGTCATCGGCGACCCCGGCGCGGAGCCCGACCTGTCGATCCTGATCCCCGAGGAGAAGATCCCGTGGGGCGGCCATTCCGGCTATCACGCAATCGCCGACGTCATGCGGCTGATCGAGCAGCACAAGACCACGCTCGTCTTCTGCAACACGCGCGGTCTTGCGGAGCTGATTTTTCAGAAGCTGTGGGACGAAAACGACCAGGTCCTGCCGATCGGCATCCATCATGGTAGCCTTTCGGTCGAAGCGAGACGCAAGGTCGAAGCGGCGATGGCCGCGGGCAAGCTGCGCGCCCTCGTCGCGACCGCGAGCCTCGACCTGGGGATCGATTGGGGCGACGTCGATCTCGTAATCCAGATGGGCGCGCCGAAAGGCTCATCGCGCCTGTTGCAACGGATCGGCCGAGCCAACCATCGGCTCGACGAACCGTCGAAGGGCATGATCGTCCCCGGCAACCGCTTCGAGTATCTGGAAGCGCGCGCCGCGCTCGATGCGATCGACGACGGCGAGCTCGATCCGGAGGTATTCCGGCCGGGCGCGCTCGATGTTCTCGCCCAGCACATCCTCGCCATGGCCGTGGCCGCGCCCTTTCAGCAGGACGAATTGATCGCCGAAGTGCGTTCGGCGGCCCCATATGCCGGGCTCAAGGATGAGACGTTCGAGGAAGTCCTCAATTTCATCGCAACGGGCGGATATGCGCTGAAGGCCTATGACCGCTTCCGGCGCCTGGTGCCGGAAGCCGGCGGCATGTGGCGCATTGCCAGGCCGGGCATCGCCCAGCAGCATCGGTTGAATGCCGGAGTCATCGTCGAGCAGCCACTCCTCACCGTCCGCTTCCGGAACGGCCGCAAGCTTGGCACGATCGAGGAGGGCTTCGCTTCGACACTGGCGCCCGGCGATCATTTCTTCTTCGCCGGGCTCAGCCTCGAGGTCGAGCAGTTCAAGGACACGGACATCGTCGTGCATGCTTCGACGAAGCGGGCGCGCATCGTCACCTACGGCGGGCAGCGAATGTCGATGTCGACCCACCTCGCCAACCGGGTCCGGCAGATGCTCGCCGACCGCAACGACTGGCACCGGTTTCCCGACGACGTCAGTGAATGGCTGGAGGTACAGTCGGAGCGCTCTGTCCTTCCCGAACCGCACCAGCTGCTGGTCGAGACCTTCCCGCACGAGGGACAGCATTTCATGGTCGCCTACAGCTTCGAAGGCTGGAATGCCCACCAGTCGCTGGGGATGTTGCTCACCAAGCGCATGGAAAAGGCGGGGCTCAAGCCGCTCGGCTTCGTCGCAAACGATTATGGGCTCGCCTGTTATGGCCTTGAGCCCATCACCGATCCGCAGAGCCTGTTCTCCGCGGACATCCTCGAGCAGGAGTTCGTCGACTGGGTCGAAAGCTCCTACCTCCTGAAGACGGCATTTCGCGAAGTCGCGGTGATCGGCGGGCTCGTCGAACGGCAGCATCCGGGCCGAAAGAAAACGGGCCGACAGGTCAGCTTCTCGACTGACCTGATCTACGACGTGTTGCGCCGCTACGAGCCCCAGCATCTGTTGCTGCGTGCAGCATGGGACGACGCGCGGCGGCGAATGACCGAGCTTGGCCGACTCGTCCGCCTCGTCGATCGCGCATCGGCGACCATGCTCCATGTCCAGACCGACCGGATTACGCCGATGGCGGTGCCACTGATGGTGATCGTCGGACGGGAGTCGCTGCCGCCTGGCGCGGAAGCCGACGAGGCGCTCCTGACGCAGGCCGAAGCGCTCGCCGAAGAGGCGATGCAATTGTAATCGCCCGGCCCTTCTGCGAATCTGAACCTGTGAAACGCCTCGCCATCCTGCTCGCATTCACGCTTTCCGGCTGCGTCGTCGGGACTGTCGCACGTACCGCCGTGGATGTCGTCACCCTACCGGTGAAAGTCGTCTCAACCGGAGTTGATGCGGCAACGACAAGCCAGGCCGAGGCCGACCAGAAGCGCGGCCGGGAGCTTCGGAAGCAGGAAGAGGAACGTGGCCGCCTCGCTCGCGAGATGGCCGAGCGTTGCCGCAAGGGCCGGGCCTTGCCGACCGACGACTGCCCGGCGGTCCAGCGCTGAGGTACTTCCTCGACACTGAATATAATGGCTGGGGCGGCGCGCTGCTGTCGTTAGCGCTGGTTCCGGATCGCGGCGAGGAGCTTTACCTGACCCTCGACTGGGATTGCGTACTCGATGAGTGGGTAGAGCGGTATGTCATCCCTTACCTCGACATGGTCGCCGAGCCCTTGGTTTCGCCGCGTCTCAACCGCGGCGATGCGGCGCGCGCGGTCTCCCACTATCTCGCCGGCGACCCCGAGCCTTTGATCGTGGCCGACTGGCCGGAAGACATCGCGCAATTCAACATGCTGTTGTTGACGGGACCCGGAACGATGGTCGAAGTCCCGCCGCTGAGCTTCAAATTCGTCGAGCTTTCCGGCTTCAGCACCGCAGCGAACAGCAAGGTCCCGCACAATGCCCTTCACGATGCGCGTGCGCTGCGCGATCATATGTTGACGCTGGAGCCCTGACCATCGATTGAAGGGTGATGGTTCCCTTTTCGTTCGCGGGCGAAACGTTTCAGGCGACGATCGACGGCGCACTTTTCTGGCCGCGCGAAAATGCTTTGCTCGTAGCCGATTTGCACCTCGAGAAGGCGAGCTGGTTCGCGCGGCTCGGACAATTCCTGCCGCCTTATGATTCGCACGCGACGCTGACAGCGCTTGCGCGCGAAGTGGAGCGCACCGGCGCGAGCCGTCTCTTCTGCCTTGGCGACAGCTTCCATGACCAGTTCGGCTGCGATCGGCTTGCAGGGAACGCCCGCGAATTGTTGATCGAATTGACAAGCAGGCTCGACTGGACGTGGATCGTCGGCAACCACGACCCGGGCTTCGCCGACCATTGCGGCGGCAGGATCCAGGATGAGGTAGAACTCGCCGGAATTGTCTTGCGGCACGAGGCGCAACGCAGCGACCCGCGTCCCGAAATGTCGGGCCATTATCATCCGAAACTGCGAGTCCACCTGAAAGGCCGCCAAGTCTCCCGCCGCTGTTTCGTGGTCTCGCCGACGAAAATCATTCTTCCGGCGTTCGGCTCGCTGACCGGAGGGCTGGACGCCCATCATCCCGAGATCTTGCGGTCGGTCGGAAATCAGGCAGCAGCCTTGGTGCCAGTATCCGACCGGCTTCTCCGTTTTCCGCTCGCCGCTTAGTCCTCGCTCTTCACTTCGATCGCCATCGCACCCGTCGGCGACAGCAGCAGCCGAGCGATCGCCGCTCGGCGCTTGCCGAAAGTCGCAGCCTGGAGCTCGTTGCGCGCGGCATGCCGGTCGAACCTGAACCCCCGCTCCTCCGCGGAAGCCTTGAGGCGATCGAGATGTTCGTCGAGGTTGGCGATCCCCTCATTGGGATCAAAGCGCATCGTTTCTTCGAGATCTGACATTGGCCTGTTCATTGGCGCCGAAACGGCAAAGAACAAGCGCCGATTGCGCGTCCCCGCCGCTGTTCTTACACCGCCGCCATGAAAATGACCCTTCTCGCCGCCGCGCTCTCCATGATTCCGGCCATCGCTTCCGCCCAGCCAATCGATCCCAAGGTCCAGGCACGGATCGACCGAATCCTCAAAGGCACGCCTTTGATCGACGGCCACAACGACCTCGCCGAGGAGTTGCGCGAGAATTACGGGGGCAAGACCGAGGGGTTGGCGAGCGGCACGGACTCATGGACTCCAAAGCCGCTGATGACGGACATGGCACGTCTGCACGCCGGCCGCGTGGGCGGGCAATTCTGGTCTGTGTACATCCCCGCGGAAGTCGAGGGCGATCGCGCAGTCCGCGACACGCTGGAAGAGATCGATATCGTGAAGCGCTTCATTGCGGCTTATCCGCGCGATCTGGAGCAGGCCTACACGGCAGACGATGTCGTCAGGATCCACAAGGCCGGAAAGGTCGCCTCGCTGATCGGCATTGAGGGCGGCCACCAGATGGCGCGCAGCTTCGCCGCGCTCCGCCAATATTATGCGCTTGGCGCGCGCTACATGACATTGACCCACTTCAAGACCACCGACTGGGCCGACTCCGCCACCGATGTACCAAAGCACGACGGCCTCACTCCGTACGGCGTCAGCGTGGTTCGCGAGATGAACCGGATCGGCATGCTCGTCGATCTCAGCCACGTCAGCGAGGCGACGATGATGGACGCGCTCGATGCGTCCGCGGCGCCCGTCATCTTTTCCCATTCCAGCGCCAAGGCTATCGACGGCCATCCACGCAACGTCAGCGATGCGGTGCTTCGCCGGGTGGCCGCCAATGGCGGCATCGTGATGGTCAATTTCGCGCCCGACTACGTCAATGAAGCGATCTGGAAATGGGCCGCGGACCGCGATGCCGAGAAAGCGCGGATTGACCGAATGTATACCGGCCGAGCCCAGGCCGACGTCGATGCCGCGCTCGACGCATGGGTCAAGGCTCATCCCCAGCCGGTGGCCACCATCGCCCAGGTCGCCGATCATGTCGATCATGTCGCCAAGGTCGCGGGCTTCGACCACGTCGGGATCGGGGGCGACCTGGATGGGATTCCAAGCACGCCGGTCGGCCTGACCGGGGTGCAGGATTATCCCAATTTGTTCGCCGAGCTGATCAGCCGCGGCTGGTCGGACGAGAACCTCGCCAAGCTCGCCGGCGGCAATATTTTGCGGGTCCTTCGACAGGCAGAAGCGGTTTCGAGGTCGATGAGCAACGTGCCGCCCGCCGCCGACCAGCTGACGCCCGATTATCAATGAGCTCACCGCCGACCGATAATCCCCCACTGCGCGCGACGATCATCCCGGTGACGCCGCTGCAGCAGAATTGCTCTTTGATCTGGTGCACGAAGACGATGCGCGGAGCCTTCGTCGATCCGGGCGGCGACCTGCCGCGCCTCAAGGCGGCCGCAGAGCAGCTTGGAGTGACGATCGAGAAGATCCTTCTGACCCACGGGCATATCGACCATTGCGGTTCCGCCGGAATCTTCGCCGAGGAGCTGGGCGTCGAGATCGAAGGTCCGCACGAAGAGGACCTCTTCTGGATCGCCCAGCTCCGCGAGGATGGCATGCGTTACGGCATCACGGGCCGGCCTTTCACGCCGTCGCGCTGGCTCAACGACGGCGATCAGGTCACCGTCGGCGAGCTCACCCTGAACGTCCGACATTGCCCCGGCCACACACCGGGCCATGTCGTTTTCCATCATCCGCAATCGAAGCTGGCAATCGTTGGCGACGTCCTGTTCCAGGGCTCCGTCGGCCGGTGGGATTTTGCCCGCGGCAATCAGCAGCAGCTTATCCGCTCGATCACGGAGCGGCTCTGGCCGATGGGCGACGAGACGGCCTTTGTCCCCGGTCATGGGCCGATGTCGACCTTCGGCCACGAGCGCCGGACCAACCCCTATGTCGCCGACGCCGTGCTCTCCGCCGCCTGACTTGCAACGACGGCTCTATTCGCTATAGGGACCGCGGTTCGCGATGATCCGTCCGCCGCCGCGGGGTAACCCGCCGGGAAAAGGCGCAGATCGTCGCCATTTTTATTGCTACTGACAAAATTGGTTAGAAGGTGCCGGAATGGCTGTCCCAAAGAGAAAAACGTCGCCGTCGAAGCGGAACATGCGCCGCAGCCATCATGCGCTGACCCCGACGAAGTTCCAGGAGTGCCCAAACTGTGGTGAGCTGAAGCTCCCCCACAACATGTGTTCGGCCTGCGGCCATTATAACGGCCGCGAGATCGTTTCGACCGAGGCCTAAGCCGGCTAGCGGCCTCGACATGCAGGGGCCCCCACGAATCGCAATCGATGCCATGGGCGGTGACAGCGCGCCCAGTGCGATCATCGCGGGCATCGCGCGCGCGCGCCGGCGCGATCCCGAGATCCAGTTCACGATCTACGGCGACGAGCGCCAAGTCGTCGCTGAACTCAAGCAGCACAAGAATCTGCAGGCCGAAGTGGCCGTCGTTCACTCGCCCGAGGCGATCGAGGCGAGCGAAAAGCCGAGTCAGGCGATCCGTCGCGCTCGCACCACCTCGATGGGAATGGCGATCAATGCCGTGAAGGAGGCGATGGCCGACGCGGCTCTTTCCGGCGGCAACACCGGCGCACTGATGGCCATGTCCAAGCTCGCCCTTCGCACGATGCCCGGGATCGACCGACCCGCTCTTGCCGCGCTTTTGCCGACTCTCGGCGAAACCGACGTGATCATGCTCGACCTCGGCGCAAACACGGAATGCGATGCTCAAAACCTCGTCCAGTTTGCGGTCATGGGTTCGGCCTATGCCCGCTGCGTGCTCGGGATTTCGAAGCCGCGGGTGAAGCTGCTCAACATCGGGACCGAGGAACTGAAAGGCACTGACGAGCTCAAGGAGGCGGCAGCCCTGCTTCGCGAGGCCGACTATCTCGCCTTCCGCTTCGATGGCTTTACCGAGGGCGACCAGCTGTCGCGCGGTCAGGTCGACGTCGTCGTCACCGACGGCTTTTCCGGAAACATCGCGCTCAAGACGGCGGAAGGAACCGCGCGCTTCGTGACCGACCTGCTGCGCCGGGCGTTCACGAGTTCGCTTCGTTCCAAGGCCGGATTTGCCCTCTCCCGGCCGGCGCTCAACCTCTTGAAGGTCCACCTCGATCCCAACAATCACAACGGCGCCGTCTTCCTCGGCCTCAATGGCCTTGTCGTGAAAAGCCATGGGGCTGCAACTCCCAAAGGCGTTGCCAATGCGATAAATGTCGCGGCCCGCATGGTGCGCAACGACATCACCCGAAAGATTGGCGACGATCTCGATAATTTCCGCGCCCACGCTTTCGCCGATGAGGCCGCGCAATGAGTTTGCGTTCGGTCGTCCTCGGAGTCGGTTCGGCTCTGCCCAAACGGCGGATGGACAATGAAGAGCTGGCCCGGACCGTCGACACGTCCGACGCATGGATCGTCGAGCGGACCGGAATTCGCAGCCGCTATGTCGCAGGCGATGACGAGACCACTGCGAGCCTTGCGACCGATGCCGCGCGAAAGGCGCTCGATCACGCCGGTGTCGAAACTTCCGAAATCGACCTGATCGTCCTTGCGACGGCGACTCCCGACCAGACCTTCCCATCGTCGGCAACCAAGGTCCAGGCGTCGCTCGGCATCAACGATTGCATCGCGTTCGACGTCCACGCCGTCTGCACCGGCTTTCTCTACGCGCTGACTGTCGCCGATTCGATGCTGAGGTCGGGCAATGCGCGTAAGGCGATCGTGATCGGTTCCGAGACGTTTACCCGGATCCTGGACTGGGAAGACCGTGCGACGTGCGTCCTTTTCGGCGACGGCGCCGGGGCTTTGATTCTCGGCGCTGAAGAGACCGACGGCGGCATTTTGGCGACCCGACTCCACGCGGACGGTCGCCACAATGATCTGCTGTTCGTTGACGGTGGACCGTCCACGACCGGCACCGTCGGCAAGCTCCGGATGAAGGGCCGCGAGGTTTTCCGGCACGCCGTGGTCAATCTCGCCGACGTGCTCAACGAAGTCCTCGAGGCGGCGGGTCTCACTTCCGCCGACGTCGATTGGGTCGTTCCCCATCAGGCGAACGCCAGGATTCTCGACGCGACGGCTCGAAAACTCGGCCTCCCAGCCGAGAAAGTCATCGTCACCGTGGACGAGCATGCCAACACGTCCGCGGCCTCGGTTCCGCTGGCCTTCGATCGCGCCGTCAAGGACGGACGGATCAAGCGCGGCGATGTCGTTGTGCTTGAAGCGATGGGTGGTGGCTTTACATGGGGCGCGGCAGCGCTCAGGTATTGAAAAATATCGGCAATCCGGCGAATGTCGAATTGCCGACACGGTGGGTTTCCGTTACGGAAATGTATTGAAACGGCGGGGGGACGCCGTCAAAGGCTGGAGACTGATATGGCGGATCTCGGGATCGCGCGGCTGAACAACGAATCGAGCATGAACGGAACCCTTACGCGCGCGGACCTGGCGGATGTTGTCCATCGGAATCTCGGCCTTTCGCGGGCGGAGTCCGCCAACATCGTCGAACGCGTCCTTCATCACATGTGCCACGCGCTTGCGCAGGGCCAGAACGTGAAAGTTTCCGGCTTCGGCACCTTCATCCTTCGCGACAAGGGCCAGCGTATCGGCCGTAACCCGAAGACCGGCGTCGAAGTGCCGATCGCTCCGCGCCGGGTTATGACTTTCCGCGCCAGCCAGATCATGCGCGATCAGGTCTCCAAGTAGGGATTTCGGGTGGCCTCGGCCGAAAAGGCACCGGGCGCTTTAAAGACCATTGGCGAATTGTCGCAGGAGCTGGGCGTCGCCCAGCACATCCTGCGCTACTGGGAAACGAAGTTCCCGCAGCTCAGGCCGATGCAGCGTGCCGGCAACCGGCGTTACTATCGACCTGACGATGTCCAACTGGCACGGCGAATCCATCGCCTGCTGACCGAAGAAGGCTATACCGTCCGCGGCGTGCAGAAATTGCTGCGCGACAAAGGCGCTCAGGCCGTCGAGGTCTCCGCGGTCGCTCGCGAAATGGCGCCCTCCGCTGCTCCGGCCGGCGAAGCAAGTGGCGTCGACACGTCCCGGTTACTCGCTTTGCGTAACCGGCTCGCCGCCGCTCTCGAAGAGTAGGTCTCGCACCCCTCCTCCCGCGCCAAGTCGTTCCTGGACGCGCGCGATCGCCTGATCGAGCGAAACCCTGCGAATCGGCACGCCTGGCGGAAATGCCGACAGAAGCCGCGAAGGAAATGCCGCGGACAACATCACGAAGATTCCCTGGTCGCCGTCGCGGCGGATGAGTCGGCCGAAAGCCTGCGCGAGCCGCGCGCGCACGACTCGGTCGTCATATGCGCTTCCTCCTCCCGCCATCCGGCGCGCCGCATGAAGGACGGTCGGGCGCGGCCAGGGCACGCGTTCCATCACCACCAAGCGAAGCGACTCGCCAGGAACATCCACGCCGTCGCGAAGCGCATCGGTACCCAGCAATGACGCCCGGCGATCGTCGCGAAAGATGTCGACCAGGGTTCCGGCGTCGATAGGATCGACATGCTGCGCGAGGAGGGACAAGCCGGCTCTCGCGAGGCGATCAGCGATTCGAGCGTGGACGCCTTTCAGTCGCTGGATGGCCGTGAACAGGCCGAGAGTCCCGCCATTGGCCGCTTCGATCAGGCGGGCATAGGCGCCCGCGAGTGAGGCCACATCACCCCGCTTCACGTCGGTGACGATCAGCACTTCGGAGCAGGCGGCATAATCGAACGGACTTTCGGCTTCGAATTTCTCAGCCGGGGTCGGCAGGTGCAACGCGCCGGTGCGCGCTTCGGCGGCGTTCCAGCTTTCGCCCCCACGCAAAGTTGCCGAAGTTACGAGGACGCCGTCCGCCTGGCTCATCACAGCAGAGGCGAGCGGCCTGGTCGGATCCAGCCAGCGGCGCTGGATCGCGACGTCGAACTCACGCCCGTCGATTCGCTCCACCGCGAGCCAATCCACGAATTCGGGATCCGCTTCGCCGCCGATTCGCGCGAGCAAGGCGATCCAGGCGGCCAGGGTTTCACGCCGCCAGGATAGACCACGGATCGCGCCCTCGACGCGCGCGCGCGCCTGCGAATCCAGCCAGTCCGGAGCATCCCCAAGCACCGCTTCCAGCCGGCGGGCCAGGGCAGCCAAGGGTTTTTGCAACGCTTCGAGAATCTGGACCGCGGCCGCCGCTTCCGACACGAGCGCGCCATCGGGCTCGGCAAGCTCCGTCTCCAGGCCGTAGCCTGCTTCCTGCGCCTTGGCGCGGGCGTAAACCGTGCCTCGCACCTCGGCGAGCAACGCCTCGATCGGCCCGAACGCCGACCCATCGACGAGCCGCTGCAGCCACCCGTCCGACGGCAGCAATCGCGCGGCCTCGACCGCGGCGTCGAGCGCCCTGGCGCCTTCCTCATCGTACGAGGCGACGTCCATCAACCGTGCCGCAAGGCCGCGCCGCCTTCCCCGTGAACGGCCTTCCGGACCAACGATCCAACGCCGCATCTCGATCGCTTCCTGGCCGCCAAACGCCACTGCAAAGGTCGAATCGGCTGCATCGAACAGGTGATGACCCTCATCGAACAGGATTCGCCGTGGCGCTTCCTCGCGGGCTCGCGCCGCGTTGACCATCACCAAGGCGTGGTTGGCGATGACGATATCGGCGTCGCGGCTCGCCCGCTCGGCGCGTTCGATGAAGCAGCGTCGGTAATGCGGGCAACCGGCGTAGACGCATTCTCCTCGACGATCGGTGAGCGCGGTCGAGCCGGCGCGGCGGAACAGGCTCGGAAGCCAGCCCGGCAGGTCGCCACCGACCATGTCGCCATCCTTGGTGTAAGCCGCCCATCGACCGATGAGCTGGGCGAGGATTGCCGCGCGCCCGGCGAAGGCGCCCTGAAGCGCATCTTCGAGGTTCAAGAGGCAAAGGTAATTTTCGCGGCCCTTGCGCACCACGATCTTGCGCGCGCGCTCCTCGTCGTCGGCGAACAGTTTCGGGCCTTCACTGTCGAGTTGCCGCTGCAGCGCCTTGGTGAAGGTCGAAACCCAGACAGCTCCCCCTGCCCGCTCGGACCACAATGCAGCCGGCGCTAGATAGGCCAGCGTCTTGCCGATCCCCGTGCCGGCTTCGGCGAGCAAGACATTCGGCGAATCCTTCGCGCGCTTCGGAGCAAAGACTCTCGTGACGGCTTCCGCCATCGCCTTCTGACCCTCGCGCGGCTCGATCCGGCCGGTGAGGCGATCAAGCTTGGCTCTCGCGTCCTCCGGGTCCACGATCACCGTGCGTGGCGGCGGACGCTCGGCCGCTTCGTCCCACTGCTTCAGCCGCGAGAAGAGCATCCGCTCGCCCCGCTTCGGCCGCTCCAGTCGCGCCCCGACCAGGGAAGCCCAGGGCCAGCCGAGGCGATGGAGAGTCGCGTTCGAGGTCCATGCCCCTTCTCGCTCCTCCCAACCGTGATCGGCGAGCACAGAGAAGAGCCGTTCCGCGATCTCCTGAAAGGAGGCCGGAGCTTCGGAGTCGCTGGTTGGCGGCTCCAGCCCAAGCGTCCGGCAAAGACCAGCCACGGTCGGCACCGCAAACCTCGCCGGATGGATGAAAGCGAACAGCTCCAACAGATCGAGCCCGGACAATTCCGGATAGCCAAGACGTTGTCCGACAAGCGGTGCGTTGAGGATGATGTGCGGCGTTTCGGCAGCTCGGGCGATGGCTTCGCCGCGGCTCGCTTCCCGGCTTTCGCCGTTGCCGCTCGCCAGCCAGATCCCCGCGTGGGTTGCGTGAAGCGCGGGGAGCCGAAGCGGAGTCACCGGCTCATTTGAAGCGCCATGAACAAAATAGCAACGAAATCAAAGGCTGGCGCCGTCAAATGGCATCTTTTCAATGGTTTCCAGATCGATCCCGGGCACGCAGCGGAGATTGATCATTGCCATTGGGGAGCCGTCGCGTCCCTTGCCCTGCGAGAAGGGCTGAGCCCCACATGAGATACAGAAGCGATGATCGATCGCGTGCCGGTTGAACTGATAGGTCTCGAGCACATCCTCCCCGCTAGCGACCCTGACGCTGGGGCCCGGGACCGCGGCGAGAACCAGGCCCTTGGCGCTGCAGTGCGAACAGTTACAGACCACCGCCTTGTCCGGAAGATCTGCGTCCACCTCCACTCTCACCTTGCCGCAATGGCAGCGTGACTCGTAGGCCATACCGATCCTTTCCTCGTTTCCATCCGCACGCTAACGCGCCCGCAATGTCTGACAACATTCTTCGAGATGCGGCGCTTGCCAGCAGGGCCTGGCCCTACGAGGAGGCGCGCAAGCTTCTGAAGCGCTGGCCGGATGGCAAGCCCGCCAACGAGCCGATGATCTTCGAAACCGGCTATGGCCCGTCGGGCCTGCCGCACATCGGCACCTGGAACGAGGTCGCGCGCACGACCTTCGTCCGGCAGGCATATGAGGAGTTGACCGGCGGTGCTCCGACCCGTCTCATCGCCTTCAGCGACGACATGGACGGCCTTCGAAAGGTCCCTGACAACATCCCCAACGCCCAGATGCTCGCCGACAATCTCGGCAGGCCGCTGACGCAAATTCCCGATCCGTTCGGCGATAGCGAAAGCTTCGCGCATCACAACAATGCGATGCTTCGGTCGTTCCTCGACCGGTTCGGCTTCGATTACGAATTCCTGTCGGCGACCGATTGCTATACCAGCGGCCGCTTCGACGATGTGATCCGCAAGGTATTGCACGCCTGGGACGGGATCATGGGCGTGATGCTTCCGACCCTGGGCGAAGACCGCCGCAAGACCTATTCGCCGGTATTGCCAATTTCCCCCGCGAGCGGGCGGGTCCTCCAGGTCCCGGTCGAAGTCATCGACGCAGAGGCGGGTCTCATCGCTTTCGATGACGAGGATGGAAGCCGGATCCAGCAATCCGCGTTCGCCGGCGCCGCCAAGCTGCAATGGAAGGTCGACTGGGCCGCGCGCTGGGTCGCGCTTGGCGTCGATTACGAGATGTCCGGCAAGGACCTGATCGACAGCGTCGTCCAGTCGGGCAAGATCGCTCGAATTCTCGGCGGCCGTCCGCCCGAAGGCTTCAATTATGAGATGTTCCTCGACGAAAAGGGCGAGAAGATCTCGAAGTCGAAGGGCAACGGGCTCAGCCTCGAGGAATGGCTGCGCTACGGAAGCGAGCCGAGCCTGGCCTTCTACATCTACCGCGAGCCGAGGCGCGCAAAGAGCCTGCACATCGGCGTGATCCCGCGCGCGGTCGACGAATATTGGCAATTCCGCGGCAATTATCCTGACCAGCCGATCGAGCAGAAGCTCGGCAATCCGGTCCACCACATCCATGCCGGGAAGGTGCCCGAGAGCAAGCTGCCGCTGACCTATGGGCTGCTTCTCAATCTCGTCAGCCTGCCGGGCGTCGCGGACAAGGAAACGGCGTGGAAATTCGTCCGGCGCTATGCACCCGACTCTTCAGCCGAGACCCAACCGGAGCTCGATGAGCTGATTGGACTCGCCGTCAATTATGCTCGCGATTTCGTCGCTCCGACGCTGAATCGCCGCACGCCGAATGCAATGGAAGCGGAGGCGTTGCGCGACCTCGACTCCGAACTCGCCAAGCTCCCGGGCGACGCTGACGGGGAAGTCATTCAGCACGCCGTGTTTGAAGTCGGTAAGCGGCATCCGTTCGAGAGCCTGCGCGGCTGGTTCCAGGCGCTTTACGAAACGCTTCTCGGATCGAGCCAGGGGCCGCGCATGGGCAGCTTCATCGCGCTGTACGGCATCGACAACAGCCGTCGGCTGATCGCCGAAGCCCTCGCGGCATAAGAAAAGGGCGCCGCGGCGTGCCGCAGCGCCCTTCCTTGATGATCCGGTCGACTTACCAGAAGAAGTTGTAGAGCACGTCGACAACTTCGCCGCTGAACGTGTCGACGAGAATCGCGTCGTCGTAATAGCGGATCCACCGGTAACCCGGCGGTGCATACGGCAGACGGTACTGCCACGGATCGTTGATCCAGAAGCTGCTGCTGTAATAGCTCGGCCAAAGCCTCCAACCGATCGAATAGCGCCGGTAGTTCCAGCCGAACGGGTCGTAGTAGAAGCCGAGGTGGAAGCTCGACCGGTGCCGATCGCGCCAGTGGCGCCAATCGTACCTGCGGTCATTGCGCCATTCGGTCGTCCAGTGCGTGTCGTGCCGAACGCTATGCTGCGTCCGGAGCGGCGGCTGGGTGCCCTCGCGCGGAATGTTGCTGACGATCGGAGTGCGGGTCTGCAGCACTCGCGGCAGCTGCCGGTCCGACTGACGCAGGCGCTCACCGTCGGAACCCTCCGGCGTCACGATCTTCGGACCGCGGAACCGTTCGCGGGCCTGCAGCTCGCGCTGCTGGTCTGCCTGGAGCTCCGCCTGGACGCTCCCATTCTCAGCCTGACCCATCCGGAGGCGCTCACCATTGTTGCGATCAATGTGCACCCGCTCCTGAGAACGCTCGACGTTGACCGGCGGCTGAGCTCGCTCGACGTTGAAGTGCGGGCGCTCCGAGTTGCTCGAACGCTCGTGGTGGTCGGACTGCGACTGCTGGTGCGAGTCCTGCGATTCCGAGCTGTCGGAGCGCGACCAATGGCCGTGACGGTCTCCCGGATCGCCGGCGGCAAGTGCCGGAGCAGCCGCCCCGGCAAGAAGCATGAAAGCCAAAATCTTACGCATGACTCAGTTCCCTCATCACAAATCTTGGCTTTGCGAATGCTCCTCGGCCGATGAAGTACTGCTGAATGACTGTTTCGGCTCCGGTACAGGATTCGTCGGGCCCGGGCCCGAAGCGGAGGCCCGCGCGATCGCCTTGCGGATGCGGGGGTAGGCACCGCAACGGCAGATATTGGGAAGCGCTGCGATCGCCGCCTCGTCCGGGGCGGGGTTCGCCTGCAGCAGCGCCGCGATCGCCATTATAAAGCCCGGCTCGCAATAACCGCACATCGTCACCTGCTCGGCGATCCAGGCTTGCTGGACGGGATGCGAACCGTCCGATGACAGGCCTTCGATCGTAATGATCGTCGCGCCTTCGAGTTCGCGCAGTGCGACACTGCAGCTCGTTACCGCGCGGCCGTCGATGATGACGGTGCACGCCCCGCAGTCGCGGCTGTCGCAGCCATATTTGGTGCCGGTGAGATTCGATGCGTCGCGCAAGGCCCAAAGCAGCGGCGTGTCGGGATCGAGCCGATATTCCACACCCTCGCCGTTGACCGTCATCCGCGCCATGTCGGCGAGGCTAGCGCGCGCACGGTCGCGCTGCCACAATAAAGGCCATGGGCCGGGTACGGACGAGCGCGGGTTATTCGATCGGTTTCGCCGAGGCCGGCGGCGGCGATACAATGCCGATCGTCTTTCTGCACGGCGTCGGTTCGGACAAATCGGTTTGGCGGCCGCAGCTCGACCGATTCGCCAGCGAGCGCCGCGCCATCGCCTTCGACTATCCCGGTTATGGCGACAGCGATCAGGCCCCCGAAGGGACCACTCGCGACGATTACGCCGCGGCCATCTTGTCGGCGATGGGCGAGCTCGGCGTCGAACGTGCGCACATCTGCGGGCTGTCGCTTGGCGGGGTCGTCGCGATCGCGATGTACGCGGCCGAACCGGACCGCTGTGTGTCGCTGACGCTCGCGGATTCGTTTGCGAAGCATCCCGACGGCGCAGCAATTCTTGAACGTTCGAAGGCGGCCCTGGAAACGGGCACCCTTCGTTTCATGGCAGAGTCGCGGGTGGATGTGCTGCTCGCGCAACCCGCAGTTCCGATCGTCCGCCGCGAGGTCGTCGATACGATGGCTGGAATCGCGCCTGCCGCCTATCTCATTGGAGCGAAGGCCGTGTGGCTCGCCGACCAAAGCGAGCGCGCCGGCGACATTCGGGTGCCGACGCTCGTCCTGTGCGGTGCCGAGGACAAAATCACTCCGCCCGCACTATCGCGCGAGCTGGCCCATCTCATCCCCGGTGCGCGATTCGATCTGATCGAACATGCGGGCCACATCACGAACTTCGAGAAGCCGGACGAGTTCAACACGCTGGTCGGCGCATTCATCCGGGGCGTCGACTCGCGCATCTGATCCCCGTCTCGGGCCATTGCGGACGTCGCGTGACGGGCTATTAGATCGGCTTTGCGCCGGGCAGGAGAGAGACATGGCGAAGGGTCAGATGAGATCGAACAAGGAAGCCCGCAAGCCGAAGAAGGCGAAGGTCAAAACCATCGCGGCCAACCCGTCGATGAAGAGCGGCTCACGGGGACTCGAACACCTGAAGAACGACTAATCCAAACCTGCCGCCTCTGGCCTAGGTGACGATATCATCCTTGGCCGAAGGCCAGCCCTGGAACAACGAGCCTCGGCGATTGACCGCGACGAGCCGCTTCATTTCCCTGGCGCAGGCATCAAGGTCGTCTTTGAGCATCTGGATCGCGGTATCGATGTCGTCGTCCTCAATGCAATCACTCGTGAGTTGAAGCGATCGCGCCATCACCCTGGTGCCGGTACCGTGGATGCTGTGCTCAACGTGGAACTTATCTAGGATGCCGGTCATCTCCGCCTCCTGATTCGCCTTGCCGCAAGAATGCCTGATGACGCGCCCGCTTTCCACCCTGGCCGACATTCCGCTGTCCTGGGGACACTTTGCTGTGCCATGTTGGCTGCATGCGCTGCCGCCGTTCCGCGCCGAACCCGCCCCGTCTCATGACGGGGACGCACGTGCGCGTGCATAGCTTCCGGGCCATTCGGGCTGAAGAGCGGTGAAGGTCGCCTGCATCGGCGCCGGTCCCGCGGGACTCTATTTCGCAATCTCGATGAAGCTGCGCGACCCGGCTCACGAAATCGAAATCTTCGAGCGCAACGCACCGGGCGTGACGTTCGGCTGGGGCGTCGTCTTTTCGGACCAGACCGTCGAGAACCTTCAGGCGAACGATCCCAAGTCCGCAGAGGTCATCGCGTCCGAATTCGCTCATTGGGACGATATCGACGTCCATATCCGCGGCGAATGCATCACGTCGTCCGGTCATGGCTTCATCGGAATCGGCCGCAAGCGGCTGCTCGAAATCCTGCAGGACCGCGCGCGCGAGCTCGGAGTCACCTTGCAATTCAACGCAGAATGCGACCCCACCGACCCCAAATGGCGGGACTATGATCTCGTTATCGCTTCGGATGGCGCCAACTCGCGCTTCCGCGACGCGAACCCCGAGGCATTCGGAGTCGACATCGACGTTCGCAAGAACAAGTTCGTGTGGCTGGGTACGTCCAAGGTTTTCGACGCTTTCACCTTCGCGTTCGAAGAGACGGAGCACGGCTGGATCTGGGCACATGCCTATCGGTTCGCCCCGGATTGTTCGACCTTCATCGTCGAATGTTCGGAAGAGACGTGGCGGCGATACGGATTCGACACAATGGAGCAGGCGGAAAGCATCGCGGCCTGCGAGAATCTGTTCGCCAAATATCTCGACGGCCATTCGCTTCAGTCGAACGCTTCGCATCTCGTTGGCTCGGCTGCCTGGCTGAATTTCCGGCGCATCAAATGCGATCGCTGGTCGAGCGGCAACGTCATCCTCCTCGGCGACGCCGCGCACACGGCGCATTTTTCGATCGGGTCCGGTACCAAGCTCGCGCTCGAAGACGCAATCAAACTCGCCGATGTGCTCAACCGGCCTGGCCTCGGCCTGGAAGCGGCGATGGATGAATATGTCGCCGAGCGGAACCTCGAAGTGCTCAAACTTCAGAACAGCGCGCGCAATTCCACCGAGTGGTTCGAGACGCTCGAGCGCTATCTCCATTTCGAACCGCTGCAATTCGCATATTCGCTGCTCACTCGAAGCCAGCGCATCAGCCATGAAAATCTTCGCCTTCGCGACCGCGAATGGCTGGAGGGCGTGGAGCGATGGTTCTGGAAACGCGCGACGGATGGAAAATCGAACAAGACGGCGCCGCCGATGTTCGCACCGTTCAAAATGCGCGAGATGGAGGTCGCCAACCGCATCACCGTCTCGCCGATGGCCATGTATTCGGCCGTCGACGGAGTTCCCAACGACTTCCATCTCGTCCATCTCGGCGAGCGCGCGCTCGGCGGAGCGGGTCTCCTTTTCACCGAGATGACGTGCGTGTCGCCGGAAGGCCGGATCAGTCCCGGCTGCACCGGCATGTGGAACGACGAGCACGTCGCCGCGTGGAAGCGGATCGTGGATTTCGTCCACGCCAACTCAACCGCGAAGATTTGCCTCCAGCTCGGACACTCGGGCGCCAAAGGATCGACGCGGCTCGGCTGGGAAGGGAATGACGTTCCGCTCGACGAGGGCAATTGGCCCGTGATGTCGGCCGGCGACGTGGCCTGGTCGCCGGTCAATCAGGTACCGCGCCCAATGACCCGCGCCGATATGGATATCGTACGAGACCAGTTCGTCGCAGCCGTGCGAATGGGGATCGAATGCGGTTTCGACATGGTCGAGTTGCACGCCGCACACGGATATCTGCTGTCCAGCTTCATCACGCCCCTGCAGAACAATCGCACCGACGAATATGGCGGCTCTTTGGAGAACCGGTTGCGCTATCCGCTCGAAGTGTTCGCTGCAATGCGCGCCGCCTGGCCGTCCGACCGCCCGATGTCGGTTCGAATTTCGGCGACAGACTGGGCGGGCGAAAACGGAATCACTCCGAAAGACGCCGTCGAAATCGGCGAGGCGTTCGCGCGCGAGGGCGCGGACCTGATCGACGTCTCGGCAGGACAGACCTGGGCCGAGCAGCAGCCGGTCTATGGCCGAATGTTCCAGACGCCGTTTTCGGACAGGATCCGCAACGAGGGGAGGCTGGCAACCATGGCGGTCGGCAACATCTACGAGCCCGATCATGCCAATTCGATCCTTGCCGCCGGCCGTGCGGATCTGGTCGCGCTGGCCCGGCCGCACCTGATCGACCCGATGTGGACCCTGCGCGCCGCGGCGCAGCTCGACTATCGCGACATCCACATCCCGCCGCAGTATCTCAATGGAATGAGCCAGCTCGCCCGCAACTTGAAGCGCGAGGCGGAAGCCGCGGCCGCGCTCAGGGTTTAAAGCGCCACCGGATCGAGGAAGACTCCGCCGGCCTCGTGTCCGCAGGTCCAGCGAATGAGGGCCCGCACCGGATCGAGCTTCGCGACGCGCAGAGAGACTTCAGAGCCGATCTCCAGCTCCGATCGTGACTGCAAGCGGAAGCCGTCGCGCGACACGTCGATGATGACGACGTCGAGCTCGCAGCCGTCCGCTTCGGTCAGCACGGCGTCGCAATTCACGGACACGCGCGCGCTCCGGTCATGATAACCGTTGGTATCGAGTTTCGAATGTTTCATCTTGGTCTCGCTCATGACGCTTCACACAGACGCGTGCCGAGCTGCACCGCGGCTTAACGCGATCAAGCTCCTGTCGATGGAGACGGCGTCCACTCCGCCTGCATCGGGCCTCCACGTCCAGCCATAAGACTGACACTTAACGATTAATCAGTGGCTGAATGAAGGTGGTTGGCGGTCGATTCACCAAAAGGAGGCGGCGCGCCTGTCTGCGAAGCCCGGACCACGACTCCAGTCAGGTTGATGCCCGGAAATCTGCCCTATATAGGCCGCGGCTCTTGCGATGCCGCTTCCGGAGACGTGGGTGAGTGGCTGAAACCAGCGGTTTGCTAAACCGCCGTACGGGGAATTCCCGTACCGAGGGTTCGAATCCCTCCGTCT
>Ga0207674_10000659_pt1 | contig 44890 bp, 36 predicted proteins | sample KBSCornC72_FD_184303 | JGI IMG/M metagenome (GOLD analysis project Ga0207674, IMG submission 184303) | Corn rhizosphere microbial communities from Kellogg Biological Station, Michigan, USA - KBS Corn C7-2 (SPAdes) (version 2) | ecosystem: Host-associated > Plants > Roots > Rhizosphere > Soil ... | reverse complement strand
TCCCTTTCTCGCGCTGGCACATGAGCTGCAAGAGCGGGGCCACCGCGTGACCTTTTTTCAAATACCGGATGTGGAGGCGGAAGTTCGCGCGGAGGGCATCGGTTTTTGTTCCATCGGGACGCAGGATCACCCGGCTGGATCGCTACAGAAGTCGCTGCGGCAACTGGGAAGTCTTTCGGGCTTAAACGCTTTGCGTTTCACGGTACAGGCCATTCGGCAAACCACGGAAGCGATTTGCCGGGATGCCCCGGGGGCGGTGCAAGCCGCGCAGGTCGACGTGCTCCTGGTGGATCAGACCGAGCCGGGGGGCGGCAGCGTCGCGGAACACCTGGGATTGCCTTTCGTAACCGTTTGCAACGCTCTGGCGCTCAACTCCGAGCCCTCGGTTCCTCCGCCCTTCACACCTTGGGCGTATCGGGATGACTGGTGGGGGCGAACGCGGAACCGTCTGGGAAATGCGGTATCAGACTATTTTCTGGCACCGGTTCGGGATACTATCGCGGGCTACCGCAGGCGCTGGCGTCTGCCCGCTCACCGCAATGCCGAGGAGACATTCTCATCGCTGGCGCAAATCAGCCAGCAGCCGCGTGAGTTTGATTTCCCCCGCCGGTCGCTTCCGGATTGTTTCCATTACGTCGGTCCCCTGCGCGGCCCGCGACTGCGTCCGATAGAATTTCCGTGGGAATGGTTGGACGGCCGTGCTCTAATCTACGCATCCCTCGGAACCCTGCAAAACAAGAATCCAAACATCTTCCATTGTTTCGCGGATGCCTGCCGTGGATTGAACGTTCAGATGGTGATCGCAGGCGCTGGCAGGGAGTCGCTGGGCGATCTGCCGAAAAATGTGCTGGCTGTCTCGTACGCGCCACAGTTGGAGTTGCTTCAGCGGGCCACCCTGACGCTTACGCACGGGGGACTGAATACGGTGCTCGATTCACTAGCCTGCGGGGTCCCTTTGCTGGTGGTGCCGATCACCTACGAGCAACCCGCGATCGCGCAACGGGTCCGTTGGGTAGGAGCCGGAGACAGCATTCCATTCTCCGGCGTGCATTCCTCGCTGGTCAGAGCCAGGATCGACGCGGTGCTGGGCGATCCTGCGTACGCGCATGCGGCCGGGCGCATGGCCGGGTGTATTCGGGACGCCGGCGGGGTAAAGCGGGCCGGAGACCTCATCGAGAAGATAGCATTCACGAAACAGAAACACTGATGCGAGATCTTTTGTTTGGGGGCCGAGTCGCGTCTGCTCCGCTCACCGTGAGCGGACGCTTCCTCCTCCCGGAGGCTTGACCTTCGGGTCGGCCCCCAACCATGACACTAATTCCTAGAAATCGGCGGCCTTTCGTCGACCGGCCCTAGACGTGCTCTGTAAGATTTGTTCTACAGCGAGTCAAAGGAGAGTCTAATGCAAACCAGGTTAACCACGGGTCGGGCGGGCTTTTTGCTGAGTGTCCCGATGATTGTACTTTTAGCGGCATGCTCATCTCCATCCAAGGCGCCGGATATCACGGGCCAGTTGCGGGATTCATTGAATCAAGCAGGCCTAAAGGACGTGTCCGTCAGCCAGGATCGTGACAAAGCAGTGGTCACGCTCAAGGGCAGCGTAAAGGCCGACAGCGATAAGGCGCAGGCTGAGTCCATTGCCCGATCGATCGCGGGAGGTCAGGTGGTCGCTAACGAGATCGCGGTCTTGCCGCCCGGCGACAGCGATGCTAAGAGAGTCAATAAGGATCTGGACGAAGGCATTAAGAAGAATTTGGACGCCGAACTTCTTCAACAATCGCTGCATGATGACGTAAAGTACGACGTCAAGAATGGCGTTGTGACGCTGACCGGTACCGTCAAATCCCAGGCAACCCGCAACGCTTCCGAGCAACTAGCCGCGCATGTCCCGAATGTGCAGCAGGTGGTTAACAAGCTCGATGTAAAGAATCAGAAAGCCACCACGACGCCCTGACGGACCACAATCTTTTAGTGATTCGCGCCCGTGGCCGCCATGGCTGTTTTGGTCTGCGTCAGAACGCCCGAATCCACGGTTTCGCCGCGGGCCGAGATCACCTGAAAATAAAGTTCATCCCCGGAGACCTCCATTAATCCGAACGCCCGGTCCGTGTCAAAACCTTTGGCCAGGTCCCGCGACGGCCGGAGATCGCCCCGGCGCAGTTGTCCGGAGTTTCCCAGTATGAAGTACTGAATGCCGCGCTGGGGCCGGAGTCTCTCATACACATGCTCATGCCCGCTGAGGACGAGGTTGACCTCGAACTGAATCAGCAGCGGTTCAAGCTGCTTACGAAGATCCAGATCCGGGCCATGGAAGCGAGCATCGGAGTACAGGGGGTGATGGAAGAAGCACAGTTTCCACTTGGCGGATGAACTCGACAATTCTTTTTGAATCCATTCGAGCTGCTCAGGATTCATGTAAGTGCTGTCGAGGGCGAAGAACTGTGCGTCCCCTTTCTTGAACGTGTAGTACCGCTTGCCGTCCATGTTAAAAGGCTTGTAGAGCCTTTCGTCCGGGTCGTCATGATTGCCAAGCGACGCGTAGAACTTGATGCCGGCCGTCAGGAGCGGTTGGTAAGGAATTTCGAACTTGCTCTTGAATCCGGCCGCATCGTGGCTTCCATAGAGGTTATCCCCCAACATCAGGACGAATTCAAACGGGAATTGATTTTGAAAGCGCTGTAGTTGCTGGGCGAGCTGAAGCTGTGGCATTTCGCCGGTCCCGCTATCTCCAATCACGGCAAAGCGCGCGGAATTCGGTTTGAGCGGAAGCTTGAACGGTACGGCTGCGACCTGTTGTGAACTTGCCCGGGCCGCGAACGACAATAAACCACTGGGAGCTGCCAACCCGGCGTAACAGAGGAACTGACGGCGTCCGACGCTCATGGGATGGCCTCCGGAAGAAAATCGACAATCAGGCTGGACGGATAATCCCTGAGTACCAGCGTCCTGCCCACCAGAGAATACTCGAGTTGCATGGGTAACTTGGGCAAGCCCATCAGGAGCGTCGGGGGCATGGATTGGCGCGGGACAGAGGATGGATACACCTGGTTAACGCGCACCGTCCCTTGGACAGGAGAGGCATTCTTCAGGCTCTGGTGAACGCGGACGCCGTTCCGGCCTGCCATGGCAAGTTTACAACGCCTCCGGAACTCAGCCGCCACCTCGGGAGTGAAGATAGTTCCTTGTGATGCGCCGGACCGGGCCTGCGCCAAGGTGGATGCTAATAGAGTTTTGCGATCCGACAGTTCCTTCGCGGACGGCGTTGTTCTCAATGCTGGAAGTGAATCAGTCACCATTTTCCTGATCTTCAGGTAGGCGTCAACGTGTTCTTGAAACTCCTGAAGTGGCGTGGCGCCGTTGCCCGCCTCTTGACCCGGACCGGGCAGGGCTGCGCTAAACAGGATCAGGGGAAGCAGGTGTGTCAGCCTTGGCATTCTGTCGCCCTTTCCGCTACCGGCTGCTCTACGGCTTCCCTGCATGCCTTGGACTCTCCGTGCCGGTTGCAAGTTGCAGTTCACTAAGCTCGGCATATAACCCACCCGCTTTTAAGAGAGCATCGTGATTTCCATGCTCAACGATCGCGCCGTCCTTCATCACGAAGATCACATCCGCGCGCCGTATGGTCGAAAGCCGGTGCGCGATCACGATAGAAGTCTTGCCCTGCATCAGCCGGTCCAGGGCTTCGAACACCAGCTCCTCGGAAGCCGCATCGAGTCCGGAGCTAGGCTCGTCGAGCAGCAGGATGGGCGTGTTCCTGATAATCGCCCGGGCGATAGACACCCTCTGCCGCTGGCCGCCGGATAGAGTCGCGCCCCTTTCGCCCACGATGGTGTCAAATCCGTTCGGCATCTTCTCGACGAACTCATCCACGTTGGCCATTTTCGCGGCTCGCAGGATTTCCAGGCGGTCTGCGCCGGGTTTGCCGTACGCAATGTTTTTCCAAACGGGGCCCTGGAACAAAATACTTTCCTGAGGGACGATGCTGATCTGATCCCGAAGCGACCGCTGCTTGAATCCGCGCACATCCTGGCCATCGATTTTTACGACCCCCGCGACGGGATCGTAGAAGCGCGCAATCAAGCTGATGATGGTGGACTTTCCGGATCCGGTGGGGCCCACCAGCGCGACGGTCTGGCGGGGTTCAATGCTGAGATTGAAGTGCTCGAGGATCGGGCAATCCTGATCGTATCCAAACGTCACATCTTCGAAGTCAATCTGGCCCTTAAAACGCGGAGCTGTTTTTGCGCCTTTTCGATCCCGTACATCGGAAGTCGACTCCAACACCTCCCGGATGCGTTCGTAACCGACGGCTGCCTTCGAATACGCATCGGTGGTCTTCGAGAGCTCCTGCATCGGCTTATACATTTTGCCGAGGTAAAAGATGAACACCACGAGCGATCCGCTGGAGAGTGATCCGCTCAACACCAGCCGGGCACCGAACCAGAGGACCAGGCTGGTGCCGCACGCCACGATAATTTCAACGATTGGCGTAAGCGTAGCCTTCAGGTTCCGGGCCTTCAGCGATATTTCCACGCTCTCCAGACTTTCCTCTTCCAGGCGGTGCTGCTCGTATTCTTCGCGGGCGAACGCCTTTACAACCCGGATGGACGTAAATACTTCCTCGATGATGGAGACAATTTGTCCCTGTTTCTTTTGCACGTCGCGCGACAGTTTCTTGATCCGCCGGGTGAAGCGGTAGACCACGATGAACAGCAACGGCGCGATGGCGAGCGCGATCAGAGTGAAACGCCAGTTCAGGTAGAACATCACGGCGACCATTCCAAACAGGGTCAGCACATTGACCAACGCGCCGAGCAGCCCGGACGTAATGAAGCTCTGAACGGAATCGATGTCGCTGGTTAGACGGCTGATCAGGTCTCCGGTGCTGGTGTGATCGTGATACGACAGCGACATTCGCTGGATATGAAAGTAAAGATTCTTCCGCAAATCGTGTGCGATCCACTGTCCCACGGTGGTGATGAAGTGTTTCTCGGCGTAAGAGCACAGCGCCCCCAGGATTGCGATCCCCAAGGCAGCGAGAGCCGCGATCTTGAGAATGGTCAGCTTGTCGGCGCTCTCAAGCGCAAAGAAACCGCGGAGCCAGTGTGGCAGCGGGCGGGACTGGACAACGTTATCCAGGACGATTTTCAAGGGCCACGGCTGGAGCAAGTCAACCAGACTCTCTCCGCAGGCGGCGGCGAAACTGGCGAAAAGTAGAATCTTGTAGGGACCTAAAAGGGCGAGAACGGACCGGTACGGATGCTTTCGCCCGCGCTCCTCCACTAATTGCGGTGCAGCCATTGAGTTGCGTCCGGCCAAAATTCAGTAAAAAGGTTGCCGACGGCCCGATTCAGAAACGCCATTGGAATCCGGACGGCGGTGTGGCGGGCATCGGTCTCGCTATCGGGCCGCCACATGTTCGACAGGTAACTATTGCTTGGAACGCTTACGTATCGCGCGTATGCCGGCATCAGGTTGCCATTCCGGTCGCGCGCGAGAAAGGTCATCGAGAAGACATGGCCCAGGCGCTTGATCAACGGCCGCCCGCCCGCACGCTCGTAACGAGGATCTTCATTCCAAAGTGCCCCGATGCTTGCTTCCATCATGGTTCCCGTGGCGCCACTCGAAACTCTGAGGCCAATACGTTTTGCGTATCCGTCCCAGTGCGGTCCATACTCTTCGGGCTCATTTGTCGCCGTGGACCAAGCCGAAGTAATGGCGGAACCCGCCAGTCGCTCCGGGCTCAAAGCGTTCCTCGCGGCCCATCGATAGCGCTGGGAAAGAGTCAGCGGCGCTGGGGAACCGGCAACACCCAACACGGCGCTTTCGGTACCCGCGGTGACCTCTTCACCCGCGCTTGGCTCTTCGAAGTCATCTTGCGCCCGTGCGGCGGGAACCGCTGCCACCAAAATCATCATGCTGAGATAAAGAGCTGCCTTCATAATTGGGCCAAGAGTCCGATCCGTTTTTGCACTACGCCGGTGAAGCCATCAATCTCGTCATTTGAAAAGCCGCCGGCCCGAAACGCATCACGAATCTGCTGCGAGGAGAGCCCGGACAACAGTTGTCCAATCCGCCGGGCGTCAGATCGAGAGACGTGGTGGGTAATAGACGTCAACTCACGTCGGTAGAAATAGTCCTTGGGATTGACCAGCAAGAAAAGCGTGGGGCCCCCGGGGGTCGCGAAATGTACTTCGTCGTCCCCGACCTTGCTCATAAATTTCGAGGATTCATAGAAGTGGAGGTCAGCCTTACTGTGCACACGGTCGAGATGAGTTCGACCAAAGCTGGCGCCCAGATCGCCCACGGCGTAAATATACTCTTCCCGGCCCTCAGGATTCTTCTGTTTATAGATCGCCGTGTTGTTGTCCTTGAGATCCCAGTTGTTGATTAACGCCATGACGACCTTGAGCCCGTCCAATTGCTGCGTGTTCAGCCAGTCATCGCCCTTCCATTTCCAGTAACCGACTTTCTTTTGGCCTTCGATCTCGCGCTCCAGTCGTGCGTTTGCGACAACGCCTCCCGGCCGAACCCATTCCTGTCCACGATGTAACTGGGGCAGGCCGTCCACCTGCAACTGTGGCAGAAAGTAATCTTCATCCGTGAAGTAGCCGGCCGCCCAAACAATCCGCGTCGCGGCGATCTCGCCTCGGGCTTCCGGGCCAAGTTTAACTTTCCAACGAACCCCGTTCGAATCCTTCACGATGAATTTCGGCGCACTGTTACCTTCATCTTCTTTGACGAAGGTGTAACTCCCAGCTGTGGGCGCATCCTGCATTCCCCCGATCCCGTAGAACAAGTCGCGGGACCCAATGTTGCCGGGATCCTGCCACAAGATTCCGGATCGCTCGGCGGCTAGATCGGTCTCTGCAGTTTTTGCCTGTACGGCACGTCGACCATTAAGTACCAGGACTGCCAATATCAGGAGTCCCAACCATCTGACTCCAAAAGAATTCGCGGCCTTCTTTTCCGCCATGTGGCTCCTCCCTTGGAGCAGGTAGCGTAGTGACACAAGCACGAACCATGCCAACCTTTCCGGGCGGCGGCAACGTTCCTTGAGCCGGATGCATCACTACAGTGCTGGCAAAGTTCTGGGCGTTGGAGGATAAGTGAAACTACTGGTGCAGCCCGACGATGGAGTGAAGCCGCTGGTGGCAGCCATTCAGAAGGCGAAGGAATCCATTGAGATCGCGATTTTCCGCTTCGATATTCCGGAGCTGGAGCGTGCGCTCATGGACGCCATCAAGCGGGGGGTGCGCGTCCAGGCTCTGATCGCATCGACGAACCGAGGGGGCGAGAGGACGCTGCGCGCACTGGAAACCCGTCTTCTGGCGGCGGGGGCAACGGTGGCGCGCACGGCCAACGATCTGGTCCGGTACCACGGCAAATTCTTCGTCATCGATGGGACAGATCTCTATCTGCTGGGATTCAATTTTGCGCGAGCCGATGTCCGCAGCCGCAGCTTCGGCCTTATTGTGCGGAATCGGGTCGTGGTGCAAGAGGCGAGTAAGCTGTTTCAAGCTGACAGTACACGGCAACCGTATTCCGGCAAATCCAAGAGCCTGATGGTGAGCCCCGTGAATGCGCGCGAACACCTTTCAGGGTTTATAGCCGGCGCCAAGAAATCCTTGTGGATTTATGATCCGGAAATCAGCGATCCGCCGATGATCCACCTGCTCGAAGAGCGTGCGAAAGCCGGAGTTGAGGTAAGGATTATCGGCGTAGTTCCCCGGCGCACAGGCTTGCTGAAAGTGCGGAGTCTGAAGGCCGTGCGTTTGCACGTACGACTCATTCTGCGCGACGGAGAGCGTGCGTTTCTAGGGAGCCAGAGCCTCCGGGCCGCGGAATTGGATCGCCGGCGCGAAGTCGGGCTGCTCTTTCGGGATCGTGCCATTGCGAATCGCATCGCAAAGCTGTTCGATCAGGATTGGGCCAAGGCCAAGATCTCGGGCCGCGAAGCAATCCCGGCGGAGAAGGTTGCTAAGAAAGTGGCGAAGCTAGTCACCAAGAAGCTGCCGGACGTCACCGAGGTCCTGAATCACGTTGTGGCGATCGAAACCAAGGCGGAAAAACTCAAGCTGGATAAGGATGGTTTAGAAGAAACAGTAAAAGACGCCGTCAAGTCCGCGGTTCAGGATGCGGTCAACGAGGTTGTCAAACGCGAGGCCGGCGTCGTCTCCAACGTGAAGTGAGCGGGCTCAGTGACCCCAACGGAGCACGAAAGCCCGGGTCGTGCCATCGAATTCAGGGACAACTTGGGGGCGAAGCTGGCTGAGCTTTGATTCCGGGCGTTTGTGAATCGAGTGATCGACGTGGGTTTTAAAAACGTAGCGGCCGATAAACCAGCCCATGGCGCTTCCCGCGAACACGTCTGATGCGTAATGCCTCTGGCCGCTCAGACGCGAAAAACTGACCAGGGAAGCAAGCCCATACGCGGCGATCGGGTAGATTATGTGTCCGTTGTACTCATGCGCCACCACGGACGCGAGCGCCCAGCTTTCGGCGGCATGACCGGAAGGAAAAGAAGCGCCACCGTCAAAGAAACTCCCTTTACCCTCGCCATCCAGAGGCCGCTGGCGCTGGGTCGCAAGTTTGAAGACCTCCGCCACCATCAGCGTATCGAGGATCGCTTCGCCGCTGAGAACGCCAGTCTCGCGTGCTTTTTCGTTGTGCGCGATGGCGCCACCGATGTACAGCCCGGCTGTAATCGGGAGCACCGTGTAGACGGCTCCTACGCGCGAAACATCGCCGCTGATCGCGACTTGGTCCACCGTATTCGGCAGCTGCCGCGACGTCCAGTGATCGCTCGCAATCAGGCCCGCCGTTCCTCCCGCTACCAGAATCCAGGGGATCGCGTCCTCGAAGCTCCGGATATGGAACGGACTGGTCCAGATATCTTTCTGATCCATCAGAATGTTCCTGACCAGTTTGCCGGCAAGAGGCTTGACGTGCTCGGTTTCTGTTGAGTACAGAACGCGATCGCGCGCATCCTGGGGCTCTGCCGTTCCGTCGGCAGGCTCAGTACTGGATTGCTGCGATCGGGCTGGGAGGCAGAGGGCGATCGCGCACAACACCAGGGCGAAAGTGGAACCAACTCGTGGCATTCACTTTCTAGAGCGTAATACTCGGGAAATCGTTTCGATCGCACGACACAATCCGGATGAAATAGAAGATGAAGCACTTAAGGCGAAACAAGTTGGCCTTTGCGAATCGGCCGCCAAACGCGCAACGATAGTGAAGCGGCCAAGCGATTCGGGCCGCGCAAAGTATCGTGATGGCCGCACGGATTGAGGATTATGCGCTGATCGGAGACTGCCAGACCGTGGCGTTGATTTCACGCGATGGCTCCATAGACTGGCTCTGCTTTCCTCGATTCGATTCCGGCGCATGTTTCGCGGCACTGCTGGGCGAACCAAAACACGGACGCTGGAAGATTTCGCCGTCGGTCGAACTCAAGACGACGCGCAGAGGCTATCGTGGCGATACTCTGATTCTGGAAACGGATTTCGAGACTGCCGACGGCTCGGCCGTCACGATCATCGATTTCATGCCACCGCGGACGTCTGCGCCGGACTTGGTGCGCGTTGTGCGGGGACGGCGGGGGCAAGTACCAATGCGGATGGAAATGATCATCCGTTTCGATTATGGATCGATTGTGCCCTGGGTTCGCCATGTGGAACGCGGTATTCGAGCGACCGCCGGCCCCGATACCCTGCATTGCCGTTCCGACGTGGATCTGAAGGGCGAGGGGCTATCCACGGTGGCCGAGTTTACGGTTTCGGAAGGACAGGACCTGTCCTTCACTCTGACCTGGTCGCAGTCGCACGATTTCACTCCGGAAGAGAAGGACTGGAAGGTTAGCCTTGATGAGACAGAAGCATGGTGGACTGAGTGGGCCGGCCGCTGCACGTACCAGGGCCATTGGAGAGACGCCGTGGTCCGCTCTCTCGTCACTCTCAAGGCGCTCACCTATGCGCCTACAGGAGGAATGGTAGCAGCCCCGACCACGTCGCTTCCGGAGAAACTGGGCGGCCAGCGCAATTGGGACTACCGGTATTGCTGGATTCGGGACGCGACATTCACATTGTATGCGTTCATGGTCGGCGGTTACCATGACGAAGCACGCGCCTGGCGGGAATGGCTGATTCGCGCAGTTGCCGGAACACCTTCCGAGCTTCAGATCATGTACGGCCTGGCGGGTGAGCGCCGCCTCACCGAGCTTGAGGTGGGTTGGCTGCCGGGCTATGAGCGATCCGCCCCGGTTCGCCTGGGGAATTCGGCGCACAGCCAGTATCAGCTGGACGTCTACGGGGAGGTTATGGACGTCCTGCAACTGGCCCGGCGATCCGGACTCCCTCCTGCCGAAGATGCATGGCGCATCCAATGTTCCCTCCTGGATTTCCTCGAAACCGGGTGGAAGGACGCCGACAACGGCATCTGGGAGGTGCGAGGTCCCCGGCGCCACTTCACACACTCCAAGGTTATGGCTTGGGTGGCCATGGATCGCGGTGTGAACGCGGTCGAATCTTTCGGGTTGCACGGCGACGTGGGGAAGTGGCGCGGCCTGCGGGATCAGATTCGTCAGGATATCGATCGTAATGGTTTTGATCCTGATCTAAACTCGTTCGTTCAGTCCTACGGATCCAAGACTCCCGACGCCAGCCTCCTGCAGTTGCCGCTGGTCGGCTTTGTCGACGCTCAGGATCCGCGAATGATCGGGACGGTGAAGCGGATCGAGAGCCAGCTCCTGGACCATGGTCTTATCCGAAGATATCCAACGACTCCGGATCTCGACGGACTGCCCTCCGGCGAGGCTGCGTTCCTGATGTGCACTTTTTGGTATGCCGACAACCTGGCACTGCAGAATCGTCACGAGGAAGCGAGAGTGACTTTCGAGCGGCTGCTCTCTCTCCGCAATGACGTCGGCCTTCTATCGGAGGAATACGACGCGGTACAGCGGCGCTTCCTGGGTAATTTCCCCCAGGGCTTCTCCCATATCGGCTTGATCAACACCGCGCGGAATTTGTCCGGGGCCAGAGGTCCTTCCGTGGATCGGCGCGAAAAGTCCAATCGCCCCCCAGATGTCGGGCCAAAATGACACGCGAGATCCGATCCGCGATTACGTAGTCTCCGGTTAATTAGGCTCTTTGACGCTGGCCGTATCGGCAGGCCGCTGGCGAAGGTTTTCCTTCTTGACCAGCGTCTTGGGGTCGGTGCCGCGGGGGACCAGCAGCGAGATCCCACCGCCAAACATTTCTTCCCATATCTGCTGGCCCCAGCGGACCGTGGCCGTGGGATCGGGATTGTTCGGATTGTTGGCGGAATTGTCCCAGTGACCGTCCATTTCGAGGCGCGTTCCGGCCGGCAGATCGAGCATCTTCTCAAAACGGTAGCCCGGCTGGTACGCGTAATCGTACTTAGGCACGTTAAGAATGATCTGCGTTTCGCCGGTCGGATAGACCAGCCGATACGTGAAATCCTTACCGCGCAGGTGCATGTGGGGGTTAAGCGACGCCAGTTTGACGGGTGCGGCGAAGGTCACCGAGCCATGTCCGGGCGAACTTGGGTCCCCGGGGAGGATCTTGAGGTTTCCCGCGGAGGTGCTGCCATCATCGCCGGCCAGAACGCTGACCAACTGGTTCTTCGGCTCGGCGCTGGCGAGCTCCAACCCCAACTTGGACTGATCCGAAGTCTCCGTCCCGTTGGAGGTGTAGTGCATGTTGAAGATCAGGTACGACCCGGCCGGGACCAATATAGCGGCGTCATAATCATCGAACCGCCGCGCCGGCGCACCCGGGCCGAGAGCGACCAGAGCCTGGGTGGTTAAGCCGCGTGGAAGTTTAACTGGCTCCCCTGTGGCGAGCGCCTTCAGCGCTTCCGCATCGGGCCCCGGAGGCACGAAGGTGATGGTCGCGTGATGAACTACGGATCGAGTGCCTGGACGGATTTCACCCGCAGCGACCCAGGTGTCCTTGGTGAAATTCGTGGGTACGACGAAATCGAGCCAGGGGATGACCGCCTTGGCAGGTACCAGGTAGGGCTTAGGCAACGGAATGACTACGTCCGGCCGGATGTTCCAGCCGTCGCGCCACTGGATGGGGGCAGGCGTATCCTTCGCATCGCCTTCCGGGGCGCCGGCGTCGACCCAGGTCGCGATGGTGCGCACATCGGCTTCGGAGAGGCGCGGGTCGTTCTGGAAATGCCCGTACTTCGGGTCAGCAAACCAGGGCGGCATCTTGCGGGAGACGACGGCGGCTTTCATGGCCTTAGCCCACGGCCGGGTGCTCTGGTAGCTCAACATGGAGAACGGAGCGGCTTCGCCGGGGCGGTGGCAGACCTGGCAGTTCTTTTGCAAGATCGGCAGAACGTCCTTGTTGAAGGTCGCCGAGTCGGTGGCGCCGCTGGCCGCCAGGGCGAATAAGACGACGCAAGACAGCCGCAGTATATTCATTAGTTCCCGCTTTTCTTGGCTGAAGCTTCCGCTGCGCGAGCCCCTGCCAGAATATTCGCCAGTCCGTAGTTGCCTTCGTGACAAGCGTACTCGTAAATCGGCCCCTCGATTTTTCGCATGACAATTTCACCGGTCCAGGGCTTGGTCCAGGTGCCGGGATCTTCCACGGTGAAGCGGTAGAGTATCGTATCCGGCGAGGTTCGCGCGAAGCGTTCGACCACGTGCAGGTCCGCGCCGGAGAAGATGTCCTGGCGGGCTGTGGCGGGAGGACCGCGGAAGTTAGTCTGATCGGTGAAGTTGGTGGAGTCGACAACCAACGTGTCGCCTTCCCAATGGCCGCGCGAATCGCCGCCCAGTTGGCGAATACTCGCGGGCAGGTGGGGAGTTCCATCCAGCGGGACGATTCGTCCGCCGTGCATCATCTCGTTGTAAATCACCGCATGGGCGCCGCTCTGGAGAATCTGGATATTCGCGTTATAGGTAGAGCCGAGCATAGGCGGACCTTCCGCTCCCCAGGAAATGCAGCGCTCCGACAGCGTCCGGCTATCGGCGCTTTCGGCGGCCTCGCGGTGTCGTGCGGCCTCCGCCTGAGCCACTAACCGCTTCTGTCCTTTGGCGTTCAAGGGCGGGATTCGGCCATCGGGCGGATTGAATATGAGCGAAGTGCGGCGGCTGGCCGCGCCTTTCGGATAGTTCTCGCCCTGCCATATGACGTTGTCGTAGTGGATGTCGTTCTTGGCCTGGCTGTTTTCCTTCGCGATTCTTTCTTTCTCAAAGGCCGCCGCCTCGGCTTCCGTATAGAACTCTTTGTTCCTCAGCTCGGGAGGACGTTCCAACGGCGTGAACGTGGCGTTGGTCCAGTAACCTTGCAGATCCGGCTGGCCGTCCGCGGTGCGCGCCGGTGTTTGGGCTGGCCCAGACGCGGCGAGGAAGAGACTCGTCACGCAGACCAAGGCGTAGAATCGAAGGCGCATTCGGCGTTCCTTCCTCCACAGGGAATCATCTCAAAACCACCCGATCTGCGCATGGGAGTGGGGCATTTGAGCATACGGGACAATAAAGGCCATGGCGCAGCGCAGCGGCTTTCGGTTCTTGACGTGGCTGGGTGGGCACGAGATGGCAGTTCTACTCGCGCTGGCCGGTGTGGTAGCGGGCGTGTGGGGATTTGCGCTTCTGGCGGACGAAGTTCTGGAAGGCGGAACGCAGGCCTTCGACCAGAAATTGCTCCTGGCCTTTCGTCGCAGCGATACTCGCGAGATGCTGGGTCCGCCGGCGGTTCAGCAAGCGGGGCGCGATATCAGCGCACTGGGAGGCGTTGTGGTACTGACGCTGGTGACGGCCATCGCGGCCGGATTTCTGGCCCTGGACGCGAAGAAACACATGGCCCTGTTTCTTCTTGGGTCCGTGCTCAGCGGTCTGATGGCCAGCACCCTTCTGAAAGACCTGTTCCATCGCGCCCGGCCGGATCTGGTTCCGTTTGACGTGTATGTCTCGGGCGCGAGCTTTCCCAGCGGGCACTCCATGATGTCGGCGGTGACGTATTTGACGCTGGGCGCTCTGCTTGCGCGGTCTCAATCGCGGAAGCGCTTGAAGGCATATTTCCTGCTGGTGGCGATGCTCCTGACGTTCGCGGTGGGGGTCAGTCGCGTATATCTGGGCGTGCATTGGCCCACCGATGTTATGGCGGGCTGGACGGCGGGAGCCGTGTGGGCGCTGCTGTGCTGGCTGACGGCACGGCGGCTACAGTCGCGGCGAACACTGGAACGGGAATCCGACTCGCAGACCACGGGCTGACGCCTGTGGCACACTGACCTCATGCGCATCAGCGACATCCGCGCGACCACCGTCACCGTTCCGCTGGAAGCGCCGCTGCGCCACGCCAACGGCTGCCATTGGGGCCGGTTCGTGCGGACCATTGTGGAAGTGGAAACCGATAACGGCTTGATCGGCTTGGGGGAAATGGGCGGCGGCGGGGAATCGGCCGAGGCGGTTTTTCGCGCGATGAAGACGTACCTGGTGGGGCACGATCCGGCGCATCGCGAGGAAATGCGTTTCCTGATCGCGAACCCGACCGCGTCGCTCTATAACAACCGGACGCAAGTGCTGGCGGCGCTGGAATTCGCCTGTCTGGATATTCTGGGCCAGGCCTGGGGCGTGCCGGTGTGCGATATTCTGGGCGGCCGTCTGCGCGACCGCGTTCCGTTCGCCTCGTATTGCTTTTTTCGTTATCCGGATCCGCGGACGGGCACGGGTGAGGTTCGCACCATCCAGCAGCTGGTGGAGCACGCCTGCGAACTGAAGCGCCGCTTCGGCTTCACGACGCACAAGCTTAAGGGCGGCGTCTTCCATCCGGACTATGAACTGGAAGCCTACCGCGCGCTGGCGGATGCGTTTCCGGAGGATTCGCTGCGCTTCGATCCGAACGGAGTCTGGTCCACGGAACAGGCCATCCGTTTCGGACAGGCGATCGAGAACCTGCGCAACGATTATCTGGAAGATCCGGTGTACGGAATGAACGGCATGCGCCGAACTCGCGAAAAAGTACGGGTGCCGCTCGCGACCAATACCGTAGTCGTAAACTTCGAGCAACTCGCGGCGAACGCGCTCAACATCGCGGTAGACGTAATTCTTCTCGACACGACGTTTTGGGGCGGCATCCAGGCTTGCGTCAAAGCCGCCGGTGTATGCGAGACGTTCCAGATGGGGGTTGCGGTTCACTCCTCGGGCGAGCTTGGCATCCAGCTAGCGACAATGCTGCATCTAGGCGCCGTGATTCCAAATCTCTCGTTCGCCGCCGACGCGCACTATCATCATTTAAAGGACGACGTGATTCAGGGCGGCCTCATGGGCTATCAGGGCGGAACGATCAAAGTGCCGGATGGGCCGGGCCTGGGCGTCAAGCTCGATCGGGAAAAAGTCGGCCAGTATAACGAGCTGTACAAGCGTCTGGGCAATTATCCCTACGACCAGGATCCGGGGCGGCCGGGCTGGACGCCGGTGATTCCGAATGATCGTTGGGCCGATCCGAAGGACCATCGGCGCGTGGAGATCCCTTATTAGCATGGCAAACCTTTTTGATCTGAATGGCCGGGTCGCGGTGGTGGTGGGCGCGACATCGGGACTGGGGCGGGCAATCGCCATGGGATTGGCGCAGCACGGCGCGGATGTGGTTCCCAGCGGCCGGCGAAAAGAACTCGTCGAGAGCGCATGCCAGGAAATTAAGGCGATGGGCCGCAGGACGCTGGTTCATCCCGCCAACGTGCACGATCGGCAATCGATCGATAAGCTGCGCGACACCGTGCTGAAGCATCTGGGAGGGGTCGACATTCTGGTGAACGCCGCGGGAAACGTGATCCGCCAGCCGACGATCTCAGCATCCGAAGAGGAATGGTCGTCGGTGCTGGACACGCATCTGAATGGTGCGCTGCGGGCGTGCCAGAGCTTTTACGAGCCGCTGAAGGCGAGCGGCCGCGGGAGGATCATCAACATCGCCTCTCTGAGTTCTTTCGCGGCTTTTCACCAGGTAGCGGCATACTCCGCCGCCAAGACTGCCATCGTGTCCCTGACCCGGAGCCTCGCTTGTGAGTGGGCGACGGATGGTATTCGCGTGAACGCCATCGCGCCAGGCGTGTTTCCAACGGACTTGAATCGCGATGTGATTATGGGCACGGCGCGAGGCCGCGAGATGCTGATGCGCACTCCCATGGGGAGGTTCGGCCAACCGGAGGAACTGGTAGGCGCGGCTGTTCTTTTAGCGTCGGATGGCGCGAGTTTCCTGACGGGCCAGTGCATTGCCGTCGATGGAGGATATCTTGCCCTGGGCGTCAATTCGTAACGTCGCAGGCCTAGCGATTCTGGCGTGTGCCATTGGACGCGCGGAATCCGGACACGACGCGTGGCTGCGATATTCGCCCACAGGTTCCGCCCCGGTCATCACGGTTGTGGGGAATTCCGCGCTTCTGGAAAGCGCGCGCCAGGAACTCATGCGCGGTTTTCGTACGCCCACGGCGCAGGCCATCGTGCTGGGCGGTACCGCTGCGAAGCTCAAGCCGGATGGCTACGAGCTGAAGACTGTGGGCGGGAAGATAGTCATCACGGGGGCGGATGATCGCGGCGTGCTGTACGGTGCGTTCGCATTGCTGCGCAAGGTCGCACTCGGCGAGTCGGTCGCCAAGCTGGATGAACAGAGCGAACCGCGCGTTCCCGTGCGCTGGGTGAATCATTGGGACAATCTGGATGGCTCGATCGAGCGTGGCTACGGCGGCAGATCAATCTTCTGGGACAAGGGTACGGCGCGCCCGGATCTGACGCGCGTCAACGATTACGGACGGATGCTGGCGTCGCTAGGGATTAACGGAGCGTCCATCAACAACGTCAACGTGAATCCGCGCATTCTGGCGCCGGACTTTTTGCCCGAGATCGTGCGGATCGCGAATACTCTGCGGCCGTGGGGCGTTCGCACGGTCCTGTCGGTGGACTTCGGTAGCCCACAGAAAGTCGGCGGTCTCGATACCTTTGATCCGCTGGACCCCGAGGTCATCGCCTGGTGGGCAGCCAAAACGGACGAGATTTATCGCGCCGTGCCCGATCTGGGCGGCTTCATCGTTAAGGCCGATTCGGAGGGGCGCGTCGGTCCGTCGGTTTATGCGCGGACGCACGCGGATGCGGCCAATGTTGTCGCGCGGGCGCTGAAGCCGCATGGCGGACTGATTTTCTATCGCGGCTTCGTCTACGACAACAAGATGGATTGGCGCAATCTGAAGAACGATCGCGCCCGGGCGGCGGACGACAATTTTCGGGCGCTGGATGGCAAGTTCGATAACAACGTGGTGATCCAGATCAAGAACGGTCCCATCGACTTTCAGGTGCGTGAGCCGGTCTCGCCGCTGTTCGGAACGCTGGCGAAGACTAAAGAGGCGATTGAGCTTCAGATCACGCAAGAGTACATGGGCCAGGCTCGGCACGCCGTATTTCTGGTGCCGATGTGGAAAGAAGCTCTCGATTTCGACCTGCGCGTGAACGATCGGGCGGCGCCGGTGAAATCGCAGGTGAGCGCCATAGTGGGCGTTTCGAACGCCGGAATGGACAACAACTGGTTCGGCAACCACATGTCGCAGGCGAACCTTTACGGCTTCGGTCGCCTGGCGTGGAATCCGGATTTGAGTGCGCGGCAGATCGCCGGGGAATGGACCCGGTTGACGTTCGGAAACGATCCCAAGGTGCTTCAGACCATCGTGGACATGCAGCTCTCTTCCTGGCGCACGTACGAGAATTACACCGGCCCACTGGGTTTGCAGACGCTGACAGACATCACCGGAAATCACTATGGCGTGAACGTGGAAGCCTCTGAGCGTAACGGCTGGGGGCAATGGCATCGCGCGGATACGGAAGGTGACAACAAGGGCGTCGGCATGGATCGAACGGTCGCCACGGGAACGGGATTCATCGGCCAGTATGCTCCGGCCGTGGCGCGCATCTATGAATCTCTCGCAACCTGTCCGGATAATCTGCTTCTCTTTATGCATCACGTGCCGTACACGCACGCCTTGCATTCCGGAAAGACGGTGATCCAGTATCTGTACGATTCGCACTACGAAGGCGCCGAGGCGGTCGAAGGCTATGTCCGCAATTGGAAATCGCTGCAGGGCCGCGTGGATGAGCAGCGCTATGGGGAGGTGCTGGCGCAGCTTGAGTATCAAGCCGGCCAAGCCGAAGTCTGGCGGGATGCGGTCTCGAACTGGTTCCTGCGCGCATCTGGAATTCCCGACGCAAAGGGCCGCGTTGGCAACTATCCAGGCAGGCTGGAGGCAGAATCCGCCAAGCTCGAAGGTTATCAGCCGATCGACGTCACACCGTGGGAGGATGCCTCCGGAGGCAAGGCAGTCGAGTGCGCCGCGGCGAAGTGCGCGACAACCTTTGTGTATCATGGTGCTCCCGGCGTATTTCAAATCCGCGTGCGCTATTTCGACACGAACAATGGGGTGTCGCGCTTCCGCGCGCTTCTTGCAAACAAGGTAATCGGCGACTGGACGGCAGCGGATCGGCTGCCCACTCGCAAAATCGATAGTACGTCATCTTCGTTATATACGATGGAAAGAATCTCATTGCGGCCGGGCGATGAGATCCGCATTGACGGAACGCCGGACGGCGGCGAAACTGCGGCGCTGGATTATATAGAGATTACTCCATAGAGGTTTGCTTGAGAGTCTCTTCAACTACGGTGATATAATCCCCGCCAGGATTTATGAGGCGAATACTATTCCTGCTGCTGGCGACTTTGCCCCTCCCGGCTCAGACTGGCGCCAAGAACGGGGAGTGGCCGACGTACGGCGCGGATCTGGGGAACACCCATTATTCGCCGCTCGATCAGATCAACGCGGGCAATTTCAATAAGCTGCAGGTGGCCTGGAGGCTCAAGACCGATAACTTCGGTCCGCGCCCGGAAACCAATCTCCAGTCGACTCCGTTGATGGTCAAGGGAGTGTTGTACACGACCGCAGGCACTCGCAGGGCCGTAGTTGCGGCGAATGCCGCGACGGGCGAGGTGCTGTGGACGCACAGCGAGGACGAGGGGACGCGCGGGACCAACGCTCCCCGGCAGCTTTCAGGCCGTGGCTTGGCGTACTGGAGCGATGAGCGCGACGAGAGGATCCTTTACGTCACGCCAGGCTACCGGCTGATCGCGCTCAACGCCAAAACGGGTACCCCGGTGCCGAGCTTCGGCCGCAACGGCGTCGTCGACCTGAAGCTGGACGACGATCAGGTCATCGATCTCGAGACCGGGGAAGTCGGACTGCACGCCGCACCGGTCGTGGCGGGCGATGTGGTGATCGTCGGCGCGGCTCACCGCGCTTCCGGGGCGCCGAAAGTAAAACACAACGTCAATGGTTACGTGCGCGGCTTCGACGTCCGCACCGGCAAGCGCCTGTGGATCTTCCATACGATCCCCCGGCCGGGCGAGTACGGTCACGACACTTGGGAAAAGGACTCCGCGGAGACTACGGGCAACGCCGGTGTGTGGGGGCAGATCAGCGTCGATTTGAATCTGGGAATGGCATTCATCCCGGTGGAGCTTCCCACGGGCGACGAATACGGCGGCCACCGCCCAGGGAATGGTTTGTTCGGTGAAAGCGTGGTGGCGCTGGACCTCAAAACCGGGCAGCGAAAATGGCATTACCAGCTGGTGCACCACGGAATCTGGGATTTCGATATTCCCTGCGCGCCGATGCTGATCGATATCACGATCAATGGGCGAACGGTGAAAGCCGTCGCGCAGCCGACCAAGCAGGGAATCCTTTACACTTTCGATCGTGTGACCGGGCGGCCGATCTGGCCGTTCGAGGAAAAACCTGTGCCCAAAGGCGACGTGCCGGGCGAGTGGTATTCGCCCACGCAGCCGATGCCAACCAAGCCGCCTGCTTATGGCGTCGCCGGCATTCCCTCGGTGGACGATCTGATCGATTTCACGCCGGAACTGCGAGCCGAGGCTCTGAAGATCGTGTCGAAGTACAAGATCGGCCCGATCTTCACGCCGATTGTGGTCGGCAAACCGGAAGGCCCCTTCGGTACGATCCTGACCACTGGCGTAACGAATTGGCCAGGCGGCTCGTACGATCCGGAGTCACACATCCTCTACGTGCACGCATCCACGGGCATGGTCTCAAACGGCCTGGTTCCTGGAGATCCCGCGCGCACTGAGTTTGCCTGGGTGGGTGGAAATGCGGCGCCACCGGGGGAAGCTCCGGCGCTGCGCGTGGAAGGTATGCCGCTGGTGAAGCCGCCGTGGGGGAGCATCGTCGCCATCGACATGAACAAAGGCGAGATTCTCTGGAAGATCGCGAACGCGGAGACGCCGGATAACGTCCGAAATAACCCAGCTCTCAAGGGCCTGAATATTCCGCGCACCGGGCGCGCGAGCAACACCATCGGGCTGCTGGTGACAAAGACGCTGATGATCGCGGGCGAGCCTGGAACGTTTACGCTGCCGGACGGACAGCAGGGCGCGATGCTGAGAGCCTATGACAAAGCCAGCGGCAAGGAAATGGGAGCCGTCTACATGCCTTCGGGCCAGACCGGCACGCCGATGACCTACATGCTTAACGGGAAGCAGTACATCGTGGTGGCGATCAGCGCGGCGAACTATCCGGCGGAACTGGTCGCCTTCCGGTTGCCGGATTGAGGTGAAGACTCGATGAAATCCAAGGTGCTGATCGGCGCTCTATTGATACTTATAGCGGTGGCGGGCGCTTTCCTCGCGCTGGAGCGTACTCAGTCCACCCGGGCGGGTCTGCCGAAGTTCGAGGTCGATCCGTTTTGGCCCAAGGACCTTCCGAACCAGTGGATGCTGGGCCAGGTATCCGGGATCTATGTCGATTCGCACGACCATGTTTGGGTGACGAATCGCCCGCGAACTCTGGAGGATCACGACAAGTATGCCGCGTCCGATCCGCCGCAGGCCGATTGCTGCAAGCCCGCTCCGGCCATCCTGGAATTCGACTCGGCCGGGAACTTGGTGCAAGGCTGGGGCGGTCCGGGGGGCCCGGGAACGCAATATGAATGGCCCGATAACGAGCACGGTATTTTTGTCGACTATAAGGAGAATGTCTGGGTTGGCGGCAATGGTCCGAAGGATACCAACATTCTTAAGTTCACCAAGGACGGCAAATTCCTTTTGCAGATCGGGCGCCACGGGAAATCCGGCGGCAGCAACGATACGGAGAATCTAAACCGGCCGGCGGGCATTGTGGTGTATCCCAAGACCAACGAAGTGTTTGTGGCGGACGGGTATGGGAATCGCCGGGTGATCGTCTACGATGCCGATACCGGGGCTTACAAGCGCCACTGGGGCGCGTACGGAAAGAAGCCCGACGACCAGGAATCGAATGTCCGGACGTTGGAAGGTGATGGTCCGAAGCAGTTCAACACAGTGCACGCGGTCCGGATTTCAAATGACGATCTGGTCTACGTGGGCGACCGCCGGAATAATCGCATTCAGGTGTTCAAACCCGACGGCACGTATCTCAAGGAGGCTTACGTGGAGCGGAAGACGACCGGCGAGGAAGGCACCACTTTCGACTTCGCATTCTCGCCCGATCCACAGCAGCAATTCCTGTACATCCCGGACGGGACCAATAAGAAGGTTCAGATTCTGAATCGCCAGACGCTGGAGGTGTTGGGATATTTCGGCGGCCACGGAGGGCATGGAGCCGATCAGTTTTTTCATATCCACAGCATCGCCACGGATTCGAAGGGAAACATCTATTTAGGCGAGTCGTTCGGAAAGCGCGTGCTGAAATGGAGCTACAAGGAAACGGAGAATCGGTAGAATGTTCACGGAAGATTAATGATAGGGTCATGTCCGTGAAAACGCTGATGGCGCTGACTCTTGTGTTTCCTGGCGTAGTCTTCCCTCAAGCCCGAACACGCGAGGTTCTCCCCCACGACAACGTCGCCATCGAGGTGATCGCGGAAGGCCGCGGGCCCTTGATCGTGATGCTGCCTTCGCTGGGGCGCGATTCCGAAGAGTTCGATCCGGCGGCGAAACGCATCGCCGCGGCGGGCTTCCGGGTGCTTCGGCCGCAGCCGCGCGGCTATGGCCGCAGCGTGGGGCCGATGGAAAATATCACGCTGCACGACTTTGCGAAGGATGTTGCCGCGGTAATCGAGCACGAAAACTCGGGACCGGCGATCGTGGCAGGCCACGCGTTCGGGCATTTTGTCGCCAAGATGACCGCGGTCGATTTCCCCAAATTGGTCAGGGGTGTAATTCTGATCGGCGCGGCACAGAAGACGCCCGACCCGGCGGTACAGCGGTCGGTCGCGATCGCCACGGATCCGGCGCGGCCCGAGGCCGAACGTCTCAAGCATCTGAAAATCGTATTTTTCGCGCCCGGCAATGACGCGCGGCTGTGGCTCACGGGATTCCACGCGAACGTGCGCGCGGCGGAGATCATCGCGCGCGATGCCACTCCGCGGAAGGAATATTACGCGGCGGGGAACGTGCCGCTTCTCGACATCCAGGGGGACAACGATCCGTACAAGCCAGCGTCGGCGAGAAACGAGCTGGTGGATGAGTTCGGAGCAAAACGGGTTACCGTGGTGCGGGTGTCGCGCGCGGCCCATGCGATCATCGTGGAACAGCCCAATGTCGTGGCCGACGCGGTCATTGCTTGGACACAAGGCCTGGGCGCGAAGCGCTAGGCCTTCTGCAAGAGCGGACGCAGTTCGAGCACGCTCTTTACGTTCTCGATATCGAAGACCTTGGCGATCAGCTTTGAAAACGTCGCGGCACCCAGGACAGGCGTGATCAGGTCGCGCGCCTTGGCGATCACCTCATCGCGGGTCATGGGGTTTTCCGACGTGCCGCGAACATTGTCGACGCGCTGGCTGAAGCTCTTTCCATCGTTGAGCGTAACCTCGACCTCTCCCACTCGGGTCGGCATCCGTCGCTCCAGTTCTTCGGTCCCGATCAGCCGCACTTTGGCGCGCTGCCGAAGAATCTCCGGGTCTTTCATGCGGGCGATATCATGGGCCGATTTGAACGAGACCGTCTTATCGACCAGCATTACCGCCATCAGGTGCTGCATGGAGATATCGGGGATTTCACGATTATCGACGATTTTAGCCTCGGTGGTGGCGACGCGCACGATAATCTGCTTGACCTGATCGGGTTGGAAACCATTCTTCTTCATCAGGCTTTCGAGCGCGTCGAGAGGGGCCTGAATCGGAGAACCGACGGTCCATTTCTTGACGTTGGTCCGCATGATCTCGTAGCGCTCGCCGAGCTTGTCGATCACCATGGCCGGATCATTCTTCGGCATGAAGGCGTCGAAGAAGTTGTCGGTACCGGAGAAGATGTCTCCGACGCCCGTCCCGCCGGCCTGCACCAGGAGCGCCGCCGTCACGCCGTTGCGCGCGGCCATGCCGCCGAAATCGAAGGCCTTTTCGACATGCTCGGTGTCGCGTTGCCAGGAGGCGAGGCCGGAGGCCTGCTGAGCGGCGTAGGAAAGCATCCAGCGCACTTGCTGAGCGTTCAAGCTGGCGGCGCATCCGGCGGCGGCAGCGGCGGCGAACGTTCCGCAGATCGCATACGTGCTGCGGTGGCTTTCGGCCATGTATTCCAGGCGGCCCAGCGTGGCCGTCACGCGCGTGCCGATATCGTAGCCCAGCGTGACCGCGCGCAGGAACTGGCGGCCGCCGATGTTGAACCGCTCGCCGGATGCCAGCGCGGCGGGAATCGTGGAACATCCGGGATGCGATTGGGACGGCGGATGACTGTCGTCGGTCTCGTCGGAGTGCGCCAACATCCCGTTGACCAGGGCGGCTTCCATCGGCCCGCACAGGATCCTGGAGCCAGCGACGGTCGCGATCCTGTCGCCTTGGTTGGCGCGGGCGAAGTTGATCGCGAAGCGGCCGGGAGGCAGCTCGGATCCGGAAATCATGGCCGCCAGCGTGTCGAGAATCATATGCTTGGTCTTCTCGACGACTTCGGGAGGAAGGGAGGCGTTGGCGGCGGAACTCATGAAAGTGCTCAGCCGCGTCATGATCGGACTGGTGCTTGGAGCGGAGGTCTGAGCCCGGGCAGCCATGGCGGTCAGCAATCCGCCCGCCGAAAATAGCATCTCGCGCCGATTCAGGGCTTTCGTCATGGGATCTATGCTATCAATCGCCGTACTGCTGTAGAATATGCGGTGCGAGGAGACCACCATGAAAGCACGATCGATAGCAATCGCATTATTGCTGGCGGCATTTCAAGTCGTGGCCCAGAACAATCCGGTGCATGTGCTGGCTTCGAATGGGATGAAGGCGGTGATCGACGACTTGAAGCCGCAGGCAGAGCGCGCGATCGGACGGCCACTGGTCATAGAGTTCGGAACATCGTCGGCGGTGAAGACGCGCATCGAAGGCGGGGAAGCATTTGACGTGGCGATTCTAACTTCTGACGTCATTGACGATCTGGCGAAAAGCGGAAAAATCGCTGCGGGCACCCGCGCGGAGATTGCGCGCTGCGGGATCGGCATCGGAGTTCGCGCGGGCTCGACCAAACCGGATATGCGGACCTCAGACGCGCTGAAGAAGACCTTGCTGGCGGCGAAATCGATTACGTACGCGCAGGACGGCGCGAGCCGGACTTACATTCTTCAGATGGAGGACAAGCTCGGGATCGCCGATAAAATGAAGGCGAAAACCATCCTGGAGCAAGGCTCCGTCCGGTCGAACGCACGCGTGGCCGATGGCTCGGCGGAGATGGTTCTGACGCTGGTCAGCGAGATCCTGCCGGCGCCAGGGGTCCAACTGGTGGGGCCGCTGCCCGCGGCGGTGCAGCATTACGTGAATTTCGCCGAAGGAATCGGCCCGAACAGCAAGAATGCTGATGCCGGGAAGGCGCTGGTGAAATTCTTCGCCAGTCCGGCGGTGGCGCCGACGCTGAAGTCCAAGGGGATGGAGCGGCCCTAGGGGCTTCAGCTGGTCACTTAACGGCGACCTTAAGTAGCCCGTTGGTCCAGCAGCACTGGAAGCCGCCCCCGCCGTCGCCGGAATAGTCGTTTACCAGAAGATGAAGCACATACTCGCCCGGCTCGCTGAAGCGGGCTGTAGTGGTTCCGCTTCCATTCTCTACGGCCGGACGGTTTTTGGCGAACGTAACCGTTCCCGGTCCCCGATACTTGGTCCAGCGCAGCCTGATCGGGTCGCCCATGTTCTTGGGGCGGGCGCCGGATGAGCTGGTGAACTTGCCGTCGTCGGCCACCCACGCGGTTAGGGTCAACGGATTCGCCAGCGTCGCAGTGCGCTCCACTGTCAGCCCTTGCGGACCTTGAACGGAAGGCCCCTGCGGATCGAAGCGCAGGATCGGCGGCGTGTTACCTACGGCTTCTTCTTTCAGCGGGGAGATCTCGTAATCCGGAAGCAGGCTGGCAGGGATGGTGGAGGACTTACCGTTGACTGTGAGCGTCCAGGTCAACTTGTTTCCACCAAAATCGGCCGGCACCTTCACCACGAACAGCCCCCACTGCCGGCCGGCCAGGAAATGCGTCGGCTGACCGCGATCCGGACCGCCAGGCTCGATCCGGTTGTTCGGGCCGATGGGAATATCCAACTCCTGCCTGGTATTCCGGTTGAAATAGCCGAGCAGCAGATTGAAGCTGCCGTCGGGATTCTTGAACCAGCCTTCGAAGGCGCCGGTGACGTTGGCGCCGGATTCGTGCGGCGGTTCGAGCGGCAGAGATTGCCCGTACGCCAACAGCGCGCCGGCCAGCAGGACTATGATCCGCATACTTGGTTATTTCTTATGTTTCGAAGCCCACGCGCTGTAATCCTCGTCGCTGATATAAGTGACGTTGACCCAGGCGTGCGCCATTTCGTCCACGGTACGGTGTCCGTAGCCGACCCATTGGTCCGGATCGGGATTATGCGGATTGTTGCTGGTGTTGTCGTGCCAGGCTGTGACCTTGATGACAGTGCCTTTCGGCAGTACAGGCGCGGCGTCCTCATCGTAAATGTAGTTGGTCATCCAGTTGAAGTTGAAATTGCCGACGTAGCTAATCATCTGATCGGTGCCATCGGGCAGGATCGCTTCCAGAGACATGGCTTTGCCGCGAAGGTGCATGTGCGGCTGGATATTTTCGAGAATCGCCGCCTGCTTTAGCACGGTGAAGCCTTGGCTTTCGATCAGGCTATTGGGCGGGATATCCAGATTCGGCCCGGTCTTGCCCGGGAAAGCTGTCAGGTGCGTGCGATACTTCGGCTCCTGGCCTTTCGGGTAAAGCCACAGCGCGAGCTGAACGCCCGTGGGGATGGCTTCGCCCACCGCGTGAATGTGGACATCCCAGGAAATCTTCGATCCGGGAAGCAGCAGTTTTCCAGTGTTGGGAGTGAATATGTCATACGATTTTCCGATGGCCCACTCCATCAGCACTCCCTGCCGGTCGGCATCGTTGGTCGAATTGGCATCGGGCGCGTCCGCATCGTCCTGGACCAGGTAAGCGACCGCGTGATGCACGGTCTTGCGCGCATCGGCCGTAGTCGGCCGCACTTCGACGGCGCGAACCCAGCGAGGCTCGGTCAGAGGGATGTTGGCCAGCGGCCTCCACCAGACATCCTGGCTCTTGGGAGGCATGGTGTAGGAGGTCGCGTCGATGATCAGGTCGGGCTGCGCGCCGATTTCCTTGGCCGCCTGCCACTCAGTCGCCTTGGGCCACTGCCTGGGCGCAGGCATGTCTTTGGGATCGCCTTGCGGCGCACCGGAATCCACCCAGCGGGCGATGGTGTTGATCTGGTCGTCCGAGAGCGACATATCGTTCTTGAACTTATGCACGCCCACGGTCATATCGATGTGCCACGGGGGCATCTGCCGCGTGACTACGCGCTGACGGATGGATTTCGCCCACGGACGCGCCTCTTCATAAGTCAGCAGCGACATCGGCGCCATGGACCCGGCGCGATGGCACTCCTGGCATTTTTCCTGCAGGATAGGCGCGACGTCCTTGGTGAACGTCACGGGCCGCTCGCCGCCTAGATCGGCCGCGAACGCGGAAGCGGAGACTACCAGAAGAATTAGACCTTCCTTCATGGACCCCTCCTGTATCTGGCACAGCCTGTACCTGGCAAGATTCTAGTTGTCCTGTCGGAGGGTGTCAACGGACTAGGGACCAACGAATCCAGCCCGCAGCCCCGCCCGGTCGACTTCTTTGCCGCGCAGATACACCTTCGCGATCTGCCTCGTATTAGTGATGTTATCCAGTGGGTTGGCATTGAGCACGATGAAGTCGGCGCTCTTGCCCGCCGCCACTGTGCCCAGCTGATCCATCTTCAGGATTCCGGCGGCGGTTTTAGTGGCAGCCGTGATCACCTGATTCGGAGTCATGCCGGCCGTCACCATGTCCGCCAGTTCCTCGTGGTCGGTCCAGCCAACCGTGGTACCGGAGTCCGTGCCGAAGCCAATCCGGACGCCGGCGTCATTAAGCCTCTTGAGATTGCGGGCTTGCACCGCGAAGAAGTCGTTAGCCTTCTTCACCTCCATGGGCGAACGGTTCTGGAATGCCGCGGTCATCCGCTTGATCTCAGACGCGGGAACGGTTTCGCCCAGCCACGCCGGGTCCTGCAATCCGGTCCCGATATCCGGAAGATTAGGAATCACGAAGACGGTCGGACGATCCTTGATCAGTTGCATGAACTCGTCGTCGATGTCCTTGTCGCGGACGCCGTGGGCGAAGCCGTCGATTCCCGCGCGCAGCAGTTCCTTGGCGTCGGCCAGATAGTAGATATGCGCCACCACGCGAAGATCGTGCTTGTGAGCTTCGTCGATAATCGCGCGATACAGCGGCGGCGTCAGCTTGGGAACGGTTCCGTTGCGGTCGTCGACCCAGATCTTGACCCAGTCGACTTTCTTGTCAGCCAGCTCCTGGACGGCTTTTCGGCCGTCGGTTTCCGAATCGATCGCGTACGCGACAGGCTTCCAGTAAGGCTGCCCAGGACCGGCGTTGGGACGGCCCATACCGCGACCAGCAGTGTGAAACAGGGCCGCATCGGGAACCGGGTTGGCCCGAACCTCGTAGGGCGTTTCGCCGGGATCGATGCCCATGCTCTGGGTCGCAGCCACGCCGTAGTAGGCCAGCCGATGCAGATGATCGATGAGGTTTTCCTTGGTATAGGAGTCTTTGTCGATACGGCCGGTCTTGATGATCGCCCAACCCAGGTGGGTGTGCGTATCGACCAGCGCGGGCATCACGGTTTTGCCGGTCAGGTCGATATGCGCCGCACCGGCCGGAGCCATGACGTCTCCCTTGCGACCCACCGCCGTGATCTTCGTGTTCTCCATCAGGAACGCCGAGTTTTCGATGGGCGCGCGGCCGTCGCCCGTAATGAGTCGCGCGCCTTCGAACAGCGTCGCGGAGGCTTCGGGCGACGGGGTCGTCTGGCGCGAACACGCCGCTGCCGACAGCAAGCAGCATAGAAGCGTTTTTGAAATACGCATAAACTCCTTTACGAACTCGGCATCGAAAGAAACGCGTGCATCGCATGCCAGAAAGTCTGGCGATGCAGGGCCATCACCACGGAATGCGCCATTCCCGGCAGCACCACGAACTGGCGGTCGCCACTGGGGAGTTGGGAAAAGAAATCCGTCAAGTCGCTCATAGTGGCGATGCCGTCAAACTCGCCGCGCACAAGCAACACGGGCGCGGCCACTCGTTTCGGATCCACCACGGGCAAATTCGCCGTCATATCGAGATAGGTCCCGGTGGGCACCTGATCACCGAACTTCAATTCTTCGTCGGCCAGAAATTCGGCTATGGCAGGATCCGTGGTGCCGGGTTTATCGCGCGTAAAAATGCTCCGGATCATGCTGCGGTCGCGCAGGCGGCGGTTATGGGTGCGGTAATAATCCAGGTTCTTGGCCCGCTCGGTCAACGTCGGGGAATTCTCACCCTTGTACGTGAACGCTCCCAGGACCAGGCGATCCACGCGTTTCGGATCAGCCATGGCGTACGCGCCGGCGCGCAGGCCTCCCGATGACTCCCCAAACAGGTGCACTCTTTGCTGCCCGGTTTCGCGCGCAATCACTTCCATGCCGGCCTGAATATCTCGGACGCCGCTGGCGATGTCGGAATTACTTTGGGTCTGGCTGGATCGGCCGTAATTTTCATGATCCATGGTCCAGACGTCATAGCCGAGCTTGGCGAACACATTCATCACAGAGTACTCGCCCTTGCCGGGCGTCGCGAGGTCGAACGAGGAGCGACTGGAATTCGACGAGCCGTGAATCAACAGCAGCACGGGCCGTAACTTTTCACCGGCCTTCGGAGGAGTCGACCGCTTGCGGAACATGTAGAGCTTCACCGAGCCCTTTTGTGCCCAATACTCGTTAGACCAGAGCTTTTTCGGACCAGCGCTTTGCGCGAAGGCTGCCGCGGGCGCCAGCAGCGCGCCTGCCATGATCCTCCGGCGCGAAAATCTGGTCTTCATTGCGCGGCCTGCTCCTTTGCCCGGGCTCCTCGCAGGATGTTCTCCACCGCCTCATTGCCTTCATGGCAGGCATACTCGTAGACGATGTATTCCGCATCGCGGGTCAAGGGAATCGCCACTTTCCAGGGTTTGCTGTACACATTCGGATCGTCGATGGTGACTTCGTATTGGATAGTGCCTGGGTCGGTGCGCGTGAATCGCTCGATTACGTGAAGAGCCTCGCTCTCCGGGATTCCCTTGATCCGGCCGGTGGCGGCGCTGGTCGCGATCCAGCCTTTGCCGTTGAAATTGGTGGTATCGACCACCAGCGTGTTACCGTCCCAGCGCCCGCGTGAATCGCCGTCCCACGAACGGACTTCCGCCGGAGCATGCGCGCGCCCGGCGATTCCATCGATCGGAATCACGCGGGCGTCGTGGATCATTTCCGACATAATCACCACGTAACCAGCACTCTGCACGATCTGATACGCGTTGTTGTATCCCGCGGGGAACATCCGCCCGGGGACGCCGCGGGTGATGCAGCGATCCCAAACGCTCATATGCTCGTAAGAATCCCCAATGTGCGCCAGGTCGTAATCGCGCTTGGCCTCGGCCGCCGGTTTTACGGGGACTCGTCCATCCGGCGGATCCACCACCAGCGAAGTCTGGCGGGTGGAAACCACCTTGGTGCCGGAATCGAACCAGACCTGATTATAGTTGCCGACGTCGCCCGCGGCGGGAGGACGATCGACCTTGCTCTTAGCCGATTGCTTTTCGATCTCCGCCGCTTCCTGCTCCGTGAGGAACGCTTTGCCGGCCAATTGCGCGGGCCGCTCGAAGGGCGTGATGGTGGCGTTGGTCCAGACGCCTTGCAGATCCGGCTGGCCGTCGACGGTGCGCGGCGCCGTCCATTGCTTCGCCCGGGACTTGGACTGCCCGAATGCAATCGAAACTGAAATCGTGAGAACAACTACGATGCGACTGAGCACGATGACACCTTTCAAGCGCTACGGGTTGCGGGACGCCAGATACGCCGTGATCGAGACCATGTCGTCGACCGTCAGCTTGGCTACCGCTTCCTTCATCAACTGGGTCCAGGGGCCGTTGCGGTTGCCTTGCTGGATGTCATAGAGCTGGCGTGCGATATAGCTCGGAGAACGTCCCGAGATCGATGGCACGTTCCCAATGCCCTTGAGATCGGCTCCATGACAGATGCTGCATTTTATTGTCTTGCCCGCGCCGCCGGTCATGACCAGCGCTTCGCCTTTCTTGATGCTGCCTACAGGCGCGTAGGCGATAAAACTGGACTTCGAATCGCGCAGCTCGGTGCGTTCCAGGTCGACCGGCATCTCGAGGATGCGCGAGCCGATCGGCTCCATGCCTTTGCCGGCGCCTTCGGTTTCGACGAACATCCATCCTGAGACGTGCGCCTTGGGGACCATTTTGGCTTCGATCACCTTGATCCAGGGTTTCGGCTTGATACTGGCGAAATACTCGGCGGCGGCCTTCACTTCGGCGTCGTTCGCAGCTTTGCCGATTGCCAGCATGGTGTTCGGCGGTCCCATCTTCGCTTCGGAGGTCTTGCGCAGGCCATTTTTGTAATCGGCCATTTGCTGCACGATGTAGCCAGCAGGCAGACCCACGAGACTGGCATTTTCGGGACGACCCTGGCCGTTGGGGAGATGGCAGTATCCACAGGCGCGGACGTCCGGGCGGCGGCCATGCGCCACGACGTCAGGCATCGCCGGATGATCGTCCGGGTACCAGTCCGGCGGATTGAATAAATCGCGGGTCTGGGGCAGTGTGAGAGCCACGGTACTGCCGGGCACGTGCTTCATGGAAGTATCCGGAGATGCGGCTCCCGGAGGGGCTCCCGGGGTTGCCGGCGGATTCACGGCGTACGCCCAGGGCGGGGTCTTCTGGTCTTGTGCCAAAACCACGGCAAAAATCAAAAAAGTACCGGCGGCGATAACCACGCCGCTCCGCAACCAACGAAGGTTCATGCTCCCCGCTCCTTCCAGTTCTCGCGTTGATTCTACCTAATTTGAGCTAAGCTGTCTTCGAGGCCTGGAGGAAACGCCCGATGCAGATCCGAGTGAATGAACGGTCGTGGACGGTCAATGCCGCCCCCGATACGCCTCTTCTATATGTCTTGATGAATGAGCTGCAGCTCCAGGGACCGCGATTCGGCTGCGGATTGGCGCAGTGCGGATCGTGTTCGGTGCTGGTGAATGGCGTGGAAACGCGATCCTGCGTGACTCCGTTGTCCGCGGTCGGGAGTAAATCTGTAACCACGCTCGAAGGGCTTCCGGCCTGGTATGCGGGGCAGAAGAAGCTGGCGAAGCCCCCCGCGCTGCATCCCGTGCAGCAAGCCATGATCGACGAACAGGCGGTCCAGTGCGGCTACTGTTTCAACGGCATGATCATCAAGAGTTCCGAGCTTCTTTCGAAAATACCCCGTCCCACGGACGCCCAGATCCGCACAGCCATGAATGGCCACCTGTGCCGGTGCGGGACGTATCCGAGGATTATGAAAGCCATCCAGCGCGCGTCCCTTGTAATGGCGGGAGGTGGCAAGTGAGTAAGACCAGCGAGATCGTTCGCCGTGATTTTCTGAAGACGGGCGGCGCGCTCGTGGTCGGATTCAGCCTTCGGGACAAGCTGTCCGCCCAGGAACGCGGGACCAAGGCTGGTCCGCCGGATGCCAAGCAGGTGGATACCTGGCTCGCGATCCACGCCGATAACAGCGCCACTGTATATATAGGTTTCGCCGAACTGGGGCAGGGTGCATCGACGGCGCTGCTGCAGATCGCAGCCGAGGAACTGGATCTCGACATGAGCCAGATTAAGACGGTGCGGCTCGATACGAACGTCACGCCCAACCAGGGTGGGACGTATTCCAGCGCCTCGATCAATCGCGGCGGCCCTCAGGTTCGCACGGCTGCCGCCGAGGCGCGGCTGGCGCTTCTCAAACTCGCATCCGCGAAGCTGAATACTCCACAAGACCAGCTCACCGTATCGAAAGGTGTCGTGTCGGGGACAGGCAATTCGAAAGATTCCGTCACGTATGGCGAGCTGGTCGGCGATAAGCCGTTCAACGTGACCTTCACCGGAAACGCGCCGGTCAAGCCGACTACTGCGTACAAGATCGTGGGAACGAAATATCCGCGCAACGACACGCCCGCGAAAGTCGGCGCCCAATACGCTTACATGCAGTACGTGCGTGTGCCTGGGATGCTGCACGGACGTGTGGTCCGCCCCCGGGGCCAACGCATGTACGGAGCCGGCGCGAAGATCGTGAGCGTCGACGAAGCCTCCATTCGCTCGATTGCCGGTGCGCGGGTGGTTCGAAAGGGCGATTTCCTGGGGGTGGTCGCGGAGAATGAATGGGACGCCATCCGCGCCGCGCAGCAGTTGAAGGTCGTCTGGGAAACGCCGCCCCCGCTCCCTGGGAACGCCGGGCTGTACGAACACATGCGCGCGGCGAAAACCGAGGAAAATATCGTGCTCGAACGCGGCAATCTGGCGGCCGGATTCAACGGTGCCGCCCATACCGCTGCGCATACTTGCCGGGGGCCGTACCAGGCGCACGCACCCTTCGGACCGAACTGTGCCGTGGCCGACGTGAAAGCCGATTCCGCGCTGGTCATGTGCTCCACGCAGGACGTCTACGGAACTCGCAACAGCCTGTCGCGTCTGCTCGGCATGCCCGTTGATAAAATTCGCGTGCAGTATTACGAAGGCTCGGGCACCTACGGCCACAGTTGTTACGATGACGTCGCGCAGGCTGCTGTGCTCCTGTCGCAGCTCGCTGGGAAACCGGTTCGTCTCCAATTCATGCGTTGGGATGAGCACGGATGGGATAACTATGGGCCGGGGCATGTGGGCGAAGTGCGCGCCGCGGCCGACGCGAACGGCAAGATTGTGGCTTACGAGTATCAGGGCTGGCAGCATGGCTGGATTAATACCGAAACATCCGCGCAGTTGACCGGCGTACCTCCCACCGAGTGGCCGGGCGCGGGCACCGGCGTCCAGGGCGTCAACCGTCTGACTTGCGGCGGCATGTACGATATCCCGAATCTCCGGCTGGTGAATCACAAACTGGCGGTAACGTCCTATCTCAAGGCTGGATGGCTGCGCTCGCCGCTCGATCTCTCGTTCGCGTTCGCGTCGGAACAGGCCATCGATCAGCTCGCGTATCTCACGAGAGCCGACTCGTACGAATTCCGGAAGAAGAACATGACTGATATACGCTGGCTGGGCGTGCTGAACGCTGCAGCGCAAGCCGCCAAGTGGACGCCTCGCAGGTCGGCGGCGAATGTGTCGCAAGCCAACGTCGTGACGGGGCGGGGAATCGGCGTCGGAACGCACCTGACGTCGTATGGAGCCGCGGTCGCTGAGATCGAAGTCAACAAGGATACCGGCCGTGTGGTGGCGAAGCATCTTTACGGTGCGATCGACGCCGGCCAGGTGGTGAATCCGGGATTCGTCGAAAGCCAGATCATGGGCCAGATGGTGCAGACTGCCAGCCGCATGTTCAAAGAGGAAGTGAAGTTCGACCAAGCCGGTGTCACCAGCCTCGATTGGGCGACCTACCCGATTCTGAGGTTCGATGAATGTCCCGAGGTCACGGCGGTGGTCGTGCAACGCATAGACCAGAAATCCACGGGTGCGGGCGAAGAATGTATGGCGGCGGCTGCGGCGGCGATCGCCAACGCGTTTTTCGACGCTACGGGAGTACGGATGAAGGAATTTCCGCTAACACCTGTTCGCGTACTCGCCGCGCTTGGCGGCAGTAAAACCGCATGATGAAACGAACTCCCCTGGTAGGTGCTCTCATAGCCATTCAGGCCGCGGCACAATGGGTACACGTTCCCACACCTGGAATCCCTCACACCAAGGACGGCAAGCCGAATCTCTCGGCTGCCGCGCCACGCATGCGGGATGGAAAACCCGACTTATCGGGAATCTGGGTAGCCTCGACTGGCAAGTATCTGGCCAACCTCGCGGCGGATGGAATCGACGTTCCGATACAGCCCTGGGCGGCGGCGATTTACAAAGAGCACCGCGACCAAAACGGCAAGGGGCACCCTTCCGAACGCTGCATTTCGCACGGCCTGCCGGACTACGACGCGTTGGCGATACCCTTCAAGCTCATCCAAACGCCGGGCGAAGTCGCCGTTCTTTATGAGGCTTTTAATCACTACCGCCAGATCTTCACGGATGGCCGTGGCTTTCCCGAAAATCGAGAGCCGACCTGGCTGGGCTATTCGGTCGGCAAGTGGGACGGGAACACGTTGGTAGTCGACACAGTCGGTTTCAATGATGAAACCTGGCTGGACGACGGCGGGTATCCTCACACGGATGCTCTGCATATCACGGAACGCTTCCGGCGTAAGGATTTCGGACACATGGAAATCGGCGTAACGATCGACGATCCCAAGGCGTATACCAGGTCGTGGGGCGTAACCATTCCCTACGAATTGCTTCCCGATACCGAACTGATCGAGGCGATTTGCGCGCACGAGCAGGACATGCCGCATATGGTCGGTAAGTAGCGCCGGCGCGTTTCCTGCGCCTGAGATAATAGAAGTATGTTGTCGGCATTCGATCCACTCGTTCGCGAGTGGTTCGCGGAGAAGTTCGCCTCCGTCACCGAACCGCAGCGGCTGGGATGGCCGGAGATCCAGGCGGGCCGCGATGTCCTGATTTCAGCACCAACGGGATCGGGTAAGACACTCGCCGCGTTTCTGACCGCCATCGATTCTCTGATACGACAGGCTCGCGCGGGCGAACTGCCGAACAAAACGCAGATTCTTTACGTCTCACCGCTCAAGGCGCTGAGTAATGATATCCACAAGAATCTGGACATCCCTCTGGCAGGCGTGGCAAAATTGGCCGCATCCCAGGGCGTCGCGCTTGCTCCGATTCGGGCCTCGGTGCGTACCGGCGACACGCCTGCGTCGGAACGCCAGCGGATGGGCAAAGAAGCGCCGCACATATTGGTGACGACGCCTGAATCACTATACATTCTCTTAACAGCCGAAGGGCCGCGGAAGATGCTTTCGTCGGTGCGAACTCTGATCGTTGACGAGATTCACGCGGTGGCCGATGACAAGCGGGGATCACACCTGGCGTTATCGATTGCGAGGTTAGAGGCACTGGTGGGCGCGCCCATACAAAAGATCGGACTGTCGGCGACGGTCAGCCCCATCGAAGACGTAGCAAGTTTTCTTAGCGATCGCGCACATATCGTACAGATCGGGCATCGCCGCGCCATGGATTTGGCGGTCGACGTTCCCCGCGACGAATTGGCCGCCGTCGCCAGCACGGAGATGTGGGGCGAAGTTTATGACCGCTTGGCGGAACTCGCGAAGGAGCACCGGACCACGCTGGTGTTCGTCAACACCCGGCGCCTGTCCGAGCGGGTGGCTCATCATTTGGCGGAGCGCCTTGGTGAGAACGCGGTTCTTCCGCATCATGGCAGCTTATCGCGCGCTCTACGGCTTCAAGCCGAGCAGCGTTTGAAAAACGGCGAACTGCGAGCGGTTGTGGCGACGGCATCGCTCGAGCTGGGCATCGATATAGGCACCGTGGATCTGGTCTGCCAGATCGGCTCGCCGCGGTCTATCGCCGTGGCCCTGCAGCGGGTCGGACGGGCCGGGCACTGGGTCGGAGCGCTGCCGAAGGGCCGGCTGTTCGCGACCACGCGTGATGAATTGGTGGAGTGTGCCGCGCTGGTACGAGCTATCCGACGCGGCGAACTCGACCGCTTGGAGATTCCGAAAGCTCCGCTCGATATCCTGGCGCAGCAGATCGTCGCGATGGCGGCGTGCGAGGAATTCACCGAAGACGATTTATTCACGCTCATTCGGCGCGCGGCGCCGTATCGTGAGCTGGATCGTGCGAACTTTGACGCCGTGGTGACCATGCTCAGTGAGGGCATCGCCCACTCGCGCGGCCGCAGCGGGGCGTACCTGCATCGCGATCAGGTAAACCGTCGCGTGCGAGGCCGGCGAGGCGCGCGTCTGGCAGCCATTACCAGCGGCGGGGCGATCCCGGACACAGCGCAGTATCAGGTAATCGCCGAGCCGGAAGGCACGGTCATCGGATCGCTCGACGAGGATTTCGCGGTGGAGAGCCTGGTAGGCGATGTATTCCTGCTGGGGACCACATCGTGGAAAATTCGGCGCGTGGAGCCCGGCCGGGTGCGCGTGCAGGATGCTCACGGAGCCGCGCCGTCTATTCCGTTCTGGCTGGGCGAAGCGCCTGGCCGTACGCGCGAGCTGTCGCAGGAGATCTCGACACTGCGGGAAGAAATTGCTCGCTCGCGTAACGCGATCGAGTTGTTAGAGCGGGAGTGCGGGCTCAACCGGAGCGGCGCGGAACAGGCCGTCGAGTACGTTCTGGCGGGTTTTCACGCACTCGGTGCTATGCCGACGCAGGACACCGTGGTCGCCGAACGGTTCTTCGACGAAGCCGGAGGCATGCAGCTGGTGATCCATGCGCCATTCGGAGCAAGGATCAATAAGGCCTGGGGATTGGCTCTGCGCAAACGATTCTGCCGGACCTTCAATTTCGAGCTGCAAGCCGCTGCGACGGACAACGGGATCGTTATTTCCCTGAGCGATCAGCACTCCTTCCCGCTCGAGTTGGTGTTCAGCTTCCTGAAACCCGCGACCGTGGAGCACGTGCTGACTCAAGCCATGCTCGATGCACCCATGTTCGGTGCGCGCTGGAAATGGAACGCCGCACGGGCGCTGGCGATTCCGAGATTCTCTGGTGGCCGCAAGGTCCCGCCTCCCATTCAGCGGATGCGCTCGGATGACCTGCTCGCCAGCGTGTTTCCGGATCAAGTCGCGTGCGCCGAAAACCTGACCGGCGAAATCCGGATTCCCGACCATCCTTTGGTGAAGGAGACGATCGACAACTGCCTGCATGAAGCGATGGATTTAGAGGGACTGAAGGAAATATTGGAACGCATGGCCGAGGGGACGCTCCGGACCGTCGCTGTGGATACCCGCGAGCCGTCGCCTTTCAGCCACGAGCTGCTGAACGCCAACCCGTATGCGTTTCTGGACGATGCTCCGCTGGAGGAGCGCCGCACCCGAGCCGTACAGATGCGGCGAAGTTTGTCCATCGAAGACGCGAAGAATCTGGGGACGCTCGATCCAGCCGCGATCGCGCAAGTGGCCGAAGAATCGTGGCCGGTGGTGCGCGACGAACACGAATTGCATGATGCCCTGCTGACGCTGATCGTGATGCCTACTGTCGAGCAGTGGCGGGAATGGTACGACGCGCTCGAGCGCTCCGGCCGCGCGTCAACGTCGTACATAAATGAGTCGGGACAGTGGGTTGCCGCCGAACGCCTCGAGATCGCGCGTAGCCTGCCCGAGGAGGCCGCAACAGCGGCCGTTTTACGAGGATGGTTAGATTCGATCGGTCCCATCACGCCCACGGCGCTGGCTACGAGATTGTCGCTGCCTCAGGAAGCCGTGGACATCGCGCTCGCCAAGCTCGAATCGGAGGGCCTGATTCTCCGCGGGCGTTTCCATTCGGAAGAGAACGAGTTCTGTCACCGCCGAGTTCTGGCTCGTATTCATCGCATGACGCTGGGCCGCCTGCGTAAAGAGATTGAACCGGTGACTGCCGCCGACTTCATGCGGTTCCTCGGTCGCTGGCAGCATTTCGCGCCGGGAACGCAATTGCATGGCGCCGACGGACTGTTTCAGGTACTTCGCCAGCTGCAGGGTTACGAAATTTCGGCGGTGGCGTGGGAATCGAACGTGTTGCCGCGTCGCGTCGCGAACTACGATCCGGAACTGCTCGACCGCCTGTGCCTGTCGGGAGAAATCATGTGGGGGCGACTTTCTCCGCATCCCGCGCTTGAGACGGAAGGTGGACGCCGGGTGCGACCCACGCGGGTGGCCCCGTTGGCTCTTTTTCTTAGGGAAGATGCCAAGCGGCTACTGTCGCCGGCTTCCACGCAGGTCCCCTTGCTTTCGCACCCGGCGCGTGATGTATTCACGGCTCTCGAATCGCGTGGAGCGTCATTCTTTAATGAACTGGTGCGAACAACGGGACGGCTGGCCAGCGAAGTCGAGGACGGCTTGTGGGAATTGGTCGCGGCAGGGCTCGTTACCGGCGACGGCTTCGAAAATGTGCGCGCGCTGATCGATCCCAAGCGCCGCCGTGGAGAAGGGCGCGGGCGCAGTGCGCGTCCCCGGCATGCCGCCGGACGCTGGGCTCTGCTGAATCGAGACGCCGTCGCGACGGATATCGAATTCTTCGCCGGCCAACTCCTGGATCGCTGGGGCGTCGTCTTCCGGGATATGCTGTCGCGCGAAACACTGTCGCCGGCATGGCGCGATCTGTTGCAGATTTACCGTCGCATGGAAGCTCGCGGCGAAATACGCGGCGGCCGGTTCGTCGGCGGATTTGTCGGCGAGCAGTTTGCGCGGCCCGAAGCGCTGGATCTGCTGCGGCATCTCCGTCGTTCGGTTAAGACCGGCGAACAGCTCGAAATCGCGCCTGCCGATCCCTTGAATCTAAGCGGCATCGTACTCCCGGGTCCGCGAACGGGCGCTCTGACACAGGTCCCGCTGCGCCTGCTCGACGGAGTTCCGCAGGCGGTGGGTTTCTAGGACTCAGCTAAACTGAAATCGTGCGCCGGTTGTTGTTGCTCGCCGTGACCGCCTCGGCATTGTGTGCCGCGGACCCGCTCGCCGATAGCGCCCAGAAGAAGCTCGATTCGATCTCGGATCGTAAGCTGAAGCCGGGGGCGGTAGTCACGCTCAGCCCGCGCGAAATTAATGCGTGGATCCACGAGAAGGCCGTCAAGGCGTTTCCCGAGGGGATTCGTAATGAGCGGATCGAGCTCGGGCCGGGCACAGCTGACGGGACCGCGCTGGTCGACCTGACGAAGCTCAGCAAAAGCAACAGTGTTAATCCCTTGATCGCCCGTCTTATCGAAGGGGAGCGGCCGCTAAGAGTCGCGATTCGGGTCGAATCGTCCAATGGACGCTGCACCGTTTTTCTTACTCACGTGGAACTCTCCGGCGTGGCGGTAGACGGCTCGATTCTCGATTTCCTGATCAGGCACTTCGTTCAGCCCCGCTATCCCGACATCAAGATAAATGAGCCGTTCGATCTGGATTTCAACATCGATCGAATTGAGATCCAGCCGGCGGGCGTGCGGGTAGTGATTAAGAAGTAATGATCCGTGCCGCGGCTTGCCGGCCCATGCGGATGCAATCCGGGATGCCGATGCCCGTATAAGCATTCCCGGCCAGGTGCAATCCTGGTATCGCCGACGAATGCGACTCGATCTCTTTCAACCGCGCGCCATGCCCGACAATATACTGCGCCATCGAGCGCGGCCAGCGGTAGATGCCCGTGTAGACAGGCGCTGCCGTCAGGCCCAGAATCGTCTGCAATTCTTCGCGCGCGATGGCGATCAAAGACTCGTCGGATTCACTCAGCACCGCGTCATTTCCCGCGCCGCCGAAGAAACAGCGCAGCGTGATTTTGTCCGCCGGAACGCGATAGGGGAACTTGGTCCCCACGAAAGTGCAGGCCATTAGTCTTTTCCGTTCGGCTCGCGGAACCAGGAAGCCTGTGCCGGCCCGCTGGCCGTCGAATTCCGACGCACGAAACACCATTTGCGCGATCGCCGATGACGTGTAGGGAATCATGCGCAACAGCGACGCCAGCCGCCCGTCGACATCGCATAGCAAGTCACCAGCTGCCCACGCTGGGCAAGCGACAACCAAATGATCCGCGACCATCCAGTCTCCGGTCACTCGGACTCGAAATCCAGTCTCAGTCTTTCCGATCGCATCGGCTGCGCCGTGCACAACATTGACCTTTGCCGCGAGTCTGTCGATCAGGCAGCCCAGCCCGCTTTTCAACGTACGGAAGAGTGGTTCGCTGCGCTTCCGAGCGCTGCGCGCCGACATCAGCTCGCGCGCCAGGCTGCCCTTGGTCCGTTCGATTTCCACAAATCGCGGAAGGACACTGGGCGCGCTGAGCTGGTCAGGATCCCCGCCATAAACGCCCGCAAGCAGCGGCTCGGCCAGATAATCCAACGTCTCGCGTCCAAAATGATCCGTCACGAACTCCGAAACGCTGCGATCCGGATATGTCTTCGGTCCGCGCAAGAGTTCCCAGCCCATGCGAAGCTTGGTCCCCCAACCGACTAGCGGCGACGCCAGCATCGAACTGGGCCGCGTCGGCACGAACATGGTGGTTCCTTCGGGCAGGCGAACCAGTTTTCCGTAACGCTGAATGTAGGTGACGCGCTCTTCGTCTTTCGAGTCGATGACGTCGCCAGCCAGGCCCAGGTCCTGGATCAGCGTCATGGCTTCCGGTTTGGCCGAGATGAAGCTATCCGGGCCGCATTCCATCACGCAGTCTTCCCACTGGCGGGTCTCGATCAGGCCGCCCACGCGCGGTTGTTTTTCGATCAGCGTATGCGGAACGCCGGCGTTCGCGAGATCGTAGGCAGCCGAAAGCCCGGCGATGCCTCCACCGACGATGATGACCACTGCCGCCCGCCTCTATAGCTTGAATTCGCGCACGATCTCGACGCACGCCTTGACGTTCTCAACCGGCGTTTCCGGCAGAATCCCGTGGCCGAGGTTGAAGATGTGACCCGGACGCGAGCCGGTGCGTTTAAGTAGCTCGTGCACGCGCATGCGCAATTCCGGAAGCGGCGCGAACAGCACCGCCGGATCCAGATTGCCCTGCACCGCGGATCGATAGCTGATGTCCATCCAGGCTTGATCGATGTTGATGCGCCAGTCGACGCCCATCACGTCACCGCCGGCGGCGTGCAGTTCCCGAAAGAAACCCGCCGCGCCGGTGCCGAAGTGGATCACTGGAACGCTGGCCGTACGGATGCGTTCGATCAGTGCCCGCGAATAAGGAGCCACGAAGCGGACGTAATCGTCCGGTCCCAATGCGCCCACCCAGCTATCGAACACTTGCACGATTCGCGCGCCGGCGGAAACCTGTAACACGGCGAAGGCGCCCAGTACGTCCACCAGCTTGCCCATCAGGCGGCGCCAGAGCGTCTCGTCGTGATACATCATCTGCTTGGTCTTGATGTAGTTCCGCGACGGTCCGCCTTCGATCATGTAACTAGCCATGGTGAACGGCGCACCCACGAATCCAATCACCGGAACACGTCCAGCCAAGGCCGTGACCACCCGCTGGATGGTCTCGCCGACATAGCCTAGATCGTCGGTATTCGAAATCGAGAGGCTGTCGATATCGTTCGAAGTCCGCACGGGATTTTCGATCACCGGCCCCTCGCCGGCGGAAAAGCGCAGTTTCAACCCCATCGGCTCCACTGGGAGCAGCAGATCGGCGAAGATAATGGCCGCATCCACGTCCAGGATCTCCACCGGCTGTAGCGTTACCTGGGCCGCCAGATCGGGGCGCTTGCAGATTTCCAGGAGCCCATGATGCTGACGGATCTCCCGGTACTGCTTCAGGTAGCGTCCCGCCTGCCGCATGAACCATACCGGCCGGACATCGGTTGGCCGTCGGCGGCATGCATCCAGAAAGCGGCTTGTCATTGGAGCCACGCGCATCGGTCTTTGATTAACTCCCCTGTTGTTACGGCTAAACGGTTGTGGGCGCTGTCGTTGAAGTATAGCGTCCGGAAGAAAAGCTGGGTAGACCCGTTGGCCTGTTCCTTTCACCAAGTTAGCACGACTCGGATCAGGAAATCGGGTTTTTTTCTGACCCCTGCTCTGGACGAGCCCGTCCGCGCTTGATTCTCTTTAGGATTTGGGGTGCTTTGGCCGCCAAAGCTGCGGGAAGATCGGCCTCAAAGCGCAGCTCGGGCATCCGGTAAAGCTGTAGGCGATCCGTTAACTCCCGCTTTAAAAATGGCTTAGCATGGTTGATCCCCTCCAGCGTGTCCTCTTGCTCCTTGGGCGTTCCATGGAGCGAAATGCGTATGTGCGCCTGGCGAAAATCGGGCGAAAGGAGGATTTCGGTGATGGAGGCGCTGCCCACCCGGGGGTCTTCCAGTTCGTAACCGATCAGCTCTTCCAGCTCTTCCCGGAGGCTTTCGGCGACGCGTTCGTGCCGATGGGGGTCCACGTCTTCAGGATACAATACGTTCGTGAAAACAGCGGTGTTTTTGCTCCTGGCATCCGCGGCTTGCGCACAATCGTTGCGAGTGTACTCGGAGTTCGCTCAAATCGACGCTACCGGCAGAGTCACGGCCCCGGTGGAACCCCGCGAGATTCTCTCCCCGGCGATCGCCCGCAATGCGTTTTCGTCGTTCCAGGTCGTCGTGGATGTGCCGCAGGGAACTCCGTATCAACTGTACGTCGCCCAGAACCCGGAGAATGCGGTCGAGGTGACGCTTTATCGCGAAAACGGCGAGAAGATCGAGCGAGTCGAGCAGCCCGTTTCCGGCAACAGCACGCAAGTCTTCTGGATGGATTTATGGACCGCGCGCGATGCACCGGTTGCGCGGATTAAGGTCGAGCCGCAGTTGCATGTGAACAATGACTGGGTGATTTATCCCATGGAAGCTCGGGTGATGAGCGCGACCATTCCCGATGGCGCTCGCGTTGGAGGGTCAATATCGCCTGTGGGAGCGATGCGGCAGTACCTTTGCGACAAGGGCCTTCCCACAGATTCGGGCCTTTTAGGTAACTCGGTTTCGAACCTGCGCTTTCGGAACGCCGCTCAGGACGTCGCGCTAGCCGCGACCGCTCCTAAAGAGGAGCTGCAGAAGCTCTTCGGCTCCTGCGACGCGCCCGCGCCCTCCGACCCAGAATGGTACTTGCGCATCCGCGACTATCTGCTGCGCCTGCGTTAGACTGAAGAAGCTAACCACTCGCGGAGAGATGGCCGAGTGGCTGAAGGCGCACGCTTGGAAAGCGTGTTTAGGGGAAACTCTAACCAGGGTTCGAATCCCTGTCTCTCCGCCATAATCATTTTCAATCACATACGGGCCCGCATCAGCAACGAGCCTGCCATCGGGTGCGGAGTCGGTTCGACAGCCAGTTAAAAAGATGCAGACCAAATTACAGTAGGACCAGTTCCGCATTGGAGGGCATTTCATCCCATGTGCGGCCTTCAAGATTGCGTCCAGTCTTCTTCTTTTGAACTCCGCCCCATTGCTTGAAGAAGAATGGCACACCCGCCTTTAGGCACTGATCTCTCAGTCCCGTCACCCATCCGGGATCAACCGGACGCGCCCCAGGTCCCGACTCACCCCCCACTATGGCCCAAGCGATGCCTCGAAGGTTCAGTTTCGGAAGTGGCCCAAGAAGGGGTTCAAGCGACAAGAACTTCACATGCGCCCCGGTCTTTCGCAGATCATCGATACGCGACGTGTATTTTTCGTTCTCGACGCTGACGCCCATCCATATCTGCGGTGCCCACTTCAACTCCTTGCTTAGCTCCAAAACACGCTCCGATCGCTTCGTCAAAACCTGGAATTGATGCCAATGAGCGCGACCCATAACATCGAACACTTGTTTGATATAGGCGGTCGGCACTTCTTCGTGAAAGAGGTCACTCATCGAGTTCACGAAAATCCGTTTTGGCGTTTTCCACTGCAGAGGTAGCTCTAGCATCTGAGGCTGCAGCGTTACCTTGAAGCCATTTCGGTAGTTCGCCTGCCCCATTGCCTTCAGCCGCTTGGCGAGACGCTCAGCGTAGCAATGCTTGCAGCCGGGGCTTATTTTGGTACAGCCGGTGACCGGATTCCACGTCGCATCGGTCCATTCGATATGTGAATTGCTTGCCATTGAGCGCCTCCCGTCCCGGTCTAGGAGAACCGTCTTCAGCGTGGGGTTCCCCACAAGAACCATTGTATTTGTTTTAATGAACTCGTGGCCGTCCCGACCGATACCGTTTGGAAGCTGGAACCCCACACGGGGGCGAAGCACCAGATTCTTGGTAAATATCTCGACGCGTGGTTTCCAATTCTAAGCACTTATAACAAAAAGCTAGTTTATGTTGATGGTTTTGCCGGACCCGGGCGCTATCTCGACGGTGAGCCAGGCTCGCCAGTTGTTGCGCTTCGATCCGCGCTTAACCAGTCCGACAACCTGAAGGGCGAGTTGGAATTTTGGTTCATTGAGGAGCGACCTGATCGTGTTGCACAACTACAGATCGAAATCGAGCGGCTCACTATCCCGAAGAACTTCACAATCAAACTGGAGTGCGGAACGTTCGCCGATAAATTCAAGGCTGCGCTCGACACCAGCGACCGGGATGGAACCCGGCTAGCACCTACGTTCGCCTTGATTGATCCGTTTGGATTTTCCGGCATACCCTACGACTTGATCAAGCGGGTTCTGTTGCGTAACAAGTGCGAGGTGCTGATCACGTTCATGGTTGATTCCATCAACCGCTGGCTCACCCATCCGCAGGACGGTGTACGGACTCACATCATTGAGACATTCGGAACAGATGAAGCCATCAATATTACTTTCGGGACGGGCGACCGCGCAACCGAACTGA
>Ga0207674_10000657_pt1 | contig 44932 bp, 40 predicted proteins | sample KBSCornC72_FD_184303 | JGI IMG/M metagenome (GOLD analysis project Ga0207674, IMG submission 184303) | Corn rhizosphere microbial communities from Kellogg Biological Station, Michigan, USA - KBS Corn C7-2 (SPAdes) (version 2) | ecosystem: Host-associated > Plants > Roots > Rhizosphere > Soil ... | reverse complement strand
TATCGTCCTCCGCGATGGCCTGCAGCTCGTCGGGGTGGGGGTCGTCGCGGGTCTCGCGGCTGCCGTTGGCGCGACCCGATTTCTGCGCCCAGCAGAACGTGCACAATTGTCCGCTGGTTGGATACCTGACGAACCTGGAGGTAGCCGCGCTGGGCCTGGCTCCGGGCGCGCATCAGTTGCGAGTCCGCGTGACCAATACCCGAGGTTCGTTTACTGACGTTCCCGAGACACCGATCACTTTCATTGTGGATCCCGCTCCGGGACGGCTCCCCAAGGGCGCTATTGAATCGCCCGTATCCAGTGCGACGCTTGCCGGGTTGGTCCAATTTCGCGGCTACGCCTATTTCGATGACCTGCTCGTGCGGCGTGTGGACTTATTGATCGACGGGCTGACATATCCGTCCGCAAGCTACGGACTGGCTCGGACCGATATCTGTAACGCGATTCCAGTGCCTAAGCCGCCCAACTGCAACAACGTGGGTTGGTCGGTCACAATCGATACTCGCGTCGGCATACCCCCATTGCCCGATGGAGCGCACTCCATGCAGCTCCGGGTGCAGGATGAGACCGGCCGGTTTACGTTTCTTCCGGATGCGCCCGTGCCGATCACGGTAAAGAACGGCGCGCAAACTTTTCCCGTCGGCGCGCTTACTTCGCAGAAATCTAACGACCGGCTAAGCGGGACGGTGACTATTTCCGGTTACGCGTTTTCTCCAGCCGGTTTTATCACGTCGGTGTTCGTTCTGTTGGATGGAAACGCAGTAGCGCTGGCAAGCTATGGCGATCCGCGTCCGGACGACTGCGCCAAGCTCACCGGGGTCACGGCGTGCCCCAATATCGGATTTTCGGCGACCTTCGATACGAAAACCGTTCCCAACGGTCCGCACGTTCTGGGCGTCTTCATCCGCAATGATCGCGGGTTATCGATCATCACTCCGCAGAGTGATAGCGATGGCCTCAATGTCCTGGTGGACAACCCCTAGCGCGGGGACTGGCCGGGCAAGCCATAGAGTGCTAGCGCATTGTTCCGCAAAACCATGCGCGCGAGTTGTGAGGCTCGCGCGCGGGTGATCTCGCCTGAGCGCAGCATCTCAGTGAGCGCCATCGCCAGCGCCTGCCGCCCGGCATGAGCCCCCATCCAGCCGCCTTCTTCCCATCCCAATTCGGGGGAATACGGATAAGCATCGGTCGCGAACAACACTTTTTCGGGGACGAATTCCAGCCATTCACGCAGGATGCCGGCCAGCGTCGCCGGCGTCAGCGCCAAACTCTGCGATGAAAAGTCCAGCCACAAATTGGGCTTGGTGAGAAGCGCAGTGATCTCCCGGGTGAAGGGCCAGCCGCCGTGCAGCATGACGAATTTCGTCTTGCGCAGATCCGGGTCGTTCAACACGCTTTCGAGCAGCAGCGGATTGACGCCGCTCACTTCAAAGTATCCGCCGGCGCCGGCGTTCGAGTGAAGGTGTACGGCCATGCCCAGCCGCCCGCATTCCGCGGCGACATAGCGGAACAGGAAGTCCTGGAGCGGTTTGTATTCCGCTTGCGCCGCGCCGCCTTTCTGTACGTAGCGCGCGTAGATTGCATCGGCCGTCGCGCGATCCACTTTGTCAAAATCGAGCGAGCGCAGATACGCTGCTTCGAACTTTTCGGCCACTGCACCACCGGCCCGCTGGCGTTCGAGCGTCGGCGTCACGACGCGCTCCAGGTATTCCCCCAGCGTCGGTGGAACGGTGTTCAGTCCTAGGGCCGTAAGATAACGCCCGCGCAACTTGTCTTCGAGAGCGAAGAATGCTTTGCGATCGGGATTGACGCTGGCCAGTTTTGCATTATCCAGCGGAAAAATCAGCGCGTCCGCGTAGGGGACCCAGAGGAATCGTGGCGGCTGAATGCCGGGTCCCATTTCCACACGATTGGCCAGCATCACATCGACGCCCATCTGATCCAACACCCACGCCGGATACTGTTCGCCTTTTTCGCGCATCGCCTGCTGCTTGCCCGAAAGAGCCTTGGTTGCTTCCACTAGCGGGGGCGCTCCCGGCCGCAGGTTGACCGGATCGGACTGCGGCTCCATGTTGTCCACCGGAAGGGCATCGAAATCGCGATCCGGCTTTTCGCCGCTCGTCACGACACGAACCGGATGCGCGTGATTATCGATGGCCCGAATGCCGTCGATCTCGGCGACCAGATCCGCATCGGCTGCCGGCCGCGGCCGGTTGCACGCTGCTAATAGCAACGCTGCTACGGCAATTCCGCAAAGCTTCCTAGCCAGTGGCCGACTCCGTGAATGAGTTTGCCGCTGCTGCGTTGTGGATCCGATCGAATTCGGCGACTTCCGTTCGACTCCCGATGATGAAAGGTGTACGCTCATGAATCGTCAGGGGCTCGATATCCATGATCCTGGTTGTTCCGCTGGTGGCATAGCCTCCGGCCTGTTCGGCGATGAACGCCAGCGGATTGGCTTCGTATAGAAGCCGAAGTTTGCCATTGGGATTCTTCTTCGTCGGCGGATACAGGAACACGCCGCCTTTGAGCAACGTTCGGTGAAAGTCCGCCACCAGCGAGCCGATGTAACGCGATCCATAGCCCCTCGATCGCAGGTGGCCTAAATACGTCCGGTAGGATTCCGGGAAAGTGTCGGCGTTGGCTTCGTTCACGGAATACGTATTGCCCTGCGCCGGCATTTTCATGTTGGCGAACGTGAGCACGAAGGCGCCGATTTCGGGCTCCAGCGTGAAGCCGAAGACGCCTTGTCCGGCCGTGTAGACAAAGATGGTGGAGGAACCGTAGACTACGTAACCGGCAGCCACCTGTTTCCAGCCGGCTTGAAGAACGGCAGTCTCCCCCGGCGTCTCTTCGGGACGCCGCAAAATGGAGAAGATGGTGCCGACGCTGACGTTGACGTCAATGTTGGACGAGCCATCCAAAGGATCGAAGACCACGATGTACTTGCCCCCGGCGGAACGATCAATGGTCACGGGTTGTTCGTTTTCCTCAGAGACCAGGAAGGCGACGCTTTCGCGAGCCCCCAGACAATGGAGAACTGCCTGATTGGCATAGACGTCGAGCTTCTGCTGGGTCTCGCCCTGGACGTTAGTGGCGCCAGCCGACCCGAGAATGTCCACTAATCCGGCGCGTCGGATCTTCGCCTGGATCATTTTAGTGGCGAGCGTCATGCCGGATAGCAGCGATGAAAAGTTGCCGCGGGCTGCCGGAAACTTGTCTTCCTGCTGTTCCAAGATATGTTGCTGAACGGTAACTATCATCCGTTGGCAAAGGATACCAAGGAACCGGGACATTCGCGACTGAGCTATCTGGGCTTTAATTCCTGCATCCGGACTCTGCCGCATTTGGGGCATTTCCACTTTCTCTTCTTGTGGTAGATGTGCCCTTTGAGCTCCTTCATCGGAATCCTACAGGTCTTACAGGTCATGTCTGCGCACGGTTAAAGTATCCGAAAGATAGCGGTTTGACCTCTATCCCATCCTCCTCTAATAAGGCACCATGGGTCATAGGGATCCATCATTGGCTATCAAGTGTCCGGACTGCAAAAGCACCACTGTAAACGATCAAGCTCTCCCCTGTTACGTATGCCGCCGGAAGTTCGATCCTCCAGGTCACATGCCGCATCGGTTTCTTTTGATGGCAGGGTTGATCGGAGTGGTCCTGGCCGCCGTCTTTGTCGCCGCGCAGAAGTTACTAGCTACGCGCTAACCTGACCGCTTTCCCGGTCCCATAGTCTGCTTGCGATTTGCCAGGCCTGCCCAAGGGCGGCGTCTTGACAAAATATCACATTAGATATAGTCTAATTACGGATGGACGCCGAGGCGATTAAACGGTCCTTGGAAGCCAGCGGGTTACGGTGCACTCCGCAACGCTTCGCGGTGATGGCGTTCCTGATGGAACACAATAGGCATCCCACGGCTGCGGAAATCTTCGAAGCCGTGAATCGCGTGGATCCACGCTCTTCAAGAGCTACCACTTACAACAATCTGCGGGACCTGGTCCAGGCGGGTTTGGTGCGCGAAGTGGCCATCGAAGGCCGCGCCGCGCGATTCGATGCGAAAGGCTTGCAGCATCACCACTTTATCTGCGACCACTGCGGCAATGTTGAGGACCTGGAGTGGTACGACGTTCCCAGGCCCGCCTCGAAAACCCTCGGTAAGCGGATTCTTCGCGAATGCGAACTCATTTTCCGGGGACTCTGCACGAAGTGTGCTCCACGACGCGCCTCCCGTCCAGTGTCGTAGGAATATTTTCGGACCAATTCTAAGGAGACCAAGATGGAGAACGAAGTCAAAGGGACGCAAGCCGCTGTCCCCAATAATCCAACCGAGGCCAAGTGCCCGGTAAAGGTTGGCGCGCGCAGGCACACGGTGGCTGGAGCCCCGACGAATTCGCGCTGGTGGCCGGATCAACTGAACCTGAAGATTCTGCACCAGAACTCGCCCCTATCCGATCCGATGGGAAAGGCGTTCAACTACGCTGAGGAGTTTAAGAGCCTCGATCTGAACGCAGTGGTCAAGGATCTGCATGCCTTGATGACGGATTCGCAGGAGTGGTGGCCGGCCGACTACGGCCATTACGGGCCGTTTTTCATTCGGATGGCGTGGCATAGCGCCGGTACGTACCGCATCGGCGATGGCCGCGGTGGGGCGGGCTCCGGCACTCAGCGTTTTGCGCCGCTCAATAGCTGGCCGGACAATGCGAGCCTCGACAAGGCGCGCCGACTGCTCTGGCCGATCAAGCAGAAGTATGGCCGGAAAATCTCCTGGGCCGACCTTATGATTCTTGCCGGTAACGTCGCTCTGGATTCCATGGGGTTCAAGACCTTTGGTTTCGGCGGCGGGCGTGCAGACGTCTGGGAGCCCGAAGAGGATATCTTCTGGGGACCTGAGGGCACGTGGCTGGGAGACGAGCGCTACAGCGGCGATCGTCAGCTCGATAATCCTCTCGGCGCCGTTCAGATGGGATTGATTTATGTGAATCCGCAAGGACCCAATGGAAATCCCGATCCAATCGCTGCGGCCCGCGATATCCGCGAAACGTTCGCTCGCATGGCGATGAACGACGAGGAGACCGTTGCGCTTATAGCCGGCGGCCACACTTTCGGCAAAACCCACGGGGCTGCCGATGCGGGCAAATTTGTCGGCGCCGAACCCGAGGGCGCGTCCATTGAAGAGCAAGGCTTCGGCTGGACCAATAGCTTCGAGAGCGGCAAAGGCGCTCACACGATCACCAGCGGTTTGGAAGGCGCATGGACCACCACCCCGGTGAAGTGGAGCAACAACTACTTCGACAACCTGTATGGCTTTGAGTGGGAACTCACCAAGAGCCCGGCAGGCGCTCACCAGTGGACGCCTAAGAACGGCGCCGGCGCAGGCACCGTACCGGATGCCCACGATCCGTCGAAGAAGCACGCCCCTTTCATGCTCACCACGGACCTCTCCCTGAGGATGGACCCGATCTACGGACCGATCTCGAAGCGTTTCCACGAGAACCCGCAGGAGTTCGCGGACGCTTTCGCCAAGGCTTGGTACAAGCTCACGCACCGCGATATGGGGCCGATCTCGCGCTACCTCGGTCCGCTGGTGCCCAAGGAAACCCTGCTTTGGCAGGATCCTGTTCCGGCAGTGGATCATGCGTTGATCGGGGAGCAGGATGCTGCCGCTCTGAAGGCCAAGATTCTCGCGTCGGGACTGTCCATTTCTCAATTGGTCTCGACGGCCTGGGCCTCGGCTTCAACCCACCGCGGCAGCGATAAGCGCGGTGGCGCGAACGGCGCGCGCATTCGCCTAGCCCCGCAGAAGGATTGGGAAGTGAACCAGCCAGCCGAATTGGCGAAGGTTCTTCAGAAGCTGGAAGCAATCCAGAAAGATTTCAATTCCACTGGGAAGAAGATCTCACTTGCAGATTTGATCGTTCTGGGCGGCGACGCCGCCGTCGAGGCGGCGGCTAAGAAAGCCGGACATGACGTGAAGATTCCCTTCACGCCGGGGCGCACGGATGCTTCGCAGGAGCAGACCGATGCGCACTCCTTCGCGCCGCTGGAACCGATGGCTGACGGGTTCCGCAACTATCTCCGCAGCGGACAAGCTCTGCCTGCTGAGGAACTGCTGCTGGATCGGGCGCAGTTGCTGACGCTGACCGCTCCTGAGATGGCGGTTCTCATCGGTGGCTTGCGCGCCCTGAATGTGAACGCCGGGCAGTCCAAACATGGGGTGTTCACCAAGCGGCCCGAGACGCTGACGAATGATTTCTTCGTCAATCTGCTCGATATGAAGACGAAGTGGCAGCCCTCCACATCCGACGGCGTGTATGAGGGGCGCGATCGCGCGACGGGCGAAATCAAGTGGACCGGCACCCGTGTCGATCTCGTTTTCGGATCCAATTCCCAGCTCCGAGCCCTCGCGGAAGTCTATGCCTGCGACGACTCGAAGGAGACGTTTGTAAAGGACTTCGTCGCTGCGTGGAGCAAAGTGATGAACCTGGATCGCTACGACCTTGCCTGATCTCGACTGAACTATTTCCCGGGGCCTGGATCCACCGGAGCCCCGGTTCCGGAGGAGCCCAGGAACAGCTTCTTGCCGTCGGGATAGGTGATGTTCGATCCGTTGGCGCGGTTCGAACCGTCCTTGGCCATGAAGCCATCGACGGTGATCTTCTGGCCCTTTTCAAGTGAGCCTTTGTTGAAGCCGCGGCGCAGAAGAATGTTGGGGCTTCCGCCTTCGATCATCCAGCTGGTCACTGTACCGTCTGGAGCGGTGACGTCGATATGGATCCAGGTATGCGGATTGATCCATTCCATCTGCGTGACCACGCCTTCCAGATGGACCTGCTTCTTGCCGTCGTATTCGGCTGCGAAGGCATGATGGGCCCAGACAGGCGATACTGCCAGCAGCAATCCTACCGAAGTAACGGCGATCGAGAGAGTCTTTCGCATGGATAATCTCCTGTCTTACTTCTTGCCGGCTTTAGCGGCTTCCGCGGCAGCTTCGTCGGCTCGAGCGCCTTTGAGCATATTGAACATCGCGTAGTTGCCTTCGTGGCAGGCGTATTCATACAGAGGGAATTCCGGATTCAGCCGCAGCGGCATCCGGACGGTCCAGGGTCTGACCCATGTTTTGGGATCGTTGATGGTCGCGGTGTACTCGATCCTATCGGGCGCGGTGCGGGTCCATTTTTCCGTTAACACCATGTCGGCGCTGTGCGGCGTGCCGCCGCCGTTCAGGCCGATGCCGTTTTTGTCGCCCAGAAAATTCGTCGTCTCGATCACCAGCGTGTTGCCTTCAAAATGGCCGCGCGCATCGCCCATGTAGGACTTGATGTTCGAAGTCGGATGCGGCTTTCCGTCCAAGGGAATGATCTTGGTCTCGTGGATCATCTCATAACGAATCGCCACATACCCGGGGCCTTGCACGATCTGCGTGCCGTTGTTGTAAATCACCGGCAGGATGGATCCCATCACGCCGCGTGTGATGCAACGGTCGTAAAGGCTTTGATCCTCCCAGGTCTCATTGGGGCCGTGACCCTGCTTGGCCTGCTTGGCTTGTGCTGCCTTCTGCTTTGCGAGATCCGTGAGCTCCGGAATTCGTCCGTTGGGCGGATCCACCACCAGCGATGTGATCTTCTGCGGGATTCCGTGCTCCAGCCAGTATCCTGGAGGGTTAATGCCTACTTTGCTGTCCTTTGCGACATGAGTCACTCTGTCGTTCGCTGCGGTCCGCTCCGCTTTGGCTTGCCGTTCGGCGAATTCCTCTTGAGTAACTTCTGCCCGCTCCCCTGCCTTCAGATCGCGTTGCAGGGGGACCTCGATCAGGTCGGTGCCCGGCCATAGTCCCTGGAGGTCCGGATCGCCCCAGGGCAGCTTAGGAGGGGTGTAGGTGGACTTCTTGGCCTTGGGCGCAGCCGATTGCCCTATGATGGGCATCGTCGCCAAGAGTGCTGACACGAGCCCGGCCGCAATCACCATCAGAGAAGTGAGGACGCGTTGTTTCATGTCAGTTCTCCTTTCAGGTGATTATTTCGTGGGCTGCTTCTTATACTTACCGTACAGCAACTCTTCGGCGAACTCCACGCACTTGAATTCCAGGATCTGAGCGTTCTTTTCCGCTCTCTTGTAAAGCGGCAAGCTGATCTTCCATGGCTTGGTGAACACACTGGGATCCTCGATCGTAGCCTCGTAATTCAGGACGTCATTGCTGGTGCGATTGTAACGCTCCACGATGTGCAGCTTGTCGCTGCCCCAGTTTCCGGCCCGATCGAACCAGGCAAGCCCATTCAATCCAGTGACATCGACAACCAGCGTGTCGCCTTCCCATTTTCCGTTGGAGGTTCCCATCCAGGTATCCGATCCGGCTTCGACCGGCTTGCCCATGTTGATCAAACGGTTGGAGCTGGCGAACTCGTAGGCCATCAAGATGTCCTTGTTGGACTGGATGATCTGGAACGGAAAAGGCATGTAGTTGGCGCGCGGGATGCCCGGCATGTAGCACTTGGCTTCGGGGTCCTCGGCGGGCCAGTTGGCCTTGTTCTGCTTCTTCTTTGCGAGACCCGCGGGCGTATAAGGGATTTCATTACCTTCGACGATGCCTTGGCCGGCAGGGATCGCCCCAATTGCGCCGAGCTGCCAGAACGGTCCGGGAGCCGCGGAATGGTCCTGGATGTCCCAGTTCGCCGTGGTGATGGCCTGCCAGACGCCGTTCAAGTTGGGCTTGCCGTCGGTCATCCGGGGTCCCTTCGCGACGGCTTTTGCCGGAGCCGCTTGCGCGCGAGCTCCGTCGGGAGTCATCAGCAGCAACGAGCCGCAGACCAGTGCGGCGGCTGTCGAGAGGAGAGTGAGAGTTTTGCGCATAGAGAAAGTAAATGCTACAAACAATCCGGAACAGTGTCAATCAGCAGCGGTGTTACCGGCCAGGGCAGGGAACGCCTGGATTTCCTGAAAGCGAGAAGCAGGCGATTTCGGCACCGCTCTTTGCTACACACTTCCGTATCACTCGGGCCACTAACGGTGCTTTGGGAACAGAAAGTGGACCACGAAACGTCCTATAATCCGACTTCGCTAACTGCGAAGCCTACTTTTGGGGATGGGCGCAATACGACCAACGTCTGGATCGTTCGTTGTGTTGGTCCGTCAATTCTCGGAAGGCCTCTCCGCGCGCTCGACCACGAGGATCTCAACCTGACCCTGCTGAGGTTCTAGCTTTAGTCCAAGTTGCTCTTGTATCGCGACGAAGAACGAACGGCCTGAGGAATCAGAAGTGACGCCCGCTGATTTCAGCTTGTCTCCGTCATCGTTAGATTCGTTAGATACGTCTGGCGTCCATCTTAGCTGGAAATCGAAGGAGCCCGAAAGTCCCGTCCGGTCCTGCACGGATCGACCCGCGAAAGGAGACAGCTCCCGGGCGATTCGGGCTAGGGCGACTCGCTGACCGACCATCAGTCCGGGTATCGCGCTGACCCCGCAGAAGTTGGACCCGGTCGGGTTCACAGGGCAATCCGCTTCAGCGGATCGGCTCATTTTTGGTCCCACGTCGCTCCTGTTTTTCGCCAAAATCAGGACGTACACAGGTGCGTCCTTCGTCTCGCGATGGATCGTGACCTTGAATCGGTCTTCCAACAGCGCCCGGAGCATCTCCCAATACTGATCGCCGCTGATCCTTCCGCTCGCCTTAGCGAAGATATCGAATCGTTCTGAGCGCAGCGGCTCCGGCACTCGTGACATGTCGATCTGCTTCGTCTGATAGGCCATTTCAAGAAGCTTAGTAAATGGATAGTCGGTAGCCGTAAGCCCGCCTGGAGTGCGAAGCATCTCTTCGCCCGTGGCGTCCTTGTTCGGCTTGATCGAGGCCACGTCGAATTGGAGACGTTCCGCACGCGATTGGGCCCGGCTTACTTGATGTGCACAGATCGCAACCGCGAATGCAATGGCGATGCATCTCACTCTGACCATACGCTATTAATTAGCAAGTTGAACGCTGCGCCGCAATGGGACGTAAAGCCGCAGACGTTGGCGTGTAATCGGCAACCCCAATATACGGCGTTGTGGGGAATAAACTCCAGCCTAGTGGTTCAGCGCTGATCGATGCCCGTGCCAGGCGAATCGTCCGAAAAGATTTCCTTTCAGCACGAGATGACGACCACACGAACGCCTGGTTGCAGCTGAGGTAGATGGCGTTCAGAACGCTTCTGGCACAGGCCTTTTGACATAGCCCGCCTGCTACCTGGACGCGGCCTTCTTCTCGTCGGCGCGCGCGCCCGCCAGCATGCCTTCCATCGCGTAATTGCCCTCGTTGCAGGCGTACTCGATGATGGGGCCGTCCGTGCGCTTCATCGGAATCTGCGCGGTCCAGGGCCGGGAAAACGCCGTAGGATCGGTCACCGTGAACTCATAGGTGACGGTGTCGGGAGCCGTGCGGGTGAAGCGCTCCACCAAGTGCATGTTCGGCCCGGCGCGCTGGAAGCGGGTCTTGTCGTTGAAGTTGGTTGTCTCGACCACCAGTGTGTTGCCTTCCCAGTGGCCGCGCGAATCGCCCATCCACTGCCGGATCTTCGAGTCCACATGCGGACGAGAATCGATTGGAATGATCCGGGCGTCGTGGATCATCTCTATCAGAATGATCACGTATCCGGGCGCTTGCACAATCTGGTAGTTGTTGTTGTAAAAACTCGGCATCATCGGCGGACCGGCTGTCGGCCACAGGATGCAGCGTTCGGGCAAGGACCGGTCTTCCGGACCCTCAGGCGGCCTTCCGAAGCCTACCGGAGGCCCACCAGCAGCCCCTTGTGCCGCTGCGCGCGGAATGCGGCCATCGGGCGGATCGATTACGAGAGACGTCCGTAAGGTCTCGACTACTTTGGTCCCGCGGTCGTACCAGGCGTCGTTATAGGCGCGGCCGAGGTCGGCCTGCGCACCGCCATCGCGGCGATCTGCGTTGTTGCGCTCGACAGTTTCTTTCTCGTACTGGCGTGCTTCCGCCGGAGTAAAAAATTCTTTGCCCGCAAGATTCGCCGGACGTTCCAGCGGAGTAATCGTCACGTTGGTCCAGACGCCCTGAAGATCGGGCTGGCCGTCGGGCGTACGCGGAGGCGTGTAGGTCTTACTTTGGCCGGCTAGCGTAGCCGCCAGAATCACAGCGCCGAGAACGAGAGCGATGTGTCTCACTTGCCTGGCTGTTCGTCAGGATTCGATCCGCCTACAAACAGCTTCCTTCCGTCGGCAAACGTGATGTCTCTGCCGTTTGCCCGATTTGACCCGTCCTTGGCCTGATAACCATCCACCGAGATTTCAGTTCCCTGAGGCAAAGCGTCCTTGGTGACGCCGCGGCGGAATAGAGCGTTGGGACTGCCGCCTTCCACCATCCAACGCGTTACCTTGCCGTCCGCATCTTTCACGTCGATGTGAATCCAGGAGTGCGGGTTGATGAACTCAACTTTGGCGACGGTGCCTCTGAGCTTCACCGGCTTTTGCGCGTCGAATTCGGCCGCGAACGCATGATGGGCCCAGATCGGCGCGGCAGCCAGCAGCAGACCGGCGAGTCCCAATACTGTCATGAAACTCTTACGCATACGATCGCTCTCCTTAAATACGAAAGGCGGCTGTCACAAATACGAAAGGCGGCCGTCAGGGCAGCCGCCTCAAGGTTCAATGCGTGAAAGACGGGATTACTTTCCGTCGCCGCCTGCGCCTGGAGCCGAACCGCCCATAAACAAGCGCTTGCCATCCTTGGCATAGGTGAGATTCGCGCCCACCGCACGGTCCGCTCCGTCCTTGGCGCGATAGCCTTCGACAATAATCTCGGTGCCTTCCGGCAGGGATTCCTTGGTGAAGCCGTTGCGGAACAGCGAATTGGGACTGCCGCCTTCCACCATCCACGGTGTGATCTTGCCGTCCGGCCCTTTTACATCCAGATGAATCCAGGAATGCGGATTGACCAATTCCCACTTGGTGACGATGCCTTGCAGCTTGAGCGGTTTCTTCTCGTCGAATTCCGCGGCAAACGCGTGATGCGCCCATACAGGAACGGCTGCGAGCAGCATTCCGGCGCCGGCGAGGACCACCAACAGTTTGGTTTTCATGACAGCTCCTACTTTTTCTCAGTCGCGCGCGCGCCGCTGAGGTTGTTCGCCATTCCGTAGTTTCCTTCGTGGCAGGCGTACTCGTACACGTTTCCGCCAATCTTCACCATGTTGTATTCGCCAGAGAACGGTTTGACCCAGGTCTTGGGATCGTCCACGGTGAATTGATATTGAACGGTATCGGCATCGATGCGCGTGAAGCGCTCCGTAACCTTCGCGACATCACTCACCATGGCTCCCTGAATGGAGACCAGAGGATTGTAGTTGACTGTTTCAACCACCAGCGTGTCGCCTTCCCAATGACCGCGCGAATCGCCCATCCACTGTTTGATTTCGGCGGGTGCGTGCGGACGTCCGTCGGTGGGAATGACGCGGGTGTCATGAATCATTTCCTGCACGATGCTGACGAAGCCCTGGCCCTGGACGATTTGAAGGGTCGAGTTGTAGCCTACCGGCATCATGGGCGGTCCTTCGAAACCCCAGGTGACGCAGCGCTCGGCCAACGGACGGGTCTGCGCGCTGTCCCACTGATGTTCCTGCTGAAACGCACGACGCTCAGCGCCGCGTTTGGCAGCGTCCGGAGTCAACGCAGGCACGCGGCCTTCGGGTCCGGTGATGATCGAGGTACGCAGGCTGGCGGCCCGCTTTACCGTAGGTCCACCCAGACCGAACTGGCTAGTGTCATAGTGCACGGCGAGACCGTTGCCTTCAGGATCCGCGGCTGCTGCCGGGCGAGCTGCTCCGCCACGACCGCCGCCTCGGCCACCCGCGGCGGCAGAAGCTGCTTTGTCGGCTTCGTCCGTATAGAATTCTTTCGCCCCAAGATTGGCGGGGCGGGCGACCGGGATTGTGGTCGCGTTGGAATACACGCCTTGGAGATCAGGTTTGCCGTCCGGGGTGCGCGGCATCGTCCAGGCTTTGGCTGCGGGAGCGGGCTTGGCGGCAACTTGAGCTTGGGCTGCCAGCGTTGACGCAAGCGATACGACGGCGACCAGAGCAATTAGCGAAGAGAGAACGTGTCGTCTCATTTACTGTCTCCTTTTAACGGCTGCTTTCGGAGGTGCCCATACAGGACCTCTTCGGCGAACTCCACACACTTATATTCCAACAACTGCGCGTTCTTTTCCATGCGCCTGTAGAGCGGCATGCTCATCTTCCACTGGCGAGTGAATACTTTGGGATCGTCAATGGTGGCCTCATACTGCAGGGCGTCGGGTCCAATGCGGGTGTAGCGCTCGATCACGTGGAGCTGATCGCTGTGCCAGTTGCCGGCCCGGTCGAACCAGGTTTGATCGTTGAGGCTGGTGACATCCACCACCAGCGAATCGCCTTCCCAGTGCCCGTTGGACCATCCCATCCAGCTATCGGCGGGCGCTTTGGTGGGCGCGGCCATATTAATGACCCGGACCGCTCCAGCGTATTCGTACACGAACATCATGGTGTCGGTGCCCTGGACGATCTGGAACGGATACGGCATATAAGTAGATCGCGGAACGCCGCCCATGTAACACTTCACTTCCGGATCCAGCTTCAGGCGATCCGCGTAATTCGCTTTTTGCTTGGCTGCGGCTTCGGGCTTATAGGGGATATCGCCGCCTTCGACGACGCCCAACCCGGCAGGGGTCGAGTATGCAGCCCCCAGGGAAAACACCGGACCCTGGGAAGCGCCGTGGGGCCGGATATCCCAATTGGCCTCATTCATGGCCTGCCATATGCCGTTCAGATCGGCTTTCCCGTCCTTGGTTTTCGGGGCTTTATAGGCCGGAGCCTGGGCCGGGGAAGGCATCACGGCCAGGAGGCAAATCGCTGCTCCCGCGACTGCAACGACGGACCACTTGGTCAACCGGCTCTGCATCTTTCCCGACTGGATTCGCACCCTGGCAGTCTCCTCTAAAGCCCGCCACTGAGCGGGTATACGATACCGGCATTGATCGTACATTCAAACAAATACGAAGTCAAGGCTTCGGCGACTTCGGTCGTGCGAACATCAAATCTGGACCGCCGCCATGAGCTCGAGCAACCCATTTCAGATCCATCCGACGTCCCATGGACCCACATTAAAGGACCCGGTTTGCGGCATGGAGGTTACTCCCCAGAAGGCCGCCGGAAGCTTTGCGTACCAGGGGCAGACCTATTACTTCTGTGCGAAGGGTTGTCAGGCCAAGTTTCAGGCCGACCCGGAGAGGTATCTCAACCCCAACCGACCTACGGAAGGCGCGGAAAACATCGAATACACCTGCCCGATGCATCCCGAGGTGGTTCAAATGGGCCCGGGAACCTGCCCGATCTGCGGCATGGCGCTGGAACCAAAGGAAATCCAGCTGCACGAGGCTGAAAATCCAGAACTTGTCGATATGCAGCGGCGGTTCTGGTTCAGCGCCGTCCTCAGCGCCCCTCTGCTGGTGATCGCCATGGCGATGCTGGGGCCGCACCATTACCGGATTTGGATCGAACTGGCTCTCGCGACGCCGGTGGTCCTTTGGGGCGGATGGCCGTTTTTCGTGCGCGCGTGGCAGTCTCTCGTCACCCACAACCTTAATATGTTCACGCTCATCGGCATGGGCGTCAGCGCGGCGTATGCGTTCAGCATTTTTGCCATGGTGTTCATGACCGGTGCGGACGTTTACTTCGAACCGGCTGCGGTGATCGTGACGCTGGTGCTGTTGGGGCAGGTTCTGGAACTGAGGGCCCGCAGCCGAACCGGCGCAGCGATCAAGGCACTTCTCGGACTAGCGCCTAAGACTGCACGCCTGATTCATGCGGATGGCTCAGAAGACGATGTTCCACTCGATCACGTCGGCGTGGGCGACCGCTTACGCGTACGGCCGGGTGAAAAGATTCCGGTGGACGGCAGCGTGGTCGAAGGCACAAGTGCTGTAGACGAATCGATGCTCACCGGTGAGCCTATCCCGGTCGAAAAGAATCCTGGCGATACAGTTACGGGGGCGACCATCAACGGAACTGGATCGCTGATTGTCACGGCCGAGCGCGTCGGATCCGGAACGCTGCTGGCGCAGATCGTACGCATGGTATCGGAAGCGCAGCGCAGCCGCGCACCCGTGCAGAAGCTGGCCGACCAGGTATCCGCCTACTTCGTGCCGGCAGTGGCAATGATCGCGGTGGCGACTTTTCTATTGTGGATTACATTGGGTCCCGAGCCGCGCTTCGCGCATGCGCTGGTGAATGCGGTAGCTGTTCTGATCATTGCGTGTCCCTGCGCGCTAGGCCTGGCGACGCCCATGTCGATCATGGTCGCGATGGGGAAGGGCGCCGGGATGGGCGTGCTCTTCAAGAACGCCGAGGCGGTCGAGTTCTTGAGAAAGGCCGACACCCTAGTAGTGGACAAGACCGGGACGCTCACCGAAGGCAAGCCGAAGCTGGTCGCCGTCGAGAGGGCCGCCGGATTCGATGACAAGCGTCTGTTGTATCTGGCCGCTAGTCTGGAACGAGCCAGCGAACATCCCTTGGCGCACGCAGTTATCAGTGGAGCGCAGGATCGCGGCGTGTCCGTTGGTTCGGTCGATGCGTTTCAGGCGATCCCAGGAAAAGGCGCCCGTGGCCGCGTTGACGGCGTCGATGTAGCGATTGGGAATCGGGCCCTGATGCGCGAAGCCGGGGTGGACTTGGATGCCTCCTCTGGATTGTTTGTTGCTGCAGACGGCAAGTTCGCAGGACGCCTGGTGGTCGTCGATCCCATCAAGGCGACCAGTGCTCAGGCGATCCGGCTACTCCGCGCTGAGGGCTTGCGGATCGTGATGCTGACCGGCGACAGCCAGGCTACTGCTGAAGCCGTGGCGAAAACGCTGGGTATCGATGAAGTCGTGGCCGAAGTCCTGCCGCAGGACAAGCGAAAACACATCCAGCGGCTGCAGGAGTCCGGACGGTTCGTCGCCATGGCGGGCGACGGAATCAACGACGCACCGGCGCTGGCGCAGGCTCAAATCGGAATCGCCATGGGTACGGGCGCCGATGTGGCGATGCAAAGCGCAGATGTCACGCTAGTGCAGGGGGACCTGCGCGCGATCGTCCGGGCGCGGCGGCTTAGCCGGGCGACTATGAGCAATATCAAGCAGAATTTGTTCTTCGCTTTGGTGTATAACTCGCTAGGCGTGCCCATTGCGGCAGGGGTGCTGTATCCGGTCTTTGGATTGCTTCTAAGTCCGATGATCGCGGCGGCAGCGATGAGCCTTAGCTCGGTTTCAGTAATCGCCAACGCGCTGCGCTTGCGTAAGGTGCGGGTCTAAAGGAAAGAGGCTGAGAGATGAATGTTCTGGTAGCGGTAGACAATTCCGAGGCAAGCCAAGCGGTTCTGCAAGAGGTCGCCGCGAGGCCGTGGCCCGCTGGTACCCGCTTCGAAGTCCTGAATGTGGTGGAGCCGGGCCATTTATGGGTTGTCTCGAGCACGGTCGAAGAGGCGATGCAGGCGTCAGCAGTGTTCGTCGAGCGGGCTGCCGGAAGTTTGCGCAGCGCAACACTGGAGGCAACCGGCGTATCGCTACCGGGCGATCCCAAACGGGTGATTCTGGACCGCGCCACGGAAACCAAAGCCGATTTTGTCTTCGTGGGATCGCAGGGCGTCTCGGCATTGGCGCGCTTCTTCACGGGAAGTGTTGCGTCCGGAGTGGTGCGTTACGCGCCTTGTTCGGTTGAAATCGTGCGGGCGCGGCAAGGCAAAGCAGCGGGCGTTCACAAGATACTGCTGGCGACGGACGGTTCGGCGTCCTCCGAACGCGCCGCGCAATCGATTGCTAATCGGCCTTGGGGGAAGGAAACCGAGATCGAGGTGCTCAGCGTGGTGGAACTATCCTTGGGAACTGGGCAAGCCTGGCTGGAACCTCCTTATGTGGACACTGAACAGCTGGAAGCGCAGCGGGCCGAAGCGATGAAGCGCGCGCAGACGGCCGTCGCCTCCGCGGTGGAGATCCTTTCGAAGACGTTTGCCCACGTCGAGGAATCGATTTCCGTGCTCGTGAGCGGACCTAAGGCGGTGATCACTGAGGAAGCGGATCAGACCGGTGCCGACTTGATCGTGGTTGGATCGCACGGGCATCGGGGGATCGAGCGTTTTATGCTGGGTAGCGTATCGGAGGGGGTCGCCCTGCACGCGCATTGTTCGGTGGAAGTAATTCGTTAGAGACCCGAGGGCGAGGCATGCCTCGCCCCTACACGCAGATCGAAAAACCTTAATGATTCAGCGGATTTAGCGGGCCGCTAACCTTTTTCATCAGGCTGCGTCCAAAGAAGTGAGACCACATCCCGGCGAAAGAAACCGGAGACTGCGGTTGGTTCCAAAGCGTTGGGACTTCATTTTTCTTGGAGGTGCTATGGCTAGAGATTTGTTCAAGCGGGGGCGCGTTGCCTCGGCTGTTGTAGGGGCTGCACTACTCGCGGTAGGCGGCCTGGGCATTGTTCACGCGCAAAAGGGGTCGCAGGAAAATCCACCAGCGACCTTTAAGTATACGGACGCCAAGACAGTAGGATCCAGCAAGTTGGGATTCGCACCGGTCGTGAAGGCGGTGGTTCCTACAGTTGTCAGTATCAAGTCATCGAAAGTCGTTCAAACCGGACAGCTTCGCGGGCAACGCGGGCAGCGTGGTCAACGAGGTCAGCAGGATCAGAGCCAACTGGATCCGTTCCGCCAGTTTTTCGGCGATCAGTTCGGCGGCCAGTTTAATTTACCCGACATTCCCGAGCAGCAACGTTCCGAAGGTTTGGGCTCGGGAGTCATCGTCAGTCCCGAGGGCTACATTCTTACCAATAATCATGTAGTCGATGGCGCCACCAGCGTTCAAGTAGTTCTTTCCGACCGCCGCGAATTTAAAGCGCGCGTTATCGGGAAGGACGACAAGACGGACGTTGCGGTGGTGAAGATCGATGCCGGAAATCTCCCCGCCATCACCCTCGGCGACTCAGAAAGAGTAGAAGTTGGCGACTTTGCCTTGGCCGTAGGTAATCCGTTTGGCGTAGGGCAGAGCGTGACTCTCGGAATCGTAAGCGCCACTCATCGCGGGATGCGCAACGAAATCGAGGGTTATGAAGACTTCATTCAGACCGACGCGGCCATCAACCCGGGCAATTCCGGCGGAGCGTTGGTGAACGAACGTGGCGAGCTGATCGGAATCAATACGGCCATCATCGCGCACGGCTCGGAAGGCAACCAGGGAATCGGGTTTGCTGTCCCGGTGAATCTGGCCCGCAACGTAATGGACCAGATCCTGAAGAACGGTAAAGTGACCCGTGCAAGGCTGGGCATCCTTCCGCAGGATGTAACGCCAACCATCGCCCGGCAGTTTGGAGTGAAAGACTCTCAGGGCGCGCTGGTAGGCGAAGTTGAGGCCGACAGCCCGGCGCAGAAAGCCGGCCTGAAAACGGGCGACATCATCCTCGAAGTAAACACCAAGCCGGTGTACGATGCGAACCAGCTGCGAAACATCATTTCCAGCATGCAGCCGGATTCGAACGTGAATCTGAAAATCTGGCGGGACGGCGCGCAGCGCACACTCCCAGTCCAACTGGGCGAGCTGAATCCTGAGGAAGCTCGCAATCAAGGCGGCAGAACACGCGGCAATAACAATAGCGCCGACAGCGCCCTGGACGGAGTCTCGGTCGAGGACCTGACGTCGCAGGTGGCTCGGGGACTGGGATTATCCGCGGGAATCAGCGGCGTGGTTGTGACCGAAGTTAGCCCGGGCAGCGCGGCTGCCAGCGCAGGATTGCAACGCGGCGATGTGATCCAAGAGGTCAACCGGAAGCCGGTTAAGAACGCAGCTGAGTTCGAAGCCGCAGTCCGCAACGCCAAAGACGGAACCCTTCTCCTTGTGAACCGAGACGGGCACACGACCTTCGTGGCCGTCTAAGGTCTCAACCATTTTTAAGGGTGGCCGGTTCGGCTTCTGCTTCGAGCAGATCCCGACCGGCCTTTTTTTGTCGCGCTACCGCTTTTCAAGTCTTGGGCCGTTTCTGCCGATGGATGCAAAAAAGGTCTATGATTTCCCTGTTCAAAGCGGCAAATGAAATGGAGCGCCTGGAAGAGCTCCAACGGACTCTGGCTAAGTGCTACGCCCTAGCACTCAAAGCCTCGGCCGAATACGCCGTGGAATTCGATCCCCAGAGCACCGAGTATTTCCGGCAGCGTTTACAATCGCTGGAGCAGCAATTCAGCCAGGCCTCCGCAGCCGAGCATTACACTGCGACCCAGGCTTCCTTGCGCGAAGTGCTTCGGAATTATCGCGACCAGGCTCGCGAGCAAATCTCGGTCATGCGAAAGGATCTGGAAAACGCGGCAGGCGCGATGAAGGTGTTCGCCGAGAGCGTTACTACCAGCGGCGACGACCATGAAAAACAGCTTCGCCAGGAGGTTAGCCGTTTGGAGGCTGTGGCGGCCAGTGACGATATCCAACTGATCCGCGGTGGAATCGCAACCTCGACCGGCTCGATCGTTCGCGCTTATACCCAACTGCGGCGAAGCCATCAGGTGGTAGTGACGCAGCTTCAGGACGAAATCCGCACGCTGCACCAGGCGATGGACCACGAGCGCAGCCGGACGGAGCGCGATCATGTCTCGGGCGCGTGGAGCCGGCAGAAGCTCAACGAGCGTATTACCAGCTTGCTGGGCGCAAACGAGCCCTTCTGCGTTCTTTTTGTCAGCGCAAAGAATCTGCGGCGTTTAGAGCGCCAGCACTCGACGGCGGTGGTCACGGATGCGCTTCGGGCTTTGGTTCAACAGTTTGATGGAGCGTTGGGCGGGGAATCGATGATCGGGCGGTGGAGCGAAGACCTATTCGGCGCGATCCTGGAAATGGATCCTTCGGTTGCAATGGCGCTGTCGGCCGAAATCAACCGCAAACTTTCTGTGTCTTATCCGGTTTGGACCAGCGGCGTAGCGCAAATGCTGCTGATTGAAACGTCAACGGGGATTGTGGATCGACGCCGGGATTCGGATCCGCCTAAGTTTTATAAGAAATTAGAGCAGATGGCAGAGGCCATGGCGGGTTCCGTCAACAAGGCTTAGTCGAGCCTTCCTTATTTCTGTTTCGAGCGGGCGCGGACCGCAAGCGCGTGATCGACCTGGTTTAGCCAGGAGTTCAACTGCGCGACGCGCTGCTGCAGGCCTTCGCGGCGGTGTGACTGCGGAGACTGAAACGCCTCGCTCAATTCACGTTCTAACAACCGGATGCCGGTGAGCTGACCTTCGAGCCAGCAGTCATCCGCGATAAAGTCGATGTTCATTTCCCTGACCTCCATGTCTTTAGGGCTATCTGCTCTGAACTCACGGTTACTGTCAAGCAAGCGAATGGCCAATAGCATGTGATTGATAACTAAGCATGTAAAGAGTGTCCTCCAACGGTCATCTGACCTAACACCGTCGAGAACCTGACAGCCAGTCCAGTTTCTGCACACCTCTAGCCTCGAAGTTCGTCGGAAAGCTTGTTGAGCAGGGCTCGAAACTAAAGCTGTCGGCCCTGCATCTAAAGAGTGTGATAGGTGTCGGACCTTTCAAGGCCCTACCTCGACGCCGTCGACAAACCCTAGACAATACGAGACCTGCAGCGGAAGAGGACCGAATGGAACAGTTACAGGAAAATATCCCGGCTGAGCGCCCCGACTCGCTCAGACTCGCCCTATATGACACTGCGGACGCGCCTGAGTTCCCCTCTGCGGGGATGGAAGGAGAGGATTCGGAGGCCGTAACGCCTGAGGAATCGGTTTACACCGACGACCCGGTGCGCGTGTACCTGCGGGAGATGGGTTCGGTATCTCTCTTGTCCCGGCAGGGTGAGGTGGATTTGGCTCGGCGGATGGAAAGGGGCACACTGCGAGTTCGAAAAGTCCTGTCCCGGGCACCCCTCGTGCAGCGGATGGTGATGGATCTGTACGAGGACGTTCGGCGGGGAACCCTCAAGCTGGATAGTTTGATCGAGGGTGGAGTCTCGGACGAAGCCGTCAAGGATCGCAAGCGCTCGCAAGCGATGCGCCGGTTGGCCAAAGTCGCGAAGCAATATGCCGAACTTCAGACCATCGAGGAGAAGTTTGCAGCAACGCCGGCTCGCCACGTGAAAGTGCGCGCACAAATTGACAGCCAAGCGGTTCGTTCCCGGATCCTGGTTTCGCAGGCGATCCGAGAGGTTCCGCTCTCCGCGGCTCAGTGGAAAATCTTCGGTTCGGCTTTCAAGAATGCGGCCAGCGAAAAAGGCGGCTCGGCGCTCCGCAATGGCCTCAAGATCATCGAACGGAGCGAAAGGGATTCCGGCGAGGCCAAGAAGGCCCTAGTGGAGGCCAACCTTCGCCTAGTGGTTTCGATCGCCAAAAAGTATGTGAACCGCGGGTTGCATCTCCTGGATCTGGTCCAGGAAGGCAACATCGGATTGATGCGCGCCGCCGAGAAGTTTAATCACCATTTGGGCTATAAGTTCTCGACCTACGCCACGTGGTGGATTCGCCAGTCTGTGAGTCGGGCGATCGACGATCAATCCCGGACCATCCGTCTGCCGGTCCACATGAATGAGAGTCTTTCCAAGTTCTTGCGGGCTGCGCGTGAGTTGGAGAAGGAACTGGGCAGGACGCCGACGAATGAAGATATCGGTCTGCGGCTGCAGATCAGCGCCCAAAAAGTCCAGGAATTGAAAGCGATATCCCGTGATCCTGTGTCTCTGGATCTGCCCGTGGGCGGCGACGGCGAGTCCGCTCTGGGCGATCTGATCGAGGATCGCAGCGTCCGGTCGATGGCAGACGCGATGTTCGAAACCAACGTTTGCGATGCCACGGCCGGGGTGCTCAAGACTCTGGCGCCCAACGAAGAGAAGATCATCCGCATGCGCTTTGGGATCGGCTACGATCACGAGCACACACTCGCTGAAATCGCCCAGCAGTTCAATTTGAGCCGCGAGCGGGTCCGTCAGATCGAATCCGTGGCGCTGCGCCACTTGCGCCAGCCGGAGACTGCCAGCCAGCTCCGTCCGCTCATGAGTGTGCAATAAAGGGCATCGTTTAGGTCCAGGTCCCTGGTATACTCCTGTCGGTAGTTTTGGTGGGACCACCGAGGGATAGTGCAGAATTCAGCACCCGTCAAGGGTCGCATGCTCCCTACATTTCGGAACCGCGCGTTCGCGTCTGCGAATAGCCGGAGCTTGCGGGCGGGCGAGACCGTCGCGGTCGCCTACTTCGGGTATACGGCCGTGCTGGCTTCGCTGCACCGGTTGTCACTGCCGTTGGTCTTTATCGCCTGGCTCGTACCCATGGGGCTCTGGACCCTGGCTTCCATCGAAAACCGCTATTCCCGGAACTGGTCGAGTATCGCACGCGATTGGGTTCCTCTCGCCCTGATCTTGGCCGGCTATTGGGAACTGAATTGGTTTGCCGGTCCGGCGACTTCCCACTGGAATAATCTCTGGATCGGCTTTGACCGTCTTCTGCTCAACCAGTTGGGACTCCGTGCGGCAATCGAGACTTTCGGCGGAGCAGTGCCGGGGACCCTTGAGCTTGTCTACCTGCTGCTGTACACTATCCCGCCAGTGTGCATGGCAGCGCTGTACCTGAACGGAGCGCGTAAAAGATCAGATCGTTTTCTATTCACCCTTCTTCTGGGGACGTTCGCCGCATACGCACTGATTCCGTTCTTCCCTACCGCTTCTCCCAGGACAGTTTTCCCCAATGAAGATCTCCCGCACTATGCCAGCGTCTGGCGAGCGTTGAATGTCTGGCTGCTGGACCGCTATGACATTTCAACGGGAATATTTCCCAGCGGCCACGTAGCGGTCGCTTTCTCCTGCGGATTCGGTTTACTGCGAGCCCTGCCGGAGAAACGCTGGTGGTGGGGTGGCACATTCGCCGTGGCGACGTTGGTGTTCGTTGCCACGGTTTACTGCCGGTATCACTATGCCGCCGACGGAATCGCCAGCATCGGCATCAGCACCGCAGCCTGGTTGGTCAGTGGAGTAATCGATCGCCATGAATAGTCCGTTGCGGTGTATCGCGCTGCTCTCTGTTACGGGAGCAGCGTGGTGTCAATCTCCGGTTCTGGAGATCCGTCTGATAAGTCCGTTGACCAGTTATGGGATGGCTCCGGGAGCGCCGTTCCAATCGGTCATCACAACGCCGGTCTACGTTGATGGGCGCCTGGTTCTTCCAGCAGGAACATTGGTCCATGGAACGGTCCGGCGAGCCGTGGGCGTGGGAATGGGCATAGTGCATGAGCGCGCCTCGATTGACCTGGATTTCGACGAGTACGAATTAGCCGATGGACGTCGCTTCCCGTTGCGCGCGCGCCTCACGTCTATTGACAACGCTCGGGAGTCGGTCACAGGAAAGGGACAGATCAAAGGCATCCTGGCGGCGAGCAATCCACAAAGTTTCGTGACCGGTTTGTGGACACGGCCGACCGGCGACATTGTGGGCCGTTCTCTAGCGGGCCTTACGGGTGCTAGCGGCCGTCTGTTTACGGAATTTTCGATGGGGCCCATCGGCGCGGCCGCCCTGTTTGCTGCTCGCCTGGCTATCTTCCGATTACCGGAGCCCGAGATCCAGCTACCACCTGGAACGGAAATGACGGCGGAACTGACTGGCATTGCGGACGATGCACCGGCGTTCGCAGGCGCTGCGCCCGCTGCGATCCCTGAGGATCTATCGGAATGGCTGGAGAATCAACCTTTCGTCGTCAAGAAACCGGACGGTCAGACGGTGAGCGACATCGTGAACCTCGCTTTTATCGGGTCTCGCGAACAGCTCCTGATGGCTTTTACGGCGGCGGGCTGGTCGCAGCCAGACCGTCTCAATGCCCGATCTATCGTTCGAGCGTACAAAGCGTACACTTCGCAGGCCGGCTACGCCGAAGCGCCCGTTTCCAAACTGCTGTATCTGCGGGATGAGCCAGAGTTCATATTTCAGAAATCTCTAAACACGATCGCCAAACGCCACCACGTCAGGATTTGGGATGCGGAGTTGAACGGGCAGACGATCTGGCTGGGCGCCGCGACTCAGGATACGGGCATTGCGCTAAGCTCGCGCAGGACCAGCTTTACGCATACGATCGAACCGGCACTGGATTTGGAGCGGCACAATGTGCTGCGGGATCTCGGATTTGCCGGCTGCCTGCAATCCGCGGGCTATGTCGAACGCGAATCAGCAGTTCGCGCCCCGGATGCCCACAATCGAGTCGAATCTGACGGAGGCGCGGCAGTCGTCTGGTTACAGGACTGTGCGGCTACAGAAGCTAAAGCAGACGCGCCGGCGATGCTGCCGACCCCTGGATCGAAGCTAACCAGAGTGGTGCGGCGCACTCTGCTCGAGACCCGGCAGTACCTGCTGCGGGGAAACGCGTACTATTGGGCGTATCGCGGATTGCGCTACGGACATGAGAGAGCCAGCGCAGCTGCGCAGGCGGCGAGTCCGGTGAAATCGCCCAATAAGTCCCCCAGCAGATCATTGACGCGGCCGGCGCTTGCGGCCGCACTGCTGCCGTAAGACAGCATCCGAGGAAATGGCGATAATAGGTTGACTCTCATATCGACTTCAGGAGAACGTATGCGACGGAAAGAGTTTTTAAACGTGGCTTTGACTATAGCGCTCGGCGCGGCTGCTACCGCCCTGGTCGCCCAAGGACCTCCCGGTGGGGGCCGAGGCGGCCCGAAAGCTGGGGCCACCGTCGAAAAGATCCGGCTGCTCAAGCCCAACCTCTACATGATCACGGGCGGGGGCGCGAATACTTTGGTTCGGGTCACCACCGAAGGCCTCATCGTCGTGGATACCAAAAATCCGGGCGACGAGAACTATAACCGCGTGATGGAAGAGATCAAATCGGTCTCGAACCTGCCGGTCAAGTATGTGTTCAATACCCACCATCATCCTGACCACGTCGGAACCAATCAAAAGTTTATCGACGCGGGCGCGCAGGTAGTCGCTTTAGAAGCACTTAAGACCAACATGGCCAGCGATGGCCGGACGAAGGACATTCCGGGCCGTCCGACGGTGACGTTCGCCAAGGATTATGACCTGAAGTTCGGGGGCGCGGAAGTGCAGGCGCATTCCTACGGACGCGGGCATACCGGCGACGACACCATGGTGTATTTCCCCGATCTGAAGGTAGTGATGGTGAGCGACCAGATTACCGATGCCACGCCTATTGTCGATTTCGCCAATGGCGGCAGCGCAGTTGAATGGACGCAAATCCTGGACGGCGTTCTGAAGCTGGATTTCGATATGGCGATTCCCGGACGCGGCGAGCCGAAAACCAGGGCCGAAGTGGAAGCTTACCGCACCAAGTTCGCCACGCTGATTACCCGCGCTAAGGATGCCATCAAAGCGGGGGCCACTAAGGATCAGCTCGCCATGCAGGTGAAAACCGACGATCTCGGCTGGATGTTCAACGCCGGATTTTACGGATCGCTGTACGACGAATTGACTAAAAAGTAATCAGGCGTCCTTGGTACGGGAGGCTGCGAGCATCTGCTTGAAGAAGCCTCCCAGGTCCAGGAATTCAGCCAAACGCAAAGGCTTCCGAACGTAGTGGTGTGCGCCTAACTTGAGGGCATCTGCTTTGTCCTCGGCCGCATCTGAAGAACTCAGAATTGCGACTCTCGCCTCCTGACATTTCGAATTTTTGCGAATCGATTCCAATACGTCGCGTCCGGGCCGTTTTGGAAGGTTCAAGTCGAGGATTACGAGGTCAGGACACTCTCCGGCCTGGCCATCAAGATTGTCGATAAATTGGATGGCGTAGTCGCCATCGGAGATAACCACAAGATCCGCCTCGACGTTGTGCTCCATCAGAGCCTCGCGTACCAAGCCAACATCGGCGATATTGTCCTCGATCAGCAGAATTGAATACGGTTTTAGCTTAGGATCGTTCTCGTTGGCCTTCTCAGCACGGGACCGTAAAGAAAAACGTTGAACCGCGGCCAAGTTCTGATTCCACCCAAATCCGCCCTCCGAGGCGTTCGATAATTCGCTGGCAGATTGCAAGGCCCATACCGGTGCCGGGATATTGCGCAGAGCTGTGAAGACGTTTAAAGATTCCAAACACTTGCTCCTTATACTGAGGGTCGATGCCGATGCCGTTATCTTGGACTGAAAACACCCATTCCCTATCCTGTCGCACGGCTGCGACATGTATCCGGGGTGGGCTGCCGCCGCGGTAGCGGATCGCATTTCCGATCAGGTTTTGAAAGAGCTGCTCCAACTGGAATTCGTAGATGCGTATGCGCGGAAGATCCGTGCTGGTAATCTGGGCGCCTGTTTCGTTGATAGAGCCTTCCAGGTTCGCAAGCGCCTTCTTAAGAACGTCGCTCGCTTCCAGATCTTCTTTTGGCTCATATTCCGTGGCGGATACCTGCGCGTACGTCCGGAGGTCCGCCAATAGCGCTTCCATGCGTAACGCGCCGCGGACCGTATGGCCGATGTATTCGTCGCCGGTCTCACCCAGTTTGCCGCCGAATCTCTTCTGCAGCAATTCACTGTAGACGGCCACCATGCGTAGCGGTTCCTGGAGGTCGTGTGAAGCCGAATATGCAAAGTGCTGCAGGTCGGAATTGGCACGCTGGAGGGCGGCGTTAGCCTCTTGCAGCGCTTGTTCTTGTTGTACTCGTTGGGTTACATCGCGGGCAACTTTTGAAGCGCCCACGATAGTGCCGGTCGCATCTCGGATGGGCGACACGGTTAATGAGATCGTCAGGATCTTTCCGTTTTTGGTTTTCCGCTTGGTCTCGTAATGATCGACGCGCTCACCGCGCGCGATTCGGGTGAGGATGTCGGGAATCTCGTCGGCGTGCTCCGGCGGAGCGAGCATTGAAATGTGCCGGCCCACGGTCTCCTGTGGAGTGTAGCCAAAGATTCGTTGGGCTCCGCGGTTCCAGCTCCGGATGATGCCGTTTAGGTCTTTGCTAAGGATGGCATCATCGGAAGACTCGACGATCGCCGCAAGACGCTCAAAGACTTCAATACTTTTTTTCTGCTCCGTGATGTCCAGCGTCACGCAGCGCGTGTGGACGAAACGTCCTTCTTCCCGATAGACACTGGAATTTATCGATACGTAGCGGATGGATCCATCCTTGCAGCGGAGTCGGGCCTGACAACCTTCCAATTTCTGATTCGTTTTGAGCCGGCAGAGAATATCCTCAATAACGGCTGCATCAACGTGGTACTCGGCGATGTTGTGGCCAATATACTCCGCGGGAGTGTAGCCGAGGAGCGTCATCTCGGCACGGTTCGCCCACAGGATTGTCCCGTCCTCTCCCACCCAGTGGAGAGCAACGGCAGCATTCTCAATGAAATCCGCGAGCTCTTTTTCTCGTTGTTCGAGAGTGCCTAGCGCGGGCGCGACATTGTGCGCCGACTCATCGTCCGGGAGAGAGGCTAAAGATCCTGATTTAGCGTGGGGCAGCATTTTTTCGTATTGTGAGGAGTCCGATGAGCGAAGTTAGGTTGAGCCGAAATGTAGATACGGGATCCAGAATCAGCGTTTCGAGAAATTTGACTGGTATTCGCGGCCAAGCGGGCCCGGCCCTTTTATTGCGAACCTATCCCAGTGTAGCGACGTTAGAATGAAGCCTGATGCCGTGGGTTCGGATCGAAGGCGCCGCCTATTGGATTTGCTTTGTTGGGGTGTTCCTTACGGTCGCCCTGTGGGAGTCGTTTCAACCAAAACGCAAGCTGTCGATCGCAGCCGAACGGCGGTGGAAGAATCACGGGATATTACTGGCCAGTGCTGCCGCCATATTGACGCTGCTGCTTCGCTCGAGCCCAGTCGTGGTGGCCTTGATGGTGGCGGGCAGCCGCTTCGGCGTACTCAACAAGCCCTGGGCGCCTCTGATCGTGCGGAGCGCGATTACTGTGGTGCTGCTGGATCTGCTACAGTACTGGATCCACTGGAGTTTCCATCGCATTCCATTGCTGTGGCGGGTTCATCAAGTCCATCACTCGGATCCTGATTATGATGTCTCGACCGCCGGGCGATTTCATCCGCTGGAGTCGCTGTACTCGCAGGGCATTCGTCTGGGCGCGATTGCGCTACTGGCGCCACCGGCCGCCGGTGTGTTCATCGCCGAGCTTCTGACGGTAATCCTCAATCTGTCGGCGCATGCCAATGCGTCCCTGCCTGCGAGGATTGAGCAGCGGGTTCGCTCCGTGTTCATCACGCCGGACTTGCATCGAGTCCATCATTCCCGCGATGCGGAGGAGCAGCAGAGGAATCTTGGGCAGACGTTTCCCTGGTGGGATCGCATCTTTGGAACCTACAGTGCAAGAGCGGCGAAGCCGGTGCAGGACTTCAGGACGGGGTTGGAGGGACTCGAAAACTTCGACTGTGTAGGGATCGGCTTTATGCTGGCCGAACCGTTTCGGGCTTTACGGCGAGAAGATCCGGAGGTGAGTCCGGATCTTTCGCCAAAGTGAAACTTATGATTTCTTCCTGCGCGAACGCAGCACCAGCAATCCGCCGGAGACCAGGCCCAGAGCGGCCACGCCGGACGATGCGTCAATTTCTGGAGCTGCTACGCCTGCGAACGCAAACGTGGCTAGACTTCCCAACAAGATTGCGATTCCAATTACACGTGTCATGTTTCCTCCGTTCGCCTAGCCGTAATGCGACTGACGACTGACTATTGTTACCAGATGAGACCAGCGCGCCGCAAGCCGCAAGTGTACTAGTAGTACCGGGTCCATCGGCGGCTATCCGCGCATCTATAGTGATGAGAAGAGCATGGATTACGATCTGGTCGTCCTCTTCGAGCACCCCGAGTGGCAAAAGCCCCTGTTCTCGGCCTTGGAGCGCCGCAAGGTTCGCTACGGAACGTTCGATCTAAAGCAGGGAGCCTTCGACCCCGATCGTGTTCCGAATGCGCCGCTTTACTTCAACCAGGCCAGCCCGAGTGCTTACGTGCGCGGCAACACGCGCGCCGTCCCGCTGGCCCTGTCGCTGATGCGATCGCTGGAGCTCGGCGGCGCCAAGGTGCTCAACGGCTCGCGGGCGTTTTCACTGGAGTTGAGCAAATCTACGCAAGCGGCCTTGATGCAGACGTTGCATATCCCGCACCCGCGGACCCTGGCGTTTAACGATGTAGACGCGGCGCTCGCCCAATGGGGAGATCACTGGCCCGCGCTCGTGAAACCGGAGCAAGGGGGCAGCGGGGCGCGAATGTACCTGCTCAACGGACCGGATGAACTCGTCCGCCTGTTGCGCGACCGGCCGGATCTGTGGCTTCCCGATAATCTGCTGACGCTTCAGGAATACTTTCAGGTGGCGCCGTCGCAAGGTATCGTCCGCATGGAGTTTTTGAGCGGCGAATTGCTCTATGCGATGCGCGTGATCGCGCACGGCTCATTCAATCTTTGTCCGTCAGAAGTGTGTAATCCCTTAACGGGCGATTCACATTGTGAAGTTCCTGAGACCAAGCTAGCCAGTCCCGTGGAATTTCATCCGTATCCCGGCGTGCCGGCGTCGGCCGTGGATGCCGGCAAGAGATTAATGGCTGCCGGGCACCTGGATATTGGCGGCATCGAGTATCTGGAAGCTCCGGATGGCCGCCTGGTGTTTTACGACGTCAACGCGAATTCCAATCTTCGAGCACCCATCGGTCAAGCCTTCGGCTTCGATCCGTTCGAACGCGTAGTCGATTTTCTGGTTGTTCAGATCCGCGCTGCGACTTAGACAACTCTTTAGACAGCGACAGGCGCGGCTACCCGATGGGATTCCGTGATGTACTCGAGTGCTGCTGCTGCGCCGCCTTTTCGATGGGGAATGCCCGCGAGTTCGAGTCCCATCTCCACGCCGCTCAGCGCGCCAGCCAGCATCAGATCGTTGAGGTCGCCCAGGTGCCCGATACGAAAAACTTTATCTGCCAGCTTACCCAGTCCGCTGCCCAACGCCATGTTGAACCGCTCCAGAATCACTTTGCGAAATTCGTCCGCTGAGTGGCCTGCGGGCGTGTAAACTGCCGTAACCGAGTTGCTGTATTCCTTGGGATCGAGCGCTACGTTTTCGAGACCCCATGCGTGCACGGCCCGCCGAGTGGCTTCACCATGTCGCTCGTGGCGTTTGAATACGTTCTGAAGCCCTTCCTCGCGCAGCATGCTGAGCGATTCCTTCAGCGCGAACAGCATATTAGTCGCAGGCGTGTAAGGAAAGAAGCCGTTGACGTTTTGGGACAGCATCATCTGCCAATCCCAGTACGATCTTGGAAGCTTGGCGGATTTGGATGCCGCCATCGCCTTGTCGCTGATCGCGTTAAATCCGAGGCCTGGAGGCAGCATCATGCCTTTCTGCGAGCCACCGACAGAGACATCGACTCCCCATTCGTCGTGCCGAAAGTCGATCGAAGCGAGCGACGAGATGACGTCCACCAACAGGAGCGCTGGATGCCCTGCGCGATCCATGGCTTTGCGAACTGCACTTACCGAACTGGTCACGCCCGAGGACGTTTCGTTGTGTACGACTGCGACCGCCTTGATCTTATGGTCGCGATCGTCGCGTAGCTTGGTTTCGACCACCTGGGCATCGACGCCATGCCGCCAGTCAGTCTGAACGACATCGACATCAAGACCGAGCTTGGTAGCCACTCCAATCCAGAGTGCAGCGAACTGGCCGACTTCGAACATCAGGATTTTATCGCCGGGCGAGAGCGTATTGGTGAGGGCGCCCTCCCATGCTCCCGATCCGGAAGACGGGAAGATAACAACTTTTCCCGACGTTTGGAAAATCTCTTTCATTCCTTCTAAGACTTCGAGTCCCAGGAGCCCGCATTCGGGGCCTCGATGATCGATGGTCGGCCGTGACATGGCGCGCAGTACGCGCTCCGGCACGTTCGTGGGACCGGGAAGCTGAACAAATTGACGACCGCTTGAGTAAGGCATTTATTTTTGATCCGAATTGTCCATTGTACAACTCAACTGTCGTTTGAGATAACTTGAAAGGTATGCATATTCGCTTCGGAACTGGCATCGTCTTTGCCTGCATGTGTTTGACCTTAGAGGCCCAGTGGACGAACCAGCCGACGCCTGGGGCTCCGCGGACGGCAGACGGCAAGGTGGATATGACCGGAGCGGTCCCCCGGGTGAATGGCAAGCCCGACCTCTCGGGAATCTGGCAGGTCGAAGCGGAGCCTCGCGGTCCTGGCCTGTTCGGATTGGGCGAATCCCCCAACTCGAAATATTTCCGGGACATCCTTTCCGATTTCAAGGCCGGCGAGGAGCCAATGACGCCAGCCGCCCGGGAGCTTTTGCGCCAGCACGGCCTGCCGGGAGTCGTCGGTCCCAACCTGCTGTGTCTGCCCGATGGAGTGCCGCACGCCGATCTGTTGCCGGAGCCTTTTAAGATCATTCAGACGCCCAACCAGATCGTGATGCTGTACGAAGTGGAGACCATATTCCGCCAGATCTTCACCGATGGACGCAAGCATCCGGTCGATCCGTCGCCGACATGGCTGGGTTATTCGGTCGGCAAGTGGGAAGGGGACACCCTGGTGGTGGACACCATGGGATTCAACGACATGAGCTGGCTGGACGCACGCGGCCACGGCCATAGCGAGGATATGCGTGTCGAGGAACGCTTCCATCGGAAGGACTTCGGCCATATCGAAGTCAGCGTGACGATTACGGATCCGAAGATGTTCACCAAGCCGTTCACGATCAACTTCGTGGAGCAGCTGCTTCCCGACACTGATGTCTTCGAGCACATCTGCTATGAAAACGAAAAGGACGCCGCCCACCTGCCCGGTAAGAAATAGTTATTTGAGCGTCAGCGTGACGCCTGGTTGCGAGACTGCTCCGCCGACAGTAACCGTAACGGGTACTGCTGCACCTACAGCGATACCGGCCGGAACTACCGCGTTGATCTGCATGACGCCCAGCATTCCACCGGGCAGAGGTCCGGCGTATTGGACGGTCGCCGCTGTGCCGCCGATGGTCACCACCGGCAGCGGATTCAACTGCGGAAGAGGATTCAAGTTGACGGGGATCACGTAACCGTTGCGAGGCGAGACTGCAGTGTAATAGTCACCTTCGCCGGTGAGATAGAGCACCGCGACGTCGCCCACATGCAGCGGACTCGTCGGCCCATTGAGGCTGAGCAGACTGGTCTGCATATTGAACGTAAGCGCTGCAGCTTGGCCGATTCCTGAGCCGTCGAGCGTGAACAGGGCAGGCGCTGCCGCAACGATGTCAACCTTCCCCTGACCCTGCGTCCCGTTGTTATTGACCACAACGTTGCGCTGGGTTCCGATCGACGCGTCATACGGAACCTGGACTGTGATCATGTCATTGCTGACGTAGACCATGGCCGCGCCCTTGCCATCGATGGTCACCGAGGTGTTGCCTAAAGTCTGGGTGACGTATCCGTTGCTGATCGTGAAGCTGGCGGGAGTAGCCGGACCAATTCCTTCGCCGAATAGCGAAACCAGCTCGCCCAAGGCCACGGCGCCAGACGCATAGCTGGCCGAACTGACCACAGCCTGGACGACCGGGGTGCTCGAGACAATGAACGGCGATGACGCGGAATCCCCACCGGGCGCCGGATTCGTCGCGATGATGTTGAGCGTAGCGGCAGTGGCGAGCAGGGTGGCGGGCAGATCCACCAGCAGCGTAGAACTGCTGATAAAAGTAGTCTTCAGCGGGGTAGCCGATCCGGAAACCTTGAGCGTGGTGGCCTTGAAGAAGCCTGTACCTCGAACTGTCGTCGTGAGCAGGCCCGAGCCAACTTTCGCGGCCGATGGCCAAAGACTGGTGATGGTGGGCGTGGTGGCGTTCACCAGCAGCGATATCGAAATGTTCTGAGTCTTATTGGTTGTTGGCACGCCGGTGGCGGTGATGACTAACTTGCCGGCATACGGAGCAGCTTGCGGATCCAAACCCGTGGGGTCGGCGGAAATCGTCAGTGTGGCGGGCACGCCGGGAAGGGCGACTCCATTGGTCGGAGTCACCGTCGCCCAAGTGGCGCCTTGCAGCGCGGCGGTGAAAGATACGGGACCTCCGCTGGCAATCAGTTGCAGTGTTTGCGACGCCGGTGGATTCGGCGGTGCAGTGAAACTCAGTGTCGTCGCACTTACGGATAGCGTCGGCAGCGGCGCGGTGACCGTCAGCGTTACGGGGATCAAAACAGGCGATGCGAATCCTGTCGCGGCCACTCTGACCGAGGCGTTGAATGTCCCAACCGGCAGACCCGTGGGATTCACCCGAACCGTGAGCGAAGCGGGAAGCTTGCCTGAGTCCGGGCTGACCGTCAGCCACAGCGCATTCGAGGGCGTTATGGACGTCGTGTAGGCTGCCGTGCTCGATCCCGATTTCACAGCTAAAGATTGTCCGGCAGGCAGCGCGTTGCCGGATTGCCACGTGAAGGTCATCGAAACCGGGGTCGGCGTCAAGACTGCCGTCTGCCCGAAAACTGAGCACACAGCGAGCGCCACACAAACCAATAGCCGAGTAATCACGTAGGAGCTATCGGCAAGCCGCGCTGCGAGCGTTAACACCCCCGAATGCGGGGTGTCGCTATTTCCCCGCGGCTGCTTTTAACGTCACCACCGGAGAGGGCAGCCTGGATCCTGCAGCACCTGTGAACTCCTCTTTCGTTCCGTCATCGTAATACTGAACGAACTTCCAGACCAGTTCCGTGCCCTCTTTGGGATTGATGCCCAGCATCCCGAACTCGACAAATTCGTAGGGCATCATCTTCCCAGTCCAGGTGGCGCCGATGATCTTGCCTTTGTCGTTCTTCTTGAAGTCGATTTTCCACCCAGGTTTGAATTCGAAATCGTAGATATCGAGTCCGGCTGGAAACTCGCCTTCGATCTTGGAGCAGGCGACCTGCTTTTCGTTGGGAACGCGCATCGTATACTTCTCGCGCGCGCCGGTGGTGGATTCCGTCGGAGCTATGCGGATATGGCCAAGTAACAATGAACCAAACGCCAGAGTCATGAAAGTCAGGAGAAGAAATCGGTGCAAAAATGGCTGTTTCATGGAAACCATGTTAAGCCTGCCGATTCTTCAAGACAAGGTCCCGCCAGGGGCTGATCTCAAGCAGGAACACACCCAAGCCTTTGGGAAATGTAGATCCGGTTCGTCGGTTTGTAAGGCGCGCCCCACCAGCTCTGGCCGGTGTGGAAGACATAGAAGCTCGCGATGATGGCCAGCGCTGCAGGATTGAATAGGTTAGCCGACCGCGAGCGGAAAAAGTACTTGCTCAGGACGGCGGTAACCGAGGTGATTGTGGCGACCTACCGCCCAAAGGAGCGTTCCATTGCCGCGTCCCTCTCGCCGTCAGTGTCCGGATATGAATGGTTACCAGCGTTCCCATCACCACTTCAGTTCGGATTGATCCCGCTGCGTGCTCCTTCGCCGGTCATTTGGCCTTGCTGAGAGCCTCGACGACGGCTCCGTAGAAGGCGTCGGCGCTCTGGGCGGCGCCGGAAACAATCGACTTCGGGACCTTGGCGCTGGGCCACTTGAGGTGGAAGCTTATCGATCACCGAACACGAATAACGCGTCCGGCACTGAGAGATGGTCGCCGAAGCGATACGTCCGCTTTCGATGACCACTGCGGCCTCAATATTGCCGTGACGGGAATAGCCCCAGCCGGTGTAGACTCCGTCCTTCCACGCCGGCTTCGCTGGCGCAGGTGCGGATTCAACCGGTAAGACCACCGGGGAATCGACGGCGGTCACTTCGGGTTGATGTTCTACAAGCACTGGATTTGACGCCCTGGCCACTTCGACCGGTGACGTTTCGGGCGCCGCTTGATACCGCTGCGGTTGTTGCAATATGCGCTGGTTCCCGATCCACCTTCGGTCTGGGCGGCGCTGGTGTGATCGGGGAAAGCGCCTCCGGTGGAACGATGGGCGTTGTTGAGATCTTTGTGTGGGGAAGCGTCGCGCGCTGCGCCGCCGGACGCTCCGCCTTTCGCTCAGACGCGATTTGCGCTGCGAGCCGGTCCACCGCTTTCTGGGTGCGAGCATATCCGGCGGTATATACCGCGAGCACGGCGGCGCAACTTGCGGCCACCAGCTTGTTGGCGACCTTCTTGTTGGAACCGCCCTGCGTCATTCCTAATAATCATAGGCACGGTCCTTCAACTTGTCTTTTGGAGGGGGCGCCATCAGAGCTCGTTCAAGGCTCTGATTCGTTCCTTGACTTCCGCGGCGTATCCTTCAATTTCCTCGGGCGAGTATCCGGCGGCACGAAAACAATCGCGAAGCTGCTCGTCGGAGAGCTGCTTGAGCAGCTTACCCAGCCATTTCACATCCGCCATCGGAATATCCTTCACAATGTCCTGCATGTGGGTGCGCGACGTATAGTAGGGCACATTCACGGCTGCGAGAGCGAACGGCCGGCTTGCCAGGATGAAGTCCACATGGTCCGGCGTTACTTTTTGCACGAACTTTGAATCGGTATAGTCTTTTTGATTGCTCTTTGAGCGGGTAATCGCGTTCCCGGTTTCCCCGAAGGTTGCGCCCAGGTCGCTGACGACGTAGCGAGGTCCCTGGCCCTTCTCCTCGTAAATGGCATTGTTGACGTCTTTTAAATCCCAGTTGTTGATCAGCGCCATCAGGATCTTCAAACCGCTCAGCTCTTTCGTTCGCACGAAAGGATTCTTGAACCAGCTCCAATTGCCGCTTTTCTTCTGCCCTTTTATGTTGCGTTCCAGCCTGACGCTGCGAACCACGCCGCCAGCCGAGACAAACTCGCGGCCGCGGGAGAGTTCGGGCATGTTTGCCACGGTCAACTCCGGCAGGTAATAGTCTTCGTCGGTAAAGTAACCGGCTGCCCACACCAGGCGAGTCGCCGCCGTTTCAGACTGAGCCTCATCGCCCAGTTTGGCTTTCCAACGGACGCCTTGCTCATCTACGATTTCGAACTTGGGAGCGGTGCCTTCTTTATCTTCTTTGACGAACGTAAACTTTCCGGCCGGCTGGTGCTCTTTGCCGCCGGGCCCGTAAAGGAGGTTGAGCGACGCAACGTCACCCCGGTCCCGCCAGAGAGCTTCGGTGGCCACTGCGGCCTTTGCCGGATCCGCAAAAGCTTGCTGCTGCGGCTTTTGATATGCGCGCGCGGGAATGGAAAGCGCAAAAGCACTGACGATGCAAAGAGTGTTGATCAGTTTGCCGGTTAGATTCATAGGGTGCCCAAAGTTTCCTGACAGGCGAAAGAGAGGCACGTTCAACACCGTTTCGAATACACGCTAAACTGCCCCTACAGCGCCGACGGCGCCCTCAGGAGCTCGCACGCGACCGCATGTGGTCACATGACCGCGAGTGGTCAACGCTCCGCCCTTGACACAGACGGCAGTGTCAGCGATTATGACGGCACATCTTTAGACTGCGAAAGGTTTCCATGGCCGACGAAACAATTGTCGAGACGATCGCCAATTTTTCGCGGCGCGCGTTCGTGGCGACAGCCGCTGGACTCGGCGGACTGGCGATCGCGCCACGGAGACCGGCATCCGCCGCTATCGTCCGGACCGATTTTTCGAAGTTTCCGATTTACGGTAATGGTGCGCTTCCAGCGGCGTTCGCTCGCGTCATATCCCAAACGTGAACGGCATGACGGTACACATTCTGGGAGGCAGGTTATGAAACGCCGGGCTGGCAGGCACGTTTGCTCCTGCATGGTTTCCCCGAACTCGCCTATAGTACATCGCGGGGAACAGCGATTGGAACGTCTATCAAACGCCCGGCGCGGTGGACAAGATGCGGACTAGCGCCTGCACGCGGATGGTCGGATTCCATCTGCTCCCTGGCGCCGGACATTGGGTGCAGCAGGAGCAGCCAGAACTGGTCAGCACATTGATGATTCAATTCCTGCGTGACTACGCAAAGCCGTAATTAGCGCAAGTCAGAAACGCTACGGCGCGTTCGGAGCGGGAGCAGCGATCGAAGACGCTCGTCGCGCAGATAGATTCCCAGCCAGGCGATCAGGCACGTCGAGAGCGGCACCAGGACAGGATAAGGCTCTCCCATGCGGACATAGGTGGCGATAGCGCCGCCCAGGTAGCCGGTGAGCAGGACTGCGCCCAGAACCGCCGTCGGCGGAATCACATACAACACGATGCAGCCAAGCTGCAGGAAGGCGAGCAGCGGCAGGGCACTCTCCGGCCACCCGATTCTTGCAAACTCCGCGACGTACCACGGGTTCCGGGTCAGCTTCCAGGTAGCGCTCAACCCGACAACAAAGACGGGCCAGAGCGACAGGATCCGGCCGATCCACAGCATCCAACGCTTTGGCGTGGTTTCCCGCGCAGGAATAGCAACGGAACTCATATATAATTCCTCCTCTATGCCGCTATGGCCGCTGGATCATCTCAATGCGGTTGCCGGCCGGATCGATTGCGATGCCGATGACCATGCCTGTGTTTCCGTATGGACGTGGATCGCCGGCCATCGACCCGCCCGCGGTCTTGATGGATGCGACTGTCGCCGCCATGTCCTTCACGTTGAGGATCACGTGCGCGATCGGATCCTTTATGTCGTCGGAATCGCGATGCATGATCACGATCGGCTCGCTCTTGTTGGCCTTTGCGCTCTCAATCGTTCCACCGAAGTTCACGAAGACCTCCGGTCCTCCTTGTGCATTGATCCGATTCACTTCCTGCATGCCGAACGCAGCCTGATAGAACTTCGCTAAGGCGACGGTGTCTTTCGCGCCGATTCGCACCGAGTTCAGCGTCACCTGGGCGTGTGCGGCGCCCGCGAGCAGCAGCATAACCGATGCCATGATCGCAGTTGTGTAGATTCTTTTCATCGAACCCTCCAGAAGTACGTCATTCATCATAGACCGCGCCAGCGTCAAATTGAAGTACCACGCTTCAACCCTTAACCGGTCAAGAATCATTGCAAGATAGAGTGGTTCGCACAGGTTCCTGTACTAAGATGGAGGCTCGGCAAAGCTGAGGGAACTGTGGATCGACGATTCTCATTTGACGCGGATTACGTTCGGCGCCTTAGCGAAGACGATGAAGCAACGACGGAGCATTTCGCCCAGTATTTCGGCGATTTAATCCGCATCAAAGCCGTATCGCGCCTGCGGTCCAGGCACCTCGCGGAGGATGTCCCGCAGGAGACCCTGCTGCGCGTGCTGCGAAACCTCCGGCGGGGCGTGATCGAACACCCGGAACGCCTGGGGGCTTACGTGAATACCGTGGCCGATCACGTGATGCAGGAGATGTTCCGGCGCAACAGCCGCCTGGGTGAGTTCCCCGAAGACGCCGGTGAGATTCCCAGCGGGCAAGCCAGCGCGGAATCCGGCCTGCTTCAGGACGAACGCGCGAACCTGGTGAAGCGGGCGCTCGGTGAACTTGAGGATAAGGATCGAAAGGTGCTTCAACGGATTTTCCTGGATGAGGCTGACAAAGATGAGGTTTGCGCTGAGTTTAACGTCACCAGGGAGTACCTGAGGGTCCTTCTGCATCGGGCTCGAAGCCGGCTGCGCACCGCCCTGAGCCGGGGGCGAGTCTCGGCCTGACAGGGTATTTCCCGGCTGGTTTGTAATGATTTGCGGTTATCCGACACTATGGATTGAAGAGGCGAATGGAACACGAACGAGCAGTTCAAAGCCTTGCTGTCGAAAGCTATTTGCTCGGGGAGATGACCCCGGGAGAACGAGACGCTTTCGAGGAGCACTATTTTGAATGTGGCATTTGTGCCGAAGACGTTCGGTCCGCCTCCCAGTTCCTTGAGGATATGAAGGGGGTGCTGGGAGCCGCCCCTCGGCCATCGGCTGTGCCCATGCCAAGCCGCGAAGCCCGCGACCGACGGTCCTCATGGTGGAACTGGCTGCAGCCACAATTCGCTGCTGCCCTGGTGGCTGTCTTTGGAATTGTCGCTGCTGTTGAGACTTTTTCGACAATTCCTGGTCTCAAGCACCAGGTCAGTGAAATAAGTGCTCCCCGGGCTCTTCGCTCTAGGGTTTTAAAACCTCAAACCCGCGGCGCTTCGACCGTGCTTACTCTCGAGCCGGGCGAACCGGCGCTGTTGACCCTGGACGGCTTGGATTTGCCACCTGCCGCAGCAAGTCGGTTGCAATTTATCGTAAAATCGAACGACGATCGGGACATTCTTAGCTTTTCTGGAGAATATCCCGGTGCAGACGAACCAGTTATTGTTTCCTTTCCAAATCTGGATCTGCCGGCGGGGAGCTACGTGCTCCATGTTGGGACAACGTCCACGGCTGGAACGGTGAGCGAGCTGGGGCGATACCCGTTTGAATTAAAACGTTAATTAAGGAGCTAGCCGACAACATGGATCCTCACGACTATCCTAGTCGTTATCTGCATATTTCTGGCGCATTTGCCTTGGGTGGAACATTTACGCATGTCGCTCCCGGAGTCGATGTTCAAATTCCGACCGTCGCGCCCGTGCACTTGCCGATGGCCGGTGGAATTTCTGAAGTAAAGGTTAAGAAGGTATCGCTCGATTGCAAAAAAGTTAAATTTGGACCAATCGATCGCAAACTGGTCAGCAAATTGAAGAATAGAGAGCTGTTCTCGATCGGCTCGGCCTTCACCTCCTGCAAGAGTGAGCCGGATATTCCAGGCCAGCCTTTCAGGAATAGCTGCGTGAGTGAAATGAGCTCGCTGCGGCTCGGCGACAAGGTCTTCCTGAAGCACAGTTTGCTCAACATGCAGTCGTCGCATGATACAGCCAAAACCCGTTTCCCGCAGATCACATTTGGGGCAACCGAGATCAAGGGGCTGAAGCTGGGTAAATCTGAACTCAAGATCACGCTGGATCTGGACACGTTTAACCGATATCCGACGCTCGAAGAGCTGGAAACCGCATTTAAGACTGACCCCAAATTGCGTGCCCGCCTGACGCCGCGCTTTCTAGTGGACCCCACCACCGGCGGATTCTATAGGAATCCCTTGGGTTACGTGGTTGGTTCGATCGTGGAAAAGGTCGAAGGTCTTCCCAAAGATGCCACGTATAACGGATACACGATCCATTGGCCTTCCTTCGGAAATCTCATTCTCGGGGAAATGGTGCTCACGCCCTACATGCGGCGGATATCGCTGATCCGATTCACATATTCAAACGGGTCGGGCGGCTCGGGATGTTCGGGTGGCGGCACGTTACCTTAACCAGGGCATTATGCTTTAAGGATGCCTCGCCGCATCCTCCTGGTGTTACTAGCGGCCGTAGCCTGTTCGCGGCCGCCATCACCAAGTGCGGCTTATTCCGACGCCTGGAACGCGCTTCGCCAAGGGAAATTAGAACCTGCGCAAAAGCTCGTCGATTCGGCGCTCAAAAATCATAAGAACGAGCGGGATGAGGCCATCCAGCCGCTCCGCTTACTTCAGACCGAGATTCTATTGGCGCGCGGGCAAGCCCAGCAGGCCCAGGATCTTCTGAATGCTTTGCCTGATCCGCAGGCGCCCCTATTGCATCTCCGCTGGCTGGTGGATCGCGCTGACGCGGCATCCAAGCTGGAGCAAGGCGACCAGGCGATCGTTTTACTGGATGAGGTAGACCGGACGGCCGGTGGTAACGCCAATACGGATCCGGTATCGAGGGGCCGCGTCTTGCGCGGTGCGATCCTGGCGCGCGCCGGACGCTTCGACGACGCGGAGCAAGTGCTGGAGCAAGCCGCGATTCGTGCCGGGGACGCGGGCGATACGTACAATCAAGCCGGCGCTCTGATCAACATCTCATTCTCCAAGTACAACCGAAGACGCTATGATGAATCGCTCAACTATAGCCGACCCGCGCTGGAGGCCGCGGAAAAGGCTCACTTCTCCCGGGTGGCGGGTATCGCGAATAACAATCTCGGGATGGCCTATTCCGTATTGCGTGACTTAGACCGCGCGGAAGAGTACTTGAACAAGGCCATCGCTGAGCTTCGAGAAATCGGCGACTTGCGTAATCTTGCGAACGCCTTGGGAAATCTGGGCAACGTTCATTTGCAGACCCATAAAGCGGCCCTGGCGTCGCGGGACTTTGAGGAAGCCTTCGGAATTGATAAGAACATCGACGCCGTCGTCGATGCAGCGCGTTGGGCTGGCCGGCTCTCTCTGGCACTCACCGAACAGCAGAAATGGACCGAGGCTGAGTCCTGGAACCAGCAGGCGGATAGCCTTAATAAACGTCTCAAACGTCCAGATAATCTCCTGTATCTGGAAATGAACGCCGCGGCGATTGCGAACGGGCGGGGAAATCGCGAAGAAGCCGTTCGGCTTTACCGTAAGCTGATCGCGAATGCCGGGGACGTCCCGTATCTGGAGTGGAATGCGCATACGCGGCTCGGGTCGCTGTTAGCAGGCGAAAAGCATTATTCGGAAGCGAACACCGAATACCAGCGAGGTTTGGCGGTGCTCGAACAGGTGCGAGGCAGCCTGCTTCAGGACGACTATCGGCTCACCTATCACGATGCCTTGATGGAGTTCTTCAAGGACTACGTGGAACTGTTGGTTTTGGAAGGGCACGAGGATCAGGCGCTCCAAGTGGCCGAATCGAGCCGCGCCAGGTTGCTGGCAGAAAAGTTGGGTCTTGGCAACGGTGTGCCCGGCGAGGTCCGGACGACCAATTTTCAACGCTACGCGAGCCGCAACGGCGCAGTTTTGTTGTCGTACTGGCTGGCGCCGAAGCGTTCTTTTCTATGGATCGTTACGGCCTCTGGTGTTCACATGAAAGTACTGCCTCCGCAGAACGAGATCGAAGCCTTGGTCCAGACCTACCGGAAGATCATTGAGGAAGATCTGCGCGATCCCGCGGAAACCCGCATGCCGCAGGCCGAACGCCTGAGTCAGATGCTGCTTGGTCCTGCTGAGGCCGAGTTGAAGGGCGCTAAGAGGGCGGTCATTGTGACGGACGGTGGACTTCACGCCTTGAATCTGGAAACTCTCCCCGTACCCGGGACGAACCGCTACTGGATCGAAGACGTGGAATTGTCGGTGGCTCCGTCCCTGAGTACGCTTGCCGATACGCCGGCCAAGGTTCGATCCAAACCATCCCTGCTCCTGATTGGAGCCCCTGACGCTGTCGGCTCAGAGTATCCAGAGTTGCCCGCCGCAAAATCAGAGATCGAAAGCATTCAGAGCCGATTCCAAGGGCAGGACCAGGTGACTCGGACAGGTCCGGCGGCTACGCCCGCGGGGTTTTTGGAATCCATGCCAGGTCGATTTTCGATGATCCACTTTGCAGCGCACGCCGAGGCAAACTCGCAAAATCCGCTTGAATCGGCCATCATCCTTTCTAAGAACGGCAACCGGTTTAAGCTCTACGCACGTGACATTTCGGGATTGAAGCTTTCAGCCGACCTGGTGACCATTTCGGCTTGCCGCAGTGCGGGGGCCCGGACCTATGGGGGAGAGGGTCTGGTGGGCTTCGCCTGGGCGTTTCTTCAATCGGGAGCGCAATCGGTTATCGCCGGATTGTGGGACGTCGGGGATAAATCGTCCTCGCAGCTTATGGAGAAGCTGTACCAGGCTTTGGCATCCGGGCAGAAACCAGCTGCGGCGCTTCACCAGGCCAAGTTGGAGTTGCTCCACTCCGGGCCCTTCCGCAAGCCGTTTTACTGGGCCCCATATCAAACCTACATCCGCTAGCGATCCGCTTGGCAAGGGACAAAAATTCATGATACGCTTCCCCCGCCGGCATCACTAGGTAATAAAGCGGTCTCCTAGAGCCGCAGAGCCGAGTCCTTCGGAGGAGAGGAGTGGCGGATGGATCCCTTCCGCCGCTCCGAGGACCGGCCTATTTCTTGGCGGAATCTGTTTCGCGGCGCTTTGCGTTCCAAAAGTATCCCCCCTGAGGCGCTTGCAAATCTGGCTCGATTAGATTCCGGGCGGAATTTGGCGCCTGAAGTCGATCCGGTGTAGGCGACTACGCGCGCTTGGTGTGAATGTCGACCACTTTTCTCGGTTTGCGCAGGGGAGCAGTCACGGGCCTCGGTATAGAGGGTCCGCAAGTCCGTTCTGTCCGAGCCTCTGGTGCGATCAGTTCTAGAGCTTGAATGGCTTCTTGGACAACCTTTAGGTCCGCGCGGAGAATGGCCAGCGCCCGATGAATATTCTCCTGGGCATCCGGCGCGACGTTCCGTACCCTCGAATCGAGGATACAGGTTACCGCTTCGCCCGGAAGAGCCTTTCCAGAAACAGAATCAGATTCCCCGGCCTCCGCAGCGTTCTGGCGATTTTTGTCTCTCTCTGAGTGTTGGACGGCTTCGCGGGGCGTAGCGTTTAACGGGAGCATGGCCTTTAGTGACGCGAAGGCCGAGACCGTTTCAGAAATTCCTCGTCGAGCAAGCAAGATCGCGCAGAAGAGAGGGCAAAGACAGCGTGGAAGCAGCGTCCATTTTGGGCCACCTGGACGCCAACGAGAGACTTTCAGAACCTCTGGGGTTCACAAGTCTCTGAGGTAGTTGGTCGGGCTGGGGAGATTTGAACTCCCGGCCTCTTGCACCCCAAGCAAGCGCGCTAGCCAGGCTGCGCCACAGCCCGAACCTCACAAGTTTAGCATCCGGCGCCATGCGCGCGATACCATCGAAATATGGAAAAGGACGGGAATCGCTATTGTGATTCCTGCGGACAGAAGATTCCCAGTATGTCCAAGCTGGCTTCTAAAGAGGGCGGCAAGGATTTTTGTCTCGCCTGCCAGATCCGCCAATCCGAAATCAACAAAGGACTCCGCCCGTGAAAACTCCCAAGTGCGCCCTTTTTCTCGCCATCGCCACGGTTGCCGCGACGGCCCAAACCAGCGGGATCTCCGGCGAGCGAATCCGCGCCCACGTGAAGTTTTTGGCGAGCGATCTCCTGGAAGGCCGGGCTCCCGGATCTCGCGGCGGCGATCTGGCAACCGAATACATCGCGACGCAGTTCGCCCTACTTGGGCTGAAGCCGGCCGGAGACAAGGGAACTTATTTTCAGAACTTCCAGCTTGTGGGCGTCGAGCCGCAAGCCGATTCGCAGCTCTCCTTCGTTCCAACAACCGGCTCGGCGATCTCCCCAAAGTGGCTGGATGAGTTTGTCGGCGTGACTTATCAGCAGCGTACCGATGCGCAATTCGATGCGCCGGCGGTGTTCGTAGGGCACGGCATCGTTGCACCGGAATACAAGTGGGACGACTATCAAGGCATCGACGTCAAGGGCAAAGTCGTGGTGCTGTTTACCGGCGAGCCGGTCTCGAATGATCCCAAGTTTTTCACTGGACGCGCCCTTACGTACTATGGCCGGTGGACGTATAAATACGAGGAAGCGACGCGTCATGGCGCGGCCGCGGTCATCATTATTCACACGACTCCCACCGCCAGCTACGGGTGGGAAGTCGTGCGATCGTCCTGGGGTCGCGAGGATCAGGAAGTAAAGCTGGCTTCCGGTGAACCCGCCCTGGCGTTTGCCGGCTGGGTGACCAAGGATATCGGCGAGAAAATCGCGGCCACTGCCGGCAGCACTGTGGATGCGCTTCTAAAACGCGCCGACACGCCGGGCTTCCGCGCGATCGATCTTCCCATGCGGATCCGGGGACGCGCCCCCGCGAAGGTCCGCACGGTGGATACCCGCAATGTGCTCGGCCGGATCGAGGGCAGCGACGTCAAGCTCAAGGAAGAAGCTGTCGTATTTAGCGCGCACTGGGATCACTTGGGCATCGGTGAACCCGTAAATGGAGATCGCATCTACAACGGGGCTCTGGACAACGGGTCCGGCTGCGGGATGCTGCTCGAAATCGCGCGAGCGTGGGCGGCGTTGCCCCAGAAGCCTCGGCGTTCCGTGATCTTTATGGCGGCCGCGGCTGAGGAAGCTGGTCTGCGTGGATCCTATTATTACGGGCAACATCCGGTCGTTCCTGCTGGGAAGACGGCCGTCGGTCTGAACTTCGATATGTTCCTTCCCTACGGCCGGGCCCGCGATGTCACCGTGAACGGCGCGGAACGGACCACGCTGTATCCCATCGTG
>Ga0207674_10000656_pt1 | contig 45006 bp, 38 predicted proteins | sample KBSCornC72_FD_184303 | JGI IMG/M metagenome (GOLD analysis project Ga0207674, IMG submission 184303) | Corn rhizosphere microbial communities from Kellogg Biological Station, Michigan, USA - KBS Corn C7-2 (SPAdes) (version 2) | ecosystem: Host-associated > Plants > Roots > Rhizosphere > Soil ... | reverse complement strand
AGCTTTTGATCTAGACCAGATTAGTAGCCAACGCCGGCGTCAGCGCGCTCCACCGACATGAAACGAAACGCCAACCCGGAACTCTGTCGTCGGTGACGGCGAGTCCGGTGCGGTTGGGAGAACGAACTCCGACATCCGCCACCGGGCTTCTCCGAACAGATCGACCGCGCCGGCGAGCGGAACGTTCGCACCCGCGCCGTAGCTCCAATTGGACCGCCTCGATTCGTAGTTCTGAGTGCTCGCTCCGGATGTGCCGATGCCGGCGAATGCGAACGGGGCAAAGGAGCGGGATCCGCCGAAGGAATGGCCACCGAATGTCAGCACCGCGTCGGCGTCAGCGGCCCACGGCCGATCGGTGCCGTTTCCGACGACGGACGGGGTCGTGCCGTTGAGCGCGAGATGGCCGCTGCCACGGATCGCGAGACCGGAGCCGCCGAGCGTGAGCGCGAGTCCAGCGAAACGCGTCGACGTACCAGTCGAGTTGAACGCGATGAAAGGGCTGATCAAAAGATCGGACTGCGCGGCGGCGCTCGTCGAGACGATGGCCAAGAGCGCCACGGGCGCGCCGGCCGCTTTGAGAATCGATCGAAACACGGGGCGACTCCTCGGTTGAGGTGGTCCGGAAGAGCGCATTCCACTGCCGCTCGACCCGGTGGCGGCCCCCAGTGCATCGACGTTGCCACGCCGTTGGTTTAGAGATAACTGATTGGGGCGCTGACACTTTGTCCGCGGTCAACCCTGTCGCGGCGAGATACGATGTCCTGCTTCCCGGACACGGGTGTGTCTCGCCGGTGAGCCAGTTGACACAGACGATCACATTTGGTGAAGTTCGCCGGTGGAGGCGATGCATTCATGCGAGCCAAACGAGTCGGTGCGCTTCTCATTCTCGGCGTGGGATTCATCGGCTGCCGCGACCATGTCGCGCCTACGCCGAATCCCGACGCGATGGTTACCGGCGTCACTGTGCTCCCCGCCTCGGTCAGCATGTTGGTCGGGCAGAGGATGACGCTGAGCGCGTCGGTGGCGGCTGGCCCAGAGCAGCCGAACTTGCGCGTGCGATGGAGGAGCTCGGCGCCGGCTGTCGCGTCGGTCGATTCGAACGGCGTCGTCTCGTCGCTCGCAGGCGGACTGACCACTATCACGGCTACTTCGCTCGCCGACACGCTCCATAGCGGAAGTTGCGCGGTCCTCGTTGGTGCTTCGAACGGCACAATCACGATTCAAGGAATCAACGACGACGGGCAACCCGCGGACCTCTCCGGTCTCTCAGGCAAAATCGATGTGATCGTCAATCTCGACAGCAGCTCTCCCGCGTTGTCCCGGGTCGAAGTCCTGCTGATTCGAGATGCCGTCGATACCGTTGTCGCCTCCTTCACCCCGGGTGGTTCAACCGGCCGAACAACGGGCGGGCCCATGACGTTGAGCTTCAACACTCCGGGATTGAAGAACGGCCAGTATGTCCTCAGGGTGCGGGTGACTCTGACGAACGGCAGCGTGGTCGCGTCCCCGTCCGTGCAGCTGACGATCAAAAATTCCTAAGACAGCTCGTCACATCATCGGCGCGATGAGCCGCCGTGTTTCGTCCAGAACACGACGATCGCGCACTTGGACGCCGTCGGATCTCCGGGCGGCTGGAACTGCGGCGGCGCGAACATGCCGCGCGCATACACCTCCACGCCGGCGATCTCGCCGGGGGTCACGTACTGATCGATCGGCACAGCGGCGTCCCGCTGAACGATGACGCGTCCGCGGCGATCGGTGCGCGTCTCGGTCAGAGCGCCAAGCCGGATGCCGTCGAGATAGACGATCGCCGGACACTCGGCCGCCCCTCCGGTCTTGCCAAAAATGCCGAAGTGATCGTCCGCGAGACGCCGTACGACGATCGACGGGATATTAGAAACGATCTGTGTGGTGCGCGTCGCAAGGTTCGATTCGATCTCGCGCGCCGTGATGAAATGTCCGGCGCCGGCACCGCGCTGCCGCTCACGCATTCGTTCCTCGAATCCGCGCAGCGTCATCGCCGGGTCGCGACTCGCCGTCACTTCGACGCCGGGAATCTGATTGATCGTCGGCAGGAGCAGCACATCGAGTGTGGTGTCGCCTCCGGCCTCGAGCGTAAATCGCGTCGGGAGGAACCCGACGCGCTTGAAGTCGAGCACGAGCTTGTCGCGGTGCGGAGCGTCCACGCGAAAGCGACCGGAGTCGTCGCTCGTTACGCTGCGCGTGCCCGCGATAATCGCGACGCCGCCGACGGGTTGGGCGCTCCCGTCGCTCACCGTGCCGCGCACGACGCGACCATTCTGCGCGGCCGCGCCCGCCGAGAGGACGACGAGCAACGCGACGAACTCGACTCGAGCCATCACCCGCCTCGCTTCGTCCATAGAAGCACCAGGCCGCACGAGCCATTGAGCAACGAGAACTTTGGCGGGATTCGGCTTCCGCTCCGGTAGTACTCTATTCCCGCGATGTCTTGCGGGAGCACCATCGTATCGATGTCCACCTCCGAGTTCGTCGACCGAAGCGAGTTCAAACGCTGGCCGTCGAGATAGAAGGTGATATTGCAGTTGACGAAATGGTTGTCCCGCGCGCCCGACGGAACGAGGTGGTTGCCGACCAACATGCACCCCGATCCAGCGTGAACGCAGATGACACCAGGCATCGCGTCGAACATTTGCGTCACGCGCGTCGCCAGCCGCCGCTCGATGTCCGCGGGCGTGATGAAGATTCCCGCATTCGTTCCCTGCTTCGCTTCGAGCAGCCGCTCGTTGAAGCCGGTCACGTCGAGCGTGCGATCGGTCTCGCGAGCCTTCACTTCGACTTTGGGCAGCGCCTGCACGCTCGGCAGCATCACGACGGTAATGCTGGTGTCGCCGCCCGCCTGCAAACCGAATCGCGACGGTAGAAAACCGACGCGCCGGATGTCGAACGTCACGCGATCGCCGTGCGGCACGATGAGCCGGAACCTTCCGGAATCGTCGCTGGAAACCGCCTCGGCTCCTCGCAGCTCGATCGTCGCTCCACCGATGGGCTGCTCCGCGGTATCGACGACAACGCCTTGCACGACCCGACGCCCTTGAGTCTCCAGTCCGCTCACGACAGCAAGCCCCATCCAAAGCCCGCAAACGAAACAATTTGGTACAATGGGGTCAGACCCCATTTTAAAAACTCTAAATAGGGTCTGACCCCACTTCGGGCTATGACCCCACTTCGGGCTACTGGGCATGACCGTGCTCCGGCTTCTTGGCCGCTGGTGGCGGCTGCGTCCAGACGGCGATCGCCCCGCACTCGCTGCGCGGATCGATCAGATCGGCCGGCAACCCGAGCGCGCGCGTGTAGATCTCGACACCAAGGATCTCTTCCGCGCGCAGGTATGTCGTCAGCTCGTCGAAGCCGCCGAAGGTGAAGCGCGACCCATTGAGCCAGAGGCTCGGGATGCACTCGCCGCGGCGGAGTTTCATCGAGACCGTCCACCGGCCCTGCATGTACAGGACGCGTGTGTTCGGCGCCTGCTGGGCGTATGTCGGCAGCTCCCAGGTTTGCGACGCGGTGCCGGCGCCCGCACGGAGAAACACGCCTCCAACGGCACGCTTCCGGTGCGCCTCGAAGAGCTGGAGCTTTCGCGAGTAAACCATCGTCGCGTTCACGGCGACCGGTGCCAAGGTCACCGCGGCTTCGGCGAAGCGGAAGTTCGCCACTGTCTCGCGCGCTGACGGGAGCTGGACGATCGCCTCCAACGGCTGAAACCCGATCGCGCGCACGACGGCCGTCCGCGTCCCAGACGGCAGGCTATCGAGCACGAAGTTGCCGGCGTCGTTGGACGTCGCGGTGAGTCCGGTGCCGGCCACTTCGACGCGCGCGTTGGCGACCGGAGCCTCCTCGCCGTTGACGACGCGCCCGCGAAGCCTCGACGTCCCGCGCAACAACGTTCCCGTCGACGCTGAATCACCCGCCGCCGAATCCTGCCTCACCGCCCGTACGTCGTGGCCAATGAGAAAGCTCAGATGACGCAGGCCATGGACCTCCGACTCATGTGGTACGTAGCCGGTAGTATCCCCGTGAAAGAGCGCGCGAACGAGGAGCGGCGATCCTGCCGGAACGCCGCACAGCGCGAACCAACCGGCCGCTTTGGTCGTCGCCGTCGCGGAGCGTTCGACGCTCCGCGTCCCCGTCGCGCGCTCGAAGGACATCTCCGTCCATTCGAATACGACGGACGCCCCGGTGATCGGCTTTTCCGACTCCGCGCTCCGCACATGGCCGATGACGAGCGCCGACGAATCGGCGAGCGCGCCGTCGCAGAGCAGCGCGGACAGCTGTCGTGGCGACGGTGAGGCAAGGTCGGCCCGGTGCCGGCCGCTCGCGACGCGCACGACGCGGGGACTGAGCTCGATGCCAAGGGTGTCGATCGCGGGATGAAAAAAGCCGGCGAGATAGTCGCCGGCAGGGAGGCTGTCGAGGTGGTATGCGCCGGTGCTATCCGTCGTCGTGCTGTACGTCCGGCCGTCACCCGCTCCGCTCGTTCCAAAAAACTGAACGCGCGCCGCCCGCAATGGCGCGCGTCCAATGCTGTCGTAGACCAGCCCCGTGAGCGTGGCACTCCGTTGGGACGCTGCCGCCCGCGGGATGCCCTGCGCCGCGATCGCCGTGGCGATCAGGAGGGAGAGGGAGAGATGAGACGTCGTGAGAGAGCGAATGGTGCCTCGCTCGTTGAAGTCCGCCGCGGACCAGCATCGCCGATCCGCGGCGTATCGTTCGTCAGCGGCGAAGCGCCCGAGTCACCAGGTCGATGATTCGCGTTTCCAGCCCACCGGTCGAGGAACAGGGCGTGAACTCCGATGAGATGGTCATCGGGCGCCCCTGACCTTGAACCGTCGTCAGGATCGTCGTGCCGCCCGATGCCGGATCGCTGCGCAGCTGGGTGAGCACCGACATCTGTATCTCGTAAGTGTCGGCGCTCGGAAAGCCCTGTGTGCTTCCACAGTTCAGGTACTTGCTCAGCGCGACGTCGCCGAGCCGGCGCCGCACACGCAGCGCCGAGTTGCCGACGCTGTGGCTCGCGGCATCGAAGATCGCGACGGGAACGGCAACCGAATCATACGCCGCGCGAACCGCCGCCCACACGCCATCCATTCCATAGGCGACGGTCTTGGCGTTGGTGGCGATGTCGCGGTTCGTCGTCATCGTCATCGTACCGGTGCCGGCGGCGATGCGCGTCGTCTCCATCGTCGTCGGCGCGGACGACGGACTGGGCGTCCCGCCCGACGACGCGCACGCGGCGACAGCCGCGCACACGCCGACGACCATCGCGCGCGTCATGGTTAGAACCCGCTCGGTGGATTACGATCGACGATGAACAGGATGCCTGCCGAGGTGAAGCTCGTCGCCTTGCTTCCGGCCACGGACCGCGGAAAGATGAACGCCGTGAGCACGCTTCCACCCTGCGTCACGCCGCCGACGGCGGTGAGGTTGTTCGCGCGATCGGCGGCAAGGCCGGCCGGCGCGGCGACGTCGATCATCGCCGGAAACGTCGTCGACCCGGTCGCGAAGGCGCGGAGCGATGCCGCACCGGCTGCCATCGACACCCACTTCGTCGCGGTGAAGTTGGCGACGGCCGCCGCGAACGGCGTCGGCAGCGTCGATGTCCCACCCGTCGGCGAGGCGTAGACGTCTACCACGCCGGCGCCGGTGTTGATGACGCGCAGTGCCACCTGTGAGCCCGGATCGGTGAAATCGTCGGTGAGGATGTACATCTTCGCCGTCTTGTCGCGGAGATTTCCGGCGGCCAACAACGTGTAGTGCGTTCCCGCCTGAAGCGTGAACGTCGTGTCGAACCACACGACCTGGGTTTGCTGGATGTCGGTGCTCGTCTGGAAGACGCGCAGATGGCGGCTTCCCGCGGCGGCCAGTTGGTAGCCCGAGCCGGGGAACATCGACCGGAAGGCGAGCCCGAAGGCCGTCGGCGAACCTTCGACCTGGTCGATGAACCGCCAGTCGCCGGCGCCGGAATCCGGGACGGCGTTCACGAACCGAACGTAGGCGATGGGGCCGTTATCCGCCGTGAAGACTTTCGAGGCGTCGCTCGAGCAGGCGGCGGCGAGGGCGGCAAGACCGGCAACGGCGATCGCTTTCAGCGAAGTCATTGGCAAGTATCCTCCGAACAAAGCACGAGGAGTCGTATTAGAAACGAAGAATGATTGGAATACGATTGCTGAGCGGGGGCGGCGGCTCCGGCTCGTCGTGACCCCCTGAGAAACTTCCCCGCAGCGTTTGACTGACGAGGAAGTAGAGCGCGCCACCCGCCACCGCGGCGAAAAGGCCGGTCCGTAAACCGGACAGCTGCCGACCCTTCACGGCGCCGACAAACGACCGGTCGATCCGCGTCGACTCGCCGCTCCACGCCGCCGACTCGCCGGTGACATGCGCCACGCGATAGACGTTGATCACGTAGTCGCTCCCCTGCGTCGACACCATGCGGCCCTGAATCTCCGACAGGCCGGGGCCAAATCGTTGCGTAAGATTCACGCGACCCTGATCGGTGATCTGCAGGGAAACTTCCTCGCCCGCGGGCGGCGATTGCGTCTCGATCGCCCGATATTCGTAACACGCGCCCCCGCCGAGCGCCGGCAGCAAAGCCGCCAGCGCTGCGACGCGACGATGCAGCATCAACGTCATGGCTCAGAACCCGTAAGTGCCTTTCGTGGCGCTGCTTCCGAAGCCGCCACCGAGGTTGTAGTACGGTCTTTGGCGAGATTGCATTTCCTGATAGGGCACCGGATACTCGTACGCCGTGCCTTCGATCAGATCGCCCCAACCGCGCGAGTCGATCCACCACCGGCCGAAGCTCGAGTACGCGGTCTCGATGCGCTTCTCGTACTTCATCGCCTCGAGGATCGTACCGCACGACACGGAGCCGCCGATCGGAACTTGCGGCACGCAGCTCGCACCGCCGGGAACCTGCTGCGTCGCATTCGTGATCACGCCGCTCAGAGCGGGCAGTCCACCGTTGGCCACGCGCGTGAGATCGATCTTCGCGGCCGCCTTGGCGAAGTCGCCCGTGCGGATGTACGCCTCGGCGGCGAGCAGATCGTTCTCCGCTTTCATGAACTCGGGATAGAGTCCCTGATTCGACGCGTTCCGCATGTACTTGTAGCGGTAGAAGTCGTAGTAGGAGACGCCCCATCCGTCGCCCGCGACGTCGGCAACTGTACGGTTGGAGATGTACGGTTTCGACGCGGTGCTCGTCGGCTGCACCGACGCGGTCTGCTGCGCGGCGCGCGTCGCACCCGCCGGCCACCGCTTGTCGGGCGTGACGACGAGGAAGAAGCCGTTGCGCTGGTTGAGCGGCGTGGAGATGAACGTCTTGTACCCACCCGAGACGTCGGCCATGCCGAAATACATCAGCGAGATCTGCCCCCAACCCGGATCCACGTAGATCTGGCTCAAGTCGCCGATGCTCCAGCCCGTGCTGCCACCGACGCTCACCAGGAGATCTTCCTGGATCCCGCCTTCGGTGTCCTCGATGATCTTTTGCCAATCGACCGCGTTGCGCTGCGCGGCCGTTCGCGCCACACCGGCACGGAAGCGCGCGCGATACGAGCGGACGAGTCGCGCGAACTGTGTCGCGCTGTAGGCGTTTCCGCCGAGCCAGGTGGCGGGCAAGGGGAAACCGCCCGTGCCGGCGGCGGCCGGGTTTGTCGCATAGGCGAGCGCGCTGTCGAACATGACGAGCGCCGCCTTCACGACGTCCTGCGCGCTGCTCAGCGGTGGGATCGAATCGCTCGGCATACCCGTGCTCACCACGGCCGCCGAATCATAGATCATCGCGCCCCATGCGAGATCGGCGCCCGCGACGAACCAGCCGAAGGCGCGCGCGCGGAGATCCTGCGCCGGCGTGCCGAGCGTGTTGCCATCCTTGAGCAACCTGGCGTGCGCGTCGAGGGCGTTCACCATCAAGCGCGCCGCCTTCTGCGTGTTCGTGAACTCGGAGTTGAACGACGGCGAACCGACCGCGTTCGAGAGCGGGTTGCGCGGAATGCTGACGCGCACGCCCATGTTGAAGTTGTTGAGGCTCGAATAGGTCTCGAGGCCGAGCATCTGCGTCTCGGGCCACAGTGCCTGGTTGGAGGTCGAGTTGTGAACCGTTTGATAGCCGGCAGCGATCGTCGCCTCGACCGACGCGGGCGTCCCGAAGACGCGCTCGATGTCGGGGTTGCTGAGGTTCTCGACCGTGAGATCCGACCGGCACGCCGCCGCGATGACCAGCAGCGAGGCCGATGCGAGAATGCTGATCGACTTCATCGTGTGTCCTCGGTGTCGTCGTGAGCGGCCGGCGGGCGTGATACCCGCCGGCCCTCGGTTGAAAGAGCGGGCGGTCAGAACTTGCTGCCGAACGAAACGCGGAAGTTCCGGGACTGCGGATAGGCCGAGGATTGCGACGAATAAATTGCGCTGCCCTGATCCGGGTCCCAACCGGTGTAATTCGTCCAGGTGTACAGATTCTGCCCGACGACGGCGACGCTCCAGTTCCCCGGCACGCGCGGCAGACTGCCCACGTTGTACGAGAGCGAGAACTCGCGGAGCTTGATGTACGAGCCGTCTTCGAACGACTTCGTGTTCGCGCCGAGCACGTCATAGAAACCGCCGACGCCCGCCGCGTTCTCAGGCGACGTGGCGCGCCAGTAGTAGCCGATCGGCTTCGCGGTCGCGACCGTCTTGCCATCCTGCTGCTCGTCCTTCGTCATGAAATCGCCCCACGACCAATGGCGATCTTCGTTGTAGATGCGGTTGCCGAACAGCTTGTCGACGAGCCCGTACAGGGTGAGCCGCTTGTACTGGATGTTGTGCGACCAACCGATCTTCCAGAGCGGCTGACTGTTGCCGAGCAGCATCTGCCGCGCGACACCCGACGAGTCGCGAATCGACTGGAGCATGCCCCAGTGCACGATCGGCTGGCCCCACGGCGTGTTCGGCTTTCCGCCCGCCGAGAGACAGTTCTTGACGCCGGTGATGTTCGTGACGGCGACGCCGTTCACGACGCATCCGCCCATCTGGGACTGCCAGAGATTTTTGGTGACGCCGTCGGCGTAGGTGTTGCCGGCGCCGACCCAGACGATGAAGCCTTCGTCGTTCGACTGCCAATCCTTGCCCGGTCCGCAGCGCGCGGCGAAATCCGCCGGCAACTGACTGCAGTTCTGGACGAACTGCTTACCGTACACGTTGCCGAAGCGCTCGCCGACCGCGTACCGAATGCTGCTCGAGAAGAACTCAGGGACGTCGAGCCGCGTGATGTAGGAGCGCGACTGATCCCAGTTGAACCGGCTCGTCCAGAGCAGGCTGCGGCGCGTGACCAGCGGGATGTTGAGCGAGGCTTCCCACGTGCGGCCGTCGAGCGTGCCCGCGTTCTTCCACTGCGACGAGAAGCCCGACGACACCGACGGCGGCACCTGGAGGATCTGGTCGGTCGTGATGTCGCGCGCGTAGGTGACCTGGATGCCGTACTTGTGGAAGAGCTCGAGATCGACGCCGTACTCGGTCTCGAGGTTGGTCTCCGGACGGAGATCCTTGTTGCCCAGCGTCGTCGCCGTGATCGAACCGCCGGTGCCGATTCTCAGCGCCTCGTACTGCGCGTCGAAGCTCGGACGATTGCCCGCCGTCCCGACCGCCGCGCGGATCTTGAATTGGTCGATCTTGTCCGCGAGCCGCGCGAACCAGGGCTCGTCGGACAGGAGCCAGGCCACCGAGCTGCGATAGTAGGTGTGATAGCGCTGGTCGTGGCCGAACAGCGAGCTGCCGTCCTTGCGCGTCGAACCGTCGAAGAAATAGCGGTCCTTGAACCCGAGGTTGAGGGCGAGCGAGCCCGCGAGGGCGCGCTGCGAGTTCTGACCGTAGCCGGGATTGAGCGACGTCGTCGCGTTCGTCAGATCGAGTAGGCCGGGCAGCGTGAGCGTGTTGCCCGACGCGCTGACGCCGTTCGACTCCTGATCCTCATACGTGTAACGCGCGTCGAAGCGCGACGTGAGGTCCTTCCCGAAGTTGTGCGTCGCCGTACCGTCGAGGAGCACGTTGTACGACAGATCGTTCGACGAGCTGGCCGACATGAAGCCGTCGCTCGTCGGGCTCGGCGCCGTGCGACGATAGCCCTTGTCGACGAGCTGAACGCCGGTGCTCTTGCGTTCGTCGATGCTCGTCACGGACTCGAACGAGAGCCACTCCATCGGGTGCCAGTTCGTGCTGAGCGACCCGAGGAAGCGATTCGCGTCGGTGCGGCCGTAGCAGCACGAGTTGAAGTAGAGCGGGTTGTCATTGTTGTCCTGCGACGTCTCGGCAGTGATGTCCGGGCGATAGAGCAGACGGCCCTTGGTGTCTACGCCGTTCAGGTTGGCCGCGGCGTGTTCGCGTGTCAGGCCGAACCAGGGCGAGTTGTTCGCGTTGCCGTTCGGATACAGCTGGCTGCGCGTGAACATCGTCTGCATCGACATCGTGATGTCGGACCCGATCTGCTGGTCGACGTTGGCGCGGGCCGTCTGTCGGTCATAGCCCTTCAAGTATTTGACCGCGCCTTCCTGGATGAAGCTGTTGAAGCTGACGTAGTAGCCGGTCGCGCCCTGCTTGCCGGTGAGCGTGATCGTCGAGCTGGTGTGCGGATTGTTTGTCTTGATCTGGTCGACCGGGTTGTACCACTTGTGCCACTGGTTGACCATGAACAGGCCCTTGAGCTCCGGCTTGCTCGCCGCGGCGCCGATGCCGTAGTCGCGCTCGAGCTGGTAAGGCACGAGGGTGTTCGCCGTCGCCACGTCATTGATGCGCAACGCTTCGGCGTCCCAGTCGACGGTGCGGGCGCAGGAAGGCAGGCCCGTCTGCTTGATGCAGTAGCGCGTGCCTGTCTCGTCCATCAGCATGAAATGGCGCGTCGGGAAGGGATACGTCCCTTGAACGTCGTCGAGGCCGAGCTCCTGGCGCGCGTCGATGCGCAAGCCGACCGACGCGTCGGACGCGCGCTTGGTCTTGATCGAGATGACGCCATTACCGGCGGCCGAGCCGTAGATCGAGGCGCCCGCGGCGCCCTTCACGACCTCGATGCTCTCGATGTCTTCCGGGTTGATGTCCGTACTGTTGCCGTTGAGCAGCACGCCATCGACGATGATCAGCGGCGAGAGGCTGCGCCCCGTCGTGTTGATCGAGTGCGCGGTGCGGAGCATGATCGCCGGCGCCGTTCCCGGCCGGCCGCTCGAGCCGACCACCGTGGCGCCCGGCACCTTGTCGGCGAGCGAGGCCAGCGCCGACGACGGCTTGACCGTGATGTCCTGTTCGGCGTTGAGCGAAGTGACGGCGAAGGTGGTTTTCTTCTGCTCCGTCGCTCCCGTCACGCCGGTGACGACGACTTCCTGAAGGCGATTGATGTCGCGCTTCAGCTCGAAGTCATTGGTCTGCGTTCCCGCGCGAAGGATTACCTCTTTCGTCTGCGCGAGGTGACCGATGGCGCGTACGCGAAGCACCACGGTTTGGCCGCGAACTCGCTCGGCCGGGATGGTGATGCTGTATCGTCCCTGCGCGTTCGTGCCGACGGAGATGTTCATCTCCGTGATGAACGCGTTGCCGTTCTCGATCGGCTGTCCCGACTCGGACACGATCCGCCCCGTGAATATCGCACTCTGGGCGAAGGCGGCCGGGGCGCTCATAACCACGAGCGTGACTGCCGCGGTGAGAAGGAAAACCACGCGGGACGAGGACGTGCGCTCCATGTTCACCTCCGGTCGGGTGGACGCCGATGGTGATGCTACCGCCATTCGGTTGTGATGAACCGCTGGTTTGATGATGCGGTCCGGCTTGATCATGGGACCAGATCTGGTTGCCCGCAAGCGGCGGGCGCCACGGTGACCGTTCGTCCCTTGGATGGGACGGCCCGGCTTGAGCCGCGCTGGTCGGACGGGCGAGCTTTAGGACGCCGTGGCGTAGTCCGCCCACCACACCGATCGAGGAGGAACCGATGTCGATTGGCCAGTCGATGATCGCGGAGTTCGACCAGGAGATGGCGACGACGCGTCGTGTTCTCGAGCGAGTGCCGAGTGAGAAGAACACCTGGAAGCCGCACGAGAAGTCCTTTTCGATCGGCCATCTCGCGCAGCTCGTCGCACGCATGCCGGGATGGATTCCGATGACGGTGAACCACTCCAAGCTGGATCTCTCGCAAGCCACGCCTTACAGCTACGAGACGACCGCCATGCTTCTCGACGATTTCGACCGCAACGTCCGCGAGGCTCGCGACGCGCTGGCCAACGTGACCGACGAGCAGCTGCACCAGCCGTGGGCGCTCACGATGGGCGAGCGGCAATTGATGACCCTGCCGCGCGGCGTCGTGCTGCGGCAGAACATCAACCATCTCGTGCACCACCGGGCGCAGCTCACGGTGTATCTGCGCTTGCTCGACATTCCCGTGCCGTCGGTGTACGGTCCAACCGCCGATGAGCGCTGGTCGTAACGGACAGAGAGAGAGGTTCTGATGGAACGTCGTGAGTTTCTTGGCGTGCTCGCCGTCGCCGCGCTGTGCCGCGGCGAAACTACTCCGTCGCGCGAGGACGTGACGATCGTGGACTTTGCCGACAACGGCGAACGCCGCGGCGTGGTTCGCGTGCCCAAGGTCGTGAAGTCCGAGGCCGAATGGCGAAAGCAGCTTTCGCCGCTCGCCTTCGCGATCGCCCGCGAGCGCGGGACCGAGCGCCCGTTCACCGGCGCGTACTGGGATCTGCACGACAAGGGCATCTTCCGGTGTATTTGCTGCGACACCGCGCTCTTCAGCTCCAAGGCGAAGTTCGATTCAGGAACAGGTTGGCCGAGCTTCTGGGAGCCGATCGCCGAGGAAAACGTAAAGCACGGAACGCCGAGCAGCGGCTACACCGAAAGCGAAGTCACCTGCCGCCGCTGCGACGCCCACCTCGGCGATTTGTTCAACGACGGCCCGAAGCCGACGGGGCTCCGGTATTGCATCGATTCGGTTTCGCTTCGATTTGTTAAGTAGGCGGGCGATGGGCGATGGGTAAAATGGGGTCAGACCCTATTTCGAATTCTCTAATTGGGGTCTGACCCCAATTCGGTGGGTATTCGGGGATACGATGGGATTTCTTTCGCGAATGCGCGCGGCGATTGCCGGAGAGGAACAGGCGGCGGAGTCCGTGCCGCAGGAATCGTTTGACGTGCGCGGGTTCGAGGTGATCGTCGAGAACTCGCGGCCGGACATTGCGACCAGCGACGTGCTGGCGCGACTCGGCGAGGCGTTGGAGTTGATCGAGCGGGTGCAGCCGTGGCGGATGGCGCATCTGCGGCGCGACCTCGCCGGCTTCCTGGTGACGCGGTATCCCTGTCGCGGAGCGTATTTCCCCGATTCGCGCGCGTGCATGACTGAACTGACTTTCCTCGCACGGCGCGACATCACGGCGGCGCCGGTGGCGTCGTCGATCATTCACGAAGGGATGCATGCGCGCGCCCACCAATTCGGCGTGAGACCGGAGTCGCGCGATCTCGCTCACGAGGAGCGGATTTGCCGGCGCGCGGAGCTGGACTTTGGATTGAGTTTGCCGCCGGAGCTTGGCGCGCCGGTCGTCGAGCGCGCCCGGGCGAGTCTCGAGCTGGAGGACGCCGAAGTGGCGCCGACGATCGATTGGTCGGTCGCGCTCGAGCGACAGGACGCGATCGACCGGGCGGCGCGCAACAAGTGAGCGACGAGTTCGCGGGACGCGTCGTTCTCGTCACCGGCGCCTCACGCGGACTCGGACGCGCGACAGCGCAAGAATTCCTCGCCCGCGGCGCCCACGTCGCCGTCAACGCACGCACGAACGATCGCGCCGAGGCGCTGGCGACCGAGCTGGGAGAACGCGCCTTTCCCGCGCCTGGCGATCTCGTGAGCGGCGAGCAGGCGCGGCGCGTGGTCCGCGCCACCGTCGATCATTTCGGCCGGCTCGACGTGTTGGTCAACAACGCGGCCGTTGCCTATCCCACGAAAGTGGACGCGATCGTCGAGGACGAGTGGCGCGAGACGCTCGACGTGAACCTTTCGGCGCCGTTCTTCAGTCTGCAGGCGGCGATTCCCGTGATGAAATCGCAGAGCTTCGGCCGCGTGATCAATGTGTCGTCCACGGCGGGCCGCAGCGTCAGCACCCTCGCCGGAGCCCACTACACGGCGTCCAAGGCGGGACTGATCGGTTTGACGCGCGGTGCGGCCAAGGAGCTCGGCCGCTTCGGCATCACGGTCAATGCGGTGTGCCCGGGTTTGTTCGACACGGATCTCGCGCACGCGAATGCGACAGACGAACGCCTGGCCGAGCTTCAGCGAAACTTTCCCGTACCGCGGCTCGGACAACCGGACGAAGTTGCGGCGCTGATCTGCTTCGTGGCCTCCGAGCGGGCAGGTTACATCAACGGCGCGGCGCTCGACATCAACGGCGGAACGTTCATGCTTTGAGCCTCGCAGAACGTTGATTCGCGGCGTTAGAACTTTGCGCTGAAGGTTCCCGCGGATACGGAGAGGCCACCCGTCGCCCCGGAGCCCGGGGCCGCGGCGAGCTCGAAGTTGAACGTCCCGCTGACTCCGTCGGCCGTAAGGCTGGTGATCGTGACCGAGCCGTTGTGCGAGCAGTCGCTTCCCCAAACACCCGTGCCGGCGGAGGGCCAGCGGGTCGCTGCCCCCGCGTTCGTTCCGGTGTCGCTTCCGCCAGGGCCCGTGCAGTCGGGTATCGGATATGATCCGCCCGCAGCAGCCTTCACGTGGAACGCAACGTTGTAGGTGGAGACATCGGTGCCTGAAACGCCGATCGTGCCGTCCTGACCGCGCACGGCGATCACTTGCGTCGCGTTCCAGGATGAACCACCGACTCTCGCCGCCATCGCTCCCGTTCCCACGGGCAGCGGCCCGGTCCCGCCGTTCTTGTCACCTCCGCACCCCGAGAGAGCAACGACCGCGACTGCGACGACCATACGCGCGCGCGTGCTAATGCCGTCGACGTTCACGCGAACCTCCTCTGCTGGATCACACTCCGAAGCCGAGCTACTACCGGAGTAATGGCAAAAGCATTGAACCACAGAGAACACAGAGAACACAGAGAACACAGAGAACAGCTTGCAACGAAGCGGCCAAAAGCTGTTCCAAAAAACAAACGAGACTGTCTGAAATGCAAGAGGGGATTCGTCTTTCAAGACGAACCCCCTCTGTGTTCTCTGTGTTCTCTGTGTTTCAAAAGCTCTTAACAGGGCCGACCGATAGAGGGACAACCATGCGAGCCACTACTTGGCAGACGGTACGTTCAACGTGATATCGTATTTCTTTAAAGCCTGACTGAGCGACGCGCCCCGGGCGAGCAGCGCGTTCGCGTCGGCCACGGCCTTTGGCAGCGTGAGCTTTACTTCGTTGTACTGGCGGGCCATCGCCGGGCTCGGCGCTTCCCACACGCCCATCAGCGATTGCTTGAGGCCTGACCCACGCGCGAAGACGTTCTCCGGATCGACAGCGCCACCGCGACCGCCGCCGCCGCCGCCGCGACCGCCTGCGTTGGCGTTCAACGGGACGCCGAACTTCTTGCGCGTCGCGTCCATGTCCTTCTGGAAGGTCTCGAACTGCGACTTCACGTTCGCCGGAACGTCGGACTTTTCTCCGATCTTCTTCGCGACGTCGGCCAGCTGGCCGTACACCGTGTTGAGCGCGCTCGCCGCGGTCGTTGCCTTGCGCTGCATTTCATGGAGATCGACGACCATCGCGTTGTATTTCTCGTGCTCGCCGACGGCGAAATGCACGTCGGGATCGAACCCGATCTTCAGTGGCTTCAAATCGAACACTTTTCCGCCGCTCGTCAGCGCGACCATGTATGTCCCCGGAAGGACGTAGGGTCCTGGCCCGCCGAGTCCACCACCACCACCGAAGCCACCGCCGCCACGGGCGTTCGACAACGTATCGCCCGGAGCGGCACAGGGATTCATCGCCGTGTATGCCGTCGGCACCGGGGCGGGAACGCCTGGAACCGCTGGTGCACCACGCCCTCCCCGGCCCCCACCGCCTCCCCCGCCGCCCCCGCCGCCTCCACGTCCGCCACGACCACCGGCCGGCGCCGCGGAATCCGCGGGCGGCGCAACGATCGGCTCGACGCGCATGTCCCAGCACGCCGTCTGAATCCCCGCTGAAGTCTTCGCCGACGGGATTGAGACTTCTCTAATCGTCTTTCCGGCCGCGTCGACCACGCGGAGCTTGAGGTCGCTCACGGGCTTCTTCACGAGATAGTTCACCACCGCCTCGTTCGGCGGATTCTCGCCGACGAAGTACTGGTGGCCCCAGAACTCGTCGTTGCGGTCGTCCTTCGTCTTCCATTCGAGCGCCGTCGGCACCGTGAAGAGCTTGACGTCCGCCGCCGCGGCCTCTGCGGCCGCGTATTCCTGAATCGGCTCGAGGTGGTCGAGCACCCAGATCGCGCGGCCGTGCGTCGCGATGAGCATCGCGTTGTCGCGCGGATGCAGCGTGATCTCGTCGACCCGCACGTTCGGGAAGTTGGCCTTGAGGCGCTGCCACGACTTGCCGCGATCGAGCGACAGGAAGATGCCCGTCTCCGTGCCGATGTAGAGCACGTCGCGGTTCCTCTGATCTTCGGTCAGCGTCTTCACGCTCTCGCCGGCGAGATTGTTGGCGATCGACTGGAAGGTCTGACCGAAGTCGGTGCTGACCCAGATGTACGTCTTGAAGTCGTTCTCCCGGTGACCATCCACCGTCACGTACACCGTGCCCGCGTCGTACGCCGACGGCGCGACCTTGCTCACCCAGCCGCCGGCCGGGAAACCCGGCAGGTTCTTGGTGATGTTCTGCCAGCTCTTGCCGCCGTCGCGCGATACGTACACGAGACCGTCGTCGCTGCCTGTGTAGTACACGCCTTTCATCTTCGGCGACTCGGCGAGCGTCACGATCGCCGGCCACTGCGAGACGCCGTCGTTGCGCGAATTTTTTATGTCAGAGCCCTTGACCCCCATGGTGACGATGGTGTCGCGGTTCGCGTTCGTCGTCAGATCACCGCTCAGCATCGTCCACGAGTCGCCGCGGTCGTGGGAGATGAACACGTGATTTGCCGCGACGATCAGCGCGCCCGGATCGTTAGGGGAGATGATCATCGGCGTGTCCCACTCCCAACGGAAATTCTCGCCCGGCTTCGGCGCGGGCGTGACGTTCTGCGCGTTCGGCCGGATCTGCTTCGATTCGCCGGTGATCTTGTTCCGGCGGATGATGTTGCCGTCCTGCGTCTCGCTGTAGATCCAGCGCGAGTCGCGCCGGTCCGGAATCGCGACGAATCCGTCGCCGCCCTGGATCTGGAACCAGTCGTGGTTGAGAATGCCGGTGTTCTGCCGAACCTGGCTCGGACCGCACCAATCGTAGTTGTCCTGCATGCCGCCGCAGATGTTGTACGGCACCTGCATGTCGTAGCCGAGGTGGTAGAACAGGCCGACCGGCAGGTTGGCGAAGAAGTTCCAGGTCTTGGCGCCGTCGTACGACACGCTCACACCGCCATCATCGCCGATCATGATGTGGTCGGAATTGGCGGGATCGAACCAGAGGGCGTGCACGTCATCGTGCGCGGCAAGCGACGCGCTCGTTTCCGTCGTTTTGCCGGCGTCGATCGTCATCTGCATTTTCACGCCGCCCTGAAGAACGCGGTCGGCGTTGTTGGGATCGACGCGCACCTGACTGAAGTAGAGCGGCCGCGGATTCACGTTGCCCATCTTCTTCCAAGTCGCGCCGCCGTCGTCGGAGCGATAAAGACCGCTCTCGCCACCACCGCCGCCGCCGAAACCGCCGCCACCGCCACCGCCACCGCGTCCACCGCGGCCGCCGGCAGGAGCTGCTACCGGTTCACCCGTCTCCGGATTCACCGCGCCGCCGCGGCCCTCGCTCGGTCCTTCGATCGAGGCGTAGACGATGTTGCCGTTTTTACGATATGTATCGATCCCAATTCTGCCGAGTGGTCCCGCGGGCAGGCCTGTGGTGAGACGCGTCCACGTGTCGCCGCCGTCGATCGACTTCCAGATGCCGCTGCCCGGACCGCCGCCGTTCACGCAGCAGCCGGTGCGCCGGCGCTGGTACGTCGAGGCGTAGATCGTCTTCGGATCGGTGTACGACATTGCGAGATCGCTGGCGCCCGTCTCCTCGTCGACGAACAAGACGCGCTTCCACGTCGCGCCGCCGTCGGTCGTCTTGTAGACCCCGCGCTCCCCGCCCGGTCCGAAGATCGAGCCGCCCGCCGCGACGAGGACGACGTTGTCGTTCGTCGGATCGATCAGGATGCGACCGATGTGCTTGGATTCCTTGAGTCCGATGTTCTGGAAGGTCTTCCCGCCATCCGTCGTCTTCCAGACGCCGCTACCCCACGACGTGGTCTGTCGGTTGTTCGCCTCGCCGCTGCCGACGTAGAGGACCTCCGGATTCTGCTGCGACACGGTGACGTCACCGATCGACATCAGGCCCTTGTCCTCGAAGATCGGCGTCATGACGGCGCCGTTGCTCGTCGTCTTCCACACGCCGCCGTGCGCGGTGCCGACGTACCAGATCGACGTGTTTTTTTCGTAGACGGCGAGGTCGGCGATGCGTCCCGACATGATCGCCGGGCCGATCGAGCGGAAGTGGAGTTTGTCGAACTGCGTCGCGATAGGTGTGGTGCCCTGGGCTATCAGCTGCGTTCCGAGGGCGAGTGAAGCGGCGATCGCCGTCGAGCGTGCGAGCGCGGACATTGAGGCCTCCGAAAGGGGCGGTTGAGATTGTCGAGCGGGATTCTAACTCCTGCTCGAGGCCGCCGCGAGCAATCGGTGCTCGAACAATGTCTCCCTTTCACCGGCGCCGATCCGTAGGTTGAGACGCACGCGTGCGACCCTCAGTCTTCAACAGAACGGAGCGCGGGAGCGAGGCATGGCTGATCCAGAGCGCGTCGAGACCGTGATCGTCGGCGCCGGACAATCCGGCTTGTCTGTCGGATACTTCCTCGCGCGGCAAGGAAGATCGTTCGTCATCCTCGACGCGAACCCACGCATCGGCGACGCATGGCGCAATCGGTGGGATTCGCTCCGGCTTTTCACGCCGGCGCGTTTCGACGGCTTGGCGGGTATGCGCTTCCCGGCGCCGCGTAATTCCTTCCCGACGAAAGACGAGATGGCGGACTTTCTCGAGGAATACGCGCAGCGGTTCGCGCTGCCCGTGCGAACCCAAGCCAGAGTCACCCATCTCTCGCGCTCGAATGGCTCGTTTCTCGTCGAGGCAGGCCATGCGCGTTTCGAGGCGAAGAATGTGGTGGTCGCGATGTCCAATTTTCAGCGCAGACGCGTGCCGGAATTCGCCCGCGAGCTGGCGCCCGACATCGTACAATTCCACTCCAACGACTATCGCAATCCCGGCCAGTTGCGCGACGGCGACGTGTTGCTTGTCGGCGCGGGCAATTCGGGCGCCGAGATCGCGATCGAGGTAGCGCGTTCGGGTCGCCGGACGTTGATGTCCGGGCGCGATACGGGACACGTTCCATTCCCGATCGAGAATCCGGTGATCCTGAGCCTGCTCGTGCCCGTTCTGTTCCGCGTCGTGTTCCACCGCGTGCTGACACTCGGCACGCCATTGGGTCGGAGGGTGGGGATGGGTCAAATGTCCGGCAGGGGCGCGCCGCTGATTCGCACGAGACCGAAGGATCTCGCCGCGGTCGGCGTGGCGCGCGTACCCAAAGTCGTCGGCGTCCGAGAGGGAAAGCCTCTCCTCGAGAACGGACAGTCGCTCGCCGTGTCCAACGTGATCTGGTGTACCGGGTTCGATCCCGGCTTCACGTGGATCGACCTGCCGGTATTCGGGCTCCAGGGTGAGCCGCTCCATAAACGCGGCATCGTTGCGGCGGAGCCGGGTCTCTACTTCATGGGACTTCACTTTCTGTATGCGATGTCATCGGCGATGATCCAGGGTGCGTCGCGGGACGCAGCCTACATCGCCAACGACATCGCGCGCCGTTCGGTCATGTAACCGTCCCGGAACCGTCGCGGGGGGGGGCACCCGGCGGCCGCGAGCGTGTACTACGACGCACCACCCTAGTCGAGGTTGCGATGCGAGTCATCCATCTGCAGCTGTCCGCGCTTGTCGCCGTCGTCGCCCTGTCTTCCTGCAGCCAACTCGGCCGACGCAGCGGAAGCGGCCCTCGAGGTCTTCCGTCCCCGGGCGAGATCCAGTCGCCCGGCTCGCTCCCCAGTGTGGGCACACCGAGCCCGACACCGCGAACCGCCGTCACGGCCACGCGCAAACGCGTCGCCGAAAAAGAGGAGCCGTCAACGCTCATCGCCAGCGACCACACCAGGTGCGCAGTCACGGCGAATCGTTTCCGCGATACGCAGGTCGGCGACGACGCAATCTGCGATTGGCGAACGGGCGATCGCGCGCCATGAGAAAAGTTCGAAACTCCTATTGCGCGCGCGCGTAGGTCGATGTTAGAATGCGCGCCCCTCGAATCGTGTCACTCACGCGAACTTCGTCTCACATGACCGTGTTCTTTTCCGCAATCTCGCTCCAAGCCATTCGACAGCCGAGCCGGCAGTCGACGAGCTGGCGCGCGTCGGTCAAAGGCGCGAGTCCGTCGAGTCCAATGTCGGTGACCGCTCGAGATTCACGCGCAGTCAATAATGCCGCGGGTAGGCGAACGGAGAGACCAGAACAGTAGGTCGCTCCTTCGAGTCGGGAAGTTTTTCGACGCCCCACCTGCGAAACCACGCGGGTGGGGCGTTTGGTTTTGTGTTGTGTCGCAACATCGGCGCGTATGGGCCATCGCCGCGCGCCGCCGGGTACCGTAGCTCAAGCTGCCGCCGAGCAGCCGTAGAGCGCGGCGTCGCCGCACGATCATCCCATGGGCCGAAAGCCGGGACCGTGAGGAGCACGACGCCGAGGTGTGGGTGCGAATCCCACCGGCCCGGCACCGACATTGTGACGAGCATCACGCCGCGCGTGGACAGCGCTGGACGGCGTTCGTACGTTCAGTGGGACGTAGGCCATCCATTCCCTCAGCCATCCAGCGTATGACCAAGAGTTCTCTTGTTCTTCCTGTTCTGACGGTTGCGACGGTCGCCATCGCGGCATGCGGCGGGTCGAGCGGTTCGTCGACGACCACTACCCCGGCACCTGCGCCGGCATCAAGCGCGTCGTCCGCTCCGGCCGCCGCGGCAAGACCAGCTACCGGCGGACTGCCGTCCGGCGTCACGACGGCCATGGTGACGATGGGCGATTCGCTCTTCCACGCCTCGAGCTGTGTGCGCTGCCACGGCCCGGACGCCAAGGGGCGACAGAACGGACCGGATCTCACCTCCGGCCACTTCATGCACCTTCCGACCGGCAGCTACAACGAGATCGTCACGATCATCACGAACGGCGTGCCCGCCGATTCGATCAAGGATCCGTCGCACCGGTTGCCAATGCGCGGCCGTGGGGGCGCAAACCTCACGGACGATCAGATCAAGGCGATCGCGGCGTACGTGTACAAGTTGAGCCACAGCTAAACGGCGCTCTAAGGGCATAAACGGCGCTGCTAAACGACGCCTGTGGAAGGCGCAAGAAAACGACGCCAGGTAAAGGACGCTGAGCGATCCTTACCTGGCGTCTTTTATTTGTGCTGAGCGCCTTTTGCCAGCGCTTCTTAAAAGCGCTTGTTACCAGCGCCCTTTACGCCTTTATGCGGCACTTACCGCCGGCCCGCAGTACCGATTGAACGCGTTTACCAGATCATGCGCGATCTCGTCAGCCGGCCGGCTCTCGATCTGCCAACGCTCGAGCATGAACACGAGTTGCCCGTCCTTGAGCAAACCGATCTGCGGTGACGACGGCGGATACCCGGTGAAATAGCTGCGCGCGCGGGCCGTCGCGTCGGCGTCCTGCCCCGCGAACACCGTCGTCAGCTTGTCCGGCTTGATCGGATTCTGCAGCGCGATTGCCACCGCGGGACGCGCCATGCGTGCCGAGCAGCCGCAGACAGAGTTCACGACGACGAGCGTCGTGCCCTTGGCGTTCTTCAGTTCCTGATCCACTTCGTCCGGCGTCCGAAGCTCCTCTACGCCAAGGCGCGTGAGCTCCTGACGCATCGGGCTGACCAGCCGTTCGTCGTACATCTGTTGTGGCAGACGCATCACTCCCCCTTACTCCTCTCTCACGAGTGCGAGAATCGCCGCCTGCGGAACCACGAGGTAGCGATCGCCCTCGAACGTGATTTCGACGGCGGCCTTTCTGAAGAACAGCGCATAATCGCCCGTCTTGGCCTGCATCGGGACGAAGCGCGTCTGTCGTTCAGTGGCGGTCCACGGTTCGTCGGAAAATGAATCCGGACTCGGCATCGGAAGTCCCGGGCCGGTCGCCACGATCTTTCCGCCCTGCACGGCCTGATTGTCGATCGCCGTCGATGGAAGGTAGAGCCCGACGGTGGTCCGCTCTTCACCCTCTTCCACGTGTACCAGGACGCGATCACCGACGACGATGAGCTCCTTGTCCTTTTTGATCATCCCGTGCTCCAAGTCAGATCAACCAAGCAAACACTACTTCAGGAAAGATATTGGGGTGTCGGCGCTGGAGCCGCCGAAACGCGGCGCCGCAGTCTATAGACCGGATAGCTTGCCAAAAGGATACCGAGGGCGAACAGGCTGTTCCGCCGGTCGGCCACCACGGCGCTGACCAGGAAGGCCAGCGAGCCTAGCAACACGAACCCGGTCGTCCAGGGGTGACCGACCGCGCGATACGGACGCTCGGCCGCCGGTTCCCGCGACCTCAGCGCGAAGACCGCGCAAAACGACAGCGCATAGTCGCCGACGAAAAAGAACGCGGCGATCGCGATGATCGTTTCGAACGTGCCGCTGGCGAGAAACGCCAAAGCGACGGCGCCGCTCGCGACCAGCGCCACGGTGGGCGTGCCACCGGCGTTCACTCTCGTCGCCGGTCTGACAGCCAGGCCGTCGCGGCTCATCGAGTAGAGCGTGCGCGACGCCATCAGCAGGCACGCATTCACGGCACTCGGCAACGATACGATGACGACGACACGGACGAGCAGCTCCCCCGCGGCGCCGAAGATCGCGTGGGCCACTGTTCCCGCCGCCAGCGACGAGCCGGCGAATGACGCAAGCGGCAGCGCATAAACGAAGGCGATGTTGATCAGCAGATAGATCGCGGCGACGAGAGCAAGGCTGTAGAACATCGAGCGCGGGATCTGCCGACCGGGATCGTCCAACTCCTCGGAGAAGTAGATCGGGCCGCTCCAGCCGTCGTAGGTGTAGATCACCGACTGCGCAGCGAGAAGAAACGCGACGAACCCCGACGCTGTTGCCGCGTGGGTCGCGGCAGCTGCCGCCGCCGGCTCGGCGTGCGCTCGTCCGGCGAACAAGAAGCACGCGCCGACCAGCACGAGCAGCGCGACTGTCTTCGCCAGGCTCGTGAGCCGCTGGGCGTTGTCGCCAAGCTTGGTTCCCCTGAGCAGCAGGATCGTGAACGCCGCAACGATCGCCATCGCGATCGGACTCGCCAGATCGTGCGACAGCGAGAAGACACTGACGAGCGACTCACCGATCACGATGGAGATGGCCGCGATCGAAGCACAGGTCGAGATCCAATCCATCCATCCGACGACGAACCCGGCGTAATCGCCGAACACGCGTCGTGCGAAGATGTACTGCCCGCCGCTCCGCGGCATCATCGTGCCGAGCTCGGCGAGCGCGTTCGCGCCAAGCAATGCGTAGAGCCCGCCGATCAGCCAGATGCCGAGGAAGGCCGGGACACCGGGCAGCAGGCCGGCAATCTCGCCCGGAGTTCTGAGGATGCCGCCACCGATCGTGTTGCCGACGGCGACGGCGAGGCCGAACGACAGACCAAGAATTTTGAGCAGGCCGTTGTGGCTGTTCGACATGGTGCGGATAGGATGCCGATCATTCCGTTGCGCGGCTAGTCGCGAAACAGCGCAACGTCGCTCTCAGCTATGGTCGGCGGCGGCGGCGGACGGCTGGCTTGCGGCTCGCGGCGGTGCGCACGGCTGGCGGCTTTTTGGCTTCCGGCTGCGGCTCGCGGCGGTGCGACCGGCCGGAGGCTTGTTGGCTGTCGGAGGCGGCCGTCGGCCGATTGCCGGCAGCGAGGGTCTTTACCTCGTAAGGAGCAGCTGCTACAGCCGAGCGCACCGCCGAAAGCCGAGAGCCCGCCGACAGCCGCCGCCGCCGACCATCGCCGACAGCGACGTTAGCAAACCGAATAACGACTTCTAAGCGAAAAGCGGGGTGCGCCGACTTCGGCGACACCCCGCTGGGCTTCCGGATCACAAGGGGTCCCCACCCGGACCGCGCTCAGCTCACGAAAGCACTACTTCCCACATTGAAAGGACACCCGCCTTCGCACAAACCCTTACGCAAAAATCAGCCGCCGACCGTCAGAGTTCCGGCCGCGGCGTTATAGGTGACTGGGTATTCGACGAGATCGCTCGTCCGTTCTCCGCCGATCCAATTGCCGTTCTTGTCGAACGTCGCGCCGTGGCGAGGGCATTGGAAACCGCCGCTCGTCACGTCGATCGTCGCGCCCTGATGCGGGCAGATCCGCGAGAACGCTGCGAACGTCGTCGAGCTCGTCCGGACGATTGCCAAGGGCACGTTGTCCACCGTCACCGTTGCGACGCCGCCCACGGATGACAACGCCGGATAGTTCGCGAGGGTGAGCGTCGTCGACGTGACCGAGCTCGGCGACGTGAGCGAGTCGCTGCCGCATGCGGCCAGCGCGACGGCGGCAAGAGCTGCCGCCGCGCGCATCACGAAATCCCGCCGGTCGATCGATATCGGCCGCGTCTGCGCCGATCCACACTGACATCCACCACACTCGGCCTGCGAGGCCGCCACATCGAACGACATGAACCGCTACCTCAGTGAAGCGTGAAGATTCTCGTGTCCCGTGCCGTGTGTCCCGTGCTATTGGCAGGTCAACCGGCCGCGCGGGAGCGGTAGTGTGCAATTTTGGGTCGTCCCGTCCTGCGTGATCACGACTTTCGCGGTAGCGGACCCATCGTAGGTCACGACCTCGCGGCGCGAGTGCGTTGTCGCCGCCTGTCCACTGAGCGTCACCGTCACGCTGATCGAGCGGATGACTGTGCCGGCCGTCGGATAGCTCGGCCCGGAAGACGAAGAGATGGGAATGACCACGTTGGTGACCGTGTCGCCGGCAACCCGGTTCGACGTGAAGGTCCCCTCGTCGGACTTGCCGTTGGTCGATTCTGTTCCCGCCGACTTGCCGTTGATCGTGCGCTGCGTGCTGCCCTTGGCGAGTCCCGTCACCGTCTGCGAGCTCGTCTCGTCGATGACGCTGGTGCTGCTGTCGCGACGCGTCGCCGTGCCCTTCACCGTCGTCGTGGTCGCGATCGTGTTGGTCGTGCTGTCGATTTTTTCCTGCGCCTGGCCCGCGCCGTTCTTGTAGCTCGACACGCGCGTCACGGTCAAACCGTCGCGTGTGTTGCCGGTGCACGTCACGAGACCAGTGCCGCTCGCGAACGTGCAATTGCCGTCGCCGCGGAAGTGGAAGAGGTCACCTCCGAAGAACAGGCCACCGAGTCCACCACCCATGAAGCCGAGGCCAAATCCGGGACCACGACCTGGTCCACCCGGACCGTGACCACGGCGCCCCTCGAAGTGCGGCTGGAATGGACCGTCGCCTGGTGTGCCGGTCGAGTCGAAGCTGCTCGACAACTGGCTGAAGCCCGTGGGAACGCTGGAGAACGCGGACGAATCGCTGAGATCGAAGAGATTGTTCGGCGAGCTCGTCTCACTACAGGCCGCGGCGACCACCGCGCCCGCCGCGAGAGAAAGAATTCTTACACGATGCATCGATGCTGTCCTGTTCGGGGTTCGGAGTCAGGACACGCCGATGCGATCGCACCCTTACTGTCATCCTCGCTGTCATCTCGGGCGCGGAGCGCCCGGGGATCTATTATGCCGGCCTAGTTACCAGAAAGGACGGTAGATCCTCCGCTCGCTACGCGAGCGGAGGATGACAGCGCTCAGACCGAAGTCTCGCCCGGCAACCACTGTGCGAGACGGCCGCGCAGGTGCCTGAGCGCTTTCCCCATTTGCGACTCTACCGTCTTTATGGAAATCCCGAGCGTCGACGCAATCTCGGCGTATTTGAGCCCTTGTCCGCGACTCAGCTCGAACACTTCGCGACACGCCGGCGGCAGCTCGGCGATCGCGGTGGTGATCGCGGCACGTAGCTCGCCCGCGACGAGTGTCGACGCGCCGTGCGGCTGAACCGCTTCCTCTCTCGCGATGAGCGGCTCGGCACGGCGTTGCACGTTGGCGTGACGGATCTGGTTCAGCGCGCGATTGCGCGTGGAGCGAATGAGATAGGCCCGCAACGATTCGTGAATGACCACGTCGGCGCGACGCCGCCAAAGCTCGAGCATCACTTCCTGCGCTACGTCTTCCGCGGCGCTCTGATCGCGGAGCATGCCCTGCGCGAGCGAGACCAATGACGCATAGTGCGCGCGAAAGATGGCGTCGAAGGCCGTCTGGTCACCGGTCTTCAGCCGGTCGAGGAGCTCGCGGTCGTCCATGAATTGGTAGGTCCGTCGGCTACACGAATTCGGCGGCGGTTGGACCTGTTCCCGGCGTTCCCGTATACTCCACGCGGTGCGGCATGATCCGCATAAGGGTAGTCCATTCCGAGCGTGTCGATAGGGTATGACGGACGACGCTTCAGCGGCTGGCGGACATCCAGGATCGGGGGCGAGACCCGCGCCCGATTGGGAGGCGATCGCCCGGTATCTCGCCGGCGAGAGCCAGCCCGAGGAAGCGTCGATCATCGAGCAATGGCTCGAGGCGCATCCGCACGACCGTGAGCTCGTCGAGCGTCTCGACGCCGAGGCGACGATCGAGGCAGCTGACGTGGACGTCGAGGCGGCGCTGGCGCGCGTTCACGCCCGGATGGCTGAACCCAGCCGGCCGCGCGTTCTCCCGATGCCACCCGCCCGCCGTCCGCTCTGGCAACCGCTCGGCGTCATCGGTCTTCTCGCCGCCGCGGCGGTTGTCGGCCTGGTCGTGACACGCGATTCCGGGACGACCCCCGACGAGAGCGGGACGGCCTTGTCAGCGCGGGTGTACACCACCGGCGTGGGCCAGCGCGACTCCGTGCGCCTCGTCGATGGAACGCGCGTCGTGCTCGGCCCGGACAGCCGTCTCACCGTGCCCGCCGATTACAGCGCGAACAGCCGGTCGGTCGAGCTTCGTGGCGACGGCTACTTCGACGTCGTCCACGACGCCACCAAGCCGTTCGCGGTTCGCGTCGGCCAAGCGGTCGTCGAAGACATCGGAACGACGTTCAGCGTCGAAAGCGACGACGCGGCGGCGACCTCCGTATCCGTCGTCACCGGCAGCGTCCGGCTGCGACAAGCGGCGTCCGAGCCGACGTCGGGAGTCGTGCTCGCGGCGGGCGACCGTGGGTCTATCGACGAGGCCGGTCGGGCGAGCGCAAAGCAACACGTCGTTCGCGACGAAGACATCGCCTGGACTCGTGGCCAGCTGATCTTCCGTGACGCGCCGCTCTCGCGCGTGGCGAATGAACTTCGTCGCTGGTATGGGGTCACACTCCGGGTGAACGACTCGGCGCTCCTCAATACTCCCGTGAGCACCTCATTCGCCGGCGAGCCGGCGGACCGTGTGCTGAACATCATCGGGCTCACGCTCGGAGCGCGCGTGCAGCGTCAAGGCGACACCGCGACGCTCATCTTCAACCGCAGGCCTACGTCGCCGCGCTGATGCGACGCACGGGCGGGGTGGGCGGCCGGCTTCTGGGCGCCATCGCGCTGCTTGTCGCCGCGCGCCTGCTTCCCGCGCAAACTCGCGCATGCGCCGCTTCGGCGGATAGCGTCCCCACCAGCGGCGCCCGTTGGGGCGCGCCGCTCGATCGTCCGGTCACGCTGCACGCCAGCGAGCTGTCGCTGCGCAACGCGCTCGACCGGCTCGCCACGACGGCGAAGTTGAAGCTTTCCTACAGCGCCGAATTCCTGCCGCTCGATCGCGAGGTCTGTGTCTCGGCGGACACGGCTCCGGTCGGCGAAGTACTGGGCAGACTCCTCGCCGGCACCAACGTCTCACCTGTTCCGATGGGCGGCGACCAGGTGGTGCTCGCGCCACGCGCTCCCTCGGCGTCGCGCACTGCCGAGCCGACGGCGGACATGTCGAACACGTTGAATGTGCTCGACAGGGTCGTCGTCACGGGAAGCGCGACTGGCACCGGTGCACCGGAGCGCGAGCTCACCGTCGGGCTCAACGTGTTGAGCGGCCGACAACTGACGCGGCAGAACACGAGCACCATCTCCGACGCGCTCGACGCCTACGTGCCCGGCATCTGGACCTGGACGCAATCGCCGTCGAGCATGCTCAGCTCTTATGCGAGCATTCGCGGCGCGAGCTCGTTCGGGCTGAGCTATCCCAAGATCTACATCGACGGCATCGAGGTGGCGAACCCGCTGCTTCTCAGTCGTTTCAATCCCGGCTCGATCGATCGCATCGAGGTCATTCGAGGACCGCAGGGCTCCGCGCTCTACGGCACGGACGCGATCAGTGGTGTGGTCAACATCGTCACGCGCCACGAGGGCGCCGACGGCGACGGCCGCAACATGGTCGTTCGCTCGACCGCCGGGTTCGCGCAGAGTCAGTACGGCCGCGACGTGCTCACGCAGGATCACACGGTGTCATTCGTTGCCGGCTCGAGCACCAAGTCGGCCGATCTCCATATCGAGGCGGGCGGAATGGGCTCGTTCGTCCCCGATGGCTACAGCCAGAATCTTACCGCGGCGGGAGGAGCGCGATTCGTCGGGACGCGCGGAACGTTGAGTACCACGGCGCGTCTGTTCACCCAGCGCGCCGGCTCACCCGACAGCCCCCTCGTCGTCCTTCCTTCGCCGGCTTCGGATTCGTCGCGAAGCAACGCGCCGCAGTCGGTCACCGAATACACACTCGGTGTCACGGGAACGCTCGACGGCGGCAACCACTGGCTGCATTCGTTCGTCGCTGGGATCGACGGCTACAACCTCGCGAACGTTCAAACGAATTTCACGCCCGTGCCAAGTGTGGCCGACTCCGCGCTCCGGGCGGCACAGGGGAGCGCGGCACGCGGCACGTTGCGCGCGAGCAGCGTCCTTCAACTCGGCTCGGGCGGACCGACGCACGGATCGCTCACCTTCTCGGCCGAGCACGCGATGCTTCGCGTCTCGTCTGTCGGCGTGACAACGATGATCGGGCCGGACCCGACGAGTCGTAGCGGCCCCGGAACGAGTTCGACCACGTACTTGCCAAAGGTGACCTGGCAGTCGAGCACTGGCGTGACGACGCAGGCGAACGCGGCGTTCGACAACATCCTGTTCGCGACTGCCGGGCTTCGCATCGAGCGCGACAGCCGGCTGTCGGACGATCATCCCGTCGCGGCCCTCCCGATGCTCGGCGTCGCCACCGTTCGCGATTACGGCCCGTTCAGCGTGAAAGTGCGGGCGGCGTACGGCAAAGGCATTCGTCCGCCTGCCACGACGTCGCGCTGGCAATTCTATCAGCCGCGAAACGCATTGCCGGCCGAACTGGGCGCCGAGGAGCAGACGGGTACCGAATTGGGGATCGACTTTGTGCTCCGGCGGGGCTTATCGCTCAACGTCACGCGCTTCGATCAGCGAGCGTCGGGTTTGATTCAGCCTGTCGCCGTGGAGCCCGTTCAGCAGTCCGGGGGCGGGCCGCGGAAGATGAATTACGAATTGCAGAACGTCGGGGCGATCAGCAACTCGGGCTGGGAGATCGAGGCGACGGGCAATCCTCTGTCACGCCTCTCGGCGACGGCCGCACTCACGTTTGTCGACAGCCGTGTCGGCCAACTGTCGCCTACGTACACCGGTGACCTCCGTGAGGGCGACCGCATGCTGCAGGTCCCCGCCACCACAGCCAGCTTCAACCTCGGGTGGGAGGCGCCTCATTGGACGGCGTCGCTCGGCGGCTCGCGTGCCTTCAACTGGATCAACTACGATGAGCTCCAATTGGCCAACGACTGGCTGAACGACAGTCGCCCGATGCAGGATTTGCGCGGCCCAGGCCTGCGCCAGTACTGGCGCGAATACAATGGCGGGTTCCGCTTGCGCGCCTCGTTGTCGCGCGATCTGCGCCGTGATCTGTCGTTCGAATTGACTGGCGACAACCTCCTCAACTATCAGCGCGGCGAGCCCGACGACATCACGATCGTCCCCGGCCGCACCATCCTGACCGGACTGCGCCTCAAGTTTTAGCTTTACGGCGTTGCGTACCGCGAGGGACTGATGACTGCTTCCGCCACCCGAGTGACGCCCTCCGCTGAGGCGTCGCACGCTCCGCCCACCACCATAGCCCACTGGATTGGCGGCGAACCATTCCAGGGCGACTCCGAGCGTTGGGGTCCTGTATACAACCCGGCCACCGGCGCGACGACCGGGCGGGTTCGCTTCGCCTCGGTTGCCGACGTCGATCGCGCCGTCGCCGTCGCCAAGGAAGCGTCGGTCGCGTGGGGCCGATCCGCGCTGGGGAAGCGCGCGACGATCCTGTTCAAGTTCCGCGAGCTCGTCGCCCAAAACGTCGAGGAGCTCGCCCGGTGCATCGTGCGCGAGCACGGCAAGGTGCTGGCGGACGCGCGCGGCGAGGTGCAACGCGGCCTCGAGGTCGTCGAATTCGCCTGCGGCATCCCGCACCTGATCAAGGGTGAGTTCTCCGAGAACGTGTCGGCCGGCGTCGACAGCTACTCGATTCGCCAGCCGCTCGGTGTCGTGGCCGGCATTACGCCGTTCAACTTCCCGATCATGGTCCCGATGTGGATGTATCCGATCGCGATCGCCGCCGGGAACGCGTTCGTGCTCAAGCCGTCGGAAAAGGATCCGTCGGCGTCGATGATGATGGCGGAGCTTTGGCGCGACGCCGGACTTCCCGCCGGCGTGTTCAGCGTCGTCCATGGCGACCGCGCCGCGGTCGATCGGCTACTCGAGCACCCCGACGTTGCCGCCGTGAGCTTCGTCGGTTCGACGCCGATCGCGCGCCACGTCTATGACACCGCCACCCACAACGGAAAGCGCGTTCAGGCGCTCGGCGGCGCGAAGAACCACATGCTCGTCCTCCCCGACGCCGACATGGCACTCGCGGCGGATTCGGCCGTGAACGCCGGCTTCGGCTCGGCCGGGCAACGGTGCATGGCAATCTCCGTCGTCGTCACCGTGGGCGACGCGGGCGACAAGCTCGTCGAGCTGGTCCGCGACCGCATTCGCGCGATCCACGTCGGCGACGGCCTCGACACGAAGAACGACATGGGGCCGCTCGTCACCGAACAGCATCTGTCGCGCGTGCGACAGTACGTCGACGAAGGCGTCGCCTCGGGCGCGACGTTGATCTCGGACGGTCGTGACATCACCGCCAACGGCGCGCGCGAGGGCTTTTTCCTCGGACCATGTCTGTTCGACAACGTGCGACCCGACATGTCGATCTATCGCGACGAGATCTTCGGACCCGTCCTCTCGGTGGTGCGCGCCGAGTCGTACGAGGAGGCGCTGAAGCTGATCAACGAGAATCCGTACGCGAACGGCGTCGCCATTTTCACCACCGACGGCGGCGCGGCGCGGCGATTCCAGAGCGAGGTGCAGGTCGGAATGGTCGGGATCAATGTGCCGATTCCGGTGCCGATGGCGTACTACTCGTTCGGCGGATGGAAAGCGTCGCTGTTCGGCGATTCACACGTGCACGGAGCGGAAGGCGTGAAGTTTTATACGCGCGGGAAAGTCGTGACGGCGCGGTGGACGGAGAAGAAGACCGGCAAATCGCTGGCGTTTCCGACGTAGAGCTGAGGGAAGACGGCGCAACGTCGCTGTCGGCTATGGTCGGCGGCGGCGGCTGTCGGCTGGCTGGCGGCTCGCGGCGGTGCGGCTAACGGCTGCTCAACGTCGGCTGTTGTCATCCTGAGTGAAGCGAAGGATCTACTATCGCTTTCTGGTTACTAACTCTGCACGGTAGATCCGTCGGTCGCTGTGCTCCCTCAGGATGACAAGCGGCGTTGCCGACGGCCGAGCGCACCCCCGCTAGCCGCAGCTGAAAGCCTCAGAGCCGCCAGCCGGGCGCACCGCCGCCAGCTGCCAGCCAGCCGTCAGCCGCCGCCGCCGACCATAGCCGACAGCGACGTTGCGCCGTTTCACATCGCCGTCCTCGCCCTCACTAGATGAAACGCGGTCTGCCGTCTCAAAGCCCACGAAACCTTCCCGGTTCCATCGACGACCGCGTCTTCCTCCTGCGCCGACCGAACCGGCTGCCCATTCCATTCGGGCACTTTGGAAGTCGCCTGCAACTCGATCGAGAACCACATGTTGGGGATCACCTTCGCGTCGCCTCGCCCCGGAACTCCGTCCTGATAATCCCACAGTCCGATCAACGGCCCCGCCCCATGGCCGTGCATCCCGATCGGATGGCTGTACACCGTTCCCTCGATCCCCGCGGCCGCCATCTTGGCCCGGGCCGATTTCAGGATCTCGTTCCCGGTGCGCCCCGGCTTGATCTCGCCGACGACGATGTCCTGAAGTTTGTTAGAGTTCGCTAATGCCTGCTTGAGTCCCGCCGGCACGTCCGTCTCGCCGTCCATGAGCACGTAGCCCATGTGCTGGGTGTCGGTGTTGAGGCGCATCGCGGTGATGCCGAAGTCGCAGTGGAGGACGTCGCCCTTCTGAATGATTGGGTTCTCGCCGAGCTGCGCGTCGGTGGTCCCGCGGCGCTGGACTTCGACCGACGGGTGGAACCACGTGCCGAGCCCGAGATCGTTCACCTTCTGGCGCATCCACCACACCACGTCCTCCGTTCGCGTCACGCCCGGTGTGATGACGACGTTCGAGAACGCGGTGTCGATGATGCCCCAGACCACTTCCTGCATCTTGTGATACGCGTCGACCTCGTCGGGAACGCGGGTGGCGATGAGGTCGAGCGCGAGATCGTCCGCATGATGGAAGCGCGACGTCCATTTCTGGCCGAGCGCCGCTCGCATCCCTTCCAGCTCGCCGGCGGAGAGGCCGTCGTTGAACGCGAACACCGTCGAGATGTCGATCGCGATCGCTTTCGGATTCCGCTTCTCGATCTCGGTCTTGAGCACCTGCCATTGCTCGTCGCCCCACAGCTCGGCCTGCGCCTGGACCTGACCACCGGCCGGACCGGCGGCGGCTTTCGTCGAGCGGATCGCCTGGAAGACGCCGCCCTGCGACGTGCCGCCCATCGCCAGCTTCTCGACCGGTTTGCTGCACGACGGCGAGGCACCGGGCCCGCACGGATCGAAGAAGAGATAGATCGTGCGGCGGCGCGCGGCGAACGTCGTCGGCGATACGATCGACGAGAACACCGGATCCTCGTTGTACTCGCGCATCGGCACGACCCACATGTCGACCTTGTGCTTGCGCATGAGCGCCGGCAGCACGGTGGCCATGCGCTCGTCGAGCCATTTCTGCTGCCGCGTCGCCTGCTCGCGCAGCGTGCCGAACGGGCGATATGTCTGGAATTGCTGCGCATGCAGCGGAGCGACGGCGAGCGCTGATACAATTGCCGCGACGCGCACGGCGCTCGTGTAAGAGAATTGTTTCATCTGTTGACGGGCCGAGTTGACAGCGAATCTATTCCGGGGTCATCCACCCGCCAGCACACGAGAGGAACTGAATGCGCCCACGTTGGCTCCGCCTCGCCGCCGTCCTCGCCTTCGGCACTGCCGCGCCAGCCGCCGCCCAGTCGACACCCAAAACCGGTGCCGAAGTACTTCAACGGATGCACGACGCATACGCCGGCAAGTGGTACAAGACGCTCACGTTCGTTCAAAAGACGACAGTCCGCCGTCGCGACGGAACCGACACTGTGACCACCTGGCACGAGAGCGTGCGGTACACCAGCGCTCGGGGAACGCAGCTTCGCATCGACATCGGCGACCTCGCGGCCGGCAACGGCGTTCTCTACACCGCCGACTCGTCGTGGGTTGTCCGCGGCGGCAAGCTCTTCGCCGCACGGCCTAATGGCAACGAGTTCCTCCCGCTGATCGAGGGCGTGTACATGCAGCCCGTGGCTCGCACGGTGAAGGACCTCGAGAGCGTAAAGATCGACATGCAGCACGTCTCACGCGGCGAGTGGCAAGGACGCCCGGCCTGGATCGTCGGCGCGGCATCGCCCAGCGATACGACGTCCACGCAATTCTGGGTCGACGTCGAACGCAACGTCGTCGTTCGCATGCTGCTGCCGCCGGGAGGCACTGGAGCCATGCTCGACATCCATCTCGACGGCTACGTCCCACTCGCCGGAGGATGGCTCGCGACGAAGATCGTGATGACGGAAGGAGGGCAGCCCAGGCAGAGCGAGGAGTACTCGGACTGGAAAGCGAACGTTGCGTTGAGCGACGATCTGTTTTCGGTGGAGAAATGGAGTACGGCGGCGCATTGGGCCAAACCGCAGGACTGATTGAAGCCGTGCCGCGCTACTCTCTCTGCTCCGACAGCTCCGCCGTCTTGCCTTCCTCTTCCTCCCCCACGGTCCTCCGCGCGACCTGAATGGCCCCCGCCAACAACGCCGCCCAAAGCATGATGATGCCTCCCCTCACGAGCAGCGCGTTGAGTCCCATCCCGATCCAATCGTCCCAGTGCGCGCGAACCGTTCCATTCGCCTCGCGGCCGAGCGCGATCAGGAGCGCGCTCGTTCCCATCTCGGCGGCGACCTCCGCGGCGGCGAAGAGGGGGGCGCGCCAGAGGTATTGCGAGAGCGGAAAGTTCGCGAGGTGCGCCGTCACCATGCCGAGGAGAAAGACCGCCCCCACCGCGACCGTCAGGCCGATGAACAGCCAGTTCGTAGGGCCGTGCGTCAGCACGAACACGCGATAGACGCGAACCAGTACGCCCGTGACGAGGGCCATTTCGGCGAGCGAAAAGGAAATGCGCCGGAAAGCCTTCGGCTCCACGATGTGGAGCTCGAGCGTGTGGCGGGGGAAGAAATTAGGCATGGGTCCGCTTCTTTAGACAAACGAACCGCGCAAAGCGTCGCAACCCTGAGGCCTCAAATCGAGGCCTGAGCCGAGTCCGGTACCCCGTCGAGGAGGGCCGCGATCGTGGCCTCGAGCGTCTCGAGTGCGAAAGGTTTTGTCAGGATGGGCTGCCGCCGGCTCACTTGGCGCGCGGTTGCGGAGACCACGTCGCCCGTGACGAAGACCGTTCGCGCGGCAAGCGCCGGCGCTTCGCGCTGCAACACCGCATGAAAGGTGGGGCCGTCCATGCCTGGCATTCGGAGGTCGCACACCACCGCGTCGACGTTCGCGCGGCGAATGAGATCGAGCCCCTGCGCGCCGTCCTTCGCCGTCAATACCGTGAAGCCACGAACCGCGCCGAAGGCTTCGACGCCGTCTCTCAGCGCCGATTCGTCGTCCACGAAGAGCACGCGGCGCCCGGCAAGTGTTGTTCGGCGTGGGACATCGTCGCGCATCATCGGCTGGTCCGTCCCCGCCGTATCGTCGAGCACGGGGATGGTCACGCGGAACGTCGTCCCCGCCGCGCTGGAGCTCGCGACGGCGATCGTCCCACCATGCGATCCGACGATGCCGTAGCTCACACTCAAACCGAGCCCTGTTCCCTCACCTTCAGCCTTCGTGGTGAAGAAGGGCTCGAAGATACGCGCCCGCACGTCCTCGGGGATGCCCGGTCCGGTGTCGCAAACTTCGAGCACCGCGTCGCGTCCCTCGGCGCGCGTGACGATAGTCAACATGCCACCGCCGCGCGAGCCCATCGCCTGGGCCGCGTTGGTGACGAGGTTGAGACACACCTGCTGGAGCTGACGCGCGTCGCCGAGCACCGGCGGTAGATCGTCGGCCAGCCGGCTTTCGACGGTCACGTGACTCGCGGCGAACTGGTAGCTTCGCAGGCGGAGCGTCCGCTCGACCACGGCGTTGACGTCGACCGGCTCACGGCGCGGCTCGCTGCGACGTGCGAACGCGAGCAGATCCTTCACCACGTAGCTCGCGCGTGTCGTCTCCGAGCGGATCACCTCGATCGACTCTCGCTGGGGCGGCGAGAGGCTCTCGTCTCGCAGCAGAAGTTGCGCGAATGCGCTGATGCTGCTGAGCGGATTGTTCACCTCGTGCGCCACGCCCGCCACGAGCTCGCCCACCGCCGCCAGGCGGTCGGATTCCATCAGGCGCAGCCGCATCTCGCGTTCGGCAGTGATGTCGCGACCGATGATCAGCACCGTGGCCGGATCGCCATCGGAAAGCTTGGTCATCGCCAGCGACACGAGCCGCGGCGTGACGGATTCGTCGCTGCCGGCGAGCGGCGCGAACGACACTTCGATGCGGCTCGCGCGCCCCGCGAACGAACGGCCGAGCGCCTCGAGCAGCCTCTCGCGATCCGCATCGACAACGAGCTCGCTGAGCATTCGCCCGATGACTTGCGGGGCATCGACGGACGTGACGTCGCGAACCGCGTCGTTCGCCTCGCGGATGCGGCCACTCTCGAGCACGGTCAGCACGGCGTCGGGCGCCGACCGAAAGAGCGTTCGAAAGCGCCACTCCGTCTGACGCAGCGTGTCGACGAGCTCCGCGTTCTCGAGCGAAACCGACAGCAGATCGGACAGCGCCTCGATGCGCTCGAGGTCCGCGCCGCCGAAAATGCGTTCTTCTCGCGAGACGATCGCGACGGCGCCGATACGTTCGCCGCGTCGCGATAACGGAACGATCGCCAGTCCCTTGTAGTCACCGATCCCTTCGTAGATCTGCGTGTCGATCTCGTGGAAATGGTTCTGGACGTTGCTGACGGCCCAAAGCGTCCCGGTTCGCGCAACGCGGCTCATGGCGGAGTTCGTGCTCGGCACGATCATTCCCGTGATGCCCGACGCCGCGCCGGTCGCCGCGGCGATTCGCAGCTTGGCGTCCTCCCTGAGCAGCCCGACCGCGGCGCCGTCGGCGCGGGCGATGTCGGTCACAGTCTCGAGGAATCGCTCCAGCACTCGCTGAGGATCGAGCTCGAGCGCGACATGTTGGCCCAGCTGCCACATTCGCTTGAGCACACGCTGCGCGTCTTCGAGATCTCGCGTGCGATCCGAGACGGCGTGCTCGAGCGTCGCGGTCAGCTCCCGCTCCTCGGCGACATTTCTGGCGAGTGACGCGGAGCGTTCCTCGCCGCGCATCGCGACGCGCCAGCCGCTCAGCGTCACGATCCAAACCGCGACGGCGATCGCCACCAGCAGTTGTAGCGCGGGGGTGGGATGCTCCCGATAAATCGCGATCAGCACCACGGTGCCAGCCGTGATGCAAACGAGCTGGGTGAGGAGCAGGATCCTGGAGAGCGGGGAGCGCGGCAGCAAACGATGCATCGGCGGGCGGAACGGGGCTGGTCGGGGAGGATGCCCGATCTTAGACGCGCGACCGACGATTCCGTTGCGCGCGCGCGTGCATCGTCATGGCAGCGCGAACGCGACGAGCTTGGCGCCGTTCGCCGCACCTGTCGCGACGACGACGAACTGCTTTCCCCCTTTCGTACGGTAGGTCATCGGCGTCGAGTACGCCGTCTGCCCCAGGTCCGCCGACCACGCCACCGAACCGTCGCGGTTGTCGATCGCGTAGAGCACGGAGCCGCCACCGGTGACGAAGAGCAGACCGCCCGCGGTCGCGATCGGGCCGGGTGACCCCGCGACACCGACCGGCGGAAGATTCAATCCGCGCAGCAACGGATGATTGCGAATCGCCGGCGTATCGCCCAGTGTGACGTTCCACTTCGTATCGCCCGAGTTGAGATCGATCGCGACGAGCGTTCCATACGGCGGCTTGTTGATCGGCAGCGGAGTCATGCGCTGGGCGGTGTCGGCCGATTGCATCGTGACACGGAGCCCCTGCGCCCCGAGATCCGCGGCGTACGGTGTGTCGAGCGAATCGGTCCGCGTCGGCTGAATAATCCTGTACATCGCGGGCTGGTTCGTCGCCTTGATGTAGATGGTGCCGGTCGTCGGATCGAACGCGCCGCCGCCCCAACCTGCTCCACCAATGGCGCCCGGCATCGTGATCGTGCCGCCGAGCGACGGCGGCGTGAAGAGGGGTCCGAAGCGGAGGTCTTTCGTCAGCTCGAGCGCGCGCGCCTTGATGGCCGGCGTGAAGTCGACGAGGTCGTCGTAGCTGAAGCCTTGCTTGGCGAACGGCTTCGGCTTCGACGGGAAGGGCTGCGATTGCGCCGCGACTTCGCCGGGTACGTCGCTCGGCGGCACGGAGCGCTCCTCGATCGGCCAGATCGTCTCGCCGCTCGCACGGTCGAACACGAACAGGAAACCAGTCTTCGTCGGCACGGCGACGATGTCCCGCGGACGTCCGTTGAACTGGACCGTGGCGAGAACCGGTGGAGCGGGAAGATCGTAGTCCCAGAGCCCGTGGTGCACCGTTTGGAAATGCCAGACGCGGCGGCCGTTGTTGGCGTCGAGACAGACAATCGATTCCGCGTAGAGGTCGTCGCCCTTTCTCGCGCCGCCATACCAGTCGTTGCTCGGCGTGCTCACCGGCAAGTAGATGAGTCCGCGCTGATCGTCGACGCTGAACGGCGCCCACACGTTGGTATGGCCCGTCGTCTTCCACGATTCGTTCGCCCACGATTTCGCGGCGGCATCGCGTGCGTTGCGCGGAACGGGGCTGAAGCTCCACACGCGCTTGCCGGTTTTCACGTCGAACGCCTGGACGTCGCCCGGCGGATCGTTCGGGTAGACGAGACGATCGGCGACGCCATTGCCGACGATGACGAGGTTTTTCCAGACGACGGGCGGCGACGTCTGCGTGTAGTGGTGCTTGTTCACCGGCTTGCCGTTTCTCGACAGCTCGCGCGTCAGATCCACGACGCCCGTGTCGCCGAACGAGCGAATCGGCTGCCCCGTCGACGCGTCGAGCGCGATGAGGTTCCACCGGCTGTTCATGAAGATCCGTCGGGTTCTGCCGTCGGTCCACGTCGCCACGCCGCGATGGACGAATCCGGTTCCATTCGGCGGCTGGCCCGCGGCGTAAGCCTTCGGATCGTACGACCAGTACGGATGGCCAGAATTCGCGTCGAGCGCGATCACGCGATTGTACGACGTACTCAGATAGAGCGTGTCGCCGATCATCAACGGCGTCGCTTGAAAATTCCCCGGCCGCGTCCGGAGCTCGGCGTTCGGCGTCTCCCCCGTCGCCCATTCCCACGCCTTCGTCAGCGTACGGACGTTGGTGCGATTGATCTCGGCCGCAGACGAATATTTCGTCGCGCCGAGATCTGCACCGTAGACAGGCCACTCGACGGACTGCGCGCCGAGCAGCCGAGCTGCCGAGCTGCCGAGTAGCCAGGTACCGACGATGAACCGCATCATTCGCTTGATTTCGCCGACGCCTGCGGCAGCCCGCGTTCCATCTCGCGCGCCGATCGCAGCGCCAGCGCGCAGAAGGTGAGCGTCGCGTTCGCGCAGCTTCCACTCACGCACGTCGGCGCGCCGACGACGAACAAGTTTTCGTGATCGTGCGTGCGGCCCCACGAGTCCACCACACTCGACGAGGCGTCGCTTCCCATGCGGCAACCGCCCGACGGATGGTCCTGGAAGTTGTCCACTGTTGGCGCGCGCAGCAGACGTCCGTCACCAGCACGCGCCATGTCCGCGAACAGCGTCCGAATCGACTCTTCAGTGCGCGCGCGCATCGACACGGACTCGGGCGCGTCGCGAAAAGAAAGCTTGGGCAGCGGATCGCCGAATTCGTTCTTCCGCGCGACGTCCAGCGTCAGCTCGCTCCCACGATCAGGAATGACGTCGTAATACGCTCGAACGCGCGCCGTTCCCGTCTTGGTGCGCCGGCGCCAGTCGTCGAGGATCGCGTCGCCGAGCATCAGCGCGCCGCTGTCGTCCGTGAGACGCGGCGCTCGCCCATTCGACGATTCCCAGATCCGCAGATCGTGCCTCGTGTACTCGGAGCCGCCCTTCAGTCGCATGAACTGCTTCGTCACGAGACTGTGCTGCTCGTTCATTCCCGGGTACAGCCTGAGCGGCAATTCCACGATCGTCTGCACGTTGCGATGCCCGGCGAGATACTTCCCGACGAGGCCCGAGCTGTTCCCCACCCCGTTCGGCGCTTTGTCCTGCGCCGAGAGAAGCAGGAGGTGTGAGCTCCACGTGTATCCCGCGGCGACGACGAACAGCTTCGCGCGCAGTTCGACCGGTTCGTCGGGGCGGTCGCGATTCGTCGCGATCGCGTGCGTCACGGTCTTGCCGTCCGGCGAGAGCACCAGCTTTCGAACGAGCGTCCGCGTCGTGAGAGTGATGCGATTCGTCTTGCGCAGCGCGCTCCACGTGAAGTCGGGCGAATACTTCGCGCCGATCGGGCAAATCGGCGAGCAGGTGTCGTTGCGGCAGCACTGCGGCCGTCCTCGATACGGAATCGAGTTCTTCGCCGACGGCTGACTCCACATCGCGATGCCCGCGCTCGACGCCCACTTCTTGAGCAGGTCGAGGTTGTACGTGAGCGGGATGGCCGGGAGCGGAAATGGCTTGCCGCGCGGATCGAGATCCTCCGGCCCCTGCTCGCCCGCAACGCCCATCAGCTCTTCCGCTTCCTGGTAGAACGGATCGAGATCCTCATAGGAGATCGGCCAGTCGGTGCCGACGCCGTAGAGCGAGTGCTGCTTGAAATCTTCCGGCGAAAAGCGCGGCGTCACGGCGCCCCAATGCATCGCGAGGCCGCCGACCTGCATCGAACGCGATTGCAGCGGCCCTTCGACCTCGTAGCCCTCGAGGTGGTCGCGTCCCCACGGATTCTCGTTGTAGCGCACGAATCGCTCGCGCGCCGCCGCGCGTTGGGCGAGCGGCACGGTGTCGTCGCCCGCTTCGATGACGAGAATCTTCGCCGTGGTCGTCCGCGCCAGGCGCTCGGCGACCATCGCGGCGCTGATCCCCGAGCCGACGATGCAGACGTCCGTCTCGACCGCGCGCCGCGTCATTTCTCGAGGACCTTGAGCATCGGCCGCGGTTTGTTGGCCTGTGCGGCGAGCGGCCGGCAGGTCTGTCGGCCGATCTGCGCCTCGTAGCACAGGTCCGCGGCGCCGGGGCTGTCATAGAAGTGCGCGAGGAGCGCCAGGGCGACGTGGCTCGCGTCCACCACCGCCGGCATGCGGTCGAGGCGCTCTCCCTTGAGCGCGTCGCGCACGATCTGCTCGCGATCGCCCGCGCTCAGATCACGGAAGCGCCGCTGTCGCAATCGCTGCGCGTCGGCGTCGAGCTGGTCGAGCTGCGCCGTCCACCGCGTCAGCGGCGTCGGTCCCGTCGAGCGCAGGCGCGACGTACCGTACCCGTGCACCAGCTCGGCGCTCTCCTTGTATTTCGCCGCCCAATCGCGAAACGCCGCCGCCTCACGCGCGATCCCCGCTCGGCCGAGCTGCGAGGGAAGCACGGTCAGCGCGAGCGCATCGAGCGTCGCTGGATCTCCCTGCACGTATTCCGCCGCCGCCGCATGCGCGCGTCGCACGATGACGGCGAGAGGGACCGTTGCGGCGAGCGAGGCGAGGAAGCCCCGGCGCGTGAGTGGCATGCTAGAGGATGTCGCGTGCGGCTGGCTTGCGCCAGAGATACGCTATTTCACCCAATGTCCCAGGCGCGACCACCGGATGTCCGTCACAAACGGCAACGCCCGATCACTCACCTGGCCATTGCACGGGCCGCTGTCGTCGCCGGGGCCGGGGACGTACGAGTAATAGATGAACAGCGGGCGGCCCCTCACGTTCTCCTTGGGGACGATGCCCCAATACCGGCTGTCCTTCGAGCAGTACCGGTTGTCGCCCATCATGAAATAGTGACCGGCGGGGACGACGAGCGGGCCCCAGTTGTCGTGCGTCGGCTGAGCGGGCGCGGGACCGAAACGAGAATTCTTCAATTCGATCTTGTGCTGCCAATCGAACAGCGGACTCACCTCGTTGCCGTCCAGCTTCGGGTTGCTCGCGGCGAAACCCTGTCGCTGCGCCAGGCCGTTGAGATGCAGGACGCCCTCGCGCATGTAGAGCGTGTCGCCCGGCACACCGATCAGTCGCTTGACGAGCGTCGGCGTCGCGTCGGCGCCGCGCGCCGCCTCGTCAGCCTGGTAGGGCGAGACGAAGACGACGACGTCGTTGTGCTTGGGCGACGTGTAGCCGGGGAGATGCGAGTTCGTGAACGGGATCGTCGGACCGTAGGCGAGCTTGTTGACGAAGAGCCAGTCGCCGACGAGCAGCGTCGGTATCATCGAGCCCGACGGAATCCGAAACGCCTCGATGAACAGCGTCTTGACGATGAGATAGATGGCGACCGCGCCGGCGAGCGACTTGAAGTTCTCCCAGAGCCAGCGGCCGACCGGCTGCGACGTTTTCTGCCCGCCCCCTCCGCCACCCCGTCGCGCGGCGGCGACGGTGCTGGTCTTCTTAGCGGGGGCTTGAGTTCGTTTTGCCATAGCGTGCGAATCTATACGGCGCGACTTGGGTTCAGGGTTCAGGGTTGAGCCAACAGCCATCAGCTAATAGCTAAAGCTGACAGCTTTAGCTATTGGCTGGTTAGCTGAGCTCCAAAAAGCACCGCGGGGGAATGCTCAGCGCATTCCCCCGCTAGCCCACGAAAGAGTGGAGCCGTCGACGACTACTTGAGGTGTTTGTTGACGAGCTTGGTCATCTCGAACATCGAGACTTGCTTCTTGCCACCAAACACTGCGTTGAGCTTGTCGTCGGCGTTGATCATGCGACGATTCTTCGAGTCCTGCAGCCCGTTGCGCTTGATGTAGCCCCAGATCTTCTTCGTCACTTCGGTGCGGGGCATCGGGCTGCCGCCGACGACGGCGCCGAGCGCCGCATCCGGCTGCATTGCCTTCATGAACGCCGCATTCGGCTTGCGCTTCGCCGCCTTCTTGGCGGGCTTCTTCGCGCTGCGCTTCGCCGCCTTCTTGCCGCCTTTCTTGGCGGACTTCTTTCCACCCTTCTTTGCAGCCATTCGCTCTCCCGGTAGATGGAATGGTTGTGGGTTGATGCGTTCGAAGAGTTGCCGTTTTCCCTATGAAAATCGACCTCTTCGAGGGTGAAAAGTATAGTCATCGGCGCAGCATGCAATAGGGAATGTTGGTTTTTCCCCTCTGGGAATGGTGGTTTTTCCCTCTGAAGAGACTGGGTGCACGCTCGCTTTCGCTCGTTGGAAGCACCGCCGCTGACGCGGCCTGGGAGCACGCTCGCTTTGCTCGCTGGGTGCAATTCTCACTCTACGATCAATGCCTTACGCCCCCAGCGCGGCTCAGCCGCGCGTGCTCCCAGCGAGCGTAAGCGAGCATGTCCCCGGCGAGCGAAAGCGAGCGTGCTTCCCAGGAAAAGCACTCACAGATTCTTCGCCAGCCACTCCGCAATCGTCCCCAACACATCCTTCCGTACGTGCAACGAGGGCAACAAGGGGTAGCGCAATCGACCGCTCGCATCGGCGAACGCGCCGCTCGAATCCTCGACGAAGAGATGGTTCGTCACGGGGAACATGCGCACGGTCACGCTCGGACTCACGCCACCGCGGAACGCGGCGCCGAGGCGCTCTGCCTCGGCGGGCGGAACCTGACGATCGGTTTCTCCCTGCAGAATCAGCACACGGGCGCGCACGCGGCCCGCTGTCGGCTTGGGATCGTAGTTGAGAAAAAAGCCCTGCCACCCGGGCACCTTCGCCGCGGAATCAATCGCGCGAACGGCCCGCGCGAGCACCGTGTCGCGCTGCGCGCCGGTGAGATGCGCGACGCTGTCGACGACGTACCGGTTCTGCCCCATGACGATCTCGCGACCAGTCGACGCCGTTCCCGCCATCAGCACGATCGCGCGGATCGAGCTGTCCGTCGCCGCGATCATCGGTGCGATGATGCCGCCCTCGCTGTGACCCACGAGCCCGAGGCGTCGGCGGTTGATCTCCGGCCGCATGCGCAGATACGCGATGCCGGCGCGAATGTCGTCGGCGAAGGTTTCGCTCGTCGCCAGGTTCGTTCCTCCGCTCGAGCCGTTGACACCCCGATCGTCGAGCCGCAGCACGGCGATCCCCCGTCGGCCGAGCGTGTCGGCCAACTCGCGAAAGGGACGATAGCCGGCGATCAGCCCCGAGTATTCGTCGCGATCTTCCGGTCCCGAGCCGGTGATCGTCACCACCGCGGGAAGCCCGTCGCGCGGCCGATCGCGAGGAAGCGTCAACGTCCCGTTGAGACGGAGGCCGTCGGGTGTTGTGACGACGACGTCTTCCGCCGTGTACGGCGCACCCGGCGGCGCCGAGTAGTCCACGCGCGGCCCGGAGCCGAGCGACGACGTCTCCGATCCGCGCGCGATGACGATCCCTTGCGCCGGGATGACCCCGCCTCGAACTAGTCCCGTCGGTGTCACCGCCAGTCGCATGACGACGCCCGCGTAGGCGACGACCACCGAATCCGCACCGTTCCGGCCAATCGTCGCGGCCATCGGCTGCTGCGGCGCGCCCACGATGTAGATGGGGAATGATACGGTGTCGCGTCCCATCGCCTTCGCGCGGACGACCATCTGCTCGACGAACGCGACCGCCGGATTCAACAGAAGCTGGGAATTCCCCGCCACGGTAAAGCGCGACGGAGCTGCTCCGCTCAACGAGCCCGTCACGCTGTCCGGAGTGACGACGAACGTCGCGCGGTCGCCCGTCGTATCCGTCGCATTGCGGTAGGTGCGGGCGTCGAGACGCGTGATCACACCCGCCGCCAGCGCTGCCGAGTATGAAATGCGCGCCCCGCGCAGCTTGTCGCGAAACTCGCCGCGCAGCTCGGTCGGCGTGCGCCACACGCGCTCGTCGAAAATCGTGTCGCCGCGCAACAGCAGCGCGAAGGATGTGCGCTCCGGCGCCGCCTGCGCGCTCGCGAGCACGGGAATGACCGACGCGAGCGCGCCGATCGTTGAAATTCGTCTCATCGAACCCTCAGTGAGTGAAGCTTTCGAGCAACGCCAT
>Ga0207674_10000655_pt1 | contig 45111 bp, 43 predicted proteins | sample KBSCornC72_FD_184303 | JGI IMG/M metagenome (GOLD analysis project Ga0207674, IMG submission 184303) | Corn rhizosphere microbial communities from Kellogg Biological Station, Michigan, USA - KBS Corn C7-2 (SPAdes) (version 2) | ecosystem: Host-associated > Plants > Roots > Rhizosphere > Soil ... | reverse complement strand
GCTCACTGGCAAGTTCGCGAATGGAATACAGTCGTCGGCCAAACTGCGGCGAATCAAGTGCGGCCAGAGGATTTGTGACAGATTCCCGGGCCGAAGGCGGCTGTCTTTGCGGCGCAGTGCGCTACGGAGTGTCGGGTGATCCGGTCGCGACGACGCTCTGCCACTGCCGCTCCTGTCGGCGGGCGAGCGGCGGGACCAATGTCGCCTGGGCGGTGTTCGACAAGTCAGCATTCAAGTGGCTCAGCGATAAGCCTGTCGCTTACTCCTCCTCTCCAGGAATCGAGTGGCTGAATTGCGGGAAATGCGGGAGTCTCGTCGGCTACAGGCGCTCTTCGCGCCCGGATCATATCGACATCACCACCGGCACGCTCGACGAGCCGGAACGCTATCCGCCCACCGTCGAGATCTGGCTCGAGCACAGGATCGGCTGGGAAACGCTCGATCCCAACCTACCCAAGCGCCAGCAAAGCAGTCTCAACGCGCCGGAAAGCTGATGCCGGCGCTTTTTTCCTATGGAACGCTGCAACAGCGCGAGGTCCAGCTCGAGAACTACGGTCGCGAGCTGGAGGGTCACCCTGACCTATTGGCAGGTTACGAGCTTGCACCGCTCACGATTACCGCTCCGCACGTCGTCGCAGTCAGCGGCAAGGCAGTGCACAGCATTGCTCGACCAACGGGCGATCCTGCCGATCGAATTTCCGGAATTGTCTTCGAGCTGACAGATGCCGAGCTGGCTGCCACCGACGCCTACGAAGTCGATGCCTATTCTCGTGTCGAAGTGACGCTGGCGTCCGGTCGCGGGGCTTGGGTCTACGTCGGTCCGCCGCTCTAGCGCCATGCAAAAAGGGCGCCCGTCGTCGGGCGCCCTTCGCTTTCAACGCGTGCTCTCGCGTGAACTTATTTGGTCTTGTTTTCCGTCGAACTCTTGACCGCATCGGCCTTGTTCTCGCCGGCGTTCTTGATTGCGGCGGCTTCATTCGACGCTTCGTTCTTTACCGCCGAAGCCTTGTTCTCGGCGCTGTTCATGATGTTCGAAGCTTGATTCTCGCCGGCTGCGGTGACGTTCTCGGCCGCATTCTCGCTATTGGCTTCGATGTTTGCTGCAGCATTCTCTTGCGGGCTCTTCTTATTGCACGCAGCGAGCGCGACGACGGCCGCGGCGATAATCATGGTGGTGCTGGTCTTCATGCGCATTCCCCTAAATTGGCCCTGTTGTGTGAGCGGGGAAATAGCGGCGCTTCGATGACGGGCACATGTACGCCACATTAACAGGCGCATGGGTGGTTACTTCAGCGCTTTGACCGCCGTCAGCGTTTTGGCGACATGCTGGCTGAAGTCGAGGTCGTCATGGACCATGACGATCTTGCCCTTCTTGTCGATGACGTAAGAGGTGCGGGTGGTGATCCCCGGATGTGCCGCCCAGGCGACGTCATATGCTTTCTGCGTCGCTGGAGTCGCGCTCGCCACCGGGAAGGCACTGCGGCATTCCTTGGTCGAGAAATCCTTCAGAGTCGCGAGATTGTCGGCGGACATGCCGATCACCTGCGCACCGGCCTTTTTGAAGTCGCCGATGGATTCGCTGAAGGCATGCGCTTCAGCAGTGCAGCCGCTGGTGAAGGCCTTGGGAAAGAAATAGAGGACGATAGGGCCCTTCTTCAGCTCTTGCGCTAGGTGGAGCTTGAACTCCTTGCCGCCGACGGCGCCGGTGGTGGTGAAATCGGGCGCCTTGGCTCCGACCTTGAGCGCTGCGGTGGCGGGCGTGACGGCGAGGCTTGCAGCGGCGAGTGCGAACAGAAGCTTGCGCATGGCGGTCTCCCCTTGGATCGGCTGATCGCTTGGTGGCCTGCTTAGCGTCCGCCGTTCAAAAGCGCGAGCGTGCGTTCATCGCGCATTCCGCCGTAGAAGCCGGTGAGAGCTTGGGCAAACAGGCTGTCGCGCTCGATCTCGTCGAAGAGCGTAAGGCTCGACCGGAGCTTCAGCGCATCGATCTGCCCAAGGACCTGCTCGGGCGTGCGCCGTCCCGCCCACGACAAGATCGCATCGATCGCTTCGCGCAGCCGCGGCCCGAGGATCGGATGTTGGAGATAGGCGCGGGCCTCCTCGAGTGAAGCGATGCCATAATATTGCGCGGTAGGGCTGCGGCCGAGGCCTGCGAGCTGCGGAAAGATGAACCACATCCAGTGGCTCTGCTTGGATCCGGCGCGGAGCTCGGCGATGGCCGTCTCGAACACCGCCTGCTGGGCGTCAATGAAGCGCTGGAGAGTGTAGGGATCGCTCACGCCGGCATGATGGGCTTCTGGCCGCCGGCGGGAAAGAGCGGCTCGCGCCTATTGGTGCGGCGCGAGCAGCCCTGTCAGGACATAGAAGAAGATCATCACCGGGCCGGTGAGCAAGGTTAGAGCCACTAGGGCCAAGCGCACGATCGTCGGGTCGACGCCGGTATAGTTGGCGAGGCCGGCGGCGACGCCCATGACCTTGGCGTCGCCGCGGTTGATCAGGAAACGTCCGTTCATTGCGGTTTCCTTTGGTTGAGTTCGACTTCAGGCGATCGGCAGCGAGGTGGCGGCCGAAACGAGCAGGAGCGCGGAGAGGAAGGCACCGGCGATGACGGTGGCGGTCTCACGAGCGGAAGCGATAGTGAACATGGTTAAACCCCTTTTGCATTCATTGTCGGACCCGACCACCGGGCCCGTGCCAATATCAATGCACGGGGCGTGCCAAACTGAAAATATCGTTGTTTTTCAATGAGAGCGTGGCTGAGGTGATTAAAAGATGGGGTAAATCGCGCCGCGTGTTGGTGTAAAGTCCCAACAGCGGCGAAAATTTCGGACAAAGGCGTGTCCGGAAATGGACGGTACGCTATGCGCCGGTCAGCTCGACGTCGTGTCGCCGCCGTCCGGATGTAGCACCTGGGCGGTCATGTAGCTTGAATCCTCGCAAGCGAGGAACAGGAAGGACGGCGCCACTTCGTTGGGTTGGCCGGGTCGGCCCATCGGCGTTGATTTGCCGAACTCCGGAATTTTTTCCGGCTCCTGTCCGCCGAAAGGGTTGAGCGGAGTCCAGATTGGGCCCGGCGCGACAGCGTTCACGCGAACGCCCTTCTTCACGAGGTTCAGCGCAAGCGAGCGCGTGAAAGCCGTGATCGCGCCCTTGGTAGCGCTATAATCGAGCAGGTGCTTTGAGCCGGCGTACATCGTCTCCGACGTGCAATTGATAATCGACGACCCTTCCCTAAGGTGGGGCGCGGCAGCCTGGGTCAGGTAGAACATGCCGAAGATGTTCGTTTGGAACGTCCGCCGCAGCTGCTCCTCGGTGATGTCGCGGATGTCCTTGTCGCTATGCTGCTCACCGGCATTGTTGACGAGGATGTCGAGCCGGCCGAGCTGATCGACCGTCTGCTGGACCGCGCGCTCGCAGAATTGCTTGTCGCCGATGTCGCCCGCGACGGTGATGGCGCGGCGCCCCTCCTTCTCGACAATGTCCTGGGTCTTGGCCGCATCGTCATGCTCGCAGAGATAAAGAATGGCGATGTCGGCGCCCTCGCGCGCAAACAGTGCGGCGACCGCGCGGCCGATGCCGCTGTCGGCGCCGGTGATCAGCGCGACTTTACCCTTGAGCCGGTCCGATCCCTTGTAGCGCGGCTCCCAATCCGGCTTGGGCTCGAGGTCGCTTTCGCGGCCGGGCAGCTGATCCTCATGAATCATCGGTTCCATGACATCGGACATCGCAAATCTCCTCGTCCGCAAAACCGATACGCGATGCCGGCCGTTCCTCGATTTGCCGCTTGAGCGGGGGCTTCCTACCTTGGACGTGATGGCGACCTCAGCAGCACAGCCGAAACCGAAGGGCGGGTTCGCGGCGCTGTGGCGATTCCTGCCGATGCTCTGGCCGAAGGGCGAGCCGGAGCTGAGGGCGCGTGTCATCGCGGCGGTGCTTCTGGTGCTCGCCGGCAAGGCCGTGATCCTGCTTGGCCCTTATGCGCTGAAGCTCGCGGTGGACCGGATGAGCGCGCATGCCGCCTTCGCGGTCGTTGCTGGACTGGTTGTGGCCTACGCCGGGGCAAGGTTCGGCGGAGTGCTGACCGACAATCTGCGCAACGCTATTTTCGAGAAGGTGGGACAAGACGCGGCGCGGCAGCTCGCTGGAAGCGTTTTTCGTCACGTCCACGATCTGTCGCTTCGCTTCCACCTGGAGCGTCGCACTGGATCGCTGACCAAGATCGTCGAACGCGGGACGAAGAGCATCGACATGATGCTCTACTTCCTCCTCTTCAACATCGCTCCGACAGTGATCGAGTTGGGCGCGATTTGCGTCATTTTCTTCGTGAAGTTCGGCGGCGGGCTTGTCGTCGCGACGCTGGCAATAGTCGCCGTCTACATAGCTTTCACACGCTGGGTGACCGACTGGCGTTCACAGATCCAGCGGCAGATGAACGAGGTCGACAATCGGGCAATTGGCCGCGCCGTCGACTCGTTGCTCAACTACGAAACCGTCAAATATTTCGGCGCCGAGGACCGCGAGGCGAAGCGCTACGAGGAAGCGGTCGGCGCCTTCGCTCGCGCCTCGGTACGCAACGAAGTCTCGCTTGCCTGGCTCAACATCGGCCAGTCGCTGATCACCAATCTGATGATGGCTGGGGCGATGATCTTCACCGTCTGGGGGTGGAGCCGCGGCCGCTTCAGCCCGGGCGATGTGGTGTGGATCAACGGCCTCCTCATGCAGCTCTTCCGTCCGCTCGACATGCTCGGCTGGGTCTATCGCTCGATCCGCCAGGGCCTGATCGACATGGAAGCGATGTGGGACCTGCTCGATACGCCCGCCGAGGTCGTCGACAAGCCCGACGCGCCGCTGCTCAATGTCACGCGCGGTAACGTGCGCTTCGAGAATGTCCGCTTCGGCTATGAGCGCGGGCGCGAAATATTGAAGCGCGTCGACCTCGACATTCCGGCCGGCACGAGCTGTGCGATCGTTGGACCCTCCGGCGCCGGCAAGTCGACCATCGCCCGGCTGCTCTACCGCTTCTACGACCCGTCCGCCGGGCGCATTATGATTGACGGCCAAGACATTGCAGATGTGAATCAGCGGAGCCTGCGCTCGGCAATCGGAATCGTCCCGCAGGACACGGTGCTGTTCAACGACACCATCGGCTACAACATCGGCTACGGCCGCGACGGCGCTTCTCAAGAAGAGATCGAAGCGGCGGCACGCGGAGCGGCGATCGACCATTTCATCGCAGTCCTTCCAGAAAAATATGAATCGATGGTGGGCGAGCGCGGGCTCAAGCTTTCAGGCGGCGAGAAGCAGCGCGTCGCGATTGCCCGCACCCTGCTCAAGAACCCGCCGATCCTCGTCCTCGACGAAGCGACAAGCGCCCTCGACAGCCGCACTGAGCAGGCGATCCAGGAAACTCTCGACCGCATCGCCGAAAGCCGCACCACGATCATGATCGCCCACCGGCTGTCGACCATCGTCAACGCTGACCAGATCGTCGTCCTCGATGAGGGCCGAGTCGTCGAGCGCGGCACCCACGACGAACTCCTGGAGGCGAGCGGGCTCTATGCGGACCTATGGTACCGCCAGGCAGCAGAGCAGATGCTGGAGGAAACCGCCCAGGCCGCGGAGTAAGCCCTCTTCCAGCTTGGGAGTGGGTGATTGGGCTTCGACAAGCTAGGCCCGAACGTTATTGGTCGTTGATGCAATCCCCCAACGATCTCCTCAAACGCGTCTTTGGCTTCGACCACTTCCGCGGGGTGCAGGAAGAGGTGGTCGGGCGCGTACTCGGCGGTCAACACACGCTTGCGGTCATGCCGACCGGCGCGGGCAAGTCGCTCTGCTATCAGCTGCCGGCGATTGTTCGCGACGGAACGGCGCTGGTGATCTCGCCGCTGATCGCACTGATGCACGACCAGATCCGCAGCGCCAATGCGATCGGACTGCGGGCGGCGTCGCTCACCTCTGCAGACTCCGATCGCGATCGGACCCTGCAGCGTCTCGGAGACGGCGATCTCGACTTGCTCTATGTCGCTCCGGAGCGGGCAACCGGCGACTCGTTCCGGCGTCTGATCAGCCGGACCAACCTCGCTTTGATCGCAATCGACGAAGCGCATTGCGTCAGCGAATGGGGTCACGATTTTCGGCCCGACTATCGCCAGCTTAAGACGCTGCTTGACGGCAACAGGGACGTCCCGCGGCTGGCGCTCACCGCGACGGCCGACCGGCGCACGCGCGCCGATATCCTGGCGCAGCTTGGAATTCCTGACGACGGGCTGATCATCGCCGGATTCGACCGGCCCAACATCCGCTACCACGTCCGTCCGCGCGACAGCATTTCCGGTCAGCTCAAGATGCTGCTTGCGCAGCAGCCGGGACCGGGGATCGTCTACGTGCCGAGCCGTGACAAGGCGGAGCGGATTGCCGAACAGCTCGCGTCGAATGGACGGCCGGCGCTTCCCTATCATGCCGGGCTTGATCCTCCGGTTCGCGCACGCAACCAGGCGGCCTTCGTCTCTTCCGAAGAAATGGTGATCGCTGCGACAATCGCGTTCGGCATGGGCATCGACAAACCCGACGTGCGCTTCGTCGCCCATGCCGCAATCCCTAAGTCGATCGAAGCTTATTACCAGGAAACCGGCCGCGCAGGGCGCGATGGCGATCCGGCCGAGGCATGGCTGTTCTGGGGCGCGGAGGATTTCGCCCGGGCGCGGCAACGGATCGAAACGGAAGTCGTGCCAGAGCGCCGGGCTGGCGAACGCGAACGGCTGAACGCGCTTGCTGCGCTGGTCGAAGCACCGACGTGCCGCCGTGCGATCCTGCTCCGTCACTTTGGCGAAGACCCGCCTGAGCGTTGCGGCAATTGCGACAATTGCCTCGATCCTCCAGCGACGACCGACGCGACGGAGATCGCGCGCAAGCTATTGTCGGCGGCCTTCCGAACCGAAATGCGGTTCGGCGTCGGCCACCTCGCCGATGTGCTCGCCGGCACCGACAATGAGAAGGTGCGCAGCTTCGGCCACGACCGTCTTTCGGTGTTCGGCATCGCCACGTCTGATGAGCTCGCGCTTGTGCGGCCGGTCGCCCGAGCTTTGATCGCCGGCGATGCGCTCCGTGCCGACGCTTATGGCGGCCTCAGCTTCGGCCCCGGCGCAAAGCCGATACTGAAGGGCGAGCAGCGACTGACGATCGCCGTTCCGCCGCCGCGCAAGCGCGCAAGCCGCAAGCGCTTCGACGGCCCTGCCGACCCGCTGTTCGAAGCACTGCGCGAGGCGCGGCGCGAGCTTGCGGCCGACGCGGGCGTCCCGCCTTACGTGATCTTCCACGACTCGACCCTCAGGGAAATCGCGGCGAGGAAGCCGAAGAATCTCAACGAGTTGAGCACCGTCGAGGGAATCGGTGCAGTCAAGCTCGAGCGCTTCGGAGAAGCGATGCTCGCAGTCCTTTCGACGAACGGCTGATGTTCAGGCTTGCGTAAGCCGCAAGTCGGTTCGACAGGCGCTAACGGCAATTTACCGAACTCCCGGGGAGAGACATGATCCGCAACTTCCTTCTGACGACTGTCGCGCTTGCGGTTGCTTCGGGCGCACCGGCCGCGGCTGCGCCCCGCAAGGCGTCCGCGACTGTGTCGGCGACGCTGCCGGCTTCCAATCCCTTCGCCAAGCCCAGTACGCTACCGTTCGAAACACCCGATTTCTCGAAGATCAAGGACAGCGACTATCTGCCTGCGCTGCTCGCCGGAATGGCGCAGCAGAAGAACGAGGTCACCGCAATCGCGAACCAGAAGGCCGCTCCGACCTTCGACAATACCGTAGTCGAAATGGAAAAGTCGGGCCTGCTGCTCGAACGCGCCAATCTCGCGTTCAGCGCGGTGAACGGCGCCAACACCAACGATACGCTACAGGCGACCGATACGAAAACGTCGCCTCTGCTCGCCGCGCACAACGACTTCATCTATTTGAACGCGAAGCTCTTCCAGCGCTTCAAATATCTCCACGATCACCAGGGCGAGCTGAACCTCAACCCCGAGCAGGCGAAGCTGCTCGACGTCTATTACAAGCAATTTGTCCATGCCGGCGCCGAGCTCCCACCGGCCAAGCAGGTCCAGCTCAAAATGTTCAATCAGCGGCTGAGCACATTGCAGACCCAGTTCAGCCAGAAGCTGCTCGCCGCCGCCAAGGCCGGCGCCCTGCACGTCAACGACGCTTCGGCGCTCGCAGGCTTGTCGGAGCAGCAGCTTGCTGCGGCGCAGCAGGCGGCCAAGGAGCGCAAGGTCCCGGGTTATGTTGTCCCGCTGATCAACACGACGCAGCAGCCATCGCTTTCGTCGCTCACCAACCATGACACGCGCCAGAAGCTGTTCGAGGCGAGCCTCAATCGCGCGGAGCATGGCGACGCCAACGATACTCGGACGATCGCCAGCGAGATCGCCCAGCTGCGCGCGAAGAAGGCCGCGCTCTTCGGCAATGCCAACTGGGCCGACTATACGCTTTACGACCAGATGGCGAAGAACCGGGCAACCGCGGTCGCGTTCCTAGACCGACTGGCGCCGGCGGTGTCCGCCAAGGAGCGCCAGGAATGGGCCGACATCAAGGGGCTCGCCGCCTCGCAAGGCGCGAACTTCACGCCGACGGCGGCCGACTGGAATTTTTACGCCGAGCAGATCCGCAAGCAGCGCTATGCGCTCAACCAGGACGAGCTGAAGCCCTATTTCGAATTCAACAAGGTGCTGGAGGACGGCGTCTTCTACGCCGCCAACCAGCTCTACGGGCTGACTTTCAATGAGCGCAAGGACATCCCGACCTGGAGTCCCGACATGCGGGTATTCGACGTGCTGGACCAGGACGGCAAGCCGCTCGCGATCTTCATGATCGACCCGTGGAAACGGGACAATAAGAACGGCGGCGCGTGGATGAGCAACCTGGTCAACCAGGCCTTCCTGCGCGGCACCAAGCCAGTGGTCTTCAACGTCGAGAACTTCACCAAGCCGGCGGCGGGCCAACCGGCGCTGATCAGCTGGGACGACGTTACAACGATGTTCCACGAGTTCGGCCATGCGCTGCACGGCATGTTCGCGGCGCAGACCTATCCGACTCTGTCGGGCACGAACGTCGCTCGGGATTTCGTCGAGTTCCCCTCCCAATTTAATGAGAATTGGGCGCTCGATCCAAAGATCCTGCCGCACTATGCAGTCCACTATCAGACGAGGCAGCCGCTACCGCAGGCGCAGATCGACAAGATCAAGGCGGCGCGTACCTTCAACCAGGGCTACGAGCTTGGTGAAGTGCTCGAGGCAGCGCGGCTCGATCTCGACTGGCATTCGCTGCCGGCGAGCGCGCCCAGGCAGGACGTCGGAAAGTTCGAAGCCAATGCGCTTGCGACCGGCGGCTTCGATACGGCCGACGTGCCACCGCGCTATCGCTCCAGCTATTTCCTTCACATCTGGAGCAACGGCTATTCGGCCGGCTATTATGCCTATCCGTGGACCCGCATGCTCGGCCAGGATGCTTTCGCGAACTTTATGGCGAAGGGCGGTCTCACGCGAGCGAACGGCCAGCGCTTCCGCGATCTAGTCCTGTCGCGCGGCAACACGCTCGACTATGCCGAGATGTACCGCGCCTGGGCCGGGCACGATCCGCAGATCCAGCCCTATCTGGATTACTATGGGCTGAGCGGCGGCGCTGCGCCTGCCTCGGCAGCTCCGGTTGCTGCTCCACCGCCGCCGGCGCAGGCGCCGAGCAAGACCGAACGAGGAAACTGAAGCCATGATCCGCCAGCTCGACGACAAGGTGTTGGTTAGCGGCCAGGTCGCTCCGCATGAGGTCGCCGGGCTGGCAGGACAGGGTGTAACGATATTGGTCAACAACCGGCCGGACGGCGAGGAGCCCGGCCAGCCGCTCGCCTCCGAGATCGAGAAGGCGGCCGCCGCCGCAGGGCTCTCCTACCGCTTCGTCCCGATCCTCCGCGGAATTGGCCCCGCTGACATCGAGGAAATGCAAAAAGCGCTGCGCGAAGCCGAGGGCGGCAAACTGCTCGCTTTCTGTCGCTCGGGCACACGGTCTGCTCTTGCGGTTGGGCTCGCGCAACGTGAAGAAGGCGCTTCCGCCGATGAAGTACAGCAACGTCTCATATCGGCCGGGTTCGACCCGGGTCCCATAGCGCATCTGCTCTAGCGGTCGTGTTCCGTCAGCAAGCGCTTGGCTAACTCAAGGTCATCATCGAGGACCATCAGCCGCACGCCGACCATCGCACCGTCCGAATAGAGATTGCTCTGCGCGTCAAACACGACTGCATGGAGGCCGTGACTCTCGAGGAAGGTTCGGGCGACATCGGCTTGATACGCCCAGTTGAACCGCGCCGCTTCAACCAGCACGCTCACCAGGGAACCACTTCGCCGGCAGCAACTTCCTCCGGCCGCGGGGCACGGCCCAAGATTGCATTACGGTGGGGGAAGCGGCCGAAGCGCTCGATGACGTCGCGGTGCTTCTTTGCATAGCCGAGCTGCTCGGCCTCGCCGAGTTCGGTAAAAAGCAGCACGCCGCGGTTCTGATCGGCGACATTTTCGCTGTGCTGGAAGGGCATGTAGAGGAAGCCGCGCTCTTGTTGCTGCAGGTTCTCGTCGAAGCCCTTCTCGAGTGCGTCCTTGGCGATGGCCAGGGCAAGGTGGTCGGTCGCGAACTGCTCGGCATGGCCGCGGAACATGTTGCGCGGGAACTGATCGAACAGGATGACGCCAGCGAGCGCGGTTAGCGGATCGTCAAGGAAGGACTCGACCGGCAGCTGGCGCTTCTCGGCCCAGAGCTTGAGGAAACGCTGCTTGATCCGGTGGTCGATCTCCGAGCCGCCCTTCCACCATTCGTCATAGGTGAGGCCGAACCAGAACTTGAGGACATCCGCGCGCCAGTCGTTGCTCACGCGATCGCCTCAAGTCGCGAGACGAACCGCTCCCGGTCTGGAATTTCTATTCCGAAGTCGTTCTCGAGAACGGCGCAGACCTCATCCGGGCTCTCCAGCCGTCGCTTCTCGCTCTCGCCGCCGTGGACATGAATCGAATAATCGAAATTGCGCAGCGCATGACGCCTGCCGGACGGTGACCGAGCGGCGATCAGGCTGAAGGTGAAGTGCGAGGCTGGGCTCGCCGAGGTCCACCAATTGCCGAGTTCGTCATCGACCTGGAGCTGCGGGGTCAGATCGAACTGATAGGTCGAGCGCCACTCGCCGCCGATCTCGATCTGCTGACGCCACAGGTCGTTCACCTCTACAAGGCGGAACCGCTCGTGCGGCGTCGTTTGCGCAAGATCCGGCACGAGGTCGAGCACGCCGGTGCAGACCGCGCCTCCGAAACCGACGTCGGCGAGCAGCAGGCCCTCGGGCAGATTCACCAGCAGCAGCTTGTGCGTGCGCGGCGTGACCGCGTCGTCGCTCTGCATCCACAGCACGCGCGCTGCGAGCGGCGTGAAGTCGAACCCGATCGTCTCAAGCACATGCGAAAAGAGGCCGTTCTGCTCGTAGCAATAGCCGCCGCGGCGCTGACGCACGAGCTTGTCGATGAGCGCTTCAGGCGACAGTCGGACTGACAGCCCGAGGAAGGGATTGAGGTTCTCGAACGGAATGGTCGCGGTATGCGAAGCGACTAGCGCGGCGAGCGTCTCACGGTCCACGCGCGCTTCGCCGTTGAAGCCGATGCGTTCGAAATAGGCGCGAAGGTCACCCTCCGACAGGCTCACGCGGCGGTGCCTCCAACGGTGAGGCCGTCGATCAGCAAGGTCGGCTGACCCACACCGGCCGGAACGCTCTGCCCGCCCTTGCCGCAGACCCCGATCCCTTCATCGAGCGCGAGATCGTTGCCGATGCCCTTGACCCGCGTCAGCACGGTCGGACCGTCGCCGATCAACGTCGCGCCCTTGATCGGCTCGGCGATCTTGCCGCCACGGATCCGGTAGGCCTCGGTGCAGGAGAAGACGAACTTGCCGCTGGTGATGTCGACCTGCCCGCCGCCGAAGCTCTTGGCGTAGATGCCGTCGCTCACCCGCTCCACAAGCTCTGCAGGATCGTCCTTGCCGCCGAGCATGAAGGTGTTGGTCATCCGCGGCATCGGCGCGTGGGCGAAGCTCTCGCGGCGGCCGTTGCCGGTCGGCTCCATGCCCATCAGCCGCGCGTTCAGTCGGTCCTGCAGATAGCCTTTGAGGATTCCGTCTTCGATCAGGCAGGTGCGGCGCGTGGGCGTGCCTTCGTCGTCGATGGTGAGCGAACCGCGGCGCTGCTCCATCGCGCCATCGTCGATCACTGTTACGCCGGGCGCGGCGACGCGCTCGCCGATGCGGCCGGAGAAGGCCGACGTCTTCTTGCGGTTGAAGTCGCCTTCCAGGCCGTGTCCAATGGCTTCATGGAGCAGCACGCCGGGCCATCCGGGACCGAGCACCACCTGCATTTCGCCGGCCGGCGCAGCGACGGATTCGAGATTCACCAGCGCTTGGGCCAATGCGATATCAATCGCGCGGCTCCACTCCGCTTGTCCAAACAGTTTGCCGTAGAGGTAGCGACCACCGAGCCCGTGATAGCCCGTTTCCCGCCGGCCGTTCTGTTCGGCGACGATCTGCACGCCGAGGCGCACCAGTGGCCGGACGTCCGACGCGACGAAGCCGTCGGCGCGCACGATGTCGATCACGCTCCAGCTCGCCGCCAAACTGACGCTGACCTGGGCGACGCGAGGGTCGCGGGCCCGTGCAGCTGCGTCGATCTGCTGGCACAGCGCCACTTTCTGCGCGAACGGCATGAGGCTCAGCGGGTCGGCAGCACCGTACATCGACTGGTTGGTGCGCGGCGGCGGAGCGGCGGGCGCGCCCCTGGCGGGATCGAGCAGCTTGAGTGTTGCGGCAGCGCGCTCGAGCGCGGCTTCGCTGATCTCGTTGGCGTGGGCGAAGGCGGTGGTTTCGCCCGAGACTCCGCGGAGGCCAAAGCCGGAGCTGCTGTGATAGTCAGCGGTCTTCAGCCGCCCGTCGTCGAAGCCGAACGCTTCGCTGGCGCTGTACTGGAGGTAAAGCTCGCCGTCGTCGTGGCTCGAAAGATGCTTGTGCGCGAGGCGTTTCGCGCCATCGGGATCGAGACCGCGGTAGAGAAAGTGCCGGGGGTCCGCCGCGATCATGCTGCTTTGCTGTCCGCCGGTCCCCCCTCAAGGACGAAGCGCCGGTCGCAATAGCCGCATTCGACGAAGCCGATCTCCTCGTCGATCCGCAGGAAGATGCGCGGGTGGCCGAGCGCGGGTGAAATTTCTCCCGATCCGTCGCAGGCGACCTGCAGAGTTGAGACGTGGATGACTTCGGGCGGCGGCTGTGCGGGCATGCCTGCGAGGTAGCAACGGCCCTGCCTTGGTTCAACCTCGGCGGCTTGTCGCTGGGACAAGCCGCTCCTATGCGGCGAACCAGATGGACGAGCCCGCGATCCGCATCGAATCCCTGTCGAAGACTTATGCAGCCTCGAAGGGCTCCGAGCCGAAGCACGCGCTCAACCAAGTCAGCTTCGACGTGCCGCGGGGGCAAATCTTCGGCCTGCTCGGACCCAACGGTGCCGGAAAGTCGACCTTGATCAACATCCTTGCCGGGCTGGTGGTGAAGACCAGCGGCGAGGTAACGATCTGGGGCTTCGACATTGACGAGCACCCGCGCAACTCGAAGCGGTCGATCGGCGTGGTCCCGCAGGAGATCATCTTCGATCCCTTCTTCACGCCGCGCGAGACGCTTGAGATCCAGGCGGGCCTGTACGGAATCGCGCCCTCGCAACGGCACAGCGATGAGCTGCTCGCGGCGATGCACCTGACCGACAAGGCGCATGCTTACTCCCGGACCTTGTCGGGCGGGATGAAGCGGCGGCTGCTGGTCGCCAAGGCGATGGTCCATTCGCCGCCGATTCTGGTGCTCGACGAGCCGACCGCCGGGGTCGATGTCGAGCTTCGCAGGCAGCTTTGGGACTATGTCCGCAAGTTGCACGCGCAGGGCGTCACCATCGTCCTCACCACCCATTACCTCGAGGAAGCCGAGGAGCTGTGCGACCGGATCGCGATCATTCACCATGGCCGAGTGATCGCCAACGAGCCGACGCGCGAACTGGTGTCGAAGGCGCAGGAGAAGGCGGTTGTCGTCACCTTCGATCGCGACATCACCGAGGTGCCGGTCAATGATTGCTTCGAGAATATCGCGCTGGTCGACGAGCGGACGCTTGAGATCACGTACCGCAAGGACAAGGTGAACGCCGGGCAGGTGCTGGCGTCGTTGACGTCGGAAGGGCTTGCAATCGTCGACGTATCGACGCGCGACCCGGACCTTGAGGACGTGTTCCTGAGCCTCACGGCCGCAGCGCAGGAAGCCGCGTGAAGACGACGGCCGACGTCCTCGTCGTCGGCTCGGGCGCGGCGGGGCTGACCGCGGCGCTGAACCTCGCCGAAACCCACAAGGTCGCAGTGATCGCCAAGGGGGCGCTCAGCGAAGGCGCCACCAGCTGGGCGCAGGGCGGCATCGCGGCGGTGCTGGAGGAAGGCGACAGCTTCGAAGCGCACGTCAAGGACACGATGATTGCCGGCGCCGGCCTCAACGACGCGAAGGTGGTCGAACATGTCGTCGAAGCGGCACCGCGCGCCATCGGGCATCTGGTCGAGCTCGGCGTGCCCTTCGCCAGCGAGAATGGCGCGCTGCACCTGACTCGCGAGGGCGGGCACAGTCACCGGCGCATCGTCCATGTCGCGGACGCAACGGGCTATGCCGTCCAGCAGGCGCTCGAAACTGCCGCGGCGAAGCACCCGAACATCACTTTGGTGCCTGACATGGTCGCGATCGACCTGATTACCGGCCGCAACGCGACGAATTTCTCGACCAGCGGCGCGGTCCACGGCCTCTACGCTTACAACCGTAAGACCAAACGGGTCGAGGTGTTGACCGGCAAGGCGACAGTTCTGGCCAGCGGCGGCGCGGGCCGTGCCTATCTTTATTCGACCGCGCCGCGCGGGGCGACGGGCGACGGGATTGCAATGGCTTGGCGCGCGGGCTGCCGCGTCTCCAATATGGAGTTCATGCAATTCCACCCGACCTGCCTCTACAATCTGCAGGTCAAGAATTTCCTGATTACCGAGGCGGTCCGTGGCGAGGGCGGGATCCTCAAACACCCGGAGACCGGTCACCGCTTCATGCCCGATTACGATGCGCGTGGAGAGCTTGCGCCGCGCGACATCGTCGCCCGCGCAATCGACGCCGAGATCAAGCGCGACGGCCTCGATTATGTCTTCCTCGACATCTCCCACCGCGACGCGGACTTCGTGAAGACGCACTTCCCCAACATTTACGAGAAGTTGATCGGATTGGGGATCGACATCACGAAAGAGCCGATCCCGGTCGTGCCGGCGCAGCATTACACATGCGGCGGCGTGGTTGTGGATCTCTGCGGGCGGACCGATGCGCCGGGACTTTATGCGGCGGGAGAGGTGACTCAGTCGGGCCTGCACGGCGCGAACCGTCTCGCTTCGAACAGCCTGCTCGAATGCCTGGTGTTCGGCGAAGCTGCGGCCACGCATATCGCCGCCAATTTCGCGCAGCTGCCCGACGTGCCCGAGATCCGTGCCTGGGATGAAAGCCGGGTCACCGACAGTGACGAGGAAGTGGTTATCGCTCAAACTTGGGGCGAGATCCGTCGCTTCATGTGGAACTATGTCGGCATCGTCCGCACCACCAAGCGGCTCGAGCGCGCCAAGCACCGGATCGACATGCTGCGGCAGGAAGTGCGCGACTATTACGCCCACTTCCGGGTCACTCCAGATTTGATCGAGCTGCGCAACCTCGTCGAGGTCGCCGATCTAATCATCCGAAGCGCGCTCAATCGCCATGAAAGCCGCGGGCTTCACTACACGCTCGACTATCCCGATCTATCGCCGGTGGCGAAGGACACGGTCCTTGTGCCGTAACTGGTGGCGCCTAAATGATTGCGACCACCCAGAAGATCAGCGCCCAGAGCAGTAACGTCGTGCCCAGGATGACTCGCATCCGCACAGCGAATGGTGCGCGATCATCCTCGACCTCAGCGGCGCTTTCATCCTCATCATAGATTGCCTCGGCCGGCGCTGGCGCTGCTGCCGGTTCGAACGGATTGCGCAGAACGGCCGCGCTTAGCGCGGCCTTGGGAATCGGCTTTTCGAACTGACAGCCGAAATAGTCCCCGCTGCTCCAGACGATCCTGGCGACCGTCGCTCCGAGTTCCGGGAGCTCTAACTCCAGCCTCTGCGATGCCCCCAGCTCGGCATTGGTCTGAATCAGGATGCCGGTCGAAGACAGATCGTGGATTACGACTTCGTCACCAGTCGCCGGCAGGACCGCGCCAAGGCTGAGCTTCAGCCGGGATGAGGCGCGGTGGCCCCGTCCTTCTATCCGCTCCAGCCGCGCAAGTGCCTGCATGTCTTAGACCTCCTGTCGAAAAGGGGTGACGCGCAAACGGTAAAGGACCGATGAAAAAAACGTCCGTAGCAGTTGATACCCAGATCCTTGCGCTCGGCTCGCTGACGCTCTCATCTACATCTTCGCAGCAACGCGGTTCAAAACTGCGGTTGCCATCTGGCCCTTGCTCCTGGAGTGAGCCGCACCACTTAGGGCCCGCGGCTTCCTTCCAGCCGCCACCCTGCTAAATCCCGCTGTCCATGCCTGACGCTTTCACGCCTGCCGCCACCCCCCACCTCTACCTCGTCGACGGGTCGAGCTATATCTTCCGCGCCTATCACCGGCTGCCGCCGCTCACCAACCGGCACGGCACGCCGGCGGGTGCGGTCTATGGCTATACTACGATGCTGTGGAAGCTGGCCGGCGATCTCACGCGTGCTGACGGGCCGACGCACATGGCGGTGATCCTCGACGCGTCCGAGCACACCCACCGCAACGAGATGTATGACCAGTATAAGGCGCACCGGCCGCCTCCCCCTGAGGACCTGGTCCCGCAATTCCCACTGATCCGCGTCGCTACGCGCGCTTTCTCAATTCCCTGCATCGAGACCGCTGGGCTCGAGGCGGACGACATCATCGCTTGCTACGTGACGGAGGCGAAGAAGATCGGCTGGAAAGTCACAATCGTCAGCTCCGACAAGGACCTGATGCAGCTGATCGACGAGGATGCCGGGATCGACATGCTCGACACGATGAACGACCGGCGGATCGGGCGCAACGAGGTGCTGGAGAAGTTTGGCGTGCCGCCGGAGAAGGTCGGCGACGTATTGGCGCTGATGGGCGACAGCGTCGACAATGTGCCGGGCGTGCCGGGGATTGGACCCAAGACGGCGAGCCAGCTGATCCAGCAATTCGGGGATCTTGAAACGGTGCTCGCCTCGACCGACCAGATCAGCAAGCCCAAGCTCAAGCAGTCGCTGATCGAGCATGCCGATGCAGCGCGCCTGTCGCGCGAGCTGGTGCGGCTGGTGTGCGATTCCTCGCTACCCGAACCGCTGGAAGAGCTTCAGCTCAAGGGCATCCCCAAGGAGCCGCTGCGCGAATTCCTCGTCGACCAGGGGTTCAAGTCGCTGATCACGCGCCTGGACAGCGGCGGACCAGTGCAGGGACGCAGCAGCAGCGGCGGCGGAATTAGTGGCGTCATGACGGCGCTCGACAAGAAGCCGAGCGGCCCCGCGCCGGCCGAGCAGATCGAGATCGAGCGGTCGAAATATGAAACTGTTACCGACGAGGCGGCGCTCGACCGCTGGATCGCTGAGGCGACAGCGCAGGGGTTTGTCGCGCTCGACACCGAGACCGACTGCATTGACTGCATCATCGCCAAACTGGCGGGGATCAGCCTTGCGACCGCGCCCAACCGGGCCTGCTACATCCCCGTCGGCCACAGCGGCGGCGATCTTTATTCCGACGCGCCCAACCAGCTGCCGGAGAGTCTGGTCCTCGCCAAGCTGAAGCCGCTGCTGGAGGACCCGGCGGTCCTCAAAATCGGGCACAATTTCAAATATGACTGGGTGATGTTCCACAAGTCGGGGATCGACGTCGCGCCGGTGGACGACACGATGGTGATCAGCTTCGATCTCGACGCCGGGCGGAGCTTTGGCCACGGGCTTGAGGAGCTAGCCAAGCTGCACTTCGATCATGAGTGCATTCCGTTCAAGCAGCTGTGCGGGACGGGGCAGAAGCAGATCACCTTCGACAAGGTGCCGCTGGGCCCAGCGACCGAATATGCCGGCGAGGACGCGGATATTTGCCTGCGGCTGTGGCTGCGGCTGAAGCCGCGGCTGGCGCAGGAAAATGTCACGCGCGTCTATGAGCGGGTCGACAAGCCTTTGGTCGGCGTCATCGGGCGGATGGAACGGCGCGGGATCAGGGTCGACCGCGAATATCTAGCAAAGCTGTCGTCGGAATTCGCGCGCGACATCCAGGGCCTCGAAGAGAAGATCTACGAGGCCGCCTGCGGGCCGTTCACCATCGGCTCTCCCCAGCAGCTTGGACAAGTGCTCTATGAGCGGTTGGGCCTCAAGGGCGGGCGTAAGGGCAAGAGCGGACAATATTCGACTGACGTCAACGAGCTGGAACGACTCGCAGGCGAGGGTGTCGAATGCGCGACGCTCGTGCTCGAATGGCGCCAGCTGACCAAGCTCAAGTCGACCTATACTGACGCCCTGCAGACGCAGATCAACGCCGAAACCGGGCGCGTCCACACTAGCTTTAGTCTGACCGGCGCCCAAACGGGAAGGCTATCGTCGAACGACCCGAACCTACAGAACATCCCGATCCGCTCCGAGATCGGGCGCAAGATCCGCGACGCATTCGTCGCCGATCCCGGGCATGTCCTGCTGTCGGCCGACTATAGTCAGATTGAGCTTCGGCTTGCCGCGCATATGGGCGACGTTCCGCAGCTGAAGGAGGCGTTCCGCGCAGGCGACGACATCCACTCCATCACTGCGCAGGAATTATTCGGCAGAGTTGATCGCGACACCCGCAGTCAGGCCAAGACGATCAACTTCGCTATCCTCTATGGAAGCTCGGCCTGGGGTATTGCGGGAAGGCTCGGGCTGCCGAAGGATGAAGGCAAGGCGATTATCGATCGCTATTTCGAGCGGTTTCCCGGTATCCGCACCCTCATGCATAGCACCTTGGCGTTCGCGCGCGAGCATGGCTTCACGCGGACACTCTTCGGCCGGAAAACGCATTTCGAGCCGAACATCCGCTCGCCCAATCCGTCGATTCGCGGTGGCGCCGAGCGCGCCGCGATCAATGCGCCGATCCAGGGCACGAGCGCCGACCTCATAAAGCGGGCAATGGCGCGGATGGACGGTGCGCTTCAAGAGGCGGGCCTGAGCGACGTCAAAATGCTTCTCCAGGTGCATGACGAACTTGTTTTCGAGGTTCCCGAGGGGCGCGAGGCGGCGGCGGCGGAGGTCATCAAGGAGGTGATGGCGACCGCGGCGGAGCCGGCGTTGAAGCTTGATGTGCCGCTCGAAGTCGAGGTGGGCTGGGGAGCCCATTGGGGCGCAGCGCATTGAGTGACGCCAAGGACATCAGGGTCCTGGCCGAAACCGCCGATACCGGAACTCCCGACGCCGACATGGCGACGCTCGCCCGCGGCGGGCGGCTGAACGTCTTCGGGTTCGTCTTGCGCCTCGCCGGGATGGTGCCGTTCCTGTTCATCGGCGGCAGGATCTATGGTGCCGCCTCGCTCGGCCGTTTTGCTTATGCAGTCCTGGCGGTCGAGTTCGCCGCGCAACTCGCCGCGCTGGGCCTGAGGCGCGGCCTCGCGCAACTGCTCGCCAACGCGCAGAAGCCGCAGTCATGCGTCGTCGCCGATGCGTTGCTCGTAGCCGCCATTGGCTCGGGTATCGGAATGGGGATCCTGATCGTCTTTCCCAAGGCGATGTATCCGACGACACCGGTCGGTGGCCTCGATCGCCTGCTCGCTGTCACCGTGTTGGCGATCAGCTGGACCGATATCGCGCTGGCCGCGCTCGCCTATCACAATGACGTGGGCTCGACGGTGCGCTCGCGATCGATCATCCAACCTTGGACGATCAGCATTGCAGCATTCGCACTGTCCTTTGTTCCGGTGATGGTCAGCCGTGGCGACGGCCTGATCATCGCGTACGTCCTGTCGATGGTCGCGGCCATGGTTGCGGCGCTCATCCCGCTCATCAAATGCTACGGCGTGCCGCAAGGTTGGAAGCCGGATCTCGGCACCGCATGGGGCACGGCAGTGCGCAGCATTCCACTCACCGCTGCCGACGCGGTGGAGTGGGCTTCGCGGCGCATCGACCTGGCTGTTCTCGGCGCGTTTCTGCCAGCGAGCTTCGTCGGCATTTACTATGCGGCGCAGCAGGTGGCGACGCTGCCTGCCAAGCTCAAGACGAGCTTCGAGCCCGTGCTCGGCCCGGCGATCGCACGCAAGATCGCCGCTGGCGACCGCGCCTCTGTCGCGAAGCAAGTGCGGCAAGTGACCTACTGGATCATTGCCGCCCAGCTCGGGATTGCGCTCGCGCTGGGGATTCCCGGCAGAGCGGTGATGGGACTCGTCGGATCCGGCTTCACCGGCGGCACGGCGATGCTCGGCTTCCTTCTCGCCGCCGAAGTGATCGCCGCCGCTGCAGTCGTGAGCGAAGCTGCGCTGATCTATGTCGCGCGCACGCAGAACATGATCATCAGCTTGGCGATGCTCGCGCTTGAGGCTGGGTTAGCCGCCGGGCTGATCCTGCTCATGCGAGACGAGGGCCTGCCTCCGGCATTCCAGGCGACGGGACCTGCGATTGGGCTCTGCGTTGCGCTTGGGTTCGCCTCGATCGCCAAGTCGTGGCTCCTCTGCCGGAAGCTCGACGCGCCCGTTTCCGGCTGGCGCTGGGATCTTGCCTGGGCAACAGCGTCGGGCCTGATCGTGGGTGCCGGTGTGCGCTTCCTAATTCCGGAGGGTTGGCAACTCATCGTCGGCGTGCCGGCAATCATGACTGCCTTTTTCGCAGTGCTTTGGACGAAGGGGTTCGGGCCCGAGGATCGCGAGCTGTTCCGGATGAAGAAATCGGAAGTTCGCGAGCTGCGCGAGGCCGAGGAAGCCGCCGAGGCGCGAGATCAGGCGCGCAACGACATCGTCTAGTTGGGATGTCAGCCGGTGAACCCCGGCTGACATCCGCGGAAGTTCACTAGTCGAAAAGTTCTTCGAGGAAGGATTTCCTCCGTTTGTGCCTTTGGTCATGGCCATGCCGCTGCGGCCAGAATGATCCGCCGTGCGGCTGCGCGGCAGGCGCCGGAGCACTAGCAGTCGATCGCTCGACCACCTTGTCGAGTTCACCACGATCGAGCCAGACACCACGGCAGGTCGGACAAAAGTCAATCTCGATGCCCTGGCGCTCTGACATGACGAGCTGGGCCCCATCGATCGGGCAAGCCATGCCTTTCGGGTCGGCCGTCATTGTGCCGCTCCGCGGATTTTCGGCATGAAGCCGCTGAGCCGATCCTTGATCCTCAACTTGAGCTTCTTGAGCCGCATAAGTTTGAAAGGATCAGGCCGGCGGCGGCCCGATTCAAGCCGAAGCTGCTCGTCGATCCGCTGATGCGCCTCCAAGAGGCGATAGGCTTGTACAGTCACTGTTTCTTCCTCTCGACAAACCGAAGGTCGATCGGAGGAGCCGGTGATCAAGCCTGGAAATTGGGCCGTCGACGCACCGGTTCATCCGATGCGGTCCGACATCACGCGCCTTTACCAAGGCTCCGGCGCGCCAGAGGGGCCCGGTCCGCATCCACAAGCTGAGGTGGCGCCGGGGCCTTTTCAAGAGCGCCGGGCCGATCCGTGCTGCGGTGGCGATCAGTGCCGGAAGTGCCGCATTCCGGTGAACAGCATGGCAAGGTTCGCCTCATCGGCGGCGGCGATCACCTCGTCGTCGCGAATTGACCCACCCGGCTGGATGACTGCGGTCGCGCCCGCTTCGACTGCGGCGAGCAGGCCGTCGGCGAAGGGAAAGAAAGCGTCCGACGCTACAGCTGAGCCGACGGTGCGCGGCTCGGCCCAGCCGTGCGTTTCTGCCGCCTCGCGCGCCTTGACTGCGGCGATGCGTGCGCTGTCGCGGCGATTCATCTGGCCGGCGCCGATGCCGGCGGTAACGCCGTGCTTCGCATAAACGATTGCGTTCGACTTGACGTGCTTGGCGACGGTCCAGGCGAATAGGCAGTCGTGAACCTCCTGCTCCGTCGGCTGACGCTTGGTCACGCACTTTAGCTGGTCGCGGGTGATGATGCCGTTGTCGCGGTCCTGAACGAGCAGTCCGCCGGCGATCAGCGCGAGGCTGGTGCCGCCGCGCGCTGGATCGGGCAGGGTTCCGGTGAGGAGCAGGCGCAGGTTCTTTTTGCGCGCGAAGACCGTCTTGGCGTCATCATCGGCATCGGGCGCGACGACAACTTCCGTGAAAATGTCGGTGATCGCTTCGGCAGTCGCGGCGTCGAGCCGCCGGTTGGTGGCGATGATCCCGCCGAACGCAGAAACGCTGTCGCAGGCGAGCGCCTCCTTCCACGCGTCGAGCAAATTGTCGCGCGTTGCGACGCCGCAGGGGTTGGCGTGCTTGACGATTACGACGGTGGGCGGACCATCGCGGAACTCGGCGGCGAGTTCGATCGCGGCATTGGCGTCGTTGAGGTTATTGTAACTGAGCTCCTTGCCCTGCACCTGCTCGCCCTGGGCGACGCCGTGCGCCGCCGGGCCGACTGGCAGGTATAAAGCAGCCGACTGGTGCGGATTTTCGCCGTAGCGCAGCGGCATTTTCAGGCTCGAAGAGAGGGTCCACTTCGGCGGCCAGCGCTCGCCTTGATCGGCGAATGCGAACCATTGCGAGATGGTCGAATCATATTCGGCAGTGAGCGCGAAAGCCTTGGCTGCGAGCTTGCGGCGCAGCTCCATGGTTGTCGCGCCGTCATTCGTGTCGAGCTCGAGCAGCAGCGCGGCATAGTCCGCCGGATCGGTGACGATCGCGACATGGGCATGGTTCTTGGCCGCCGAACGCACCATCGACGGGCCGCCGATGTCGATATTCTCGATCACGGTGTCGCGGTCGGCTCCGCTCATGACAGTGCTGAGGAAAGGGTAGAGATTGACAATGACGAGGTCGATCGGCGCGATGTCGTGCTCCTCCATCGCCGCCACATGTTCCGGATTGTCGCGCACGCCGAGCAGGCCGCCATGGACCTTTGGGTGGAGCGTCTTGACGCGGCCGTCCATCATTTCGGGAAAGCCGGTGAGGTCGGAGATGTCGCGGACCTGGGCTCCAGCTTCGCGCAGCTTGGCGGCGGTGCCGCCGGTTGAAACGATTTCGACGCCGTGCCTTGCGAGACCTGCGGCAAGCTCATCGAGCCCGCTCTTGTCGGAAAGCGAAATGAGTGCCCGGCGAACGGGAACGAGATCGGTCATCAATATCCTCTTGGCTTAGCTGGCGCGGCGGAAGGTCCAGCCGATGTCGCCGCCCAATGCCGAAACTTCACCGACGATGACAAGCTGGTTCGTTCGGAGCGGCTCCCCCCTGCCGTCGATCCACAGGCTTTCCTCAAGCGCAAGGTTCCCGCCGCGGCACCGGAAGTTCCAAGGTGGGGCACCCTTGGAGCGCAGGATCGCGCCCATGCCGTCGGCGGTGATCGTCGCCTCAACGCCCGGCGCAAGATGGAAGCGAACGGCATAAGGTGCCGATTCGCGGATCTTCTTGCGGCCCTTGGCCATCAGCTGGTCGGCGCCGCGCAACTCCTTGCCGTCGTTGCCGAGCATCAGGCTGCGCTTGTGGATCATGCCGAACGCACGGACATAGCCGTCGTGGCTCGCTTCTAGCCGACTGGCGTCATTGTCCTCGGTCCGATCGATGGCAACGTCCTCGACCCCTTTGCCGAGCGAGCCGTCGGCCATGATGTTGGTGGAGTTGGTATCTGAGAGCACAAGCGTGCTGTGCGCAGCAGTAGTCCGCAGGCCCTGTACCAGCTCGTCCGGCAAGTCGGCCGGGATCGGACCAGGTGCGCCGCAATTGACCACCAGCCGTTGGGCGCCATCCGAAAGCTCGAACGCCAGTGTCGAAGCCGATCCTTGCTCCGCGATTTTCTGCGGGGGCGGCGGGGCGGCATCGAGGACAAGGATTGTTCCGAGTGCCGACATGCGCTGATAACCCCAGCCGCGCGCCTGCCGGAGCGGACGGGCGCGGAGGCCGCAGCCGTCGATCAGTGCGGAGAGGCGCGCCGGCTCCCCCGGGCCGCAGCCCTGCCAGCTCGATAGCGCGCCGTCGCCCATCATGACGCCATGCAGCGCGGCGAGCGACGCCTGGGCCGCCCCTTCGATGCCCTCGGGAATAATCTGCTTGGCTGCGAGATAGCAGGCGCGCAGCAGGCCGAAGCGGTCGACGAGCAGCATTTGCTCATAAGGCGAGCGACTAATCAGTCCGCCATCGTCGAACTGCGCAGAAGCGAGGGCGCGGGCGAGGCCAGCTTCACCGCGAGCGACACGTGGGACTCCACCCTGCACCAGCAGGCCGGCAGCGACTACGCCGCACCAGGCGGTGATCCGGTCCAGTCCCGCTGTGGCCTTGTCGGCATTGGCATCGAGGTGGCGCGCCCCACGGGCCAAGGTGTTGAGCAGCGCTGAGCGATAGCCGCTGTCGTTCGATGAGAGGATGTAGGGGGCGTAGGCGGTCCAGAAGAGTATCCGCTCGCCCCACAGATGCGGCGCCCAGGCTTCGTCGACTTTGGTGCCGTGGGCCAGAAGCCATCGACCAACCACGGCTTCGGCGAGGCGCGCGCCCTTTTCGCGCGAGGCGGCGGCGGCGAGATCGCGCAGCCAGGAGAAGCCCTGCAGCTGCTCGGCGAGCGGGCCTCTCGCGCCGATCTGACCAAAGTCGAGATCCTTAAGCGGCAGGGCTCCGCTGCCGACGGTAAAGTTGCCCGCGAGCAAGGTATCGCCGCGCTGCCGGTCTCCATGGACATGGTCACGCGGGACTGCGAGGATCTTCAGCGGCTGCCTCGAATGCCTGAGCCGCGACAGCAACGAACCGCGGGCAAGCTTGCTGACGACCGCGCGTTCGGCGGCCGATCCCTCTTCGCTCACCCCTCGCCTCTCAGCGCCCTGATATTGTCGGCGTAGGCCCCGGCGCCGCCGCGAAACGCAGCGGTTCCGGCGACGAGTGCAGTCGCGCCGGCGGCAATCGCCTCGCGCGCTGTTTCCGCATCAATTCCGCCGTCCACCTCGATAATGACGTCGAGCGATTCCTTAGCGACACGATTGGCGATCGCCTCGATCTTCTTGAGTTGCCCGGTGATGAACTTCTGCCCGCCGAAACCGGGGTTCACGCTCATGACGAGCACGAGGTCGATGTCCTCGAGCACATAGTCGAGCATCTTAGCCGGCGTCCCCGGGTTCAGCGACACGCCCACCTTCTTGCCCAGACTTTTCACCCGCTGGACAGTGCGATGGAGGTGCGGGCCGGCCTCGGGATGAACTGTGATGATATCGGCGCCTGCTTCGGCGAAGGCGTCAAGGAACGGATCGATGGGCGAGATCATCAGATGGACGTCGAACGGCTTGGTCGTGTGGGGACGAAGAGCCTTCACCACTGCGGGGCCGATCGTGATGTTGGGCACGAAATGCCCGTCCATGACGTCAACGTGGATCCAGTCGGCGCCAGCCTCGTCGATGGCGCGCACTTCCTCGCCGAGCTTGGCGAAGTCCGCGGACAGGATCGAGGGCGCGATGATGGGCATAGGCCCGATTAAGCGGGTTTAACCGGCGCGGACAAGGCGCGCCATGAAGAAGCCGTCGAGACTGCCCTCCGCTTCGAGCAGTCCGGGAAGGATGCGCACCCATCGTTCAGTGGAAATAGGGACGAATCTTGGAAGATCGTTCGGCTGATCGAGCCGAAAATCACGCTGCCGGTCGAGGAAGGCCGAAATCACCTCCTCCCCCTCCTGGGGCTCGAGCGAACAGACGGAGTAAATGAGCACGCCGCCTGACTTCAGCCATTCCGCCGCGCGATCGAGCAGCTTGGCCTGAAGCTGTGCCCCTTCGGCGACCACCTTTGGGCGGGCGCGGTAAAGAACTTCCGGATGGCGGCGGAAGGTGCCCGTCGCCGAGCAGGGCGCGTCGAGCAGAATGGCGTCATATTGCCTCTCTGGTCTCCAATCGAGCGCGTCGGCCTCGACGAGCTCGGCGCGCAAATGCGTCCGTTCCAAATTGTCGCGCAGTCGTGCGAGACGACTTCCAGACGCATCGAGCGAAGTCACGCGCCGCCGCGCGGCTGCGATTTGCATCGTCTTGCCACCGGGCGCCGCGCACAGATCGAGGACATCGCTTCCGTCATGGGGCAGGAGCCGCGCCGGGAGCGAGGCGGCAAGATCCTGGACCCACCAGCGGCCTTCGCCAAAGCCCGGCAGCTCCGTGACAGAGCTGCTGTGCAGCCGGACGTGGTTCGGCGCGAGAGATACGCCATCGTGCGCCCGAGCATAGGCCCGGGCTTCGCTGTCGTCGGCGAAAGTGAGATCGAGCGGCGGCCGCTTCGCAATCTGGCGTCGCGCGGCTTGTACGACCTCTTCGCCCCAAGCAGCGTGCCAGCGCTCTTCGACTTCGGCCGGAAGTCGGGGCTCGTCCATCGCCGGAACGCCTCGCCTCAAAAGGGTGCCGAGCACGCCATGGACCAGCCGGCGCGGCCCGCCGTCGACCAGCGGCAGTGCCGTCGCAACGAGGGCGTGGTCGGGCGTGCCGAGCCCGACCTTCTGCGCGAGGGCGAGGCGCAGCACTGTTCGCGCCTTGCTGTCGTCGGGCAAGCGCTGGCGCGTTGCGCTGTCGATCAGCGAGTCGAGGTCAGGCAGGCGACGAAGTGCCTCACCGGCGATGGCGACCGCAAGCGCGTGATCGGGACCCGGAAGGTTGCGCACCGTTCCGCTTGCCGAATCGAGCGTTTTGCCGCGGCGCAGCACTGCATCGAGCATCTGCAGCGCTGCGCGACGTGCGCCGACTCCCTCAACGCTTGGCATACGTCGTACCAATGCTCATGTTGACGTCATGAAACGGCCCAAACATCTCGAAGCGCCCGCTTATCTGAGCGCTTCGCCGCCGGTACCAGTGCCTGAAAACGTTGAAGAGCACTCGCCGCCCGCAGGCGAGGAGGAGCGGCTTGAGCCTACCCGCTACGGAGACTGGGAAAAGAAGGGCATCGCGATCGATTTCTAGATCGCCTCTGATTTGGACGGGCGCGACAGGAGGCCGCCGAGGACTTCATCGACGTTGGCGTGGCCAGCAATGAGGGCGTCCACCGCTTCTACGATTGGCATGTCGATCCCCCTCTCACGGGCGAGCCGCGCCAGCACCGGGGCAGTGAAGGCGCCTTCGGCTACCGTCTTGCGGTCGGACAGAAGCTCGGCGGCCGAGCGGCCTTCGCCGATGCCTTTACCCAGCGAGTAATTGCGCGAGCTAGTTGATGAGCAGGTCAACACGAGATCGCCGAGACCGGAAAGCCCGGTCAGCGTCTCTCGCTTTGCGCCGAACGCCAGGCCGAAGCGGGTCATTTCGGCAAAGCCGCGGCCGATCAGCGCTGCGCGCGCATTCTGACCGAGGCCCTTGCCCTCGACCACCCCGCAGGCGATCGCCAGCACATTCTTGACCGCGCCGCCGATCTCCGCGCCGGCGAGGTCGTCGGAAACATAGATGCGGAAGGTCGGTTGCTTGATCCGATCGCGCAGCTGTTCCGCAAGCGCGGCATCATCCGCGGCGAGCGTGACAGCGGTCGGCAGGCCTTTTGCGACCTCGTGCGCAAAGGTCGGACCGGAGAGCACAGCAACCTGCGCGCCCGGGCAGGCCTCCTTCGCAACCTTGTGCAGCAGCTGTCCGCTCTTCTCCTCGATGCCCTTGGCACAGAGCACGAGCGGCTTCTCGCAATCGCTGGCGCGTTCGAGGATCGAGCGCATGTGCTGGGCAGGTGTGACCACGAGCCACGCATCGCAGCCGTCTAGCTGGGTGAGATCCGACGTGGCGCGGATCGCCGGACTGAGCGATACGCCGGCAAGGAAGATTGGGTTCTCGTGGCGGCTGTTCACTGCCTCGACCACGTCGCTCTCAAGCGCCCAGAGCAAGGTTTCGCGGCCGCCCACGGAAGCAACCTGTGCAAGCGCCGTGCCCCAGGCGCCGCCCCCGATAATGCCGAGCTTCATGCCTTCACGCCCGCACCGCGCACTTTTTCGGCGCTTTCGTCGAGCGGCCAGCGGGCGCGTGCTGGAACATCGAGGGAGTCGCACGCGCCGGCGGCGAAGCGCTCGGCACCGGCCCAGGCGATCATCGCGGCATTGTCGGTGCAAAGCCACGCGGGTGGAACGCTGAACCGGCGGCCATGCAACTTCGCTAGATCAGCCAAAGCACCACGGATTGCTTGGTTGGCCGCCACTCCCCCCGCCAACACCAGTGCCGGCGCATTGCTATTGCGAAGCGCTAGCGACGTTCGATCCACGAGGCAGTCGACCACCGCTTGCTGAAAGCTCGCGGCGACGTCTTCCGGCTTGAAGTCGCCTGAGGCGACTGCGCGTTGCACGGCGCTCTTGAGGCCGGCGAAGGAGAAATGCGGCTCGGCCGAGCCGAGCAACGGCCGTGGCAGCGGGACCGCCGCCTCGCTGCCCTGCTTCGCCAGCTCTTCGATCGCCGGGCCGCCGGGATAGGGCAGGCCGAGGAGTTTGGCAGCCTTGTCAAACGCCTCGCCGGTCGCGTCATCGATCGTCGTCGCAAGGCGGCGGTAATCGCCGACTCCGCGCACCTCCAGCAATTGGCAGTGCCCGCCGGAGACGAGCAGCAGCAGATAGGGGAAGTCGAGATCGGGATCGACGAGCCGTGGCGAGAGCGCATGGCCCTCGAGGTGGTTGACCGCAATAAGCAGCTTGCCCGTCGCCAGAGCGAGGCCCTTGGCGGCCAGCAATGCCACCATCACACCGCCAATCAGACCGGGACCGGCAGTCGCCGCGACCGCGTCAATGTCGTGAACCGACACATTGGCGTCAGCAAGCACTTGCTCGACCAGGCTCGGCAGGATCTCGACGTGGGCGCGGGCGGCGATCTCAGGAACTACCCCGCCATAGGGCTGGTGGGCGCTCGTTTGCCCGACCACCGCCTGCGCAAGGATGCGCCGGTCGGAAGTGACCAGCGCCGCCGCGCTATCGTCGCAGGAAGATTCAAGGCCAAGAACAATCATTTCGCGCCCGGCCCTTTGCCTGATCCTTATCTGATGCACTAGGGGTGAGGCATGCAGGGCCTTCGCCTCGGGACTCGCGGATCGCCGCTGGCGCTTGCCCAGGCGCGCAAGGTGGCTGCAGCGATTGAGACTGCGCAGCGCTGGCCCGACGGCTGGGTCCAGATCATTGAATATAAGACCACCGGCGACCAGGTGCAGGACCGGCCGCTGGCGGAAATCGGTGGCAAGGCGCTGTGGACCAAGGAGCTCGATCGCGCACTGCTCGAGGAAGAGGTCGATTTCTGCGTGCACTCGATGAAGGATGTCGAGAGCGCCCGCCCGGAGGGCATTCACATCGCTGCAGTTCGCCCGCGTGGCGATGTGCGCGACCGGATCATCGGCGCGGAATCGATCGACAAGCTGAAGCACGGGGCGGTTGTCGGTACGTCCTCGCCGCGGCGGAAGGCGCAGCTGTTGCGGCCTCGCCCCGACCTGAAGATCGTACCGATCCGGGGGAATGTCGAAACGCGGCTCAAGAAGGTCGAATCGGGCGAGGTCGACGCAACGCTGCTCGCGGCAGCAGGTCTGAAACGCCTCGATATCGTCGCCGGAACGGCGATCCCAACTGAAATCATTCTTCCGCCTCCGGGCCAGGCGGTGATCGGTATGGAATGCCGCACCAACGACACGATGACGCAAAGCGTGCTCACGACGGTGAACAATCAGATCACCTATGACTGCGTGATGGCCGAGCGGGCGTTCAGCCGTGCGCTTGGCGGCACCTGCCATTCGCCGGTCGCCGCCTTTTGCGTGCTCGAAGACGGCGACCTGCGGATGCGCGCACAGCTGTTCAGCGAGGACGGAAGCGAGATGGTCGAGGGCCGCGCGATGTTCGATTGCGGAACCTACGAAACACCGGAGGAGCTTGCCCGCTCGCTGCTCGCCAAGGCTCCACAGTCGATCCGGAGGCTGTTCAGCGCCCAATGACGTCAGTCATTGTCTTGCGCCCAGAGCCGGGCGCATCCGAGACCGTGCGCAGGGCGCGCGAGCGCGGGCTCGAGGCCATCTCCATTCCGCTGTTCGAAGTCGAGCCAATCTCTTGGCAGGTGCCTGATGCACAACCGTTCGACGGGCTGCTGCTGACCAGCGCTAATGCTGTGCGGCTTGCCGGAGAGGCGCTGCAGGGACTTCGCGGGCTCCTAGTCTATGCGGTCGGCGAAGCCACTGCGGAGGCGGCGCGCAGTGCAGGCTTCAGAGTTGCCATGACCGGCAATTCCGATGTCGCGCGGCTACTCGGCTCGATGCCTCCCAGCATGAGGCTGCTGCATTTGTGCGGTGCCGATCGCAAGCATGTCGCATCTGCGGCGCAGACCATCACTGAAATGGTCGTCTATCGATCAAGGCCGATCGAAGCGCCCCAACTGTCCGGCGCGTCGGCCAATGTCACACTGATCCATTCGCCGCGCGCCGGGCAACGTTTTGCCGAGCTGGTGAGCAACCGCGCCTCGATATCTATCGCTGCCATCAGCCCGGACGCGGCGGAAGCCGCCGGCAGTGGCTGGAAATCTGTCGCAGTTGCCGAGCGGCCGACCGACGACGCGCTGCTGGCCCTCGCCGCGAGGCTGTGCAACAACCGCTGAAATGAACGGGACGGGCACCCGAAGCGGCATTGGTTGGGGCGCGCGGCTGCTCGTCGCGCTCGTGCTGATCCTTGCCGGCGCTGGCGCCGCCGTGTGGGGCCTCGCGCATTATCAGACTGCGGCGCGTGTCCTCGGCATCGTTCCCGCACAGGAGCCGGTCATGCTTACGCCGAAGCCGGTCGCACCTGCTCCGTCGCTTCAGGCGGAGACCGTTCCCACGCAGGCCGAGAACGCACGCATCGCAGTGCTCGAGCAGCGACTGGCGCAGGTCGAGAATGCCACCGAGCGGGCGGAGGGATCCGCTGGCCGCGCTGACGCACTCGTCGTCGCCTTCGCCGCACGCCGAGCGATCGATCGCGGCGTCGCGCTCGGCTATCTCGAGAACCTTCTCGTAAATCGGTTCGGCCCGCAGCATCCGGCTGCGGTGGCGACGGTCATCACCGCCTCGCGCCAGCCGGTGCGGCTCAACGACCTGGTCAGTCAATACGAGGGTCTCGGCGCCGATCTCCGGCGAGGTGGCCCGCAGGACAGCTGGTGGACCAACTTCAAGCGCGAGCTCGGCACCCTGGTCGAGATCCACCGCGCCGAGCGCCCCGCGCTGAACCCGGAAGCGCGTTACAACCGTGCCCTGCAGCGCTTGTCCTCGGGTGACGTCGATCAGGCGCTTGCGGAAACGATGCGGCTTCCAGGTGCGGCCCGCGCGGCGGACTGGGTGCAAAAGGCCCGGCGCTATGTTGCCGCCCACCGGGCGCTCGACGAGATTGAGTCCGCGGCGCTGCTCGGCGGCGGCGGTTCCGGACGCTGAACAGCGGCGGTTCAGGCTGGACGGGCTAAGATACTGCAATCGCACAAGAGTTCTGGGGGTGGGCTGAAGTCATGAAGTCACGATTGGAGCGGTTTGGCCTCGGGCTGACGATTATCGCGGTGGCGTCCGTCACCGCGTCGGCGGCGTCTCAAGCGCCCGCGCCCAAACACTCACGGCCGGCCGCTGTCGCTGCTCACCCAGCCCCTCCGGCACCTCAATATTTGCGCGACCGCATCGACGAGCTCGGCCGCGGCTTCAACGGCCGCGTTGGCATCGCTGTCCGCTCGATCGACGAAGGCTGGTCGGCGGGCTGGAAGTCGAACGAGCTTTATCCTCAGCAGAGCTGCAGCAAATTGTGGGTGTCGATCGCGGCGATGGATGCAGTCGACAAAGGCAAGATATCGCTCGACGACCAGGTCACGCTGACCCGAAGTGACCTCACGGTGTTTCACCAGCCGATCGCTGCTTCGATCCTCGGCGGGGGGACTTATACGACCACTTTGGGCGACCTGATGGTGAGAGCGATCACGACGAGCGACAATACCGCGAACGACAAGCTGATGCGGGTCGTGGGAGGGCCGAAGGCCGTACGCGCGATGATCGCCGCGAAGCACCTTGGCGCAATTCGCTTCTACGACGGCGAGCGCGCGCTGCAGAGCCGGATCGCGGGGCTGATGTGGAGCCCTGCTTATTCGGTCGGCAATGCTTTTTGGGCCGCGCGTGACGGGCTCCCTCTGCGTGTGCGCAGCGCCGCGTTCAATCGTTATGTGAGCGATCCCTATGACGGCGCCGCGCCAAGCGCAGTCGTGAATGCACTCGCGCGCCTGAAGCGCGGAGAGCTGCTGTCGCCAGCGTCGACGCAGAAGTTGCTCGATATCATGAGCCGCACCAAAACTGGTGCCAACCGCCTTAAGGGCGGCCTCAAGCCGGGTTGGGTGCTCAACCACAAGACCGGAACCGGGCAGGAACTCGGCGGCCAGCAAGCCGGCTATAACGACATCGGCATCCTCACCGCGCCGGACGGGAAGAGCTACGCCGTCGCGGTGATGATCAAGCTGACTTCGGTGCCGCTGCCGGTGCGGATGACCCTGATGAACAATGTCGTTCGCGCGGTGATCACGCAGCACGACATGCAATATGCCCCTGTCGCACAGCCCTGAAGTGAACCCTGCGGCCAGGCTCGGCGTGACGCCGGGTGTGCAGCGAGTACCGACACGCGACCTCGAGCTGTTCATCGTCCGCGGATTCCTTGATCCAACCACTTGCTCGGCGCTGATCGACCAGATCGATGCGAAGCGGCGGCCGTCGACGATCGCCGACGACCTGGGCATCGCCAATTTCCGCACCAGCGAGACTTGCGATCTCGAATGGCGCGATCCGGTAGTTGGAGAAGTCGATCGAAGGATCGCCGAGTTGCTCGGGCTCCCGCTCGCCGCAAGCGAGCCGCTGCAGGGACAGCGCTACGCGCCGGGCCAGGAGTTCAAGCCCCATACCGACACGTTCGAGCCGAGTGGCTACGACTACCTCGTGCACACGGCTAAAAGCGGCCAGCGCACCTGGACTGCGATGATCTACCTTAACGAGCCCGAAGATGGCGGCGCGACTCGCTTCAAGACAATCGGCAAGACGGTCCAGCCCGAAACCGGCAAATTGCTCGCCTGGAACAACCTTCTGCCCGACGGCCGCCCCAATCCGGCGACGCTGCACCAGGGAATGAAGGTCCGTCGCGGGACCAAATATGTCCTGACCAAATGGTTCAGGCAGCACCTGGCGGCTGCAAACGCCTGATCCGCTTCGACGAACGGCGGGCTGCTGCTGCTTGATTCGTTTCGGCGGCAGTTCCATGCTCGCCGCTTCATAGAGGGGCGGAGTAACATGGGTGTTCGTCATGGCTTTGCCGCGCTGCTCATAAGCTGCGCGGCCGTTCCCGCTGCTGCTCAGGACGCGCAAAGCCTGGTCGCCAAGAATCTCGAGGCGCGCGGCGGCGCGGCTGCTCTGGCAGCAATCCGAAATGTGAGCTTTGAAGGCCGGACCATTTTCCCGGGAGATTTCGAGGTCACCTACAAGGAGTGGCGCGCCCGAGCGGGCGCGAGCGCTGCGGACCGGGTCGATTTTGGTCTCCAAGGACTAGATATCATCCAGGCCTATGACGGGCGCGGCGGCGCTTGGAAGGTCAATCCGCTCCAGGGGCGCAAGGACCCCGAGAAGATGTCGGCCGACGAGGCTCGCCAGCTTGCCGACGGGGCGCTGATCGAAGGGCCGCTGCTCGCCGCGCGCAGTGACGGCAGCCGTGTCGACTATCTCGGCCGCGAGGATTTCGACGGGACGCTCGCCTACAAGCTGAAGGTGACGCAAAAGGACGGGGACGAGTTCATTTATTTGCTCGACCCCGACACTTTCCTCGAGATCAAGGTCGACGAGACGCGGCGGATCCGCGGCTCCGAGCAGAGCACCGAGACCGAGCTCGGCGACTATGAGAAGATCGCTGGAGTCTATTTCCCGATGTCGGTGGAAAGTTGGTCTCAGGGGCAACCGAACCAGCGGCAGCGGACGATCATCGCCAGCGGCGCCGCCAACACGAACCTCGCCGACAGCTTCTTTGCCGAGCCGCGGGGGCCGGCCACTTCCTCAAAGGCGGGCGTCGAGCCGCCTGACGCGTCGAACAAGCCGACTGAAAAATCCAAAGAGCCGCCAGCGAATCCACCCAAGCCGCCGAAGGGGAAGTAAGATGCTGCGTTCGGTCCTGCTCGCGTCGGCTGCGGCGCTGATCTTCTCACCAGTGTCCGCACAAAGCTTCGACAGCGCCGCAGTCTCAGGCCTCGGTGTTCGCAACATTGGCTCGGCGACCATGTCCGGCCGCATCGCCGCAGTCGCCGGCCGGCAGGAGAAGGACGGCAAGCTCACTTTGCTGATTGGTTCGGCTTCGGGCGGCGTGTGGAAGTCCGAGGATGGCGGAACGACCTTCAAGCCGGTCTTCAACAAGCAGCCGGTGCAGTCGATCGGCGCCGTCGCGCTCGACCCGACTGACAAGGAAGTGATGTGGGCCGGCACCGGCGAGAGTTGGACTCGCAACTCGGTGTCGGTCGGTAATGGCGTCTATAAATCGAACGACGGCGGCGAGACATGGACGCACGTGGGACTTGCCAACGTCGAGCGGATCACCCGCATCATCGTCCACCCGAAGAACGGCAACATCGTCTACGTCTGCGCGCCCGGCGCACTGTGGGGAGATTCGCCCGACCGGGGTCTCTATAAGACGAGCGACGGCGGACGGACTTGGTCGCTGATCCTCAAGGGCACCAATCTTTCGACCGGCTGCTCGTCGGTAGCGATGGACCCGGCCAATCCCGAGCATCTGCTCGCCGGCACGTGGGACTTCCGTCGCAAGCCGTTCGAATATCGCTCTGGCGGTGACGGCCCCGATAAGCCGTCCGGGAGCCGCTTCGCCGAGAGCCGCGACGGTGGAAAGACTTGGACATATCTCACGGCCGAAAATCGCAAGGGCCTGCCGGCCTATCCTTGGGGCCGGACGGAGATCGCCTTCGCGCCCTCCAATCCGAAGCGCGTCTATGCCTTCATCGAGAACCCGCGTTCGGCGCTCTATGTGTCGGAGAACGGCGGCCTCACCTGGGAGGAGCGCGACCGTAGCCAGGGAATGGTCTGGCGGCCCTTCTATTTCGCGCGGATTGTGGTCGATCCTAAAGATCCCAATCGCCTGTTCAAGATGGGTTATTCGATCACCGTCTCGGAGGACGGCGGCAAGAGTTTCTCCAACGCCGCCGGAGGCTCGCATGGCGATTGGCACGACATCTGGATCAATCCGGCGAACACAAAGTCGATCGTTGGCGGCGACGATGGCGGCCTGTGGTACAGCTACGACGGCGCCAACCGCTGGTGGAAGGCGAACAACCTTCCGGTCAGCCAATTCTATCACGTCAGTGTCGACAATAAGGACCCCTACCAGGTGTACGGCGGGCTGCAGGACAACAGCTCCTGGGTTGGCGACCAGGAATATCCGGGCGGAATCACCAATAGCCGCTGGGAGAATCTCTACGGCGGCGACGGCTTCTGGGCCTTCGCCGATCCGGCCGACGCCAACTTCGCCTATGTCGAGTATCAGGGCGGGCACATCGCCCGCGTGAACCGCAAGACGCTCGAGGGCCGCGATATTCAGCCCAAGGGCGGCTACAAGGAGAAGCTCCGCTACAATTGGAACGCGCCAATTTCGCTATCGCCGAACGAGAAGGGGACGCTCTACATCGGCTCGCAATTCCTGTTCCGCAGCCGCGACCATGGTGTGAGCTGGGACCGTATTTCGCCGGATCTCACCACCAATGATGCGATCCGCCAGCGCCAGGAGCAGTCGGGCGGAATCACCGTCGACAATTCGTCGGCCGAGATGAACACGACCATTTATTCGATCTCTGAGAGCCCGAAGGCGGCGGGCCAGATCTGGGTGGGGACCGACGACGGCAACGTCCAGCTGACCCGCGACGGCGGCGGACATTGGGCGAACCTCACTCCGAACATCGGAATGCCGCAGGGCAACTGGATCAGCTGGGTGGAGGCGAGCCGCTTCGATCCTGCCGTCGCCTATGTGACCGACGACCGCCACGCCAATGGCGACATGGGCACTTATCTCTACCGCACCTCAGACTATGGCCGCACATGGCAGCGGCTGGTCGGACCGGGGACTCCAGGCGTGCGCGGCCATGCGCATGTGATCAAGGAAGACCGGCTCAATCCAAACATCCTTTTCCTCGGCACCGAGTTCGGCCTGTTCGTTTCGGTCAACGGCGGCCAGTCCTGGGCTCAGTTCAAGCCCAACGACTTCCCCGACGGAGTCGCCGTTCGTGATATTGCGTTGCAGGATCGCGAGGACGATCTGGTTCTGGCGACGCATGGCCGGGGCATATGGGTAATCGACGACATCAGCCCCTTGCGCGCGCTGAGCGCTCAAGTGCTGGCGAGCAATGTCGCGCTCGTTCCAGGCAAGCCCGTTGAACAGCGCATCCAGGGCAACGGTGGCTGGGCAGAGGGCGACGCCTCCTATGCCGGCGACAATCCGCAGAGCGGCGCCACGATCACCTACTACCAGAAGGCCCGGCATGTGATCGGCCGCATGAAGCTCGAGATCCTCGATGCGAAAGGCAATATCGTCGACGAAGTGCCGGCATCGAAGCGGCGGGGGCTCAACCGTGTCAATTGGTCCATGCGCACCAAGCCGCCGCTGGTCCCGCCGGCCGCCTCGCTGGCCGGCTCATCCGCCTTTGGCGAGCGCTTTCTGCCGGGGACTTACACAGTGCGCCTGACCAAGGCCGGGCAGGTGGTCAGCGAACCGCTGACCGTGACGCTCGACAAACGTGCGACCTTCACTTTGGCCGACCGGCAGGCGCAGTTCGCTGCCGCCGAGCGGGTCAAATCGATGTTTGAGCGGATGAGCAAGATGGTCGCGCAGATCAACGGCGTGCGTGATCAGACGGCGGCGCTTTCGGGAGTTGGGAACGCTCCGGCCGACGTGAAAGCCGCTGCAACCCAAGTCGGTCGCAAGGCGGACGACATCCGCAAGGAGATCGTTGCGACCAAAGAGGGCGGCGCGATTACCGGCGAAGAGCGGCTGCGCGAGCATGCCGATGACGTTTATGGCGCGATTAATTCAGTCGAGGACCGGCCGACCGCCTATCAAATGGCGCGAATCGACGCGCTCGACCGCGAACTAAAGGACGTCGAGGCACGATGGGCGGCGTTCCAGTCCGCTGACGTTGCGTCATTCAACGCGAAGCTCAGGGCGGCGAACCTGCCGCCACTGACGATCGCCGAGGTGAGTTTCGATCCCGACGATCTAGCGCGCGGCGGCCGCATCTCCGCGCTGGTGCGCGGCCTCGTTGGGACGCACTTCTACGGCAATCTCGGCGCGACTGGCGAGAAAGCCGAAAGAGACTGAGCTATTCGATGCCGTTGCCGCCGCCATGGCCGAGCGGCTTTACGTGCACGGTCTTGATGTTGACGAACTCGCGGATGCCATAGGCCGAGCATTCGCGGCCGTAGCCCGAATGCTTGACCCCGCCGAAGGGCGTGCGCGGGTCAGAACGGACATTCTCGTTAACGAAGCTTAGGCCTGCTTCGAGCTCCTGCGCGGCGATCCGACGGCCCCGGTCCAGGTCTAACGTGAGGACGCCGGAGCCCAGGCCGAACTCGCTGTCGTTGGCGATGCGGATTGCATCCTTCTCGTCATCTGCGGCAATGATTGCTGCGACCGGCCCGAACACTTCCTCGTCATGTGCTGGCTGGCCTTTGCGGACGTCGGAGAGGACGGTCGCGGGGTACCAAGCGCCGGGCTTGGCGGGCACCGTTCCGCCGAGCAGCAGCCTCGCGCCTTTGGCAATGCTCTGTTCCACCTGCCGGTGGATCTCGTCACGCGCCTTGACGCTTTGCATCGGCCCGAGCTTGGTCCCTCCCTTCGTTGGATCGCCCATTTCATAGCCGCGCATCGCCTCGACGAGCGCGCGCTCGAATGGTTCGAGGATGGAGCGGACGACGATGAAGCGCTTGCCAGCGATGCAGCTCTGGCCGCCGTTCACCATCCGCGCGGTGGCCGCGATTTTGGCCGCGGCTTCTATGTCGGCGTCCTCCAGGACGACGTAAGCGTCGGAACCGCCAAGCTCGAGCACGCATTTCTTGAGCACCGACCCCGCCGCCGTGGCGACGCTCCGGCCAGCGGCGACGCTTCCCGTCAGGGTCACGGCCGCTACCTTGTCGTCCTTGATCAGCGCTTCGACTTCGCTGCTTGGCAGCAGTAGGGTGCGAAACAGGCCCTTCGGAACGCCCGCCTGGTGCAAGACCTCCTCTATCGCAAGCGCCGAGCCGGGCACGTTGCTGGCATGCTTCAGCAGCATGCCGTTTCCCGCCATCAGTGCGGGAGCGACGGCGCGGAAGACCTGCCAGAAAGGGAAATTCCACGGCATGACGGCGAGCACGACGCCGATTGGATTGAAGGTGACGAACGCCTCGCCACCGCCGATGTCGACCGGTTCGACAGCGAGATAGCTCTCGGCATGATCGGCGAACCAGTCGCATTGGAAGGCGCATTTCTCGACCTCGGCGCTCCCGTCGTCGAGCGTCTTGCCCATTTCCTCAGTCATCAATCGCGCGAATTCGTCCTTGCGCGTGCGGAGAATCTCGGCGGCCTTGCGGATAACCGTCGCGCGTTCAGCAAATGACGTGCGGCGCCATTTGAGAAAGGCTTGGTGCGCGGCACGGGCGGTCTCGAGCGCCTCAGTGACGCTATGCTGCTCGTAGGTGCGACCCGGCTCGCCCGTCGCGGGATTGACCGTCTGAAATTTTGCCTTGGTTTCGGGACGGGTCAGTTCTGCCTGCTCGGCCATGAGTGCGCTCCTTTCGTCGTGCCAGTAACGCGCGGATGGTGATTCAGACCAGCTAGCCTCGCTCGGCCGAGCTCGCCCAGATCTCCGGATGCGCTTCGATAAAGTCACCGATCGCTTTTGCCATCAGCGCGTCGTCGGCGGTCGATGGATGCCAGTGACACCCCGTCATCGCTGTGCCGTACAGCGGCAGGAAGGCGACGCGCGTTTCGTCACTAGACCGCCAGAGTTGAGCGACCCGTGAGACCTCCGATTCAATTTCGCCACGACTGTTGTCGAGGCTCAACAGAATGAAGAACGCCGAAGGATTGCGACCGCGCAGCCGCTTCAGAAACTCGAGATAGCTGGTCTCGTAATCTGAGCGCAGCTCGTCGCGGCTCTTCCATTTCTCACCGGCGTGTAGCGGCGTGCTGAAATCATTGCCTCCGAGGCCCACAACGATGAGCTGCGGGCGCCAGGCAGGGTCGTTGTAGGTCTCGCGCTTGTCGAACAGCGCGAAGGGATAGGCCTGAGGTAGCGTGTCCGCAGCGAAGCCGCCGTAGTTGCGCACGATCCCGCGCCCGGAGATGGCGTTGACCTGATAGTCGGCGCCGAAGCGCTTAGCGGTCTGCACCGCGAGGCCTTGCGACGTGTCGGTGGTCAGCCAGACCTGATCGGTGGTGCAGTCGCGCGATGGAGACGTGTTGCCGTAGCCGACTGTGTAGGAATCGCCGATGAATTCGATCTGCCGCAGCTGGGGCATTGGTTTGGATACAGCGCGAGCGCCGAAGAAGCCGCCGAAGGTTGTCGGATTGCTCTGGCTCTCGCTGACCACCTCCACTCGCAGCCTGTGCGTTCCCGGAGCGAGTCCCCGGATGGCGTATGAGCCCAGTGCCGGCTTGGTGAGCTTGGCGGCGAGCGCGCCGTCGACGAGGACGTCCAGGATAACGTCGCCGGGACCGACTTTGAACTCCGCTTCCGTACCATTGACGATAGTTTCGAAATAGGTCCCCGGCCACTGACGCATGAACACCGAGCGCACAGTGGGATCGCGGGCAACGCGGCCTCCAATCCTGACCGGCAACGGCGAGAGGTCCGACCGCGAGGGCGCTGGAACGACTTGGACAGGACGAGCAAACGCTGACGTATCGACGATTAACAACGTGGCGGCGACCACGCCGGATAATAGTGCTCGCAAGTTCATCGCTCCGCTTTAGCGAAGTCAGCGCATTCGCACGGCCCGCGTGCCGAAGCCAGTACGGTTTCCCGCCGAAGTCGGTGTGAAACTGTCGCCCCTCGCTCCGCTCGTGCGCTCCAACGCTTCGACATGCCCTCGGCACGACGGGCGTTGGACCGATGCGGAAGACGCCGCGAACATCATTGACTGAATGCTCAGCGGTTAAGCGCCCAGCCGCACCGGCGCCTCATCCAGCGTCTGCACGCTGCGCTTTGGTCACGCGGGCTCGCGGCTGGGCGGCGCGGGTGTCTCGACTGCGTCCGGAAGTCCGGCATCCGACGCAACCGGAGCCGCCTCGCCCGCAGCGACCAGAAATTCGCGCTGGTCGAAGAATTGCGCGCGCTTGATCCTTTTCTTGATCGACAGCGACGGATTGTCCCTGGTCGGCCCCTCGCATGCGGCCTCGACGTGACTGCCCGGTGCGGCGTCGGCACAGGGTCCTGCCAGCGCAGGTTCGAAGAGGGTCGCAACCGGAGCCGGCTCCGCCGCCTTTGGTGCGGAGGGCTGCTCGGCGAACAGCGGATCGGCCCGAGCCGGAGCTTCATATTCGGGCTCAACCTCGTCGGCGGCCGCAAATTCCTCGTCGCGCCGGAGCTTGCGGCGGCGCAGGACCACTCCGGCACCGATCAGCGTAAGCAGCCCCAGCCCCACGGCGCCGGCGATCTGCAGCATGTCGCTTGATGCTGCGGCCGGTTCCTGTGCCGGCGGTGCGGTCACGACTGCGGTCGGCCGAGCGGCCGGCGCGGCAGCGGCCGGAGGGGGCGCTGGCGCGACGGTCTCGGCCGGCACTGCGACGGGCGCGGCAACAACGGCCCGCGCGACTGGACGCGCTGCCGTGGCCGGCCGCGCGGCGCTGGCAGTTCGATGGGTCGTTGTGGATTTGCTGCTCCTCGTCGCGGTGGTTTTGTTTGCGGTGGTGGCTGGTTCGGCGCTCGTGGCGACCGGGTCGCTGGCGGACGGTTCGGTTGTAGTCGCCGGAGCGCTTTCCGGAGCCGGTGTCGCCGGCGCTTCAGTTACCGGCGGTGTTGGCGCTTCCTGAGCGAGCAAAGCGGTGGACGAAAGGGCGAGGACCGCGGCAATCGCAGAGATCGCGGGGCGAATTCTTGCGTTTCTATGGGTCATACGAGGGGCAACGAACGGCCGACCACTATGGGTACGAGCTTTCGGCAGGCGGTCGCTTGATCGCGAACCCCCGCTTCAACCGCGCGGCATGTCAAAATCGTGAACTTGTGGGGAAGGACGTGAGTGGGGAAGTCAATTGCCCAGGCGAACATCCGCCAAGTCGAAGTCACTGGACCCGCAGGCTGGCGACTTTGCCAGCGCGACCGGAATGGGCGCGCCGTTGCTAAGGCCAATGCGATTCTTGAGCTCGGCCCTGAAGCGTCCCAAGCGAACCGCGACACCAGGCATCTCCAGATAGGCTCGCCCTTCATAGAAATAGCGCACCGGTCCGATGTCGCGGGCGTCCGAGGCGTACACCGTCTTGAACGACTCGCCGCCGCGCGCGTCGCGGACGCTCAGCCGGCATTTGCCCCGCTGCGCGAGAATGATGGCGCTCCGCATCGGGACGTGACGCACCGTGGTCGCAAAAGCCTGCGACCGCAGCCTCGCCTGGAGCTCGTCGTCAAGCTCGCCTGGACGCGCTTCGGTGAGTCCATCGCGCGGCGGTCCTGCCGCCGCCTTAAGGCCGACAGAGCCGACGGCCAGCGCCGCGAAGGCGCAGAGCAGGAGCCTATCGTTGCCGCGCAACCGCACCGATAACTCCCCTCGCCGCGATAAATGCGGCGCCGATCAAACTTGCCCAGCCGAACAGTGCGGCGCCGGTGCCGCCATGAAGGAAATAATAGTGGGCCGGGAACAGGCCCACGGCGACGAGCCGGGCGATATTGAGCGCGAACATCCACCCGGCCATCGCCAGCCCAACGAGTACATATTTTTTGTCGATCCGTAGGCTGAACAGCGCCCCGGCAGTCGCCCAGAGGACGATCGCCAGTGAAATGTTGTGCACCGACGAGCAGGGCGTGCCCACCAGGAATTTCCCGTTCGCGCCGGGAAAATCGACGGTGTTCCCGTTGACCGGCGATCCGATCAGCGAGCCCACCAGATGCGCGTCCAGCGCCAGAATGGGCGTCGCGAAGACATGCAGGAAAAGGCGGCCCCAGATCAGCGATCCCGTTAGCGCCAGCAGCACCACCGAGATTCGCCGCAATGGGCTGGCAGGCGCCGAAGTGGCGAGGAGATAGAGGCCGCACAACAGCAAGCCTGCCTGCGCCGCAAGCGAAACGGGCAAGAGCGACAAGGCCGCGACGGAAAGGAGGACGATGATGTCGGCGCGGCCGACTGGAGTGCGCTCATCCTCGAGCCCGATCTTCACCACGGCGAACATGGCCATCCACATGATCGCGCCGACCCCGCCCAGAGTCGTCACGGCGATTTCGGCAGATTGGTAGCGCAGGCTGTTGATGATCTGGTCCGCCTGCGCGTTCAGCGCGGCGAGCACTCCGGCGCAGGCGAAGGCGGTGCCGCGCCCAACATGCCGATCAAGGGAGAACGGTCCGGTCGGAGAGAGTCCGACCGGCCGAACGAGTGTCACGGATTAATCCGCCTCTTCAAGGCACGATAGCCAAGGCCGATAAGCGCAACCGCGCCGATGCCGATGCCCGCGATGGGCGCCGGAGTTGGCGCGACCTGACCCGCCAGAGCCGGGCTTGCGGCCGCAAGCAGGACGAGGCCGATACCGATTCTTTCAATGCGATCCATGGGAGTGTTCCCCCTGTTGAAACGACCTTGCCAAAAAAGTCATTAACGCAAATATAACGAACGCACCCCGACGACAAGTGGCTTATGTTGACCCTGTCTTGAGCCGTGATGCCCTTATCGATCTGGCCCTGGTCGGCTGGTTTGTGGCGCTCGCAATCGCCGAGGCAATCAGTGCGCGTCACGGCCGGACGCGAGAAAGTGGCGATGACGGCCGGCTCCTCACCAACTTCGGCCTGACCGCGCTTGTCATTCTCGCAAGCGGTTTGCTTCCACTGGCAACCATCGCATCGGCGCAGGTCGGGGTCGGTATCGGGATGGCCCACCATCTACATTTGCACTGGGTCCCGATCTTTGCCCTGACGCTGCTTGGGCAGACTTTCGCGGCTTATTGGGTTCACCGGTGGATGCATGCGTCGCCGCTGCTGTGGCGCGTGCACCGCGTGCATCACGCCGACACTTCGGTCGATGTATCGACCAGTCTCAGGAACCATCCGCTGGAACTGGTGCTGACCATCCCAGCGTCGGCGTTGGTGATCGTCATTGTCGGCGCGCCGATTTCCGTGGTCGTCGCGGTGCAAAGCTTCCTGGTCGCCGGCGCGATCTGGGAACATGCCGCCCTGGTTTTGCCAAAGCCGGTGGATCGAGTGTTGACGCTCCTGTTCGTCACGCCGCGCCTCCATCGGCTTCACCACAGCCCCGACCGCCGCAATCACGACAGCAATTACGGCAATTCGCTCACCGTGTGGGATCGCCTGTTCGGCACGTTGAACGACCACCAGGAGAGGCTGCAGGTTGGCCTAACCCGCCAGCGTGCGGCGCCGAACCATCTCCTCGAGCAGATCTGCTCACCGCTTCACACGATCTGACGTTGGGGCAGGCGAAGAAGTCGACGTCCGATTTGAAACGGTTCACCCAATGATCTTGTGAGGCCTGTCGGTGAACGCCCATCGCGATGGCGCCGCCGACCATCAACCCCCCGGACCGCTCTCGCAGCCCGCGAAGTGAGAATCAGCGTGCGGCTGCCAGCCGCCTTTTCGGCGCGACCAGGCAGCCGCAACTCAGACTTCAAGGGCCTCCAACTCTGTCTCCGGCACGAGTGGCGGAAATCCTCGGCCTCTCGCTTGGCAGTCTCGCGAGTAGAGGCTTGAGCTCAGGCTCCGATCGCTTGGCCCACAAGCTTACAAGCGCGGTTTTGTTTGGTCGTTGGACGATCCTAAATCGGTCTTTTCGGCCCTTCAATATCCTGTTATATATCGCGTTATGGAAAATTGCTCGACTGCAGATGTTGTTGCAGACTTGGGAGAGGCGTTTCTTGGTAGTCGCCTGAAGAGACTAGCGGAGCGTATGCAGGGCGGCGCGACGCGCTTCGTCAACAGCCTTGGGCTCAACGTCCAGCCGACCCATATGGGATTGCTGGCTGCTCTAGACCGTTCTCCGATGACGGTGGGACAACTCGTTGAGGCCGTCGGCACAAGCCAGCCGGGGGTAACGCGCGGTGTAGGGCAATTGATCAGCATGGGCCTGGTCGAATCTGAAAGTCTGACCGATCGCCGCCAGCGGGCGCTTCGCTTGTCGGCGGAGGGCAACGCATTGATGTCGCGCGTGAAGCTGGAGGTGTGGCCGCAATTAGAGCAGGCGGTGAAGACAATCACTTCGGGCCTGAGCGGAAGCTTTCTTGAGCAGGTCACCGCGATAGAGAGCGCGCTTATCGAGAAGCCACTGGAGCTGCGCGCTGCCGCGGTATCGGCGAAGCTTCGTCTTCGTGAGTATAGCCCGGAGCTTCAGCGCGCCTTTTATGACATCAACGCCGAATGGATCTCAGACATGTTCCGGCTTGAGCAAGCCGATCGCGAGGTCCTCGAGGATCCGCAGACGCATATCCTGGATCCGGGCGGAGCCATTCTCTTTGTGGAATCACCCGATCTTGGTGTCATTGGCACATGCGCACTGCGCAAGACCGGACCGGGAAGCGCCGAACTTACAAAGATGGGCGTCAGGTCGGAATCTCGCGGCCTGAAAGCCGGCGAATTCCTGCTTGCGGCGACGATCGCGCGGGCGAAGCAGATGGGGATCGCCGACCTTTATCTTCTGACGAATTCAAAGTGCGCAGCAGCGATCCACCTCTACGAAAAGCTCGGCTTTGAACATGATGTCGA
>Ga0207674_10000654_pt1 | contig 45142 bp, 42 predicted proteins | sample KBSCornC72_FD_184303 | JGI IMG/M metagenome (GOLD analysis project Ga0207674, IMG submission 184303) | Corn rhizosphere microbial communities from Kellogg Biological Station, Michigan, USA - KBS Corn C7-2 (SPAdes) (version 2) | ecosystem: Host-associated > Plants > Roots > Rhizosphere > Soil ... | reverse complement strand
AGAGCAGCGAGTCCGCGATGGATCAGAAGCTGATCCCACAACGCGCGATTCTGGTCCAGCAATAAGACGGGATCCCCGGATGGGCCCACGCGCGCCCGCGATCGGGACGCCTGGATTTCCATTAATGCGACCAGCCCGTGAACCTCAGGTTCATGTGGGGCGAGCTCAGCCAGAATGCGTCCCAGCCTGAGTGCGTCCTCGCACAATGCCGGCCGCATCCAGTGGTCGCCCGACGTCGCGGTGTAGCCCTCGTTGAAGATCAGATAGATGACATCAAGAACAGACGACAGACGGGCGGCAAGCTCGGCTCCGCGCGGGACTTCGTAAGGGATTTGCTTTTCCGCCAGCGTCCGCTTGGCTCTGACGATGCGTTGCGCGATGGTCGCTTCCGGCGCCAGGAAGGCACGCGCGATTTCCTCGGTTGTCAGGCCGCCGACCAAACGAAGCGTCAGCGCAATGCGCGCGTCGGTAGAAAGCACGGGATGACAGGCCGTGAACACCAGCCGCAGTAGATCGTCGCCAATATCGTCGTCAATCTCAGCATCGAGATCCGCCACGGCTTTTCCCTGTTGGCTGTCGATTTCGCGGCCGAGTTCCTGGTGCTTGCGCTCCGTGACTTTATTTCGCCGAAAGATGTCGATGGCGCGATGTTTTGCCGTCGCCATCAGCCAAGCGCCTGGGTTGGGCGGAACTCCCGAGGCCGGCCACTTTTCCAAGGCCGTCACCAGAGCGTCCTGGGCCAGTTCCTCGGCCAGGCCCACGTCGCGGACGATGCGCGCGAGCGCGGCGATCAGCATCGCCGACTCGATTCTCCAGACTGCTTCGATGGCGCGATGGGTGTCGGTAGCTGTCACTACTACCGATCACACCACCTTCCCGGCTATGCTTGCAATACCGGAACTGTAAATCAGGGCGCGCCGCGCTTGCCCGACTGCGCCTGCATCTCCTTGAACCCGCTGGCAGCCTCTTGGACGTCGGCGGGGAAATCAGCAAACTCCTGGACCTGCCGAAGCTCGATCGTTTCATTTTCAGATCCGGGGCAGCGCTTGGCCCATTCGATGGCTTCTTCCTTCGACTTCACCTGGATCATCCAGTAGCCGCCGACCACTTCTTTCGCTTCGGCAAACGGTCCATCGGTTACAGTGGGCTTGCCGCCGGGAAACGAAATCCGCGCGCCCATCGAAGGCGGATGCAGGCCGTCCAGCGCGAGCAGCACGCCGGCCTTCTGCAGAGATTCGTTGTACTTCATCATGGCAGCGACGGCCTTCGCGTCCGGCATCTTTCCCGGCTCGGCTTTTTCGTAGCCTTTGGGGATCATCAACATCATGAATCTCATGAGTGGTCTCCTTCCTATCGCTGTGCGGCGGCAGAGGCAGGCACTTCGTGGAGCTGCCGTACTTCGGTTTCGCCGTCGCCCGCGATCTTGAGGAACTGCTTGGTATGTTCGATCGCCTCTTGCTTCGACGCCGCCTGAATGATCGCGAAGCCGCCGATCAGCTCCTTCGATTCGGTGAAGGGTCCGTCGGTGATGGTGATCTTTTCTCCGGCCAGGCGAACCCGCGCGCCTGAGGCGCTGGACATGCATCCTTCCGCCGACAGCAGGACGCCGGCTTTGATCGACTCCTCCATGTACTTCCCCATCTCGTCCATTTCCTTTTGGCTGGGAGGACCGCCCTCCGGCTTGTTCGGTTTGTAGAGACACAAGAATCGCATCGTGGTGTTTTCCTTTCTCGATTTTTTATAGGAGCCAATCTCGGCTTCTACTGTTACGACGAACAAGGGGAATCGGAATCGACAACGAGCAAAAGTTTTTTGAAGAATTCCCTGTGGGCTTCTAAACTATTGAAAAAGCTACTGGTGCGGATAGGAGGACTTGAACCTCCACTTTTATCAAGAATGTGAAGCGGCACGCTTCACGCTGCGAAGCAGCGCCTTCAGTAGCCAAGAAAAGCAAGTAAGCCGTAAGATTTAGTGGTGGACCAATCGAGTTTCCAATGTTCCTGCTGTGGTCAAATGCACGAAGGCCCACCCCTGGCTTGGCATCTGAATGCGCCTGATGCTTGGGCTGCGCTTCCTTCTGCGGAACGTGAACAAAGAGGCGAACTGAGTTCCGATCAATGTATCATTGACGACCAATACTTCTTCATAAGAGGTCTCGTTGAGATTCCCGTCCTTGACGGTGACGGACCATTTGCATGGGGGACATGGGTTTCGCTGAGTAAGCCCAATTTTGACCGAACTAGCGAACTTTGGGAGGAATCAAGTCGTGTCGATGAGCCTTCATATTTTGGATGGTTCTCTAATTCGCTTCCAGCTACCCCGAAACGCTAAATCTCAAAGTTGCCGTGCATTCTCGTGGTGTTGGCGTTCGTCCGTTTCTTGAACTCGAATCCACAGAACACCCTTTGGCCTTGGAACAAGCGAATGGAATAACGATGGCACGGATTAGAGCTATCGCCGAGGAGATGCACCATCACAACTCGGAGTTGCCGAAAACCACGCAAGAGATTTGAGCTGTCTTAGGCTTGAGGTACCTGTGGCATAGGCACAGTTGTGGCAACAGCCGTGTTCAATGAAGGACGGCGATCAGCGAACAGCTGTACTGGATTGGAATTCGACAACTTGTTTGGTGCGGATGAGAGGACTTGAACCTCCACTCCCTTGCGAGAACTAGAACCTGAATCTAGCGCGTCTGCCAATTCCGCCACATCCGCACGAATAGGTGGGCAACTCTATTTTCCGGGACGCGGGGCCGGTGTGTCAATCTCCACGCGCGTTTTGTGGGGCAGGATTGTCTCCTGCGCGCGGGTTTGGAAACCGCGCAACGGCGCCGATTGGAAAATCGGCGCGCAGGTTGAAAACCTGCCCCACGTGCCGATTCGCCGTGGTCCGCAAACCCACCGGCGGCAGATATGTCCCACGAATTTCCCGATGCCACCACGCCCCCGTTTGCCGATGTTCTTCCCAAGTCGAAAAGTGATAATCCCAGGTCGTCGCCCGCACGTAGCGCGGAGGATGATCCGGGAACGGATTCTTATCCAGCAGCGCCAGCACGTCCGGCGAGCCTTCCAGCAGGCGCTCGGCGAAAGCCACAAACCATGGATTCGTCCGGTAGTCGCCCAACGCCGCGAACCACATCTGCCAGTCAAGGCGCGGCTGATGCGGCGCAGCCCAACGCGGCGCACGATTCACGTCGCCCGGCTTATAAGGAAACTCATAGGCGAGCCATTGCTGCCCGTCGTTCGATCCTTCCACGATGATTTCCAGCCGATCGGTGGTCATCACTGCGAATAGTCCGTAGGAATTGACGATTTGGAAGGGAGAAGTGTAGCGGGCCACGGCTTCTATCGGCTCCGGCAAACGCATGCCGGCGTTTTCGAAGATTCGGCTGAGGCCCAGCGGCAGAATCACGATCGTCAGAGCTGCCGCAACAAGTCGAGCGATCCGAGTGGACGGCGCACATTCGAGATTTGCCCTCCGCGGTGTCCAGACCAATCCCCGCAGTGCCTGATCGTCGAACAGGAACAGCGTGATCGCCACAGCCAGCAAGTTGAAGAACGTATAGTTTCCAGTTGCGAAGATCAAAGCTTCCAGGCCCAGCAGCAAGCCAGCTCCGAATAAGCGGATCCGGCGCGGCGCGAAAATCAGGAACGGTGCTCCCAGCTCTATCGCCAGAACGGTGAACGTCGAGGCATGCTGAAACCAGCGTGGCAGCTTGTCGGCATACCAGGCGAGGATGGTCGGCAACGGCTGCGTGTAGTAATGAAAATCGAGCGCGCTCAAACCGCGCCAGTTCGGATCGCCGCTCGAAAGTTTTACGAAGCCCGACAGGAAGTACAACCGAAATGCCAGCCAGCGATACAGCCAGGCGATGGTCTTCTGCATCACACCCGAGTGTCCGAAGAAGATCGCCAGGAATCCGGTTTCGAGCAGCAGCGCGTCCCATTGGAAAGATAAGAACTCCTGGCCGGCCAGGGTGAACGAAAGATACAGAACGTACAACAGCACCAGCGCCAGGCGTTCCAGGTATCCCGCGAACAGGACCGCGCTCAAGACCACGCCCGCCCAGCATGCTCCCGTCAAGACCATGTCGGTCGAGTTCCACCAGAACAAGCTCGGCACCGCCCAGTAGCGCATCCAGCCGAGACTCCCGCCTACCCGATCGAAAAAATCGTGCGCGGGAGAAATCCCATGTTGGCCCAGAAGTCCGGTCGCCTGGACGGCCAGCGACGCGAACGCGACCATATAGATCGCGGCCAGAACCCGTAAGAAGAGCCATTGCGTGAGGGCGAAGCGGGCCGGCTCGATGCGCTTCCCGAACGTCAGCCGCGTCAGCCAGTATGCGAAGTTCCGATGCCGCGCGACCCAGCCATAAGCCGCTTCGATGGGTCCTGCGATCCAAGAGGCGGATTCGTATACGCGCTGCCACCCGAGCGTTTCAAACACTGCTCGCGCACCGCTTACATAGGAGCCGTCAGGACGCACCAACTGGACTGCCTGGCGGAAGGCCGCCTCAGGAATCTGGGGAAACCGGGGACCAGCCTCCTGCGAAGGTGCGTATTCGATCCGGTCGCCTGTCAGCCGCTGCCAATAGTCGATCCAGATGCGGCAGAATCCACATCGGCCGTCGTATATAAGGAGTGGCTGCAAGCCACCTCATTTTACTAGCGCTGAGCCATATTTTCGTACACCCACAAACTGGCCATGCCAATCAGTAGCACACCGGAAAGGACGCCCAGCCAGACCGCGAACTTGTTCACGCTGTGGATGCGAGCCTGCAAGACCTGCTGCTTGGCGGCTTGATGCTCCTCGCCGGTTGCCAGAAATAGCTGGTCTTCCTCGCGCATTCCGATGAGTGCGCGGTAGATCAGGAGCCCGACCAGGATGACCGTCACGGACCCCCACGATACGGTAAGCACGTTAAACATATTTTCCCGACCTCCTTTGGCCGCTCCTACGTTTATTCCATCCATCCACCGAACGCAAGGCCCCCAGGCGAGCTTGACGGTATTGCGCTAATTCTCAGATTTAGCGCAGTACCAGCTTGACGGGTGCTACTTTTTTGAGCTATCCTTACCGTTCATTCATCTTCTGGTCATCCACCTGTGGTATGCCCCCCTGCCTGGTTCGTCGTCCTGGGCATGGTAGTCTAGGGGGCGGTTATTTATGGGAGAGTTATGAAGCAGCACTATTTCGTGGTCGTGTTGGCCCACTCGCTTCATGGACGGCTGCGGCGCGTACATATTCCCCACCAGGCTTTGTATGTTGTTCTAGGCCTTGCAGTTATCGGATCTTTCTCGATGTTCGGGGCGGTTTCGAGTTACCTCCGGATGACCTGGAAAGTCGCCAACTACAATACTCTTCGGACAGAAGTAGACACTCTTCGCACCCAATATCACGCGTTGCAGCGTGAAAACGATCAGAAGGATGCCCAGTTGGCCGAACTGCAGCTCCTGGCCAGTGAAGTAAGCCTGGCGCTGGGACTGAAACGGACTCTCGATAGCTCCGATGACATCGTAGACGAGGGCCTGCTGGTTCCCACCTTCCGCGAATCCATCAACGAGTACAACTTCCTCAAGTCTGCAAGTTTCTCCCGCATCAACCATACCTACGCTCGCGCATGGCAAAAGAACACCATGCCGGCAATCTGGCCGGTAAATGGACGGTTGCTCAGCCATTTTGGCGATCGTCAGGACCCGTTTTCCGGTGAAGGTGCGTTTCATAGCGGTGTCGATATCTCCGCCTCGCAGGGAACTTCGGTGCGCGCCACAGCTGATGGCGTCATCGAGCACGCCGAGTGGGCCTCGGGCGGTTACGGCAAGCTGGTGGTGATCGATCATGGCAACGGTATCCAGACCTGGTATGCCCACCTTTCGGGTTTCGAAGTCGTTCCCGGCCAGGAAATCCGCCGTGGCGACATCCTGGGGTATTCGGGCGCGACCGGCCGCGCGACGTCTCCTCATCTGCACTTTGAAGTGCGGCTCAAAGGGAATCCGGTGAATCCGTATCCCTACTTGGCGAAGTCCACGCTGGTCGAGCCTGCGCCTCCAGATCTCCCCTTCTAGCGCTACCATCGGAAGATGGTGCGGCGCGCCTTTTCACGGCGTATGTTTTTGGCGGCGATTCCCGGCATCTGCGCCGCTGCCACCACAGGAAAAGGCAGTCTCGTCCCATCCGTAGTTTTTCGTTATCCCGATCCCACAACCGAATTTCCTGTTTTCCGCCTGACCGATCCCGAGCATCGCAGTGTTCTTCCACCGCATTACGCGCGTTCGGCTTCGCGTAAGGGCAACTTTCTCATCTATGCGTCGGATGCATCTGGAAGCATGCAGGCCTGCCGCATGGATCTTAAGAGCGGACAGACTCGCCTGCTGACGGAAGCCGAGAACCTGGATCCCGCATGCCTAACGCTGGTCGGCGATGAGAGAAGCTTCTGTTACGTGGATGGCGGCCGCCTTTATACGAGTGGCTTAACTTCTCTCCGGCCCCGCCAGGTGTATCAAGCTCCGGAGGGTTTCAAAATAACCGCGATGAACATCGCCGACGATGGCTTGTTCGCCGCGCTGGTGGAACAGAAGGGCGTGCACTATCGCCTGCAGTCGATTCGCATGATGGACGGCTCGGCGACCATGCTGGCGGAGGCAGATGAGGAAATCAACGATCCGGTGCCGCGCCCGCACCGCGCGTCGGCGCTGTATCGCAGGGCCGGCGGTCTGTGGCTGGCGAATCTGGACGGGAAGCAGAACTATCGTTTGCGACTGGCCGACGGACAGATTCCTTCCGCCACCTGGAGTCCGGATGGCCGGACAGTTCTATATCTAAATGTTCCCGCCGATACGCACAAGCTGCGTAATATTCGGGAGTTCACGCCCGATACCAACGAGGATAAAGCCGTCTCCGACACCACCCAGTACGCCTGCTTCGAACGCAATGCCGATGCCAGCGTATTCGTCGGCGCCAGCGGCAGTAAAGCCTCGCCGCATGTGCTCCTGTTGGTGCGCGCCGTTCGCCGCGAGTTTACGCTATGCGAGCACCGCGCCAGCGATCCGGCCGCTGTCTCGCCGATTTTTTCGCCCAACAGCCAGAGTATATTTTTCGGCAGCGATCAGCACGGGAAGCCTGCGATTTATCGCGTGGCTGTAGAAAAACTTGTGGAATCGACCGACGAAACTCCAGCTAGAACGTCAACCCAACCATAAAATCGCCCTGATTCTTGTTGGTGCGGAGCAGCGCGGCCACCGGATCCCGGAAGTTCTCCGAACCCCACCGTGTGTATCGAAACTCCGGAGTGATGCGCATTGGTCCGAGCTTGAACTCCACGCCGCCGCCGAAGACGAATCCGATGTCGTTGTCCTTGTTAAACTCGGGCGCCGCGACGGTTACGTTGACTGCATTTAGTGTCGAACGCACCTGGTCCACGCCGCTGATGTGCCGGAAATTCGCGCCGGCATCGATAAACGGCCGAACTGGTCCACCCCAGATCGCATATTTTCCGAGGACTGGAAATTCCCATGAGTTCGCGACGGTCCGCGTGGAAGTGGGACTTCCCGCGCCTGCGAACTGATTGTATTCGTAGCCGAGCCGCCGATAGAGGGCATCCACCTCAATCGAAAAACGGAAAGGCAGATTCAACTGAACAGTAGGCCCGACCAGATAGCGATGAGTGTTGCTGACGTAGGCAGCCTGATTTCCTCGAAACGTTTCCAGCGCATCCGTTACAGGAACACCGAACTTTATTCCGACAGATACGGGTTGAGCGACAGCCCCCACTGTGAGTGCGCACACCAATAGCGAAAGTTTCATGCCTACAAACAGAGCAATTGGGTTGCCAAAGCCGGAGTCGTCCGGATTACTTTAGGCACGAAGCGCGAAAGGCTTTGATACGCGCGTTGAATTGTGTGAAGGTAAACTCGACCTTCGTAACCAGGGGTGAAAGTTTGTTCCACCGCATTAGCGCGATTGAGGCTCCACGAAACAGTGCCGGAAGGCGAGAAACTCGCTCAGTGTCTCCACCAAATCAGGCGTAAGGATAGCCAGCCTTTTGTCGGTCGCAGTGGCCATCTGGTTCAAGAGATCTTTGTGCCAGGACTCTGAAGACGGCATCCTGTCATCCCAGTCTCTGGCGATAAGCTTCAAGATCTTTTCCATCTCCGTGTAAAACGAGTGAAGCATGGCGCACGCTGCGGCCGTTTCGATATCGCCTGCGTCGGATGAGTTCGTTTGTTTAACGAGGGATGTTATTTGCTTGTGAACTGTTTCCAGTTCCTCCAGTCCGAGCTGGATCTTGACGCCCAGATCAGCGGACACTGACGAGGTCTCCACTGGAGCGCAGGTGGCGTACCAACGGAGTGTCGTCGTCCAGGTCCACCAGATCCACTGGTCTTCCGACGAGGTCAGACGTTCTACTCACAGCGGAGAAGTAAACCTCAGGAGGCAAACCGGAGACAGCGATATCTATGTCCGAGCCCGGCCGAAGGTTTCCGGTGGCTGCCGAGCCGAAAACAAACACTTGTACGGCCCCCAGACTTCGCAACAGTCTGGCTGCCGCTATGACGGCATGGTTCTCGGCGATTCTCTCCATGAATTCTTCCTGACCCTATTCTACTGTGGACGCTAACTGATCAGTTTGGCGATCAAAAAAGCCGCGCCCGCCGCTAATCCGCCGATGCCCATGGTCCCCAGTGCACTGCGCATCTTGGGAGCCCCGGTAAAATGTCCCTTCACGTAACCAAAAACGGCCAGGGCGACCAGCGTGCAACCCACTGAATATTCCAGCGCGATGCGCGAATCCGGAGTGAACATGTAAGGAGCCAGTGGAATCAGGCCGCCTGCGATATACGAGCCCGCGATGGTCGCAGCGCTGGTGACGGCGCGCTTGGGGTCCGGTTCTTCCAGACCCAGCTCGAAGCGCATCATCCAATCCACCCAAACTTTCGGCTTGGCTTCGAATGCCGCCAGAATCGGAGTGGTCTGCTCGTGGGTCAGACCATACGATTCCAAAATCTCGATGACCTCATGGCGCTCATCATCGGTGCGCTCGACGATTTCCATCTCTTCGCGGCGGCGTTCGCTCTCGTAATGTTCTTTGTCGCCCTTTGCGGCTAAATAGCCGCCCAGACCCATGGCGATCGAGCCAGCCGCTACTTCCGCAAGGCCGGCGATGATGATCACGTGCGATGCGTCCACCGCGCCGCTCAGTCCGGCCGCGAGCGCAAAGGGCACCGTGAGCCCGTCCGCCATTCCGATCACTACGTCGCGCACCACCAGCGACGATTGAAAGTGTTTTTCAATATGTCGAGTCTGCACCATTACATTGAGGCCTTCAAATATCTGCCAGTATAGGATTCCGCAACCTCTGCCACCTGTTCCGGCGTTCCTTCCGCGACGATTCGGCCGCCGCCATCGCCGCCCTCCGGACCCAGGTCGATCACCCAATCCGCCCGGCGAATCACTTCCAGATTGTGCTCGATGATCAGAATGCTTGCGCCCGACCGCAGCAGCCGCTCGAAGGCATCCAGCAGCTTGGCGATGTCGTCGAAATGCAGGCCCGTGGTTGGTTCGTCGAAGATATACAGCGTGCCTTCGCTGGTGGCCTGCGACAAGTGCGCCGCCAGCTTCACGCGTTGCGCTTCACCGCCGGAAAGCGTCGTCGCCGATTGGCCCAGCCGCAGATAGCCGAGACCAACGTCGGCCAGCACTTCCAGCTTTTGCGCCAACCGCGGCGTGGCCGAGAAGAATGAAATAGCTTCTTTCACCGTAAGCTGCAGCACCTCGTGGATATTCAGCGCGTGATACCGAACATCCAGTACGCTCGGCTTAAAACGAGTGCCCTTGCAGTCATCGCAGATCAGTTCGACGTCCGCCAGAAACTGCATCTCGACGGTGACGGTTCCATCGCCCTGGCAGGTCTCGCAGCGTCCGCCCGGAATATTGAATGAGAAATGTCCGGGCGTATATCCGCGGCGATCGGCCTCGGGTGTGGATGCGAACAGCTCGCGGATGATGTCGAATGCCTTGATATAGGTGACCGGATTTGATCGCGGCGTACGGCCGATAGGCGATTGATCTACCAGCACAACCGATGTCAAAAGCTCGGCTCGCTCCACCTTGCGGCAGGTCAGCTTTTCCGGCGGTACGCCCCAATCCTCTGGCGAATTCCCCGGCATCGGCGGCAGCTTTCCAGCCCCTCGGTCCAGCCGCTTCTCGAGCGTCTGATAAATCACATCATGAACCAGCGTTGATTTACCTGAACCCGAGACGCCTGTGACCGCCACCATCATGTTCAGCGGAATCGATACATCAATGCCTTTGAGATTGTGCGCCTGCGCTCCCAGAAATCGCACGATGCGCTTGGAGTTCGGCGTGCGCCGGCTGCTGATGTAAGAAGTCTTGAGATCGCCGCGTAGGTATTTGGATGTTAGCGACGTCGCACCATCGGAAAGCAGCTTCTTGTAATCGCCTTCGAAGACGATATTGCCGCCATTCTCTCCCGCGCCCGGCCCTAGATCGACGATGTGATCGGCCGAGCGCATCACGTCCGGATCGTGCTCTACGACCACGATTGTATTACCCAGATCGCGTAGCTCTTCGAGAATGCCGACCAGACGGGCCGTGTCGCGGCTGTGCAGGCCGATCGATGGCTCGTCGAGTACGTAACATGCGCCGACCAATCGTGAACCGAGACAGGTCGCGAGCTGAATTCGCTGAGCTTCGCCGCCTGAAAGCGTCGCCGACAGCCGGTCGAGTGTCAGATATTCCAGTCCCACGTCGTTCAGGAACTTCAGGCGCTGTCGGATTTCGATCAGTACCTTGTCGGCAATCGCCATCTCCTCCGGCGAGAGCTGAAGAGACAGGAAGAATTCCTGGGCCTGCGCGATATTCATGCGCGACAGGTCGGCCAGATTCTTGCCGCCGACGCGAATCCACAGCGCCTCGGCTCGCAAGCGCGATCCGCCGCAATCGGGACACAGCGTGTAGCCCCGGTATCGGCTCAGGAACACGCGCACGTGGACCTTGTACTTTTTCTTCTCCACTTCCTTAAAGAAATCGCGGATGGCCTGGTGGACGATTGCCAGCTCGTCTTTTTTTAGTTCGAGAATGGGCGTGCTCATGCGCACCTTGCCCTTGGCGTCCTTCCTGAAATCGACTCCGTATCCGGAATACTGCGGCTTGGTCCAGGGATCCACTGCGCCCTGCTGGATCGAAAGCGCACGGTTCGGAATCACCAGATCCAGGTCGTAGTCGATGGTGTTGCCGAATCCCTGGCAGCGCTTGCACGCACCAAAGGGGCTATTGAAGCTGAACAGGCTCGGTTCAGGCTCTACGAATTCTTTGCCGCAGAGCTTGCAGGCGAACTTCTCGTTGAAGCGAATGGTTTCGCCGCCGCTGGTAGGCTCGAACAGCATTTCGCCGGATTCGCGATAGCCGATCTCGACCGCATCCACCAGCCGCGTACGCATGTCGGGCGAGATCGCCAAACGGTCCACCAGAATGAATACAGGCTTGGTGAAATCCAGATCCAGCAGCGATTCGGGAGTCGAGAATTCGAAAATCTTGCCGCCCTGGTACAAGCGGTTGAAGCCGCGCTTGCGCAAATCGAACAGGCGATCGCGCAGGGCCTCGGTCGATTTCTCCGTCGCCTTAATCGGAAGCTTTCCAGGATGCAGCTTGTCCAGAACCAATGGAAACAGCGCGTACCAACGCGAGCCTTCCGGCTTCGCCAGCATCCTGGCCGCGACCTGATCGACGTTGTCACGTTCGACGTAGACTCCGCAGCCGGGGCAGAAGGTCCTGCCAGCGCGCGCCCACAGCAGGCGCAGAAAATCGTAAAGCTCCGTCGAGGTCGCTACAGTCGAGCGCGGATTGCGCGTGGTGTTCTTCTGGCGGATCGCCACCGGCGGCGCGATGCCGTCGATCTCATCCACGTCCGGCTTTTCCATCCGTTCCAGAAACTGGCGCGCGTAAGCCGAGAGCGATTCCACATAACGACGCTGCCCTTCGGCATAGATGGTGTCGAACGCCAGCGAAGATTTCCCCGATCCGGACACACCTGTGACGACGGTCAGGCGGTCGTGCGGGATCGCCAGCGAAATGCCCTTTAAGTTATGCACCCGGGCGCCACGAATAATAATGGAATCGTTCAAGGGAGGGTAACTACCTACTAGTATAGAAAATTGGACCAAACGGCCATCCGCCGAAATCTCGTGCGCTGGTATAACCGCCATCAGCGCGACCTTCCCTGGCGCCGGACCAGCGATCCCTACGCGATCTGGATCTCCGAAATCATGCTGCAGCAGACGCGTGTGGCGGCGGTGATCCCTTACTATGAGCGCTTTCTCGACCGCTTTCCACGCGTGGAGGATCTCGCCACGGCGTCCGAAACCGAAGTCCTGGCGATGTGGAGCGGCTTGGGATACTACTCGCGCGCGCGTAACCTGCAGAAGGCGGCTTGCGAGATCGTTACGGCCGGAGGGTTTCCACGCGACTATGAAGCGATTCGTGAGCTAGCCGGGGTAGGAGACTACACCGCCGCCGCGGTCGGTAGCATCGCCTTCGGATTGCCTCATGCCGCGATTGATGGAAATGTGCGGCGTGTGGTGATGCGTCTAACAGGGGACGGCAATGCCGACGTGGGAGCCGTAGCGACCGGATTATTGGATGTTCGTGACCCTGGACGCTGGAACCAGGCCGTCATGGAGTTGGGAGCCACGGTGTGCCTGCCGCGCGAGCCGCTGTGTCCCGTGTGTCCTCTGGCTACGGAGTGCGAAGCGAAGCGATGCGGGCTGCAACGCGACCTGCCGCCTCCGAAGAAGCGGACAGCCGTCGTTCGAAAGGAATTGACTCTTTTGGTTATCCGCCGCAAGGGCCGCATCCTGCTGACTCCCAGTCCGCGAGTCTCGGGATTCTGGGACCTTCCCGAAATGTTCTCGGGTGTTCGCCTCGGCTCCAGGGTAGGTATGTTCCGACATGCCATCACCAATAGTCAGTATTATTTCGAGGTTCGTGAGGCGAAGACCGGAGCGGTTCCCCAAAACTGCCGATGGTGGGATGAAAGAAAGTTAGATGAAATTGCATTAAGCACCGCAGCTAAAAAAGCTCTGCGGTGTTTAGAGGTTTTGGAACGCGCTACCAGGGAATGATGAAGACGGCGGCAAGAATAACGTACAGCGTGGTGGCAGGATTGGTGCCGATGATGCTGTGGGCTCATAAATCTGGCGCCGATCCGGGGCATACGGCCGCGCCAGGAGAAGATCCCTGGGCCTGCTCTACGTCGGGCTGTCACACAGGACTTCCTAAAGGCGGCCCCTTGAACTCTTACGGTGGTAAAGTGAGCGCTACCTTCTCCACCGGCTCGTTCTATACGCCGGGTCAACCCGTCAGCATAACGGTGTCGGTATCGGATCCCGTGAATTCCATCTGGCACGGCTTTCAGATGAGCGCGCGCCTCGACAGTGACAACAGTCAGGCGGGAACTTTCCGCCCCATCACCGGTAGCGTAGTTTTCTGCGCCGACGGCTCCGTAGAGGGGACCGTAAGGACGAAAACTGGTTCCTGCCCGAACAATCAGGTCGAGTACATCACCCATACCGAACCCAGCACGGGGACCTGGACGTATACCTGGATCGCTCCCGCAAACAATGTCGGGCCGATCCACTTTTATCTGGCAGGCAACGCGGTTAACCACAATGACATGGAAGACGCGGGGGACCATGTCTACACCGCAAGCTATGTGCTGCAACCTGCGTCAACCTGTATCCAAAGTCTCCCGATCATCACCACGGTACGATCGGCCGCGGGATTCGGCGGATACAACTTCTTCACATCCGGTTCCTATTTGGAAATCATTGGGTCCAATCTTGCCGGAAGCACCGGCACATGGCAGGACTCCGATTTCAACGGCGATAAAGCGCCCACAACTGTGCAAGGCACCTCAGTTTCCATAAATAACAAGCCGGCTTTCGTTTGGTATATCAGCCCAACGCAGCTTAACGTGCAGGCCCCTACCGATACGGTTCTCGGCCCGGTGGGAATCACCGTCACGAACTGCTCGGGCACCAGTTCTCCAGCCACGTTGACGAGGGCTTCGATAGCACCCGGCCTGGATGCGCCGGGACTTGATCTCTCGCCCTTCTTCAACGTCGGCGGCAGACAGTATCTTGTCGCGACCTTTGGTCCAACCTCCCTTCTAGTGGGAAATCCCAACCCTGCTCTCCCCGGCTCGTTCCAGCCGGCTAAGCCCAACGAGTCGATCTGGCTATACGGGATCGGATTCGGCGACGCACAAGGCGGTGGGGAACCAGGTGTTAAAGCCCCCGGTGGAACAACGTTGAACGCCGCGGTGACAGTCTCCTTTGGGCAGACGCCGGCGGCAGTAACTTACAAAGGCCTGTATCCGGGTTACGTGGGTCTAGATCTGTTAATCATCACCGTGCCCAATGTCCCCGACGGCGATTATCCGATCAACGTAACAGTGAACGGCCAGCCACTTCAGCAGCCCGCGGCGTTCCTCACGGTTCACAAATAGTGATGCCGCATCGCGATGGAGGGCGGGCTTCAGCCGGCGTGGGACTTCAGTCCCGCTTCCTGAGGCTTGGCTAAAGCCAAGCGCCGCCTAAAGGCCGCCCTCCACCGAATCTGCGGTTCACGCCTCTTGTCAGACTCCCCGCCGATTGCCCCACAGATCGATGTGCAGGCGCGGGCTGTAGCGAAATCCCTCGCGCTTGCAGATCTCCGTCAGCCACGGAGCGCGCTCGCGGATGGCTTCGGGCGTAGTGCCTTCCGGCATCAGAACTACCCGGCTGCGATCGGCCCCGGTTTCCTCGAGCATCGTCGCGATCTCTTTCATATCCTCCGGCGACGCCACTACGAACTTCAGCTGATAAAGGTATTCCGACATCAGTTGCTTGAGTACCTCGGGTTGGTAGCGGAGCCGCTCATGCTGCGCCGCCCACTTGCCGCCCTCACGATCGTGCGGAGTAGAATTCTCCAGCTTCGGGCTGATACTCATGAGATCGCAAGCTACCGGATGAAACACCGTCCCGGCTGTTTCGATCGTGATATGGAGATCCTGCTGCCGGATTCCTTGCGTCAGTTGAACAATATTAGGCGCGATCATGGGCTCGCCGCCGGTCACGACGGCATGCTGCGCTGGGTACGCTTCAATCGCGGCCAAGATATCTTCGATCGTCATGTCAGCGCCTTCCGGCTGCCACGATGTATACGGCGTATCGCACCACACGCAGCGCAGATTGCATCCCGATGTACGCACAAACACGCTGGGCACGCCCGTGAGCATTCCCTCGCCTTGGATCGAGTAGAAAATCTCCGAGATCTTCATGGGTAGGGAAGAGGATCGTGCAATCCCGCTTCAATGAAGCCCCTGCGCCGCAGCAGACAGGAATCGCAGTGCCCGCACGGACGGCCTACCTCATTTGGATCGTAGCAGCTATGCGTCATTGCGAAATCGACGCCCATTTCGATCCCTAACTTTAGGATGCCAGCTTTGTTGAGCTTCGCCAATGGTGTATGAATACGGAGCAGCATTCGACCCTCGACGCCTGCTTTTGTGGCCAGGTTCGCCATGTGCTCGAATGCGGCGATGAATTCCGGACGGCAGTCGGGATACCCCGAGTAATCGATGGCGTTCACGCCGATGAAAATATCCGAGCATTCCAGCACCTCGGCCCATGCCATCGCATACGACAGAAAGATCGTATTGCGCGCCGGCACATACGTAATAGGAATGCCTTCCGCCAGACTGTCCTTGGGGACATCGATGTCGTCGGTCAGCGCGCTGCCGCCGAAGGCGCGCAGATCGATCTTCGCCACGCGATGTTCCGCCACATTAAAATGCTTGGCGACTCGCTCCGCGGCCTCTAGTTCAACGCGATGGCGCTGGCCGTAATCGAAGGACAGCGCATAGCACTCGAAACCATCGCGGCGGGCCACTCCCAGACACGTTGAGGAATCCAGGCCGCCGCTCAGTAAACATACGGCTTTCATGAGTCTAGTGTAGGGCACGTCTAGCTTAAAGCATGGAATGCTACCATCGTGCGATGGACACCCCGACGCCCCCTCCTAAACACGTCCCTTTCGTACCGGAAACCGCCAGTATGAAGGAGTTTACGTGGCGCGCTCTGCTGCTGGGCCTGGTGATGTGCGTGATCCTGGGAGCCGCCAACGCCTACCTCGGACTCAAGTCGGGAGTGACCATCGCAGCCACCTACCCCGCAGCCGTGATCGGCATGGCGGTGCTGCGCATCTGGAAGGGCTCCATCCTTGAAGAGAACATCGCCCGAACGGCCGGATCCATCGGCGAATCGGTAGCCGCGGGCGCCATCTTCACCTTGCCGGCGTTCCTCATTTCCGGAGCATGGTCCAGCTTCGATCCCGATCAGGCGTACTGGAAATCCACCGCGATGATGGTGGTCGGCAGCATTTTGGGCGTGCTATTCGTTTCACTCGTTCGCCGTGTGATGGTGGAAGATCCGTCGCTTCCTTTCCCTGAGTCGTTGGCTGCGGCCGAGATTCACAAGGCCGGCCGGCGTGGAGCCGAAGCCGCGCGCTACTTGTTCTGGAATATCGGAGTGGGCGCGGCGGTGCAGTTGCTGGGCACCTTCAATCTCTTTGCGGTGGACAAAGACATCCCTGTCCAGATCGGCGAACTGGGCCGGAGCACCGTGCGATTAGGTCCTGCCGGCACCACCAATATTGTTCCCACCGGCGGTGTCTCCGTGTTCGCGGGTCCAACCATCAGCCCCGCCTACATGGGAGTCGGCTACGTGATCGGACCGACGTTGGGAGCGCTGCAATTCTCCGGCGGTCTGCTGGCCTGGGGTTTGCTGGTTCCACTATTGGTGTTTTTCCTGGGCCCGCGCCTTCAGGAATTCATTCCCGCTGGAGCCGCTGGAGGCGGATGGGGAGACCAGGCCGCAGGCGTCTGGCGCTACATCGTCCGCCCGATTGCCGTGGGCGGGATGCTGGTGGGCGCGGCCTACACATTGTTCAAGATGGGCAGCAAGCTGACGTCCAGCCTCGGACGGGCGCTGTCGGAAGTGCGGCAGGGCGCTCCGCCGCTGGAATCGGTTTCCCGCACCGAGCGCTACATGGGATCGAAAACGGTTCTCTCCCTGATCGCCGTCATGTTTTTACTGATGATCGGACTATACGTCTACATTTCAGGCAACGTCCTCGCGGGTAGCGTGGCTGCGGTTGTCATGCTGATCGTCGGATTCTTCTTCGCGACCGTTTCCGGGAATCTTGTCGGCATGATCGGATCGTCCAACAATCCGATTTCCGGTTTGACGCTTTCGACACTGATCATCGCCGCGCTGCTGATGGTCGCACTCGGTATTCGCGGGCCCAGCGGCGTAGCCGTCGTACTCGGCGTGGCCGCGGTAGTGTGCGTCTCCTCCGCCGTCGCCGGCGAGCTTTTGCAGGACTTCAAAGTCGGATACATCCTGGGCGGCACGCCGCGCACGATTCAGATCGTAGAGCTGATCGCCGTGCTGGTGGCGAGCATCGTCATGTATTTCCCGGTTTACATCCTGTATCAAGGCAACCTCAAGAGCGGCGGCACCGGGTTCGGCGATCCGAAACTGTCCGCGCCCCAAGCCGGATTGATGGCTCTTCTTGCACAGGGCATCGTGGGCGGGGACATGCCTTGGCCTTTGGTCGTTACGGGCGCGTTGTTTGGAATCGCGCTCATTCTGTTGCAGGTCCGCAGCCCGATGCTGGTCTCGGTCGGTATGTATCTGCCGTTGCAGACTTCGTTCGCTATCTTCATTGGAGGTCTGTTGCGCTGGGTTTCAGACCGGATCGCCACGCGCAGGGGCTACAACGACGCGCAGAAGTCTCGCATTGAAAGTGTCGGCATCCTGATCGCCAGCGGTCTGATCGCGGGAGAGGCGCTCACGGGTTTGGTAGTGGCCTACTTCAAGTTCAGGGACTTGGAGATGCCTGAGTTCTTCTCGTCGCCATCGTATGTCGCCGGTCTGGCCGTCATGGGCTTGTTGGGACTGATGATCGTTCGGCTTCCGCTTTCAAAAGCCGGCCGGCCCGAGGATCCCGCTGCTCCTGCCGCGATCATGTGAGGAAATCTTCGCCTGCCGTCCTGGCTCTCGCGGCAGTCCTTGGAATGTGGCTGTGGCAGTTCGCCACGGTGCATTTCAACTACGCCGGCAACTGGACCGCTCTCTTCTGCATCGCGCCGGAGTGGCCTCGGCCCGCGTTCGCCTCGTCGGAGACGCTTTATACGTTTCCCGGATCGGGCTACGACGGGCAGATGTATCACCTGATCGCCCACGATCCGTTCATGCGCCGTGGCGCCGTGGCAGCGATGGACGATCCGCCGCTGCGCTACCGCCGCATTCTGGTTCCCGCGCTGGCGTGGGCCTTGGCTCTGGGCCGCGACTCCGCTATCCATTTCACCTATTTCGCCGTGATTCTTGGATTTGTGTTTCTCGGTGTCTACTGGTTAGCGCGGGCAATGGTAATTCATGATCGGAACGCTGCCTGGGGGCTGATGTTCGTCCTGATGCCCGGAGTCCTGGTGTCGATGGATCGCATGACCGTGGACGTCGGCCTGGCCGCGCTGGCCGCTGGGTTCGTTTTGTATTCTGAATCTCGCTGGAAATTACTGCTGATTCTTACTTGCGCCGCCTTGACTCGCGAAACGGGACTCCTGCTCACCTTGGGATACGGAGTATTTCTCCTTTCACGCCGCCGCTTTATGGATCTGCTGTGGGCCGCCGCAACCACTGTGCCGGCGATGATCTGGTATGTTTACGTGAGCAGAAATACACCGCCCGAGCCGCCTGCGAACATGTCCACCTTGATTCCACTAGGAGGGTGGATCGAGCGCGTGGCGCACCCGTTCGCCTACAATCTGCCTCATTGGCCTGCTCTCGCCGCGACCGAACTGGATTACGTCGCGCTGGCCGGTGTCGCACTGATGCTGGGGCACGCAGTCTGGCTGGCGTGGACCCGAAGCTGGAATGCTCGCGCCGCAGCCATTTATATGTTCGCCGTGGCGATTATCTTTATCGGCAGCCGCAGCGTGTGGGATGACGCCTTCGGCTACGGGCGTGTGATTACGCCTTTGATGGTCCTGCTTGCGGCGGAAGATTCGGTCGCATTCGTCCCCGTCGCAATGATCGACGCGCGCATCGGGTTGAACTTCTTGAAGCAGATCATGGGCGTCGTCCGCGGGTTGGCTGGCTTGCTAATCTAAATAGTTGCCTCGCGTCGTTTCCTCCCCGAAATCGGGTTCCGCCAACGGTGTCCTATGGACGCAGCTCTACTTGGGTTTGGGTTTCACCACCATGGCCACCCTGATCATGGAGCTGGCGCTCACGCGGATTTTCTCTGTCGTCTTTTACTATCACTTTGCGTTTCTGGCGATCTCCGTAGCCCTCTTCGGCCTGGGAGCCGGCGGAGTTTTCTCCTATGTTGTCGCCGCGAGGCCCGGCAACATTTATCAGAAATTAGGTTCCCTGGCCCTTTCAGCGAGTCTTTCAGTTGTCCTGGTCCTATGGTTCATCCTTTCCCGCGAGAGTAACGGAGTCTGGACGCTGGTAGCGGTCTACTTCGCGTCCGCTGTGCCATTCTTCCTGGCGGGCGCTGTCGTTTCCATCGCGATTTCGGAAGCCATCGAACGTGTGCATCGCGCCTACTTCTTCGACCTGGCCGGTGCGGCCGTCGGCTGCCTCATGCTGATTAAGTTTCTGGACATTGCCGGAGGTCCTGGCACGGTGATCGCCGCGGCAGCCGTATATGCGATCGCTGCAGCGCTCTGGTATAACCAAGCCCGGCAGGACAGTTTGCGCATCGGCGCCGTTCTGGTCGCGTTGCTGATGGTGCTTCTGATGGTGGTGAACGGCAAAGCCCACTGGTTCGACGTGCATTGGGCCAAAGGTTTGCCCATACCGGAGGAGCGTTTCTCGGCGTGGAACAGCTTTTCTCGCGTCGGCGTGGCGTTTGAGAAGAGTCCCGACGGCAAGGACGGCAATTGGCTGATCCGCATCGATGCCGACGCTGCTACTGGTATTCCCACTAGCTTCGATTGGGAGCATGGTCTCACCGACCAGCAGCGCGCCAGCCTGCTTCAGCAGGGACCCGGATTTCCCTACGCGATGCGTCGCGGCGCCAAGGCTCTGATTATCGGTCCCGGGGGCGGATATGACGTCTCGCGCGCGCTGGCCTCGGGCAGCAAGGATGTTACGGCCGTCGAAATCAATCCTCTGATCGCCAACAAAATCATGCAGGACGTCATGGTGAAGGACAACCATGGCATCTACTCGCTTCCGGAGGTCCATCTCCACGTCGAGGACGGCCGCTCTTTCGTGCGCAGCAGGGATGAAAAGTATCAGGTGCTGCAGGCCACGCTGGTCGATACCTGGGCATCCACAGCCGCGGGCGCGTTCGCGCTATCTGAGAACAACCTCTATACGTCGGACGCCTTCTTCGACTATCTGTCGCATCTGACCGACGACGGGATGCTGGCGTTTACACGCTGGGGATTCGAGCCGCCCCGCGAATCGCTGCGTCTTGTCTCTCTGGCCATGGATGCGATGGCGCGGCTGGGCGAACCGAATCCGGCCAGCCATGTGATCGCGGTGCGCGATGATGCCACGAAAATCAACGGGTGGGGCGCGCAGGATACGGTGCTTATTTCGCGCAAACCATTTTCCGCGGCCGATCTGGAAAACGCCCGCCGGTTGGCGGCCGAGTCGCGTATGGAACTCGTCTACCTCCCTGGTCAGGCTTCGCAGAACGCGTTCGGCGAGCTGCTGACCTCGCCGAATCCGGAGCAGTTCTGGAGTGCGTATCCCTTCGACGTTTCACCGGTAGGGGACGATCGTCCATTCTTTTTCTATACCGTTCAGCCGCGCGATCTTTGGAACTTTATCAAGAACGCCAATCAGGAGAGCGCGGATTACAAGATCAACGTTGCCGTGCCTTTGCTGTTTGGGTTGATGGGATTGAGCATCGTCGTCACCGGCCTGATTCTGGTTCTGCCGAGGCTGCTGCTGGGTAGCCGTCTCCCGAAACAGAAGAATGTGATGACGTTCCTGTGGTACTTCCTGTGCCTGGGAGCAGGCTATATTCTGGTGCAGGTCGCGCTGATCCAGAAGTTCGTGCTGCTGCTGGGACATCCAACCTACGCCCTCACGGTGATCGTGTTTTCGATGCTGGTCGCCAGCGGCGTGGGCAGCTACTTCAGCGGAACCGTAATCGCAGGCAACGACGCGCGGCTCATCCGGGTTCTGGCCGGGGTCGCGGCTCTGGTGGCGATCCTGGCGTTCGCGGCGACGCCCCTGGTTACCGCCGCAGCGGGCTGGTCCTTGCAGGCCAAGATCATCCTGACCACGCTGGCCGTCGCTCCCGCGGCGTTCCTGATGGGGATGCCGTTCCCGAGCGGTCTGCGACGCCTGGAGCAGCGTCATGCACCGTCGGTTCGCTGGGCGTGGTCGTTGAACGCCGCGGCTAGCGTGCTCGGGTCGGCCAGCGCGATCTTCCTGGCCATCTACATCGGACTGCGCTCCACGCTGCTGGTGGGCGCGGGATTGTATCTTTGTGCGCTGGTATTAATTCTGGCGACGCGAGCGGAACGTCATCCGCAAGAGGGCTAATAGTTTATGGATTCTGCTACAGCATTGAAGGAAATTGACGCGGTGCTGGCCTCCGCCGCAGAGCGGTGGAACCGGCATGATACTGCGACTTACGCAGCACACTGGATGGAAGATGCAACCTTTGTGAACGTGGTCGGCATGCACCGTGAGGGCCGCAAGCGGATTCAGGCGGAATTTGATTACCTGCACGCCGGCCGCTTCAAGGACAGCACGTTCGTGATCCTCAAACGGACGGTCCGGTTTCTCAAGCCCGACGTAGCGGCAGTCAACGTGTGGTGGGAGATGCAGAACGACCCAGGAGCTCCCGGGCATCCTGTCGAGAATGGAGTGAGGCGCGGCGTCTTCACCCATGTGATGCTTTTGACTCCCGATGGATGGCGCTTCGCTGCATCGCAGAACACGGACATTCTGCCGATTCCCGACTTTCTCCAGCCGGCATGAACGGGCGACGCGTGACTGCGCGAATCCTAGTTCTGGCTGCGGCCCTGATCGCTGCTTCCTGCGGACCCGCATCACCGCAGGGCGTTCCTGCTGAATACGGATATGAAGTGGTGCACACTTACCCGCACGACACGTCGGCATTTACAGAAGGACTGTTCTATTTGGATGGATACCTCTACGAGAGCACCGGTCTCGAGCGGGAATCCTCCATCCGCAAGGTGCGTCTCGAAACGGGCGAGGTTGTTCAGCGGTACGATCTTCCGCCGCAATATTTCGGTGAAGGCATCATCAACTGGAAGGACCGGTTGATTCAGCTCACCTACCAGACGCACGTTGGGTTTGTGCACGATCTTGCGGACTTTCGACTCCAACGCCAGTTCGAGTATCCCGGCGAGGGCTGGGCGCTTACGCAAGACGGCAAGCGCATCCTCATGAGCGATGGCACTCCCGAGATTCGCTTCTGGGACCCTGATACGCTGCGCGAGACGGGCCGGCTCACCGTTACCAGAGAGGGCCAGCCGTTGAAGAACGTGAACGAGCTCGAATGGGTGAATGGCGAGATCTACGCGAACGTCTGGCTGACAGATCTCATCGTTCGAATCGACCCGTCGAGCGGCGTCGTGGTGGGAGTCGTTGACCTGAGTGGATTGCTCAGCCGATCGGACTACAAGGAAGGCGAAACCGACGTGTTGAATGGCATTGCGTACGACGCGAAGGGCGGGCGGTTGTTCGTCACGGGCAAGCGATGGCCCAAGCTCTTCGAAATTCGTTTGGTGAAGCGTTAGCGGCCAGAATCCCGATTGGCCAGGGCGACGGCAGCATTCCGCAACATCCCCGCATGCTTCGCCCGCGCCAGGGGTGTCTGCCCGAAACGCACGCGAAACTCTTCGGGAGTTAACTGCGCAAGCGCCTCCAGCGAAATTGTCGTGCCTGCAAAATCCGGATCATCCGTGAATGGAGCGCGCGAGTTCCAGGGGCAGACGTCCTGGCAGATATCGCAGCCGAACACCTGCTCGCCCACGCCCGCCTGAAGTTCTTCCGGGATCGGGCCGCGCAGCTCGATGGTCAGATAAGAGATGCAGCGCCGCGAGTCGAGTTTCCACCCCTCTGACGAGGGCACTAAGGCTTGGGTCGGACACGCATCTATACACCGGGTGCAGCTTCCGCAGCGGTCTGGCGGCGGTGTGCCAGGCTCAAGTTCCAGAGACGTCACAATCTCGCCCAGGAAGAACCACGACCCCTGCGGCTCGTTAATGAGGCAGGTGTTCTTGCCGATCCAGCCTAATCCGGCCATGCGCGCGTAACTCCGTTCCAAAAGCGGCGCAGTATCGACGCAGATCTTCCACTCGAAGGGCTCGATTGCCGTAAGCCGCGTGACCATCTCTTCGAGCGTCCGGCGCATCACGACGTGATAATCCTGACCGCGTGCGTAACGCGAGATCTTCGCGTCGCCCGACTGCGGGGGCGGATCCGGCGTGTTGTACAACTTGCCGACGCATATGACAGATTTGGCGCTGGGCAGCAGATTGCGAACATCGCGCCGCACGTCCGCGCGGCGATCCGTCAGATAGCGCATCTCACCGGCCATGCCCTCGGCTACCCAATGCTGATAGAGATCGAAGTCCGCGGATGGACTCGCAGAAGCGACGCCTGCCAACTCGAAGCCGCACTCGTGAGCGATTTGCGAGATAGTCTCCGCGCGCATAAGCCGAGTATCGGCGAGAATAGTAGCTTATGCAAGACTCCTTCCGGATCGGCCTGGTGCAGATGAGCTGCTCGCTCGATCCGAACGAAAATCTCGCCAAAGCGGAATGGAAAATCCGCGAAGCGACCGGCAAGGGCGCGCAGGTCATCTGCCTGCCGGAGCTGTTTCGGTCGCAGTATTTCTGCCGTGAGGAGAAGGCCGAGCTGTTCGCGCTGGCCGAATCGATTCCCGGTCCGTCCACTGAGGCCTTGGGGCGGCTCGCCCGCGAGCTAAAGGTGGTGATTGTCGGATCGTTATTCGAGCGGCGAGCAGCGGGACTGTATCACAACACTGTGGCGGTGCTGGGTCCCGATGGCGAGATCACCGGACTGTACCGGAAGATGCACATCCCCGACGATCCTCTGTATTTCGAGAAGTTCTACTTCACGCCGGGCGACTTGGGATTCAGCAGCGTGGCGACGCCCTTCGGCAAACTCGGCGTCCTGATCTGCTGGGACCAGTGGTATCCGGAGGGTGCGCGCATCGCGGCGCTCACCGGCGCGGACCTGTTGGTATACCCTACCGCGATCGGCTGGCATCCTTCTGAGAAGGCCGAGTACGGACCGGCACAGTTGGATGCATGGCGAACGATCCAGCGCTCGCACGCCATCGCGAATGGCATCTATGTGGCTGCGGTGAACCGCGTCGGCTACGAAGGGCCGCCCGATCACGGTCTAGAATTTTGGGGCTCGTCTTTCATCGCCGATCCCTTTGGTCAGGTGATCGCGCAAGCATCCTGCGATCAGGAAGAAATTCTCAGCGCCGAGTGCGACCCGCGCCGCATGGAAGATGTTCGCCGCAATTGGCCGTTTCTGCGCGATCGCCGCATCGATGCCTACGCGCCCATTCTCCAGCGATGGCTCGACAAATAGGGGCCTTTACGGCAAGTAAAGCCAATTGGCGCATGCCGGCAGAATGGGAGCCGCATGAGGCTACCTGGCTGGCATGGCCGCATGAGAAATCCGATTGGCCCGGCAAGTTCGCGCCGATCCCTTGGCTGTATGGCGAAATCGTGCGGCACCTGGCGCGGGTGGAGCGCGCTCGCATCCTGGTCCAGGACGGCGATGCAGAATCGACCGCTCGTCGGATTCTGAAAAAGTGCCACGCCGATCTGGATGCCGTCGAGTTTTTCCATCATCCGACCAATCGTAGTTGGACCCGCGATTACTGCCCGCTGTTTGTAAAGAACAAAGCTGGCGACGTCGCCGCCACGCACTGGCGCTTCAATGGCTGGGCCAAGTACGATAACAGCCGCGACGACGCGCGTACGCCGGCCTTCATCGCTCGGAAATTGAAAGTGCCGCCCATCGAAACGGGTCTGGTGCTCGAAGGCGGAAGCATCGATGTCAACGGAGCAGGGAAGCTGCTCACCACTGAAGAATGTCTGCTCTCCGACGTCCAGGCGCGCAACCCCGGCCTCGGACGACAGGGAATCGAGCGTGCGTTTCACGACTTCCTGGGAATCAATGAAGTCATCTGGCTGAATCGGGGCATTGCCGGTGACGATACCCACGGCCATATCGATGACCTGGCGCGTTTCACCGCTGCCGATTCCGTGGTGATCGTGGTCGAGCGGGATAAGTCCGACGACAATCACGAGCCACTCAAAGAGAATCTGGATCGTCTGCGAGCCCGCAAGGACTTGCGCGTCACGACCCTCGCAATGCCCGAGCCGGTATACTTCGCCGGGCAGCGCCTTCCCGCCAGTTACGCGAACTTCTACATCGCCAACAAGCTCGTCTTAGTACCGACCTTCGGCGACCCGAACGACGTGGCCGCACTGCGCACGATTGCAACGCTTTTCCGCGATCGGACTGTAGTCGGCATTCCCTGCCGCGACCTGGTTCTGGGGCTGGGCACGCTGCATTGCATGACCCAGCAGCAACCTGCGTAGGACGACGCGCATTAGGCCACATATCGGCGGATGTAGGGGTTAAAACCTAGCTCAAACGGACCATCCCGGGTTTACAATGCCGCATAGGAGATTGACGAATGAGATTGGCAATATGGATTCTCTTGGCTGCCGGATGCGCGGGTTCGGCTCAGGCAGTCCTTCTCGAGCGTCTTAACGGCGCCGCGGTCTACGACACTGACCTGAACGTCACGTGGCTCACCAACGCGAATCTGCCCCAGACCAATGCCTTCAACATTATCGCGATCGCACCGAACGGGTCCATGAGCTGGAGCACCGCGCAGAACTACATTATTGCGATGAACGCGGCGAACTATTTGGGTTTCTCCACCTGGCGGCTGCCGACAACGAAGCAGCCGGATCCGAGCTGCACGGCTCAGGACGTTGCGAACCATACTTCGTCCGGGTTCGGTTGTACCGGCGGCGAAATGGGTCACCTGTTTTATAGCGAGCTAGGCGGCGGCAACACGGCAATCTCCGGCGTCCACAACGCGAACTATAACTTTTTCCGCAACCTTCAGGATGGAACTTATTGGTCGGATACGACCAATTCGGTCGACACTTCGACGGCCTGGGTATTTCAGTTCCAAAACGGCTCTCAGGCCACCGCTCCTAAAACGACCAGCGCATTGTTTGTGCTGGCGGTGCTCTCGGGCGATGTGGCTTCGCCCCAAGTTCTGCCGCAGATCGCGTTTGGTGGAGGATGGTATTCGGCGCTCTATTTCACGACGAGCGGGGCAGGCGCCGCGTCATTTCAGGTAAATTTTGTGAACGCCGACGGGACGCCCATGACGGTGCCTTCGCTGGGCGCGCCTTCGACTACGGTAAACCTGGTGGGACACGGCACTTCCTTCCTGGAGGCGCCCAACACCGGACCTCTGACGCAGGGCTATGCGACATTTTCGCTACCTCCGGGCGTCACTGGCTACGGCGTCTTCAGGCAGAGCGTGGATGGCCGGGCCGATCAGGAGGCCGTCGTGCCGCTTTCCGGCGCTAATTCAACCACCAGCACGCTCGTGTGGGACGATACGAATCTCACTACCGCCGTGGCCATCGTCAATCTCAGTTCGGCCGACAATATCGTAACGGTGACGGCACGGGACGCCCAGGGCCGAACTCTGGGTGCTCCGGCTCGGGTCTCGATTCCAGCGAACGGAAGAGTTGCTATGGCTTTGCGGGACTTGCCCGGTTTGGGGATTATCGTCGGCAACCGCGGCTCAGCCGAATTCACGGTCACGAGCGGAAACGTGGCTGTCCTGGGACTACGATTCCGAGGCTCGTCCTTTACATCGATTCCAACGCTGGACAAGTAACAATGGATAAGTAGGGTTCAGCTCAGAAGATGAAGCTGACGCCGCCGCGCACAGCCCGCGGGGCGTTGGTGAGGACAGCCTGGCGTCCCTGAGCGTGGACGGTCACGTAACCCTGTGCCAGCAGGTTGCGCATGTCGGCGGTGATCTCCATGTGCAGACCGCCGATCGCCGGCAGCGGCTGGCGGGCGTAGACGTTCCAGCCAATCCTCTGATCGGTCTCGCCGGTCAGCGATACGTGGGTGGGCATCAGAACGCTGAAATCCGTCCATCCGTAGCTGGTTGCCACGTGGGTCTTGGTGATCGGTACTGATGTTTCTGCGCGCGCTGTGATCCACGACCGCGGGGCGTTGCGAACTCCTGATCGAAGGTCGTCTCCATTGACGGGAAGTCCGTCGGGAGACTGAAGTGCAAGACCGTCCGTGCGCCCGGCCGCGATCGAGACTGCCGCGTGGTCCCCCAGCGATTGCGTGACCGAAGCGGAATAGCCCATCCGGCGATAGTCGCCCATGTTGAATACAATTCCGCGGGAGCCCAAGTCGGGAAGAAGGTCACCCGGATCGACGAAGCCCGACTCGCCGGAAAGCAGAAACGCCGCGTCAGAGACATCTTCTGCGTACACGGATGCGCGATACGTCCGGGAACCCTTAATGAGTTTATAGCCGGCTTCGATCACCTTGGTGCGCTCTACTGCTGCGCGGTTACTGCGCCGTGAGATCCGCATCACCTGTCCCAAGGCGGCTAGATCGTTGTTCAGATCCTTGTTTAAATCCTGCGCGCCGCTGGCGCCCAGCAGTTCCACCGGTTGCGTTCCGGAACTTACGGCCAGTTGCACGGCGCTGTCCTTGCCCAGATCGTAGGTGGCTCGTGCGAACGGATTCGCCGAGTTGATGCGTCCGAACAGAGAGACCGATTCGAGGCTGAATCCGTACTCCAGGTGAATCAGATCCGCTATGTCCATCGTGTCGAACGAGGAAATCGTTGCGGTGCGCAGCACCGGCGTATCCGACCCAGGCGCTCCGGATCCCATCAGGCTGGGAAGATAATTCTGGCGAACGGTCAAGGCCAGCTGCGGTCCTACACCATTCTCCGCATCCCGGCGGTAAGTGGTCCGGAAGCCGGCCGAAGGCAGACCGCTGGCGGCATATCCGACGTTGCCGCTCAAATGTACTCGCGACGACCCATTCACCGAGGTTGCCAGCACGAACGCTGTTCCCAGGTCCTGCGTGACGCCGCTCAGCGGATCGCTATCGCCCGCCGAGACTCGCAAGATGCCGGTAGTATCGGAAAACAGGGAGGCTACGGCCGTCCGTGAAGAACTCGTTTGAGGCGTCAGCCTTAGGACCGGGCGAGTTGCATGAGAAGAACGGAGCACCCATTTCCACGAGTCGCTCATTAGAGCGCCTTCCGCGGATGACAGGGGAACCAGCTCCACGCTGCTGAGCGCGCTGTTCAGTTGGATCTTGAGGAGGTTCTCGGAACCGGCCAGCACGGGGATATTGCGCCGCAGGGCGGGAACGAAGCTTGCCAGGCTCACACGGATCGAATAGACGTCCGGCGAGAGGCTATCGAAGACGAACTTCCCATCCTGATTGCTCAGGGCCCGGCGGACCAGTTCGTCGTAGCGGTTGTATAGCGACACCGCTGCGCCCATCTGCGAAACTCCGTTTGAGTTTCGGACTTCACCCAGAATCTGTCCAGAGAGGGATGTCGACTCGCCGGCGTGTAGTGCCGGTGTCAGGCCAACTATGCCTGCGATCAGGCCGAACTTAATAGCAAACTTCGGCAAGCTCATGCCTTAGAGCGAACGCTATCTCTATAATACAGTAAACGTGGCGGTGGGGGTTAGGGTCTCATTCCGGTTCTTGTCCGTCACCTTCATTTTGAGCGTATAATCCCCCGGGGCGAAATTCTGTAACGGCAGCATCTTCTCAATCACCATCTGTGACTTCGTAACGTCCTCGGTAAAGTCAAAAAGGGCGTCCGGAGAGCCGTTCTTGAATACCTGGTACTGAATGTTTCCGGACAGCTTGTGGGTGGTCTCGTCTTGCTCAAAATTATAGACCTGCAGGTAGATTCCCACCTTTTCATCGCGTTTGAAGGTAGTATTTACGCGCGGGCGGACCTTGCTGGCGCCAATCACGAACTGGCCGGTGCCGATGCTCTTCGTTGGAAGCGCTTCGATCATGTCGGCCAAAACGAGCGAACTCGCGGCCAAGCGGTCGTCTTCCAATCGCGGAACGTCCAGACGTTGCTCATAGGTCGTTGTGTTGCCGCCCACCACGTCTTTTGCCGCGACGGTCAAGCGATAGGTGCCTGGCGCCAGGGGAATCTGTTTCTGATAGATTGCCGAACCCTCCCTGGCCTGTTGCAACAGTTCCGTCGGAATGGGCGGAATAGAAACCACTTCCTCAATCGGCCGAATCACCTGACGCCGAGTCAGGGTCTCTATTTTGGCGTAGATGTTCACCGCCGCTTCCGAGTAAGTCTCTTTTTGCTTGTACTGCAAATCCTTGCGCTCAAACTGAATTGTGAGATTGGTCAGAACGGTAGAACCCGTAATCGGGAAATAGTCCATGCGGACCTTCATGGGCAGCAAGTTGTATTTGATGGTCGATTGAACCATCGCTTCCAGGTCCTTGAACTTCACAGCGGGAGCCTTCTGCAAGTTGGTGTATTGCGACAACCGGTCGAACTGATTCATCTTGGCCGGCAGAGGCATGTTCCCGGTACCCAGCAGGGTTCCATCGGTTCGGGTGAAACGGTCGGCTTTGTCCGCCAAGCCGAGCTGCTCGTACAACGTCAGACCGGCCCCTGGCACGCGGGCCAGCGCGTCTTTTTCCGACGGGTCCATGGTGATGTGATACTCGTTGGTCATCGACGGATCGACGAATTCGATCTCGACGTCCGACCCGCAGCATTCCAGATACCGGTAGCGCCATTTCTCGTACGGGAAAAAGGTGGTGCTGCCGCCGCCTTCTTCGATGGGCCGCTCACCGGGGCCGCCTGAGGTATGTGAGTCGTTCTCATCCGGCGGACCGAACTTGATATAGATCATGCCGCGGTCGGTCTTCCAGCCGGGTATGCCCGAGGCGAAGCGGTCATTGGCCCACGCGATTCGCCGGTAGTGCTCTTCCTTGAATTCGTTTTCTTCGGTGTCGGGCGTGGGATCGCGCCGCAGCCAGAAGTTCTCGATGAACGCCTGACGCTCATCGTCGGTCGCGTAGCGTTTGAAGGCTTGGCGCTCTTCGTCGCTGATGATCCAGCGCACTTCCTCGTCCAGCCACTTGTTGTAAGGCGAGGCAAGCTCCTTGCGCAGACGATCTTCCGCCTGGCGCTTTTGCTTCTCGGTCATCGGCTTGGCGACGGTTTCCCGCTTGGCTTTGTCTTGAGAAGCCTTCTTGGAGTCCTTATCGTCCGCAGCCCGGGTCCCCACCACGAGCGCGAAAATCGTACAAAAAGCCAGCAACACCCTAGACCGCATAGGTTTGACCACCTGTGTAAGATTCTACCCCTGTCTGGGGACGTGAGCAATGGGCATTTGGTTTCCGCAACTGCTTCATACTGAAGGGGTCTCGATGGTTGCCGCCGCTATCTTCTTGGGAACATACGTAGTACTCGCTTTCGGCCGGATTCCCGGGCTGCGCGTGGACCGCACCGGGGCGGCCATCATCGGCGCCAGTCTGATGGTTGCGGCCAACGTTTTGTCGCTCGACGAGGCGTACCGAGCCATCAACCTGGACACGATCGTCCTGCTATTCGGCATGATGATCGTGGTCGCAAACCTGAGGATGTCCGGATTCTTCGGCGTGGTGGCCGAATGGACGCTGGAGCACGCACACCATCCGCTGACGCTGCTGGCTGCGACGTCCCTAACTGCGGCCGTGTTGTCGGCGTTCTTCGTGAACGACACGGTGTGTCTGGTGATGGCGCCGCTGGTCGCCGAAATCCTGTACGTGCTGCGCAGGAATCCTGTGCCGTACTTGCTGGCGGTGGCCATGGGATCGAACATCGGCAGCGTTGCGACGCTTACCGGCAATCCGCAGAACATGTTGATCGGAAGTTATTCGGGGATCGCGTACGGGACGTTCGCGAAGGCCCTGGCTCCCGTGGCTGTGGCTGGCGTTTTGGTGGTCATCGCGGTGCTGGCGATTCTCTACCGTGCCGAGTTCCGGAGCGCCAAGCGAGTCGATCTGGAGCCGCGGACGGTACCGGTAGATCGCGGCCTGTTGGTGAAGTCGCTGGCGGTCTCGTTCGGCATGGTGATTTTCTTTTTCGCGGGCTGGCCGATTGCCAAGGTTGCGATCGTGGCGGGAGCGCTGCTGCTGATCACCCGGCGTGTCCAGCCCGAGAAAATCTACGCGCAGGTGGATTGGTCGCTGCTGGTGATGTTCGGGGGATTGTTCATCGTGGTCGCCGGAATCGAGAAAAGTTCGCTGGAGACGGACATGGCGAGCTGGGCAAGCCGCGCCGGACTCGACAACGGCCTGGTCTTGAGCGGCTTCGCAGGGGTGTTGTCGAATCTGGTGAGCAACGTCCCGGCGGTGCTGGTGTTCAAGCCGTTCATTCCGCATCTGGCCGATCCGGTGCTCGGCTGGCTGCGCCTGGCGATGGCGTCGACGCTGGCCGGCAATCTGACGATTCTCGGATCGGTGGCGAATTTGATCGTGGTGGAACGGTCGCGGGGCGTGGCCGAGATCGGTTTCTGGGAATACTCGCGTGCGGGCATTCCAGTGGCGTTGATTACGATGGCGATCGGCGTGTGGATGCTGAGATAAAACCGCTCGATTACTCTCGCGGCTCGGTAGCGCCTTACAGAGCCGCGACAGTAATGGAGCGGTTACCCAACTGCTTCCATCAAGGCCGCTTTCACGCGCTCATAGGTCGCGCCGATCGTCTCCGGGAGCACGCGAGTCTCAGCGATGGTGGTCATGAAGTTCGCATCCCCGGTCCAGCGCGGCAAAACATGCATGTGAATATGGCCGGGAACGCCGGCTCCCGCAGCATCGCCCACGTTCATCCCGATATTGAGCCCGTCAGGTTTGTAGAGTCCCCTAAGAGCCTTTTCCGCGCGCGCCGTCAGCCGCATCATTTCTTCGAGAGTCTCGATCGGCGTGTCAGCCAGGGTGGCGACGTGCTCGTACGGAGCGACCATCAAATGACCGCTAGTGTATGGATACAAATTGAGGATCAGGAAATTGCGCTGAGCGCGCTGCACAACGTAGTGCGCACGATCGTCATCGGAGGCCGCCGCTTCGCAGAAGATGCACGCGTTTCCGGGATCCCCCGCGGTCGAGACGTAGCGGTACCGCCACGGGGTCCACAGACGATCCATGATGAAGTTTAAGCCGGCGTACCGTTCGATCCGGCTTCACCGTTTACCAGATCTTTCAACTCCTTACTCGGCTTGAAATAGGGAATTCGTTTGGCCGGCACATCTACGCGGGCGCCTGTTTTTGGATTTCGTCCCACGCGCGGCTGCCGCTGGCGTGTCCGAAAGCTGCCAAATCCCCGAATCTCAATTTTGTCCCCCCCTCGCAAGGCTTTGACGACGCTGTCAAAAATGGCCTCGACGATTACCTCCGAATCCTTGCGCGTCATTTCCACAACGCGCGAGACCTCCTCGATCAATTCAGCCTTGGTCATGTCCTACCGGCCTTCCCCTTTTCCTCTTAGGTTGATAACTTCTTCGATGGTCATCGTCGCAGCCGCGGCCTGGCGCTGGTAGTCCTCCAGCCGGGTCCGTTCCTCATCTTCCGCCACCGCGCGCAAGCTCAATCCAATTTTCTTTTCCGCTTCATTCATCTTGATAATTTTGAAATCGTATTCATCCCCAATAGGTAGCGGTGTCTCACTTGCGTCCCCTCTGTCCGGCATGGCCGGGATCTCCGATTTATGACATAGCGCTTCGACGCCCGGGGCCAACTCCACGAAAACTCCGAACTGCGCTCCCCGGCACACTCTGCCGCGTACCAGATCCCCCACTTCATGGGACCGGAAGAAACTTTCCCAGGAATCCGGCTGAAGCTGCTTCACTCCCAGCGACAAACGCCGGTTGGGAGCGTCGATATTCAGGATCACCGCCTGCATTACCTGGCCCTTTTTTACAGCTTCCGAAGGATGTTTGACGTGCTTGGTCCAGGATAGATCGGACACGTGCACCAGGCCGTCTACACCATCTTCAATTTCCAGAAACGCGCCGAAATCGGTGAGCTTTCTGACTCGGCCTTCTACCACGCTGCCGATGCTGTAGCGGTCCGCTACGGTGGTCCAGGGATCCGCCTCCAGCTGCTTTATCCCTAGAGACACGCGGCGGTCTTTCTGTTTCACTTCCAGAACCACCGCCTCCACCTGATCGCCCACTTTCACGACCTTGGTGGGATGCTTCATGCGGCGGCTCCAGGTCATCTCGGAGATGTGAATCAAGCCTTCCACACCTGGCTCGATCTCGATAAAAGCGCCGTAGTCGGTGGTGGTCATGACCCGGCCGATGACCCGGCTTCCGGGCGGATAGCGCTCGATCAGCGACTCCCATGGATCCGGCCGCAATTGCCGGATGCCCAGAGAAATCCGCTCTTTCTCGCGGTCGAACTTCAGAACCTTGACGGTGATCTCTTCTCCGACATGCACTACCGCCGAGGGATGCCCCACGCGGCCATGCGACATGTCGCTCACATGCAGCAGTCCGTCGATTCCGCCCAGATCGACAAATGCCCCGTACTCGGTGAGGTTCTTCACTACGCCCGGTACTACCGCGCCCTCGAACAAATGTTCCAGCGCGCTGGCCTTGCGAGCCTTCAAATCTTCTTCCAGCGCAAGCTTGCGGGAAACCACCACGTTGCCGCGGCGCCGGTTCAGCTTGATCACCTTGACGGGGATATCCTGGCCCACTAGCGAGTCCAGATCGTGTGACGGCCGCACATCTACTTGCGATCCCGGCATGAATGCGGGAACGCCTACGTCCACCATCAGCCCGCCCTTGGTGCGTTCGGTCACGTGGCCCGAGATCAGCAGTTGCTCCCGCGTAGCTCGTTCCAGCGTGTCCCAGATCCGCAATCGCGCGGCCTTCGAATAGGAGAGCAGGACAAAGCCCTCCGGCTGCGGCCCGCCACGATCGATCATCACATCGATGCTGTCGCCCGCTTTGAATGCTACCGACCCATCCGGCTGGCGCACTTGATCAATGGGAACAATACCTTCGAGTTTGTAGCCGACGTCTACGATCACTTCCGTAGGCGTGACTTTGACGACGTGACCCTGGAGCAGCTCGCCTTCCGATGGCGGCGCTAGATGGCTGTAGTCTTCGATGAGATGTTCGAGATCGTCTTCCGGGGGGAAGCCGACTTCAAGATCCCGCTCATCCGCTCCGTTTTCCATCTCCAGGTTTTCCGACAAACCGTTGATAGCTCAGTACTTCAGAACTATAGCCGACGTAGATGGCCTTGTCAACTTGGTGCCGGTGAGGCTAGTTGAGTTAGTTGCAGCATGGCTGAAAAAATCCAAACGGCATACTTGAAAACCGCTTTTGCCATTTTTATAATGAGATTCCAAACAACTTTAGGTGCTTTGCCGATGCTCACCGGACGGCGATTCATGCTGAGAGTTCCAACGGTTGCCGTTGATGCGCAACGTGTTGCACTCATTATGCCGGTTGGGGCAATCTTAACGGTTACTTCCGAAACAAGCTTCGAGAAACGCATGATCGAAGTGTCCTGGGGAGACCGCAAACTGGCTATGTTTGGGAGCGACCTGATCGAGCGCGGGGAAGAGAACTTTGAAACCGAAACCGTCCCTCAGATGCCTGATTCTGTGGACCGGCACGAGATCCGGCAATTATTGGAGGATGCCTTCGATGCGGCTCAGCAACGCCGAATTGAAGCATCCAAACGATTCGCAGAAATCATGGATGATGTTCCCAGCGGAATCCCGCATCCGGATGGGACGGATCGAATTCACCAAGCTTCTCGCGAATATAAAGACTCGCGCGAGGCGGCTAGCAAAGCTATGAAGCGGCTTAGTGATTTTCTGATTCGCGGCATCATCCCGGATGATTTGTATCGACAGCCCCCTGCGAAGGAAACCGCCGAACCGGAAAAAAAATTCAGCCAGCGCAGTAATTAGCGCCACCGGTTTCTAGTCCGCCCCGAATTTATCCGGTGGAGATTTCTGAATTCCGCCAAGTCTCATACGCGCAGGCGAAGCCTAGTCTTCGATCTGCTGCATCAGCTTTTCCACTTGGCGAACATACTGCGGGTAGGGATTATAGGTGAACAGTTTTTCCTTCACCGTCTTGCCTTTGTAGGGTGGTCCGTCTGCCAGCTGCTCGGTGATGAATTCGATACCCGCGGGGACCGAAGGGAATCCGGTTTGTGCTGAATCCCAGCCCCAGCGGTTATTCATCTTCTCGAATGCCCCGCAGGTGCTTTCAACGAGCGAGATTGCCGGAAGGATCCGGTAATCCAGAGCATGCGAGTCGGCGGCCCGCAGGTAGTCGTTTACATGCAACGGGGCAGGGCATCCATAGGTCTTAAAGAAAGCCTCCAGACGTGCGCCTCGGGGGTCACTGGATTCTGGAAGGGGAAGGGTGCTATTGCTGGCTACTGCTGCACAAGCTACGACGCCCAGCGCGACCGCCCGGGCGATGCGTCCATAACTCAGGGTTTGACTGTTCATGTTAGGCATCAGGGAATAGGCTGCTAGCGGTTTTTATATCTCCTTGATCAGAGTCGTCTTGCCAGATCCCTGTTTCACATGAAATCAGGGTGGGCCACAAGTGGTAGAAGGCCTAACCGTTCTAGTACTTTAGGCTAGTTTTCTTCGTCCAGGCCCTGGTGGGATGGGGGTGGGGCCTTTAGTTCCATTATGGCGAGCCGGTCGCCATTAGGCAAATCCAGGGAAATGCCGAATTCGTACTGGGCCGATTCGGCCTCGCGGACGCTGGCCAATCCGATCTCGCGGGGGTCGGAAAAAGAATACTTCGCGCCGGAAAGGGGTATGGTGAATTTCCACGAATCGCCGCCAAGCTCGAGCGTGCCGAGATTGAAATCGTGGACGGTGCCCACCCCATCGAAGAATAAAGAAGACGATCGCAGCTGTATCTTGAGCGCGCGCGCATCTTGTCTCCAGCGGTCAAACAGCAGGCTTGCATCTTCCGGTGACGTAATCATGCGGTGATGGATTTCCAGTTCTTCACCAGGCGCTCCGCGGTCCTCCAAGCCAGAGCTTGCACCGTCAGGGTCGGATTCCGTGCGCCCATGCTGCCCATCACAGATCCGCCGAGGATGCCCAAGTTCGGAGCCTCATGCGAAAATCCCCACGCATCCACAACGTTGGTTTCAGGATTGTTCCCCATGCGCGTTCCGCCGGTGGCATGCGTAGAAAGCCCGCCGCCGAAACCCGCTCCGCCGCCGGTCACTTCGATGGCGCCCGCTGCGCGGAACCACTCGGTCGCTTTCGCAGCGGCGTATGCCGTCGCACGATTTTCGTTTTCCCTGGGACCGCCCGTCACGCGGATCACCGGGTCGCCCAGTGGATCCTTCACCTGCGGATCCAGGTCCATGCCCTGGTCCTCGTAGGGGAAGCTGTTGGTTTGCAGATAAGCCGGCGCCGTGCGCCCGGCGTTTTCACGAATGAATGCTTTCCACTTGGAGCCCCACTGCGGAGCGCGGCCGAACGTGCCCATTGCGGCCGCCGCGATGGGATGCTTCTCGTGATACACGTGCAAGCTGGAGCCCCCGATGAATCCCAGGCCCCCGTGATCGAAATTATCATCCGCCCATTCATCGATCACGACGCCTTGTGCGATGGCTCCGTACCAGATGTTGATATCGAAGGGAAACAGCGCGGTCAGTGCGCCCTGCCAGTGTCCGAAATGATGCTTCCCGACTTGACCGTGATTATTCGCCAAGCCCTTGGGAAACGCCTTGGATTTGGAGAGCAATAGCAAGCGGGCATTTTCGTACGCGTAGGAGGCGATCAGCACGGCCTTGGCCGGCTGGAAATATTCTTTGCGATCGCGGATGTAGAGTACGCCGGTTACTTTGCCGTGGTCGTCGGTCTGCACGCGTGTAACCTGTGCGTTATCGAAGATCGAGAAGTTCTTGAATTTCTGCGCGGCCGGAATCGTTGTGACCGCGGTCGAGTTCTTGGCATTCACGTGGCAGCCGCCGCGGTCGCAATATCCGTGATAAGCGCAGGCCGGGCGTCCGCGATATTCCTGCGAATTGATCGCGGCGGGACCGCGAAACGGATTCCACCCGAGCGATTTTCCCGCCTTGGTCATCAGATCCGTGAAATCGGTGTCGCGCAGCGGGGGCATGGGATAATCTCGCTGGCGTGGACCTTCGAAATTGCTGCCGCGTCCGGTGAGCTTGCCCTGGATATTTCCCGCGCGGCCCGAGACGCCCACTTCGTGCTCGACGATATCGTAGAAGGGTTCCAGATCCTGATACGAGACCGGCCAGTCTTCAATGGTCGATCCCTTGGGAATCGCATTGGGTCCGTAGCGCTGGAGGGATGCGGAACGAACTTTGAAATCCCACGGATTAAATCGCCAGCTCTGCGCGTGATAGTGGATCGACGTGCCGCCGATCGCATTCATCATCGGATGCGTGGTCCCACGGGTGGTGGATCCGGTAAGGCCGTTGCGCGTGGTTGGGATTTCGCCGTGAACTTTGTTGCCGGTGGTTACGAGACCGCGAACGTTATTGAAGATTTCGTCGGCGTGGAAAAACTTGCCCGGCTCCTTGGTCATCCAGGTTCCAGCTTCGATGCCGACCACCTTGAGTCCGGCTCGCGCCAGCGGCAGTACGGCAACGCCACCGGCAGCGCCGAGTCCGACCACAACCACATCTACGGGTTTGTTGTTAATCGGCATGTGCGTTCATTCCCGTTCATTAGCGGCTATTTCAATTCGGGAACACCGGCTCCACGATAGCCCCGTCCTTTAGCGGCTTCTCAGACGGCAGCGCCACGGCGTCGTTCTCCTTCAACTCATGCACCTGTGTGCGAGTCGTATTGTTGACGCCCTGCGTGATGACAACCCACTTCAGGTGGTCGCCGTCGAGAACGTAAACGCCGGTCTTGCCCTGCTCGCGATGTACGGCTTCCTTCGGAATCGTGATCGCATTCTCCATTGTCTCGGAAAGAATCACGGCATTGACGTTGGTGCCCGGCAGGAGATCCATATCCGGGTTGGCGATGTCGCATAGCACCTCGCCCACCTGGCGCGCACCCATCGCGACAATCTCGGTCGGCGTCCTGTCTACGGAGCCTTTCCACTGCCGCCCCGGTAGAGCATCCCAGGTGATGGTCACAGGCATGCCCTTCATCACCCGTCCGAGATCCGGCTCATCCACATACACCTTCACGTGGACGTGGTCCAGGCGGCCGATCGAGGCCACCAGGTCGCCAGCGTTCAAATAAGCTCCCGGCTTGAGATCGAACTGGTAAACGATTCCAGAAATGGGCGCGCGCACCGTACTCATGCGAATGCGAGCTTCCGCTAATTGCGCCGCGGTCTTGGCTTCGTCCAGGCGAGCCTCTGCGCCTGCGTGGTCGGCGGGTGTCACCAGGGAAGTCCGCTGTTTTTGCAATGCCTGAATCTGCGCCTGCGCCCGATCCACAGCTTCCTTCGCGGTGCGGACCTCAGCTTCGGTACCGGCTTTCTTGTCACGCAGGCGGGTCGCAACGCTGTACGCGTCTTGCGCAAATCTCAATTCCAGGCGAGCCTTATCGAGATTCGTATCGATACCGGCCATTTCTGAAGTGCGCCCGCCTTGCGCGAACACTTGCATCTCGGCGCGGATCGCAGCCTGGCGAGCCTCGGCCGTCTTCAGCTCGGCTTGGGCTTCGGCGGAGTCCAGCTCCACCAAAACCTGTCCGCTCTCCACATGCTGTCCGTGGCCGATCAGAATTTTCGTGACGGCTCCAGCACGCTCTGCGCGCGCAATGCCGGATTCCACCGGTTCCACCTTGCCATTGGTCGAGACCAGACTCGAAATGCTCTCCCGCGTCGCCCGCGCAAATGCGACCTGAGGCGGCTTCGCGCGGCGAGTCTCAAGCTGCCAGATTACAACCCCAGCGATTGCCAGGCCGAGCAGGATGAGCCAGACGCGGCTCTTCATCGGGGATCAACTCTCATGGGTCAGGTTAAACTACATATTCTCATGCGGGCGTTCTTATGCGGGCATTAGTTCTATCCGGCGGCGGCTTATTTGGCGCGTGGCAGGCCGGCGCCTGGAGCGTGCTCGCCGATCGCATGACTCCTGACCTGATTGTCGGCGCATCCATCGGATCGCTGAACGGATACCTGATCGCCAGCGGTATCCCGCCCCAAGAGCTGAAGGACAGGTGGCTCGATCCGTCGCTAGCTCGTTTCCCGGATCTGCATTCGAACATCCGGCGGATGATGGCGCACTACACGCTGCGTATTCCGTTCGCGGTTACCGCCACGGAGCTGCCGCGCATGAAGCCCAGGATTTTTCGGGATTCCGAAATCACCTGGCAACACCTCGCTGCCTCCTGCGCGCTGCCCGTTGTATTGCCGCAGATCCGTATCGGGTCACATTGGTATTCCGATGGCGGACTGCTGGGCGCATTGCCTTTGTGGGCCGCAGCCGAGCTGGGGGCGACGAGCCTTATCGGTCTCCAGGCATTGCCGCAATCGCCCTCATGGCTGCTGAATCAGCTGGTGCGGGGCTTCCGCGGCGTGGCCGGACACAATCCTCCGGTGCCTTCGGGCATAGAGGTCCACGAGATTAAACCCGGGCAGCGGTTGGGATCGGTACGCGACACTGTCCAATGGAAACGCAGCAACATCGAACGCTGGCTGGAGCAGGGCGCCGACGACGCCCGCCGCGCTGTAACCGAAAAAACATTTTCCTTCTGAATTGGTTTGAGGCATAATAAAGCCGAAAAGCCTATGCCTACGTACCGCATCCATCGCCTGAAGGACCACTTGCGCCAGCAGGTCCGCTTTGCGCCCCACGTGAGCGGGACGGCCCTGGTGAAGCCGCGCGATTACCAGCTCCCGCCGGAAGGTGAGGCTGCGCCCCAAGAACAAGTGGAAGCCTCCTCGCCCTACGCAGCGTTTTTCGCCTTGCGGGATGCCGGTAAACCCCTCGACGTGGGCGACCTGCTGGAGGACGAAAACGGGTCCATGCGGATCTTTAAGTTCGTCGGCTTCGAGGAGGCCCAATGGGTGCTGCCCGAGCCGAAGCCGCCGGTTGAAATCCAGGAACAATCCGCCGCGCTACAATAGAGTTAAAAGCAATGGACGTGTCCTGTGGGCAGGGAGCCGGCATTAATTCCTTCGCCCTAGTAACGTATGTGCCAGAACCCCTGGCGGGGTTTATCGAAAGTTTTCGCCAGGAAGCTCAGCCCGGCTCTAAAGCCCGCAGCCACCTTACCTTCCTTCCTCCCCGCCCCCTCGAAATTCCCCTCGACCAGATCCGCAAGGAACTTGAAGTTGGTTTACGAAACCAAGCGTCCTTCATGGTGGAGTTGTGTGCAGTACAGATCTTCGAGACTTCCAAAGTGGTCCATCTGTCGGTTGGAAAAGGATGGGACCGGGCTCTGCGGATTCACCAGATCCTGCATCAGGGCCATCTCGAATGCAAGGAAGGCTTTGAGTATCATCCGCATGTGACTCTGGCCCAGGATATTGATCCCTCAAAGGTGACCGAGATCGCCGACTTGGCTGCTCGCCGATGGAAAGAATACTCAGGACCTCGCGACTTCCTGGTCGATCACGTCACGCTGGTGCAGAATACAGTTGAGAATCGTTGGACCAACCTGGGCGAGTTCGAGTTGCGGGTCCCGGTTTCGGTCTAGATCACGGTCGGGCCGGGCATGCCCGGCCTCTACAAACACTATCGCATGGGATTGTAGGGGCGAGGCACGCCTCACCCGCTAATCGAACATTTCCAACTGTTTGTCGCGATCTTCCGGCGTACCTTTCGCGGCTTCTTTCATACGGCGACGCAGCGGGCTGCTGATCACGCCCAGCACCTGGACGGACTCCAAAGCCTCTTTCGGCACGAATACACGCTGATTCTGGAAGGTGGGATCGGGAGGAACCACGCTATATCCTGCGGGTTCGACCTGCATCAGGTTGTTGGGAATAACACCTTCGAGCGTATCGCCATCGCGAAAGCGCAGTTGAATCCACAATCCGGGGCTTTTGGGGCGGGCGGCAAAGGACCGATTCTGCTTCCAGGTTTCGGCGGTTTCGAAATCCCGGACGAAGCAAACAGCCTTGGTTTCGGAGTAGGGAATCGTGACTAGCGTTCCCTCGGGGGTCAGCAGCTCCAGGCCGTCCGCCTGGAGACCGCCGGGGGTCTGGATGAACCCCTGCAAAGGAGCGCGGTCGAAGCGGGCGACTAAAACCTTCTTGTTTGCTGCTGAAGCCCTTCCAAACAATTTCGCAAGTATTGTATCATTAGCTCGATGCAGCCGTCGGCCATTAAGGTTAAACCTCTGTCCGCGCCGGCGGAGTCATTCCTGAACTTCTGCCGCGTGGAAAAAGGGCTGGCGAACCATACCATTTCTTCGTACCGCCTTGATTTGCAAAGGTTTAGTGCGGACATTCCGGTTCCCGATCGCGAGATCAACGCGCAGCAGCTGGCGGATTATATCGAGTCGCTCTATCGGGCTAAGTTTTCGCCGCGATCCATAGCACGGCACGTGGCAACTCTTAGAAACTATTACCGCTTCCTGGCTCGGGAGGGGGAAGTCTCGGGTGATCCTGGCGAGTTTCTGGTTTCGCCCAAGCAGTGGTCCACCCTGCCGAAATACCTCAACCGGGAGGAGATCGAGAAACTGATTGCGGCTCCTAACGGACCCAAGCCGAGGGACTTACGGGATCGGGCGATGCTCGAACTGCTGTACGCGACTGGTTTGCGTGTATCCGAGCTGTGCGGCCTCGAGCTAACCGCTATTGAGCGGCGGATGGGTGTGCTGAAGGTGATCGGCAAAGGCAATAAGCAGAGAATGGTCCCGTTTGGGGAACCTGCCGGGGTCGCTCTCGACCGGTATCTCGCCGCTGGCCGCCCCGCGCTGCTCAAGGGCCGGGCGAGCAAATACCTGTTCGTCACCGCCCGAGCTTCCGCGATGACGCGCCAGACGTTCTGGACGCTTTTGCGGAACCATGGACATCGTGTAGGGATTTTCCGCCGGCTGACGCCTCACGTCGTCCGGCACAGTTTTGCCACTCATCTGGTGGAAGGCGGCGCGGACCTCCGCAGCGTCCAGATTATGTTGGGACATGCCGACATCTCCACCACGCAGGTGTACACGCACGTGGCCCGGCGCAGACTCCGCGAAGTTATCGACCAGCATCACCCCCGCGCATGACTACCCCGGCGCGGCGCGAAGAAGAGGCGAGGACAGAATGAGCGATTACATGTTCATGCTGGAAAGCCACCTGACCGGGGAACAATATCGGCTGGTGGGACAGATGCAGGCAGCTGCGGCCGCTACCGGCTTGAGCTTGTATCTGACCGGCGGAGCTATGCGCGACGTGCTCGGCGGATTTCCAGTGCGCGATCTGGATTTCACAGTGGAAGGCAATCCGGCCAAGCTGGTCAAACTCCTGACGCAAAAGCACGGCGGCGTGGTGTTATCGACCGACGAGACCAAAAAATCCACCCAGCTACGATGCGAGGGCGGCGTGACTGTGGAAATCGCCATGGCGCGTTCGGAGCGATTCCCCAAGGCTGGAGCGAAGCCGATCATCGAGCCGTCTACCGTCTACGAAGATCTGCGCTGCCGGGATTTCACTGTAAACGCAGTCGCTCTCTCGCTCAACAAAGCATCGCTAGGTCTGTTGGTGGATCCGACCAATGGCGTCGGCGACATCGAACGGAAAGAGCTGCGGGCGGTTCACAATTATTCGTTCTATGACGATCCGTCGCGCATGCTGCGGCTGATCCGTTTCAAAGTCCGCCTGGGGTACACCATCGACGAGCGTACGCACCTGCAATACGAGAATGCCCGGGAAGCGGACATGCTCACGAAGGTCACGGCCGAGGCTCTGGGGCGCGAGTTGCGCAACATCGCGGCCGAGCCGGATTCGCACGATCTCCTCGCCGCTCTTGAGCAGGAGAAGCTGATCGAGCTGTACTCGCCCGTCCTGACCGGCGCCAAGCTTAATCTGCCAACGTTCGCCAAGCTGCAAAAGGCGCGCCACATGGTGCCCTTCGGAATCGAGTTCCGCATCAACACGCTAGCATTATTCCTCTACGTTCTATTTGAGAAGCTGAATCCCAAAGAACGCAACGCGCTGATCGCGGCCGCGGATCTGACCAAGTTGGAAGCGACTGCGCCGGACAAAGTCGTCGTCGCCGCCAAGAAGCTGGAGCGGGATCTGAAGAATCCGAAACTGCAAAAAGCATCCCAGATCTATACGGTGCTTTCCAAGGCGCCCGGCGAACAGATGCTGTATCTGGCGGTCTATTCCACGCAACGGATCGTGCACGACCGTATTCGCAACTACTTCCAGAAATACTTGCCGATGGCGCTCGAGGTTACCGATGAAGCGGTGGCCGCTACCGGCGTGACGCCCGGAACGCCGAAATTCCAGCGCGCCAAAGAAGAGATGATCCTCAAGGGTCTGGATGCCCGGCCCAAGAAGGTCGCTCCGGCTCCTGAGCCGCTTCCTCCACCGCCGCCCATGTCAGGTTTTGTGCGAGGATCGGGAATGCGTCAGGCTCGCTCGTAATTTTCTTCGCCCCTCCTTCACTGTCGTTTTTCAGTATCGATATAGGCTGGAACTCCAGCCCACACTCCAGCATCCCTAAAACTGGTGATGGCATCTTGAAGGAGAAATACTCATGGAGTCGCGAATTGACCATATGACTGCGGGCCGGGGCGCTATGGAAGCCATGCTCGGCCTTGAAAAATACATTCGGCAGTCAGGGCTCGAAGAATCTCTGCTTAACCTGGTGAGACTGCGAGCTTCGCAAATCAATGGATGCGCGTACTGCATCGACATGCACTGGAAAGACTTGCGTGCCGCGGGTGAAAATGAGCAGCGCCTGTACGGGTTGGATGCGTGGGCGGAGTCCCCTTATTACACCGATCGCGAACGTGCCGCTCTCGCCTGGACCGAATCTGTGACCAACGTCCGGGAGACGCACGTGCCCGATGAAATTTATCACAACGTACGGCCTTTCTTTAACGACAAGGAATTGGCAGACCTGACTCTGGCGATCGGATCCATCAATGTCTGGAATCGTCTCAACATCGCCGCGAGAACAGTACCTGGATCGTATCAGCCGGCCAAGGCCGTTCAGCAGCGCACCAAGACGGCGTAGACAAACTGTCCGTTGGACAGGCGACGGAATGTCCCTGCGCGAGGCTTGCCCGTTTCTTACGGAGCCTTAGGACTATGCGCTCAAGTCCCCGGAGTCACTAGGCTTACCGATCTAAGCAGGCACTGAACCGAATGGCGACCGAGTTGCCTTTATAAATGTTCAGTGAAGCTCTACTCCCTCGCCCTGCTCGTGACCGGATATGGTACGCTGCTCGCGGCGCTCAGCCTCTTGGGCTTGGGCCACGCGGCCAGCGAACCGATCCGGTTCGCGGGTTTCCTAGTCGCCGCGGCGCTGGCTGGCTTCCTGCAAATCCGATTACGAGGATTGGCCACTCGGCTATCGGTGCGTTTTTTTGTTCTGCTGATCGGGCTGACGATGCTGAGTTGGCCGGAGGCAGCTGTTGTCGCCTGCCTGAGCGCCCTCATCGAAAGCCTGGTGTGGACCAGTCCGCGTCCCGCTGCGATGACAACCGCACTGCATGGTGCAGCCGCAGTGCTGGCGACGTCGGCCGCCTACGCGCTCTATCACGTTCCCAACACCGCATCATCACCGCTGCTGATGGTCCTGGCGGCGATCGTCTATTTTGTCGTCAACTGTCTGGCCGTAATGCCAGACAAGCCGTGGAAGCAGTCGCTTTTCTGGACGTTCCCGCATTATGTTGCCGGGGGCAGTGCAGCGGGCCTTCTGACCATTGCAGACCGCCACAACGGCTGGGAGATTACTCTGCTCGTCGTTCCCATGCTGTATTGGATGGTGCACGCGTACAAGCTCTACCTGGATCGAGTGGA
>Ga0207674_10000653_pt1 | contig 45167 bp, 40 predicted proteins | sample KBSCornC72_FD_184303 | JGI IMG/M metagenome (GOLD analysis project Ga0207674, IMG submission 184303) | Corn rhizosphere microbial communities from Kellogg Biological Station, Michigan, USA - KBS Corn C7-2 (SPAdes) (version 2) | ecosystem: Host-associated > Plants > Roots > Rhizosphere > Soil ... | reverse complement strand
CGCGCGCCGCGAGCTCCGCGCGCACCGTCGCGTCGTAGCGGTCGTAAAGCTCGAGCAGCGCGCCGGGCTCGACGTCGAAGTACTGGATGTGCGCGAGCGCTTCGGCGACGAGAGCCGACTCGCCCGGCTCGAACGCGTGGCCCACCACGCCTTCGACGGCGCGCGCCTCGTAGGCGAGGTCGCCCAGGCGCCGTGCCGATGCGAGCGCCGCGACGCGCACGCGCGACGATCGCGAGCCGCGGCGCTCGAACGCGAGCAGATCGGCGAGCGCCGCCTCATCGCGGCGCAACATGAGCAGCACGCCGCGCAGCAGCCACCAGACGGACTCGTTCGCGGGCGCAAGCGTGCGCGCGCGGGCGAGATGCGTCGCGGCGAGCGAATAGCGCTGCAGCCGTACGAGCGTCTGGGCCAGATCGACGCGTGCGGCGAGATGATCGGCGTTGCGCGCGAGCGCGGCCTCGAACGCCTGCTGCGCGGCGGCGTAGTCGCCGCGCAGGAAATGCACCTGGCCCGCCGCATAGTGCGGCTCGGCCCAGTCGCGCTTGCGCCGCGACGCTTCGGCCAGGCTCGCGAGCGCGCTCTCCATGCGACCCATGCGCGCCTCCAGGACGCCCAGGTTGTGCCACGCTTCGGCGCGTTGCGGCGCGCGCTCGATGGCGAAGCGCAGGCGCGCAATCGCGGCGTCGACGCGCCCCGCTTGCGCGTCGTCGGCGGCGGCAACGAGCCACGCCGCATAGTCGGCTGCGGTGGTCATGCGCGCGATTATCGAGGAGGGCCGGACGCCGGCTTGAACGAAGCGTCCACTTCCGTTCAAGGGCGGTATGCGCCCCGCCACGTCACTGCCGCGGAGCCGGCGCCTATGCGGCGTCACGATTTCCCTCGGCACATCCCTTGCCTGCGGGGTATCGACTCGTCCCCCGAAACCATGCTGCGCCGCTTCAATCGCCCCTCGTCCTCCAGCGTCGATCCGTCGGTCCCGCCGCTGGCGGGGGCTGCCGGCGGCGTCCCGGCAGGCGCGCCGTCGAGGGCGCGCGCGCGGCCGCTCGAGCGCGCGTTCGCCGCCGCACGCAGCCGGATTCGCGCCTGGATCGGCGGCCTCGGCATCCGCGCGCGGCTCGTCATGCTCGTGCTCGGCCTGGCGATGCCGTTCGTGCTCTACATCGCCGCGATGGCCTGGTCGCAGGCGCAGAGCGAGCGCGAAGACGCCATGGCGCGGGCCGAGTCGACGGCGCAGCTCATCGCCGCGCGCATCGACGACTTCGTCGCCGATACCGACCAGATGATGCGGCTCATCGCCAACGCAGCGCGCGACCGCGACGGCGCGTCGATGCAGGCGTATCTCAACGGCGTGCGCGGCGACGTTCCCGCGTACGTCAACAACATCGGCGTGTGGAGCGTACAGGGCGAACGCATCGCGTCGCTCGACGCGCGCTTCCTGAGCCTCGGCTTCGGCATCGCGGACCGGGCGTATTTCCGCGAGGTGCTGCGCACCGGCGCGCTCGCCGTGGAAGCGCCGCTGAAATCGCGCGCGACCGGCGATCCCGTCGTGCTGTTCGCGCGACCGGTGACCGACGCCCAGGGCCGGACCATCGCCGTGATCACCGCGTCGGCGCGCCTGCGCGAGCTCGATCGCATCATCGACGCGACCCGCGCGTTGCCGAGCGACGCCGTGGTCACGCTGCTGGATCGCGAAGGCACGGTGGTCGCCCGCTCGCGCGAGCCGGACAAGTGGATCGGCCGGAACATGACGCACATGTTCGACACCGATCGCTTCCGCCGTGCGACCGGCAGCAGCGAGATCCTCGGCTTCGACGGCGTGCGCCGGATCTCCGGCTTCGCGACACCCACGCGCGCCCCCTGGAAGGTCTACGTCGGCGTGCCGACCGCGTCGGCGCTGTCGCGCGTCGACGCCGAGATCCGCGCCACGATGGTGCTGGGCGGCATCGCGCTCGTCCTCGGATTGCTGTTCGCGATGATCGCGGGCAACGGCATCACCGCGCGCCTGCGCCGGCTCGCCGACGACGCCGCGCGCCTGGAAGCCGGGCAGCTCGATCATCGCAGCACCGTCGGGGGCCGCGACGAGGTCGGCGTTCTCGGCAACGCGCTGAACCGCATGGCCGAAGCGCTCGAGCAGCGCACGCACGCGCTGGAGCGCTCGACCGACGACCTGAAGCAGGTGACGGCCAACGTGCCCGTGCTGATCTCGTACATCGACGCGCAGCAGCGGTATCGCTTCGCCAACGAGTTCCACCGCGACGTCTTCGGCATCGCCCCCGAGCGTCTCATCGGGCATCGGCTGCGCGACCTCTTCCCGGCCGAGGCGTATGCGCGCCTCGCGCCGCGCATCGCCGAGGTGCTGAGCGGCTTCCCGGCGTCGTTCGAGACCACCTTCAACGCCGACGACAGCGCGCCCTATTTCCTGGTGAGCTGCTTTCCCGACTATGCGGACGACAACACCGTCCGCGGCTTCTACGCGGTGTGCCAGGACATCACGCGGCGCCGGCAGGCCGAGGAAGCGCTCGCCGCACGCGAGCGCTTCACGCAGCTCATCACCGACACGATCCCGGCCCGCATCACGTACCTCGACACCGAGGGTCGCGTGCAGTTCGGCAACCGCCATTTCGCGGAGACCTGGGGCGCCGAAGGCATCGACTTCATCGGCCGTCACCTGTCGGAGCTCGTACCCCCGCATGTGTACGCGCAGATCGAGCCGCACCTGGCGCGCAGCCTGGCGGGCGAATCGCTGCACTACGAGCTGTCGCTCGAGCGCGAAGGCCACCCGCAGCACGACATCGTGCGCTACGTCGCCGATCTCGACGGCCAGGGTCGCGTGCAGGGCGTGTTCACGATCTCGCAGGACGTCACCGCGCTGAAACGACTCGAGTCGGCACGCGCCGAGTCGGAGAAGCGCGTGCGGCTCATCGCCGACAACGTTCCGGCCGCGATGGCGTATCTCAACCGGCACGAGCGCTACCTCTTCGCCAACGCCGCGTTCATGGGGACGTTCGAGACGTCGATCGAGGACCTGATCGGGCAGCGCGCCGCCGACATCCTTCCGGCGGAGGTCTACGCGACCACGAAGCCGCACATCGACGCGGTGCTCCGCGGCGAACGCCAGCGCTTCCAGCGCCTGGTGACGCGCGGCCGGAGCCGTCGTCACGAGCTCGTCGAATACATCCCCGAGGTCGACGCGTCGGGCGAGGTCACCGGCTTCTTCGCGCTCATCCAGAACATCACCGACCTGCACGACGCCCAGGCGCGCGTGGAGGCGAGCGAGCAGCGCCTGCGCCGCATCACCGAGAACATTCCGGCCCTGGTCTGCTACATCGATCGCGAGCGACGCTATCGCTTCAACAGCCGCTACTACGAGGAATGGCTCGGCCGGCCGCTGTCCGAGGTCACCGGCCGGACCGTTCTCGAGGTGCTCGGCGCCGACACCTATGCCATCGATGCGCCGTACATGGAGCGGGCGTTCGCGGGCGAGCGCGTGGAGTTCGAGCTCGCGCACACCGACGCGCGGGGCACGCGCTACGTGCGCGGCTCGTACGTGCCCGACTTCGACGCGCGCGGCGAGGTCGTCGGCATCTACGGCGCGACGAGCGACGTGACCTCGCACAAGCAGTTCGAGAAGGAGCTCGCGCGCATGGCGCAGTACGACTCGCTGACCGGGCTGCCGAACCGCAACCAGTTCAACGAGCGCATCACCGCCGCGCTGCAGCGGATGCGTCGCTCGGGGCTCGGCGTCGGGCTCCTGTTCCTCGACATCGACGGCTTCAAGGGCATCAACGACAGCCGCGGCCACGCCGGCGGCGACGCCGTGCTGCGCGAGTTCGCGCGCCGGCTGTCGTCCTCGGTGCGCGAGACCGACACGGTCGCCCGGCTCGCGGGCGACGAGTTCGTGGTGATCCTCGAGGGCGTGCACAAGCGCGACGAGTGCCTCTTCATCGCGCGCAAGATCATGGCGGCGATGCAGCGCCCGTTCAGCGTCAACGCCGGTGATCTCGTCGTCACGACGAGCATCGGCATCGCGATGACCACCGATACCGCGATGTCGCCGGACGGCCTGCTGCAGCGCGCCGACGCCGCGCTCTACAGCGCGAAGGCCCAGGGACGCAATCGCTTCGAGATGGCGCACTGACGTCGCGACTTCGCACCGCGACGCCCCCTGGTCGCATTCTTCGGCGGCTGCCTGATCGTCTACGCGCCGGGACCGCGCCTCGCCCCCTGCGTGGTGGCTGCGCCTCTCAGGCGCCCGCGAGCGGCAGCGTGACCGTCACCACGACGCCCGCGACGTCGTTGCGATTGTCCGCGCGCGCGGTGCCGCCGTGGAACTGGGCGATCAGGCGCACGATGTAGAGGCCGAGCCCGAGGTGCGGGGTGCCCGCGTTGCCCGGCTCGCGTACCGAGACCATCGAGTCGAAGAGCCGGTCGGCCATCTCGGCGGGCAGGATCGGTCCCTCGTTGGAAACGCCGAGGCGCGCCGTCGCATCGCTCGCCTCGACCGTGACCACGATGTCGCCGCCGGTGCGGAACTCGACCGCGTTCGCGACGAGCTTGTCGAGCATCTGCGCCATCAGGTCGGGCGCCCCGTCGACCGGCAGCGCGCGGACCGGCTGCACGAGGCGAATCGGCACGTCGCGGTACGCGAGGCGATAGCCCTCGACGCAGCCCGCGACGACGGCGGAGAGGTCGAAGCGCTCCCGCTCGGCATCGCGCAATGCGCCTTCCAGGCGCGTCGCCTCGGTCATGCGGGTGAGGATCGCGTTGAGCCGGGCAAGGCCGCTTCGCGCGCGCTCGACGTAGACGCGCGCCTCGTCGGGCAGCGTGGCGTCGCTGAGGTTGTCGAGCGAGCTTCGCACCACGGCCACCGGGGTGCGCAGCTCGTGTGCAAGACGACCGGCCATGGCTTCCTGGTAGCCCGCGTATTGCGCGAGCCGCTCCAGCGCGCTGGCGAAGCTGCGCGAGAGATCGCCGATCTCGTCACCGGCGGCCGAGCTCTCGAACCGCGCGCGCGTGCGGCCTTGCGCGTCGATGGCCGCTTCGGCGTCGTCGCGCAGGCGGCGGATGCGGCCGGTGAGCCGCGACGCGAACCACGTGAGCGCGAGCGACCCGACCAGCAGCACGGCGAGCACGATGTTGAAGAGCCGCTCGAACGCGCGATTGCGCTCGGCAAGCACGCGATTGGTGGTCTCCTCGACCACCACCGCGCCACGCACCTGATCGCCGATCCAGATCGGATGCGCCGCGGACACGATGGTGGCCTTGCCGTCGGAGGTCGTGCGCCGATCGGTGGTGAGGATGCCCGCGAGCGCGCCCTCCACGTCGCGTCCGCGAACCGGGCCGCGTGCGGCGGCGTCGTCGCGAAAATCCTCCGTCGGCTGCGTCAGCAGGCGCGCGTAGAGCGGATGCAGGACCATGCGCTCGAGCGCGTCGAACGCGCGCGCGGCGGCGCCGCCGGGCGCGGGCTCGGGCAGCGGCGGCGGCTGCAGCGAGCCGGCGCGCGCGAGCACGGTCAGGTCGCGGTCGACCACCCAGATGCGCGCGGTGGTGCGCGAGAGTCCGAGCACGATCTGCTCGATCTCGGGTGACGCGGGCGGCGGCAGCGTCTCGTCGCCCGGCAGCTCGTCGGCGCGCTCGCGCGCGAACGTCGCGATCGGATCCGCCGGAGCGGCGAACAGCCGCGGCCGCTCGTGCAGCGCCATCGCGATGGCCTGCGCGGTGCCGGCGAGCGTCCGCTCCTGCGCGTCGCGCAGGAAGCGCTCGATCTCGCGCACGTACTCGTAGCCGAGCCACGGCAGGGCGAGGAACACCGTGAGCACGAGCAGCAGTTGCCCGCGGATGCCGAGCGCGTAGGGGCGACGCTTCATGCGCGTTGCGTCAGTCCGCTTCCGCGATCCAGCGGTAGCCCATCCCGTAGACCGAGGCGATGCGATCGAAGCGCTCGTCCACCGCCTGGAACTTGCGCCGGATGCGCTTCACGTGCGAGGTGATGGTGCTGTCGTCGACCACGATGCGCGCGTCGCGCATGAGGCTGTCGCGGTCCTTCACGTGACCCGGAAAGCGCGCCAGCGCGTGCACCATCCAGAACTCGGTGAGCGTGAGATCGACCGGCTTGCCGCGCCAGTGCACGGTGAGGCGCTTCAGATCGAGCGTGAGCTCGCCGCGCGCGACGACGTCCTCGGCGGATTGCGGCGCGCCGGAAAGATCGCTGCGACGAAACAGGGCCGCGATGCGCGCCGCGAGGTGCGGCAGGCTCGTGTCCTTGGTCACGTAGTCGTCGGCGCCGAGCCGCAGTCCCGCGACGATGTCGAACTCGGAATCGCGCGCCGACAGCATGATGATCGGCACGGTCGACGACAGCGCGCGGAGCGCGCGCGTCAGCTCGAATCCGCCGTCGACGTCGTCCGCGAGGCCCACGTCGATCAGCGCGAGATCCGGCAGCCGCGTGCGAAACGCCGCGAGCGCGTCGGCCCGCGTCGCGTATCCCGCGACGTCGTAGCCCTGGCGCGCCAGCGCTTCGCTCACGTTGGCGCGCAGCGCAGGCTCGTCCTCGACGATCGCGATGCGGCGTGACATGGCGGGGGACTATAGCCCAAGCGTTCGGGGCCAGCGACCTCGGCACGACGCCGGGCGGAATGCTTCCCGACGGTCACGCGCGTTTGCCTGCGGTTCGCCATCTTTCGTCGCCGCGCTGCCCGATTTGCGCCGTCGCCCCGCCTCGATGCGGGCGCGAAATGCGATGCGCAGAAGTGACACCCGGTGACTCCTCCTCCCGCCCGCCGCGCGCGGGCCGACGGACGAGCGACGGGCCGGTCGAGGCGAACGAGGACTCCAACATGATGAGCGGTGAACGGGTGGTCGAGCGCAGCCTTCCGCGCGGCGCGTTGCGCGAGCTCGGGCGGCTGGTGCTGCAAAGCGTCGTGGCGGGCGCGTTCGTGAGCCTCGTGCTCGCGCTCGCGGTGTTCATCGTCGCCACGCAGGCGCAGGCGGCGCCGGCGCCCGGCGACGTCCAGCAGGGCACGTTGCTGCTGCGCGATCAGGCGGGCGACCAAGCGGCCGCGCCGCTCGTCTCCACCGACGTGCACATCGACGTGAGCGGCCTCGCCGCGCGTGCCCAGGTCACACAACGCTTCGTCAATCCCACCGACGAATGGCGCGAAGGCGTGTATGTCTTCCCCTTGCCCGAGCGCGCCGCGGTGGACCACCTGGACATGCGCATCGGCGAGCGGGTGATCGAAGGTCGGATCAAGGAGAAGCAGGCGGCGCGCGCCGCCTACGAGCAGGCGAAGAGCGAGGGCCGCAAGGCGACGCTGGTCGAGCAGGAGCGGCCCAACATGTTCACCACCAGCGTCGCGCACATCGGTCCCCATGAAGCGATCACCGTCTCGATCCAGTACGAGGAGAAGCTCGTCTACGACGCGGGCACGTTCCGCCTGCGCTTTCCCATGGCGATCACGCCGCGCTACATCCCCGGGGCGCCGGTCGCGCCGGCGGATGGCATTGCGTCCCCGGCCGTCGGCTGGGCGAAGGCCACCGGCGCGGTGCCCGACGCGGATCGCATCACGCCCCTCGTGGCCGACCCGGCGCAGGGCGCGATCAACCCGGTCAGCCTGAGCGTCGATGTCGCCGCGGGATTCCCGCTGGCGCGTATCGCGAGCCCCTATCACGCCGTGCGCGTCGTGGAGCATCCCGGCAACCGCTATCACGTCGAGCTCGCCGACGGCGTCGTGCCGGCGTCGCGCGACTTCGAGCTGACGTACGCGCCGGACATCGGCGCCGAACCGGCCGCGGCGCTGTTCACGCAGGTCGTGGACGGTCGCGCGTACGGGCTCCTCATGGTGATGCCCCCCACCACGAAGGACACCTCCGCGGCGCGTCCGCCGCGCGAGATCACGTACATCGTCGACACGTCCGGGTCCATGGAAGGCGTGTCGATCACGCAGGCTCGCGAAGCGATGCTGCTCGCGCTCGATCGCCTTCGCGAAGGCGATCGCTTCAACATCATCGAGTTCAACTCCGCCACGCGCGCGCTGTTCACGGCGCCCATGCCGGTCGATCGCGCGACGCTCGACGCGGCACGCGGCTTCGTGCGCGGCCTGCGCGCGCAGGGCGGCACCGAAATGAAGCCCGCGCTGGAAACGGCCTTCGCGGCGCCGAAGCGCGACGCGCTGATGCGCCAGATCGTGTTCCTCACCGACGGCGCCGTCGGCAACGAGGCCGAGCTCCTCGCGCTCATCACGCGCAACCTGGACGACCGGCGCCTCTTCACCGTCGGAATCGGTCCCGCGCCGAACAGCTGGTTCATGAAGAAGGCCGCGGAGACCGGTCGCGGCACCTACACGTTCATCGGCGACGTGCGCGAGGTGAAGGACAAGATGAGCGCGCTCATCCACAAGCTCGAGAGCCCGGTGCTGACCGACGTGCACATCGACTGGCCGCTCGGCGTGGAAGCGTACCCGGCGCAGCTGCCCGACCTGTATGCGGGCGAGCCGGTGATCCTCACCGCCGCCTTCGGCAGCCGCGCGCCCGAGGGAACGGTGAAGCTGACCGGCAACACGACCGACAAGCGCTGGCAGGCCGAGCTTCCGCTCGGCATGGGCGCGTCGGACCCGGGGATCGCGGTCCTGTTCGCGCGCGACAAGATCGAGGCGCTGCAGGACGCCCGCCGCAACGGCGCGAGCGAGGACGACGTGCGCCGCGAGTCGACCGCCGTCGCGCTCGCGCATCACCTCGTGAGCGCGTACACCAGCCTCGTCGCCGTGGACGTCACGCCCACCGCGCCGGCCGGCACGGTACCGCGCAAGACCGCCATTCCCGGTAACCTGCCGGAAGGCCTGTCGTACGACGCCATCTTCGGCGGCCTGCCGCAGACCGCCACGCCCGCCGAGCTCGAAATGATCGTCGGCGCGTTGCTGCTCCTGACCGCGATGACGGGTTACGCGGCCATGCGGCGTCGGGAACGCCTCGGGGGTGCCGCGTTCGACGTGATGGAGCGGCTGCACGCCGCCGCGCGAGCGACGCGGCGCACGTGCTGACACCGCTTGCGCTCGCTCGCAACGCCGCCGAGCGGGGAGGACCTTTCGGTCGTGGGCCCGCGGCCGAGTCTTCCCCGCTCGGCGGCCTGCGTTGGCGGCGGATCGTTGCGGGCGCGCTCGTCGCGCTCGCGGTCGCGGGCGCCGCGACGTTCGCAGAAGGCGCCTATCTGATCGCCAAGGCCGGCGCCGGCCAGTGGCTCCTGCACCGTGCGTGGCTCCGCGCGCGCGAGACCGGACAGGCAGTGAAGCCGTGGCCCTGGGCCGATACGTATCCGATCGCGCGCATCGTGGCGTCGCGCCTCGACGCCGACGTGCTCGTGCTCGCGGGTGCGAGCGGCAGGACGCTTGCGTGGGGGCCGGGGCATCTCGACGACTCCGCACCGCTCGGCGCGGCAGGAAATGCCGTCGTGTCCGCGCACCGCGACACGCATTTCCGCTTCCTCCGCGACATCGCGGTCGGGGACGACGTCGTTGTCGAGCTCGCCGACGGCGCGCGGCGGCATTACACGGTGCGGGAGCGCTACGTCGCCGACGTGCGCAGCCTGCGGCTTCCGCGCACGACGATCGTGCCCACGCTGACGCTCGTCACCTGCTATCCGTTCGACGCCGTGATTCCCGGCGGCCCGCTGCGATTCGTGGTCGTCGCCGAAGCCGCCTGAGCCTCTAAGGGATCGGCGGATGGCCGGGGCGGGGATCCGGCATGTTGGTGCGCGGCATGGCATCGTCCGGCTTCGCCGTGATGACGCGCGTCGCCGCGTCCGGATCGCGCACCGGGATGTTGCTGCCGGTCCGGTAGACCGGCTCGCGGTGCGCCGACGCTTCCTTGTCCGGCGTGCTCTGGCACCCGGCGCATAGCGTCGCCGCCACGAGGGCCGACGCGATCGATGTGCGGACATGCATTCGAGATCTCCCGTGGACCACTGCATGAAGTGGATCGCACGATAGCCGTCGTGGGCACGGATGCGCCGCCGAATGGGCGAACGGGAGATCGGCGAGGGCGAGTTGCGCGGGTATCGTTGCGGCTTGCGGGTCGCGGCGGGCGCGCAGTATAAGCTCCGATCGCGCCCTCTCGCCTGCCCATGCCCGACGCCTCCGCGCCCCCCTCCATGCCGCTCGCCCGCGCCGACGTGCGTGCGCTCGAAGCTTCGCAGATCCGGGCCGTGGCCAACGCCGGCATGGACGATCCCGACGTTCTCGCGTTCTGGTTCGGCGAGCCCGACGTGGTCACGCCGCCCTTCATCCGCGAAGCGGCCGCCGCGTCGCTCGCGCGCGGCGAGACGTTCTATACGCAGAACTTCGGCATCCCCGAGCTGCGCGAAGCGATCGCCCGTTACGTTTCGGCGCTGCACGCACCGGTCGGCGCAGCGCGCATCGCGGTGACCGCATCGGGCATGTCGGCGCTCATGATCGCGGTGCAGGCGCTCGTTGGCGGCGGCGACCGGGTCGTCGCGGTAACGCCGCTGTGGCCTAACCTCACCGAGATCCCCAAGGTGCTCGGCGCGTCGGTGGTCACGGTGCCGCTCGAGCTGACGCGCGACGGCTTCGCGCTCGACGTCGATCGCCTGATCGACGCGCTCGCGCCCGGCACGCGCGCGCTGCTGCTCAACTCGCCGAACAATCCGACGGGCTGGACGATCGACGCCGAGTCGCAGGCGCGCATCCTCGCGCATTGCCGCCGACACGGCATCTGGGTGATCGCCGACGACGTGTACGAGCGCCTCTACTACGACGACGCGCGCGGCATCGCGCCGTCGTTCCTCCGTATCGCCTCGCCGGACGACCGGGTCGTGAGCACCAACAGCTTCTCCAAGGCATGGCAGATGACCGGCTGGCGGCTCGGATGGATCGTCGCGCCGCAGGCGCTCATGCCGGAGCTCGGCAAGCTGATCGAATACAACACGTCGTGCTCGCCCGCCTTCGTGCAGCGCGCCGGCGCGGTCGCGCTGCGAGACGGCGAGCCGACGGTCGCGGCGTTCCGGGCGCGCCTGCAGAGCGCACGCGACCGGCTCGTCGGCGCGCTGCGCGCGCTTCCCGGCGTCGACGTCGCCACGCCGAGCGGCGCGATGTACGCGTTCTTCCGCGTGCACGGCCTCACCGACAGCGTCGCGTTCTGCACGCGCCTCGTACGCGAGGCGCGCCTCGGGCTCGCTCCCGGGCGAGCCTTCGGCCCGGAGGGCGAAGGCTTCGTGCGTTGGTGCTTCGCGGCCGACGAAGCGCGACTGGTCGAGGGCGTGACGCGCCTCGCGGCGTTCCTCGCGCGGCCCACGGCATGAGCGCGCCGGCGCTCGCACGGGCTCTCCTCGCGGTGATGCTCTTCGCCGTCGCGGCCGGCGCCGCGGCGGCCGACGCCTCGCACGTCCTGCGCGTCGAGCATCGCGTCGCGCAGACGACGCTCGACCCGCAGGCGGCGTACGACACCTATTCGTTCCAGGTCATCGACGCGATCTACGATCCGCTCTACACCTACGATTATTTCGCGCGGCCGGCGAAGCTGGTGCCGCGCACGGCAGCCGCGCTGCCCGAGATCACCGACGGCGGGCGCACGTATACGATCCGCGTGCGTCCCGGCATCTACTTCGCGGACGACCCGGTGTTCAAGGGCCGCCGGCGCGAGCTCGTCGCACAGGATTATGTGTACTCGATCGAGCGCATCCTCGACCCCAAGGTCCGCTCGTACTGGCTGTACCTCTTCGAGAACCACCTGCTCGGGCTCGACGAAGTGCTCGCGCGTGCGCGCAAGGCTGGCGCGCTCGACTACGAGACGCCGATCGCCGGGCTGGCGCTCATCGACCGCTACACGTTCCGCGTCACGTTCAAGGAGCCCGACTACGCGTTCCAGCACTGGCTCACCACGTCGCAGTTCGCCGCGGTGGCGCGCGAAGCGGTCGAAGCGTACGGCGACGAGAGCCGTCATCTCGACGATCACCCCGTCGGCACCGGCGCATATCGCCTCAAGTCGTGGCTGCGCAACCAGAAAATCGTGCTCGAGGCGAACCCCGATTACCGCGACGAGCGCTATCCCGCGCCTCCGCCCGCTGATCACGGCGCGGTCGAAGCCGCCAAGGGACTCACCGGCAAGCGCCTGCCGCTGGCGGGCACGGTCGAGATCAGCGTGCTCGAGGAAGCGCAGCCGCGCCTCCTGTCGTTCCAGCGCGGGCACCTCGACCTCCTCGAGCTGCCGGCGTCGCTGTCGCAGAACGTGCTCGACGGCGACACGCTGAAGCCGGCGATCGCGGAAAAGGGCATCCGGCTGCACCGCCAGATCGATCCGGCGATCACGTTCTTCTTCTTCAACCTGGACGACGCCGTGGTCGGCGGCTACACGCCGGAGAAGATCGCGCTGCGCCGCGCGATCTCGCTCGCCTACGATCGCGACGCCGCGATTCGCACGCTCGCGAACGGCCAGGCCCTCGCCGCCTCGCAGGTGCTGCCGCCGAACGTGCCGGGCTACGATCCTTCGCTGAAGCCGCCGCGCTACGATCCGGCGGCCGCGCGCGCGCTGCTCGACAAGTTCGGCTACCGCGATCGCGATGGCGACGGCTATCGCGAAACGCCGGACGGCAAGCCGCTCACCATCGTGCGCGCGTCGACGACCGACGCCGCCGCGCGCGCGAGCGACGAGCTGTGGAAGCGCTGCATGGACGCGATCGGCATCCGCATGGTCGAGCTGAAGCAGAAGTGGCCCGAGCTCAACAAGATGTCCGAGGCGGGTCAGCTGCAGATGTGGGGCCTCGCCTGGCAGAGCACGATCCCCGACGCCGACACGTTCTTCAGCACGCTGTACAGCCGCAACATCGGCACGTCCAACGATGCGCGGCTGCGCCTGCCCGAGTACGATCGTCTCTTCGACGCGGCGCGCAAGCTGCCCGACTCGCCCGAGCGCAACGCGCTGTATCGCAGGATGAACGACCTGGTGATCGCCTACGCGCCGTGGCTCATCGCCACGTATACGTATGACAACGAGCTCGCGCAGCCATGGCTGCGCGGCTTCCACGCGCATCCGTTCCTGCGGGCGCAGTACCGCTTCTACGATGTGGTCGATCGCGCACGCTAGCGCGGCGCCGCCACGGATGTGCCGATGCTCGCCGCCGCGGTAATCGCCTGCGGGATTCTCGCGCTGGTCTTCGCGCTCCGCGCGATCAATCGCGCGCAGCATCACAGGCCCATTGCGGCCACCGCGCATTCGTTGATCGCGGCGCTGTGGCTCGTGCTCGCGGCCGCCGTCGCGCTCGTCGCGGTGGACCTGGCGACGTATGCGCGCCTCACGTATGAAGCGCCGGTGGCCGAGGTGCGGTTTCGCCAGACCGCCGATCGTCGCTTCGACGCGGAGCTGCTGCTCCCCGAGGGTGCCCGGCAGGCGTTCACGCTGGCCGGCGACGAATGGCAGCTCGATGCCCGCGTGCTGAAGTGGCACGGCGCCGCCACGATGCTCGGGCTCGACACCGGTTACCGCCTCGACCGCATCGGAGGGCGCTACCGCGACATCGCAAGCGAGCGCAGCGCGCCGCGCACCGTGTTCGAGGTGTCGCGCCCGCCGGGCCTGGATGTCTGGAGCCTCGCGCGACGATTCCATGCATGGCTGCCGTGGCTCGACGCCTTGTACGGCAGCGCAACCTACCTCCCGATGGCCGACGGCGCCCACTATGCCGTCACCATCTCGCCGACGGGCCTCGTGGCGCGCCCGCTCAATCGCGAGGCGCGCGAAGCCGTCGCAGCCTGGCATTAGCCGGCCGCGGGAGCCGGCTCGCGGGCGCGGCACGCGTCTTGCGAACGATCCGCGCAGAAGCGCGCCGCGCCGTGCAATCGCCCGCATGGCGCGGTAAGGCTTACCGAAACGCGCGTGTACTTTCGCGCCGGCTCGCACCGGCGGAGGGGATTGCCATGTGGTCGATGATCAAGGAAGCCGCGTCGGCGTGGACCGAGGACTTCGCGCCGAGCATGGGCGCGGCCATCGCGTACTACACCGCGTTCTCCATTGCGCCGCTGCTCATCATCGTGATCGCCATTGCCGGATTCTTCTTCGGCCACGAGGCGGCGAGCCGCGAGATCTACAACCAGCTCGGCGGCCTGCTCGGCGACCGGGGCGCGACCGCGCTGCAGTCGATGGTCGAGGGCGCGAGCAATACCGGTGAAGGCGTCATCGCGTCGGTGATCGGCATCGTGCTGCTCGTCATCGGCGCGACCACGGTGTTCGCCGAGCTGCAGACGGATCTCGACCGCATCTGGAAGGCGCCGGCGGCCAAGAAAGCCGAGGGCATCTGGGCGATGCTCCGCAGCCGGATCCTGTCGTTCGGCATGGTCGTGACGATCGGCTTCATCATGCTCGTGTCGCTCGTCGTGAGCGCGGCGCTGGCGGCGCTCGGCTCGTGGTGGGGCGGCGTGTTCGGCGACTTCGAATGGCTCATGCACGTCCTGAACTTCGTCGTGAGCCTCGGCGTCGTGACGCTGCTGTTCGCGCTCATGTACAAGATCCTCCCGCGCGTGTCGATCGGATGGCACGACGTGTGGATCGGCGCTTTCGCGACCGCCGTGCTGTTCTCCATCGGCAAGTTCGCGGTCGGTCTCTATCTCGGCAAGAGCAGCGTCGTGTCGAGCTTCGGCGCCGCGGGCTCGCTCGCCGTGCTGCTCGTCTGGGTTTACTACTCGGCGCAGATCTTCCTGCTCGGCGCGGAGTTCACGTGGGTGTACGCGCACCGGCACGGCTCGCGCCGTGGAGAGCAGCGGCCCGCGACGGCCAAGCAGACCGTCGCCACCACGCAGAAGCCGACGGGCGACGCCGCGGCGATCGCCGGTACGTCACCGGTGCCTGCGGCCGAGGAAGCCTTGCTCACACGCGCCGCCCCGCCGCTTCGGGCGCCCCCCGGGCCGCGCATGCCGGCGCCGCCGCCACGCCAGGGAATCCTCGCGTTCGCCAAGCGGCATCCCGGCGCCACCACCGGCGTCGCGCTGGTCCTTGGCGCCGTGGCGGGCGAGCTCTTCAATCATCGCGAGACGCGCACGGGACGCTCGCGGCTCGCGCGCCTGTTCAGCCGCGCCTGACGCCCGCCCGCCCTCGAAGGCCGTCGATCAGCGCGTCGACGCCCAGCGCGAACGTCGCGTCCCAGTGCGGACGCTTGAAATACGGTGCGGCCGCGGCGAGCCGCGGGCAGTGCGCCGCAATGTAGTCGTCGGACACGGGCTGCGCCGCGGATGGACCGTTCGCGTAACCGGAGGTCTCGTCCAGGGCGGCGCCGATGAGGTAATAGCCTAAGGCGCGGAAATGCCGCGCGGCGGTCTCGTCGTCGGGCGTGAGCGCCCTCACGTGCTCGAGCACGCGCTCGATGAAGCGCACGCCGGTCGGGGTGTTGAGCCGGTGCAGCGCGATCAGCGGGTAGAGCTTAGGAAACCGCCACGCCATCGCGCGATAGTCGTCGACCAGGCGCCGCAGGCGCGTCTCCGGGTTTCCCGCCGCCGCCTCGAGCGGGACGGTTGCGATCGCATGGTCGACGAGCGCGTCGAGCAGATGCTGCTTGCTCGGGAAATGGTGGTAGATGCTCATCGCCTCCACGCCGAGGCGCGCGCCCAGCTTGCGCGTCGTGAGCCCCGCGAGACCGGTCTCGCTCACCAGCGCGAGCGCCTCGGCGACGATCCGCTCGCGCGTGAGCGGCTTCCCGGCACGTGCCGTCGAACGCGATCCCCGCCCGTTCCTGCGCTGTGCCGTCATGCAAATCCTCCGCTTGACATCTTACACCGTAAGGCTACACTCGCGCCGTCTACCTTACAGCGTAAGGTCGCAGGAGGTCGCGATGGACGCCGTCGATCTCATCGGCTTGCTGCCGCCGTTCACCTACGCCGTGTTCGCGGTCACCGAGCGCCTCTGGCCGGCGCGGCCGTTCCCGCCGCGCAAGAGGTGGCAGCTCGTCGGCATCGCGTTCCTCGCGCTGATCGCGACTCTCGGCACGGCGGTCCCGCTCCTGATTCCGGCAGACTGGCTCGCCCGGCACCGGCTGATCGACGGGACGCCGCTCGGCGTCGCGGGCGGTACGCTGGTGGGCTTCGTTGTCCTCGAGCTCGCGATGTATGCGTGGCACCGCACCGCGCACAACGTCGGCTTTTTGTGGCGCGGCTTCCATCAGCTCCATCACAGTCCCCGGCGCGTCGACATCCCGGGGTCCGTCGTATTCCACCCCTTCGAGATGCTCGTGCAGATTGCATTGCAGCTCCTGGTGACCGTGATCGTGCTGGGGCTCGAGCCGGTCGCCGCCGCACTCGTCGGATATCTCGTCGCCTTCAACGGAATGTTCCAGCATTGGAACGTGCGCACGCCGGCGTGGATCGGCTACCTGATCCAGCGGCCCGAGGCGCATTGCGTGCATCATCGCCTCGGGTTCCACGATTACAACTTCGCGGACCTTGCTGCGATCGACATGCTGTTCGGGACGTGGCGCAACCCCCGACGATTCATGGGCGAATGCGGCTTCGAGGGCTCGGGCGATCTGCGGCTGGGCGCCATGCTCGCGTTCCAGGACGTGAACGCACCGCTGTACGGCGCCGGGAACCGAGGCATCAAACCGGGAGCAAGCATGTAGCCAGGAATTCTTTCGGTTCGGCGCCATCCGCCGTAACGTTAAGGCGGACAGGAGGCTGCCGTGCCGAAGATTCATGTCATCCACGAGAACGATGCCTGGGTTGAGCCGCTGCGCGCGGCGTTCGACGAGCGCGCGCTGCCGTACGAGGAATGGTTCCTGAGCGAGGGAACGCTGGACCTCGCCAAGGCGCCGCCGCAGGGCGTGTTCTACAACCGCATGAGCGCGTCGTCGCACACGCGCGGCCATCGCTATGCGCCCGAGCTCACCGCGGCCACGCTCGCCTGGCTCGAGTCGCATGGGCGCCGGGTGATCAACAACGGCCGTGCCCTGCAGCTCGAGATCTCCAAGGTCGCGCAATACGAGGCGCTGCGCGCGCACGGCATCCGCACGCCGCGCACGGTAGCCGCGGTGGGCACCCGCGCCATCGTCGCCGCGGCGCGCACCCTGCCCGCCCCGTTCATCACCAAGCACAATCGCGCGGGCAAGGGGCTCGGCGTGCGCCTCTTCCAGAGCGTCGACGCGCTGCAAAGCTATGTCACGGGGCCCGCCTTCGAGGAGTCGGTGGATGGCATCACCCTCGTGCAGGAATACATCCGCGCGCCGCAACCCGTCATCACGCGCGTCGAGTTCGTCGGCGGACAGTTCCTCTATGCCGTCGAGGTCGACACCTCGCTCGGCTTCGAGCTCTGCCCGGCCGACGTGTGCCAGGTCGACGATCGCTTCTGCCCGGTCGGAGAGACGCCTGTGCCGGCGGCGCCTCGCTTTCGCATCGTGGAAGGCTTCGCGGATCCGCTGATCGAGCGTTACCAGCGCTTCATCGCTGCCAACGGCATCGGCATCGCCGGCATCGAGTTCATACGCGACGCGTCGGGCGAGACGTATACGTACGACGTGAACACGAACACCAACTACAACAGCGCCGCCGAAGCCGAGGCGGGCCTGTACGGCATGCGCACGATCGCCGCGTATCTCGGACGCGAGCTCGCGCGCCTGTACCCTCACGAAGCCCGCGAGGCCATCGCCGCCTAGTGCTCGCCGGGCTTCGCGTGGATGTCGTCGACCCAGTGCACCTCTTCGGGATTGGGCTCGACGTTGGGAAGATCGAGGTTCACCACGACGGGCTCCTGTCCGCTCCTCACGAGCACGCATGACAGCGGCGTGTCGTCGCTCGCGTTGATCTCCTGGTGCGGGACGAACGGCGGCACGTAGATGAAGTCGCCGGGCCCGGCCTCCGCCACGAACTCCAGGCGATCGCCCCAGCGCATGCGCGCCCGCCCGCTCACCACGTAGATCACGCTTTCCACGGGGCCGTGATGGTGCGCACCCGTGCGCGCTTTGGGATGGATCACCACGGTGCCCGCCCAGAGCTTCTCGGCACCGGCGCGCGCCTGGGTGATCGCCGCGGCGCGGTTCATGCCCGGCGTCTGCGGCGTATTGATGTCGAGCTCGCCGCCGTGCACGACGCGCACGCCATGGTGCTTCCATTTCGAACCGGTCATGGGCAGGTCCCCCGCTGCATCAGCTGCGCACCTAGCATACCGCGCCCCCCTGGCGCGCGGCGTCGGGGACGCGACCCGACGGCGAAGGGCGGGAACGCGCGCGCGCTGCGGCGCTCCCACGAGGGTCGCCGTTGCGACGGGCTTCCGCGGCCTCGCGCGTGCGCTGACACCATCATGAATCCCGCTTCAGGCAACCAGGAGCGCCTGCTCGCCACGCTCCAGAAGCTGCTCGAGATCCCTGCGGCGGATCTCGGCACGGCGCTGTCGCACGCCTGCGATGCGCTCGCGGACGCCACGGGATCCGACAAGGTCGACGCGTTCCTGTACGACGCGTCGCGCGACTCGCTCGCCGCGCTCGGTACCAGCACCCAGCCCCTTTCGCAGCTGCAGCGAAGGCTCGGCCTCGACGTGCTGCCGTTGTCCAACAAGGGACGGGTCGTCTGGGTCTTCGAGACCGGAAAGACGTATCTCTGCGGCAAGGTGCAGGGCGATGCGGAGGAGCTTCGCGGCATCAAGGAAGGCATGCACATCGAGTCCGAGCTCGGCGTGCCGCTCGAGGTCGCGGGCGAGCGGCGCGGCGTGATCATGCTGGCGTCGCTGAAGCCGGATTGCTTCACCGAGGTCGACGCCAGCTTCACGGCCAGCGCCGCGCGCTGGGTGGGCTGGGTCGCGCGGCACTCGGAGCTCGTCGAGAGCATCAAGAACAACGCGCTCGAGCAGGGCCGAACGATGCGGGCCCAGGAGATCATGGCGATCGTCGGGCACGACGTGCGCAACTATCTTTCGCCGGTGACGATGCGCCTGTACAGCCTCAGCAAGCGCGCGCAGGCCGCCGGCCGCACGGCCGACATCCAGGACGTGGACGCGGCGCTCGCCACGCTCGCGCGCCTCAGCGCGCTCCTGAGCGACCTGCTCGACACCGCGCGTCTCGACGCGGGCGCGTTCGACATCGCGCTGCAGCCGATCGACCTCGCCCCGTTCGCGCGCACCGCGGCGCTCGCGCTGTCGACCGGCGAGCACGAGATCATCGTCAAGGCGCCGGCACCGGTGGTGGTCATGGGCGATCCGGCCCGATTGCGCCAGTGCCTCGACAACGTCCTCGCCAACGCGGTCGCCTATTCGCCCAAGGGCGCGGCGGTCACCGTGTCGGTTCGCGAGACGCAACACGACGGGCAGTCGTGGGGCGAGATCGAGGTCATCGACGACGGGCCGGGAATTCCGGACGCCGATCTTCCGCACGTCTTCGATCGCTTCTTCTCGACCGGAGGACGCGGCGCGGGCGTCGGCCTCGGGCTCTACATCGCCAAGCGCATCGCAACGGCCCACGGCGGCGATCTCGTCGCGGACCGGCATCCGGGCAAGGGCGCACGCTTCACGCTGCGCCTGCGCGCCATCGAGGAGCGCCGCGCGGGCGCCGACGACGGGCAAGATTAGGTGCCCGTAGGCCGCCGCCCCCCGGGGCGCGACAATGCGTGAATCGGGGCCGTCGAACGGCCCATCCACCCTGGAGACGATCATGAACGGACGGCAGGTGGTGCTGCTGAGCGGCGTGCGCACGGCGATCGGCGATTACGGCGGCGCGCTGAAGGATGTCGCGCCCACCCAGCTCGGGGCCACGGTCGTGCGCGAGGCGATCGCGCGCGCCAAGGTCGATCCGGACGCGATCGGTCAATGCGTCTTCGGCAACGTCATTCACACCGAGCCGAAGGACATGTACATGGCGCGCGTCGCCGGCGTGCAGGGCGGGCTGCCGGTGACGAGCGGCGCGCTCACGCTGAACCGGCTGTGCGGCAGCGGCCTTCAGGCCATCGTGAGCGCCGCGCAATACATCCTGCTCGGGGACACCGACGCGGCGATCGGCGCGGGGGCCGAGAGCATGAGCCGCGCGCCGTATGCGAACCCGACGCAGCGATGGGGCTCGCGCATGGGCGACGCGAAGCTCGTCGACATGATGGCCGGCGCGCTGTCGGATCCGTTCGAGTCGATCCACATGGGCGTCACCGCGGAGAACGTCGCTCGCCAGTGCGGCATCTCGCGCGCCGAGCAGGACGCGTTCGCGGTGGAAAGCCATCGCCGCGCCGCGGCGGCGATCGACGCCGGTCATTTCAAGAGCCAGATCGTCGGCGTCGAGCTGAAGACGCGCAAGGGCGTGACGGTGTTCGACACCGACGAGCACGTGCGCCGCGACGCCTCGCTCGACGACATGGGCAAGCTGAAGGCGGTCTTCGCGAAGGAGAACGGCACCGTCACGGCGGGCAACGCCTCGGGCCTCAACGACGCCGCCGCAGCGGTGGTGCTGATGGAAGAAGCGGCCGCACGGCAGAAGGGGCTGAAGCCCATGGCACGCCTGGTGAGCTACGGTCACGCGGGGGTCGAGCCGCGCGTGATGGGCCTCGGCCCCGTGACGGCGGTGAAGAACGCATTGGCCAAGGCACGCCTTTCGCTTGGCGACATGGACATCATCGAATCGAACGAGGCCTTCGCGGCACAGGCGCTCGGGGTCAACAAGGAACTGGGCCTCGACGCCGCGAAGGTGAACCCGAACGGCGGCGCGGTTGCGCTCGGCCATCCGATCGGCGCCACCGGATGCATCCTCGCCGTGAAGGCGATGTACGAATTACAACGAACGGGGAAGCGTTACGCGCTCATCACGATGTGCATCGGCGGCGGCCAGGGCATCGCCGCGATCATCGAGCGCGCGTGAGCGTGAGCGATCCTGCGCTGCTCGCCATCGCGGTCACCGTGTCGGCCTACTGGACGGGCGTGGGCGCCATGGTCGTGCGCGTGCGTCGCCACCGGCACAAGGACGCCGGCCTCGTTCCGCAGCAGAAACGCGAGCGCGCGATGTGGGTGGTGTGGATTCCGCTCGTGGCATTGTGGATCGCGCTGCCCTGGCTCGCGCTCACGCGAAGCGGCGGCCTCCTCGGATTGCCTGCGGTCGCGCATGCCGAGCCCGCGTTCCTCGCGCTGCGCGTGATCGCGGCCGTGGTCGGCGTCGCGTGCCTGCTCGCCACGGCGCGCTGCTGGAAGCGCATGGGCGACGACTGGCGCATGGACGTCAGCAGCGACCACACGGCGCTCATCACCGACGGCCCGTTCCGGCGCATCCGCCATCCCATCTACGCGTTCAGCATCCTGCTCATGCTGTGCTCGGCGATCGTGCTGCCGACGCCGCCCATGCTGATCGTCGCGCTCGTGCACGTCACGCTGATGCACGCGAAGGCGCGCAACGAGGAAGCCCATCTCGCCGCCGTCCACGGCGAAGCGTACGTCCGCTACGTCGCGCGAACCGGCCGCTTCGTGCCCCGGCTCACGACGCGTGAGCCGTGACCACGTCTTCCTGACGCTCTTCGCGCTCGCGCTCGCGACCGCGCCGGTCGCTTGTCGAGCCGGCGACCTCGCTCGCCTCGATTGCGACAACGTCGACGCCGCAGGCGTGCGCGATGTGCTCGCGCACGTGCCCGCGCCGCGCGTCATGCTGATCGCCGGCAGCCTGCCGTTCGTGACCATGGATCCGTTCGGGCGCTTCCTCATCGCGATGGGCTATCCCGAGGCGAGCATTCGCGATCCGCACAGCGGTGCGCTGTCGGTGAGCGGATACGAGGACGGCGCGAAGCTCGCCGGGATGGTGGCCTGGTATTACGAGCGCGACGGCATGGCGCCCATCCTGATCGGACACAGCCGTGGCGGCATGCTCGTCATGCGCGTGCTGCACGAGCTCGCCGGCGATTTTCACGACACGGTCACGGTGTACGACCCCGAGCGGGACGAGGCGCTCGCGCGCACGACCATCGTCGACCCCGTCACGGGCGCGGTGCGGCCGGTGATCGGCATCCCGGTCGCGTACGCAGCCGCCATCGCCACGGGCAAGCTGCCGCGCCTCCTGCAGGGACAATGGTCGATGCTCTCGCGCCTTCGCGCCGTTCCCGACACCGTGCGCGACTTCACCGGCTTTCGCATCGAGGGTGACCTGATCGCGGGCGACTTCGGCGACGATCCCTACGTCGCGCAAGGCAGCGCCCATGTTCGCAACGTCACCCTGCCCGCGAGCTATAGCCACATCGGCGCGGCCCGCGCGGAGCATCTCGCGGCCGATCCGGTGACGCGCGCGTGGATCGATGCGTGGCGCCCCGATCGCGCCGCGCCGATTCCGGAAGGCCACGACACGACGAACATCCTGCACGCCGCGGACATCTGGTATGGCGTGAAGCGAGCCTGGTGCATCGAAGCCCGGGCGCGAACGCGTGGAGGCGGCTCCTGAAAGGCCACCTCAACCTGTTCCAGGCCACGATGCTGCGGTGGCGCGAGCTCCATCCGTACAACGCCGTGCACGCGGTCGCGCTGCCTTCGCAAGCGGACATCGCAACGATCGAGCGCGCCATCGCCGACGAGCTCTCGCATTGCGGCCTGACGGGTCTGGTCGTCGACCGCAAGCGCGGGCGCTACGAGTACCGCGGCGGGCCGGCCAACGTGACCGTGAAAGTCGTCCAGGGCGAGCGGCTCCTCGACGCGCTCGCGCAGGCGATCGAAGCCGAGCTCAACGCGCCGTTTGCCGACACCTCGCCGCTCGAGCCGTTCCGCTTCTTCGTCATCCAGGCACCGGACGGCGCGATGCTCGGGCTCTCCTACGATCACTTCGTGGCGAGCGGCGACTGCATCCTCACGCTGCTGCATGCCATCGTCGAGCGCTGCTCCGGCACCGTCCCCGACGCGCCCCGGCCGCTCCTGTATCCGCCGACGCAGGCGACCCTCTTCCTGCGCAACGTGCCGCGCTTCGTGACGGGGCTCGCGCGCCTGCCGGCGCTCGTCCGCAGCGCGCGCGGCACGGCACGCCCGCGCTACCGCGACGTGATGAACGGCCACAACGGATACGCGCTGTACTCGCTCGCACCCGCGCAATACCGCCGCCTCGCGGCCAGCGCGAAGCGCTGGGGCGTCACGCAGAACGACGTGCTGATGGCGCTGCTGCTGCTCGGCATGGACGCGCTCGCTCCGGCGCAGCGAAACGCAGCGCGCCGGCGCGATCTCGCCGTGGCGTCCATCATGAACCTGCGCGGCGAGCTCGGCGCGACCGGCCATGCCGCGTTCGGACAGTTCCTGGGCTCGCTGCGCGTGTCGCACGCCGTGCCGCCCGGCATCACGCTCGAGGCGCTCGCGCGCGACGTCCATGCGGTCACGTCGCAGGTGAAGCGCGAGAAGCTGTACCTGCAGACGCTGCTGGCAATGCGGTACGTGCAGGCCGCATGGCGCCTCCTCGGGCCGCCGCAGCGCGCCGGCTTCTACGCCAAGAGCTACCCCATCTGGGCCGGAGTTTCGGCACTCAACGTGAATGCGATGTGGGCGCGCGACAATACGGCCGAGCCGCCGCCCGTCTATATTCGGGGCGTACCGACCGGCCCGATCGCCCCGCTCGTGCTGGCGGTGACCACCGTCGGCGAGGTGCTGTACGCCGGCGCCTCCTACCGCACGGCGGCGTTCGACCGAAGCGACATCGACAAATTATGGTCCGGCCTCGCCCGCCGGGTCGACCAACTATGACCCCCCTCCTTCGCCGCCTTTGCATGCCGCTCGTTGCGGCACTGATCCTCACGAGCTGCGCGCTCACCCCGCCCGGACCCGAATCGGTCGAGCAGCCGAAGCCGGGGCAGGTCCTGTCGCGGCTCACGCTCGACCGCGCGACGGAGGACCGCATCCTCGCGCTCGATCCGGACCACGTCACCGAAGCCGACCTCCGCGGCCCGCTCGCCCACGCGCCCGCGCCTTACGTGATGCTGCTGCACGGGGGCATCTACCCCGTGCACCTCATCATGGTGTCGTTCGGCCACTTCCTGGTCGGCATGGGCTATCCCGAGCGCAGCATCCGCGATCCCGCCACGCGCGACTGGTCGTACAGCCCGTACGAAGATGGCGCCAAGCTCACGGGCATCGTCGCGTGGCATTACGAGCACGAAGGCATGCGGCCCATGCTGATCGGCCACAGTCAGGGCGGCATGCAGGCCGTGAAGATCCTGCACGAGCTCGCCGGGCACTTCGAGAAGTCGCTGCCGGTATGGAACCCTGCCACGCAGCAGGCCGAGGCGCGCACGACGATCGTCGATCCGCTCACCGGCAAGACGCGTCCCGTGGTCGGCCTTTCCGTGTGCTATGCGTCGGTCGTCGGGGCGGGCGGCGCGGCGTTCCTGCTGCCGAACCAGTGGGACATGGCGAACAAGCTGCGCTCGATTCCGGACACCGTCGACGACTTCACGGGCTACTTCATCGGCCTCGACCTCATCGCGTGGAGCTTCCCCGGCGACGAGAGCGACGTGTTCAAGCCCAACGGCACCGCGAGGGTGCGCAACCTCGAGCTGCCCGCGACCTACAGCCACGTGATGCTGCCGGCGGTGCAGGATCTGGCGCGAGATCCCGAGACGCGCGCCAAGCTCAACGCCTACGCGCCGGGCAAGGCGGGCGAAACGGGCCTCGACAACGACAAGCTGACCGGCGCGCTGTATGCCGCCGACGTCTGGTGGAGCGTGAAGAAGCACTGGGTCCAGGAGCTGCAGACGCTCATTCGCGCGCGGCGGAGCGCCGCGACCGGTTGAGGCGGTCCGCCATCCCGGGAAAGGTACAATAGCGGGTTTCGCATTCGACGATCCCGATGCCCGAAGCGCTCCAAGGAAAGGTCGCGCTCATCACCGGCGCCGCGCGCGGCATCGGTCGGGCGATCGCGCGCAAGCTGGCCTCGGCCGGCTGCGACGTCGTCGTCAACTACTACAACAGCGCCGAGGAGGCCGAGGCGCTGTGCAAGGATATCGCCGCACTCGGCCGTCGCGCCGTCGCGGTGCAGGCGAGCGTGGGCATTCCCGACAGCGTGGACGAGCTCTTCGATACGATCGGCAAGGAATTCGACCGGCTCGACATCGTCGTCAGCAACGCCGCCTCCGGCGTGCTGAAGCCGGTGATGGACATGGGCCTCAAGCACTGGCGCTGGTGCCTGGAGACGAATGCGCTCGCCCTCAACCTGCTCGCGCAGCACGCCGTGCCGATGATGCGCGACGGCGGACGCATCATCGCGATGTCGTCGCTCGGCTCGCAGCGCGCCATGCCCAACTACGGCTTCATCGGCGCGTCGAAGGCCGCGCTCGAAGCCCTCGTGCGTGCGCTGGCTCAGGAGCTCGGGCCCCGCGGCATCCGCGTCAACACCGTGAGCGCCGGCGTGGTCGACACCGACGCGCTTGCCTACTTTCCCAATCGCGACGAGGTGCTCGCCGATTTCGAGCGACGCAATCCCGCGCAGGCGAAGCTGACGCCCGAGGCGGTCGCCGACGCGGTGTACCTGCTGTGCCTGCCCGAGGCCGCGATGATCAACGGCCACACGCTCGTTGTCGACGGCGGCTTCGCCATCTCCGGCTGATGAAGATCGATCCGGGCCTCGCCGGAAAGACGGCGCTCGTGACGGGCGGCGGCCGCGGCATCGGCCGCGCCATCGTCGAACTGCTGGCGGGCGAAGGTTGCGACGTCACCTTCCTGTACCGCGGCAACGCCGACGCAGCCGCGGCGGTGGTCGCGGCTGCGAAGGACGCCGGCCACGCGGTGAGCGCCGTGCAGGCGGACGTGCGTGACCTCGCCGCATGCACGCAGGCGGTCGACGCGGTGGCCGATCGCAACGGGCGCATCGATCTTCTCGTCAACAACGCCGGCGTCATCCGCGACAACCAGCTCGCGGCCATGTCGGACGAGGACGTCGACGCCGTGCTCGACACGAACGTGGGCGGAGTCTTCAACATGACCCGCGCGGTGGTGCCGCACATGATCGTGCAGCGCGCGGGCTGCATCGTGAACCTGAGCTCGGTTGCCGGCGAGAAAGGCGGCCGCGGCCAGACCAACTACGCGGCGAGCAAGGGCGCGATCAACGCGTTCACGCGTGCGCTCGCCGTCGAGCTCGCGCCGCGCAGGATCCGCGTGAACGCGGTGGCGCCGGGCGTGATCGAGACCGAGATGTCGCAGGACGTGCGCGACATGGCGGGCGACGAGGTGAAGAACCGCATCCTGCTGAAGCGCTACGGCAAGCCGGAAGAGATCGCGTACGCGGTCTGGTTCCTGGCGTCGGACTATGCGAGCTACGTCACGGGGCAGGTGTTCCACGTCGACGGCGGCTTCAAGATGGCTTGATTTCGAGAGAGGACAACGATGGCAGAGCAACCGATTACCCAGGCCGAGATCGATGCGGTGTACCCGAAGGTCGCCGAGACGATGGCCGACGCGCTGGGCTGCGATGTCGAGGACATCAAGCCCAAGGTCTCGCTGATCGAGGGTCTCGACGCCGAGTCGATCGACTTCCTCGACATGGTGTTTCGCCTCGAGCGCGCATTCAAGATCAAGATCCCGCGCGGCAAGATCGTGGAGAACGCGCGCGGCGACCTGCCCGAATCGGAATTCGAGGAGAAGGGCATCGTCACCGAGAAGGGTCTGGCGCAGCTCAAGGCCTACCTGAGCGAAGTCCCGCCCGAGCGTTTCAAGACGCCGCTGAAGGCCGCCGACATTCCGCGGCTGTTCACGCCGGAGACATTCTGCAAGCTCGTGATCCGCGCGCAGCGCGAAGCGCCCGCGGCGAGCTGACCGAGGTCTTGGACTCGCCCGACCACTTCGCGGCCTACTCGTTCGTCGACCGCATCGACGGATTCGAGCCGGGCCGCGCCGCGCACGCGACGTTCGCCGTGCCGCCGCAGCTGCCGCGCTTCGCGTCCTGCTTCGTGGCCGAGGCGGTCGGGCAGCTCGCGGCGTGGGTCTCGATGGAGCACATCGACTATCGCGGCCGTCCGGTGGCCGCGCTCGCCGCCGAGACCCGGTTCCTCGGCGACGCGCACCCCGGTGCGACGCTCGAGCTGTCGGTGACGATCGAGCAGTGCGACGACGAAGCCGTCGCGTACAGCGGCGCGGCGCATTCGCAGGGCCGCGCGCTGATCGAGCTCGTCGACTGTCTCGGGCCGATGCTGCCGGTCGGCGAATTCGACGATCCCGGTGCGTTGCGCGCGCGATTCGCGCTGTTGCGCGGCGCGGGCGCGCCGCCGGCCCGATTTCGCGGCGTGAGCGCGCCGACGGTCACGGCGATCGAGACCGTGCCCGGCGAGTCGCTGCGGGCGCGGCTCGACGTGCCGCAGGACGCGCCGTTCTTCCACGATCACTTTCCGCGTCGTCCCGTGTTTCCGGCGACACTGCTGCTCGACACGCAGATCGGGCAAACCCTCGCGCTCGCACGCAGCGCCGGGTGGGCGCGCGGCCGCGAGGTGACGCCGCTCAAGGCGACGCACGTGAAGATGCGCTCGTTCATCACGCCGGGGCAGGCGATCGATCTCCTGCTCGACGTGAAGGCGCCCGTGGACGGCGTCGCGCGCGCCACCATGCAGGCGGCCGTCGACGGCCGCACGGTGGCGGGCGCGCGACTGGAGATGCAGGTGAGCCATGGCTGAAGGCAAGCGCCGCGTCGCGATCACCGGTCTCGGGCTGGTGACGCCGGTCGGCAACGACGTGCCGACGAGCTGGCGCGCGGTGCTCGATGGCCGCAGCGGCGCCGCGCCGATCTCGCTGTTCGACGCGAGCGGATTCACGACGCGCATCGCGGCCGAGGTGAAGGGCTTCGATGCGTCGTCGATCACCGCCGAGCGCAAGCTCGTCAAGTTCGCCAATCGCCCGCACCGTTTCGCGCTTGCCGCGGCGGAGCAGGCGATCGCCGACGCCGGCATCGCGCCGACCGAGCGGGACGGTGATCGGTGGGGCTGCTCGGTCGGCACGGGCATGATGGGGGTCGATTACCGCGATCTCGCGGCGGTGCACGCGCACTCCGCGGCGAGCGGCGAGCTCGATACCGCGAAACTCGTCGACGATCCCGCCGCAGCCGATCCGCTGGTGTTCTGCCGCAGCCAGTCGACCGCCGGCGCGGCCCTGCTCACGCGGCGCTTCGGCATCCGCGGCTACACGACCTCCGTGCACACCGCATGCGCCTCGGGCGGCCAGGCCATCGGCACGGCGCTGAAGCTCATCCGTCGCGGCGCGGTCGATCGCGCGCTCGCGGGCGGCTTCGATTCGATGATCAGCCCTGTCGGGCTCGCGGGTTTCTGCCTGTTGTCGGCGGTCTCCGCCGACAACGACGATCCGCAGCATGCGAGCCGGCCGTTCGACGCGACGCGCAACGGCTTCGTGCTGGGCGAAGGGGCGGGATTCCTCGTGCTCGAGGAATGGAACGCCGCTCGCGCGCGCGGTGCTCGCATCTACGCGGAGCTCGCCGGTGACGGCAACTCGCTCTCGTCGTATCGCATCACCGATTCACCCCCGGATGGCGACGGTCCCATCCAGGCGATGCGCGCCGCCCTCAAGGATGCCGGCGCAACGGCCGCGGACATCGACTACATCAACGCGCACGGCACGTCGACGCCCATGAACGACCGCAGCGAGAGCGCGGCGATCCACGCGGTGTTCGGCGAGCGCGTGAAGGACGTCGCGGTGAGCTCGACGAAGAGCACGATGGGCCACCTCATCGCCGCCGCCGGCGCGGTCGAGGTCGTCATCTGCGCGCTGGCGATCCATCACGGCGAGATGCCGGTGAACGCGAACTACAGGGATTTCGATCCCGACTGCGATCTCAACCTCGTCGTCGGCGAGGCACGCGGGCGCGCGGTGCGCATGGCGGTGTCGAACTCGTTCGGCTTCGGCGGCTCGAACAGCTGCGTCGCGCTGCGCCATCCGGAGCTCGTGCGATGACACGCGAAGCAATCGTCATCACCGGCACCGGCGCCGTGTGCGCGTCGGGCGACACGCCGCAGGCGATCTTCGCAGCCGTGCAAAGCGGCGCGAGCGCAATCCGCCCGATCAGCGGCTGGGATACGACGGGCTGGCCGCCGTTTCGCGCTGCCGAGCTGCCGCAGTTCAACGCCCGCGCGCTGGTCGACGACCGCAAGCTGCACAAGTTCATCCGGCGCACCGATTTCTTCGGCATCTACGCGGGTGACCGCGCGGTCGCGAATGCCGGCTTCGGCGCGCATCGCGAAGCGCTCGCTCCGGAGGCCGCCGCGCAGTTCAGCGATCGCACCGGCGTGTACGTGGGCTCGGGCGGCGGCGCGTTCGAGAACCAGTACGACTACTTCCCGCTCATGACGGAGGCGCGCGAGGACCTCCGCAGCTTCGGCGCCGAGCTCGGCAACGTCGTGAACCCGATGTGGCTGCTGCGCACGCTGCCGAACAACGTGCTGTGCCACGTCGGCATCCGCAACAACCTGAAGGGCGCCAACGCCTGCATCACGAATCACAGCTGCGGCGGCACGATGGCGGTGATCGAGGCGTCGGAGGGACTGCGCAACGGCGAGGCGGACCGCGCCGTCGCGATCGGCCACGACACGCCCATCGAGCCGCAGAACGTCCTCTACTACAACGAGTGCGGTCTCCTCGGCAGCGACGCGATCCGGCCGTTCGACGCGCGGCGCGACGGCAGCCTCTTCGGTGAAGGCGCCGGCGCGCTCGCGCTCGAGACCGCCTCGGCCGCCGAATCGCGCGGCGCGACGGTGATCGGCGAAGTGCTCGGCGGTGGCCACGCCGCGGAAGCCGCGGGGCTGCTCGCCATTCGCGAGGACGGCGATGGTGTCGAGCGCGCGGTGCGCGCGGCACTCGCCGACGCGCGCCTCTCGGCCGACGAAGTCGGCATGATCGTCACCCACGGAAACGGCACGCGCCTTTCCGACTCGAGCGAGGCGGCTGCGCTCACGCGCGTGTTCGGCGACCGCATGCCGCCGGCGACGGCATTCAAATGGGCGTTCGGGCATCTCATCGCGGCCGCCGGGATCGTCGAGACGGTCGTCGCGCTGCAAGCGCTGCGCGCGGGCGTCGTTCCGGGGATCGCGACGCTGCAGTCGCTCGATCCGGCGTGCAGCGGCATGCGCGTGTCCGCCGAACCGCAGGCGCCGCGAAGCGACATCGCGCTGATCGTGTGCCGCGGCTTCGCCAGCACCGACACCGCGCTGCTCGTGCGCGCGCGAAAGTGAGCCCCGCGCTGGACGAGCTTGCGCCGTCGCGCTGCGGCATCGACAGCGTGGAGCTCGCCCGCATGGAGCGGCTCGTCGCCGGCGCGGATCGCGACGAGCTCCTGCGGCTCTTCTCGGCGACCGAGATCGAGGACAGCGGCGAAGGTCCCGCGCGCATCGCGCATCTCGCGGCGCGCTACGCGGCCAAGGAAGCGTGCGCCAAGCTTTTCGCCCGCGAGCTCGCGCTCGGCGCAGTGGAGCCCGGGGACTTCGCCGTCGAGCGCGACCGCTACGGCGCACCGCAGATCGTCGTCACGGCGAAGCTTGCAGCGCTGCTCGCGCGTCACCGGTTGTCCGGCATCAACGTCTCGCTCACGCACGACGGGTCGCGCGCTGCGGCGATCGCGCTCGCCGTGCCGCTCGCCACCGAAGCGCCGCTGTCCGGTCGCCTGCTGCACGCGTTGCTCCCGATCCGTCGGCGCATCGTGCACGAGAACCTGCGCCACGTGTTCGGCGAGCGTGCGCCCGCCGCGGCCATCGTGCGTCTCGCACAGGCGCATTACGCGCATCTCTGGCGCCTCGCGGTCGAGCTGGTTCGATTCCGCTTCATGAGCGCGCGCCGCAAGCGCGCGCTGGTGCGCGTGGAGAACGTCGACACGCTCGTCCAGGCCTTTCGCGCCGGGAAGGGCGTTCTCGTACTGACCGGCCATTTCGGCAACTGGGAAGTGGCAACGGTCGCGGGTATCCAGAGCTATCCCGAGGTGCGCGGTCGCTTCCACTTCGTGCGCCGGCCGATCAAGCCGCGCTGGCTCGACGCCTGGGTGACGCGCCGCTTCGATCGCGCGGGCTTCGGCGTCATCGGCAAGCGCGGCTCGCTCGACGCCATCGTCGAGCGCCTCGAAGCCGGCGACGTCGTGGTGTTTCCTTTCGATCAGTTTGCCGCGCGGCCCGACGGCATCGACGTCGAGCTCTTCGGCAGGCCCGTGGGCACGTTCCGGAGCCTCGCCATCCTCGCGCTCGCGACCGGCGCGCCGGTGATGCCGGCGGCCAGCTGGCGCGAGCCCGACGGCTCGCACGTCCTGCGCTTCGAGGCGCCGCTTCCCCCGCTCGACCATGAGGACACCAACGAGGCGATCCGCCGCAACACCCGCGCGTACAACGCCGCGCTGGAGACGCTGATCCTGCGCCACCCCGAGCAGTGGTGGTGGGTGCATCGGCGGTTCCGTCGCGCCGGGCGCGCACGACGCCGGGCCGGTGCGCAGTCCGCGTCCGGCCCGCTTTCACCGGAGGCGCAGCGCGGCGGCGGAGCGGCGGAGTTACGATAGCGGCCATGGTCGAGACCCTGCTCGCCCCGAAGTTCATCGTCCTGTACCTGTTCATCGTGTCCGCGGTGTACGTGCACTACCGCGGGCGCGTGCGCCACAGCGCGCTGCGCCAGATCACCGATCATTCGACGCTGATGGCGCCCTACAACGCGCTGATGTACCTGTTCTCCGCCGTTCCGAACAAGCCGTACGTCGACGTCGCCGAATTTCCCGAGCTCGCGCCGCTGCAGGACAACTGGAAGACGATTCGTGACGAGGCATTGTCGCTGTTCGACGAAGGGCACATCCGCGCGGCGGCGACGTACAACGACCTCGGCTTCAACTCGTTCTTCAAGACCGGCTGGAAGCGGTTCTACGTCAAGTGGTACGACGAGCCCCTGCCCTCGGCGCGCGGCCTGTGCCCGAACACCGTCGCGCTCGTGCAGTCGATCCCGACCATCAACGCCGCGATGTTCGCGTTGCTGCCTCCCGGCAGCAAGCTCGGCGCGCACCGGGATCCCTTCGCCGGCTCGCTGCGCTATCACCTCGGTCTCGTGACGCCGAACAACGACACGTGCCGCATCGTGGTCGACGGCGAGCCGTACTTCTGGCGCGACGGCGAGCCGGTGATGTTCGACGAGACGTTCATCCACACCGCCGAGAACCGCAGCGACGTCACGCGCCTCATCCTGTTCTGCGACGTCGAGCGGCCGCTGCGCTTCCGCGTGATGAAGTGGGTCAATCACCTGGTCGAGATGACGGTGATCCGCGCGAGCCAGACCGAGAACATGCCGGGCGATCACGTCGGCGTGCTGAACCACGTCTTCAACGGCGCGTATCGCGTACGCCGGATCGGCAAGTGGATCAAGAAGAAGAGCCGGTTCGCGCACTACACGCTGAAGTGGCTCCTGATCGGCGGGGTGCTGTATCTCATCTTCCGCTGATCCTCAAAAGAGCGGGCGCCCTGCGGCGCCCGCTGCCTGCCTGCGCCGATCGTGAAGGATGCGGTGCGACCTCGCGCGTTGGCCACGCGCTGACGGCACCGGCGAAGAATTTCAGCGGGCCGATCTGCGCGTGATCGTCGCGGGCGCGAACGCGGGGCGCTCGAGCGACGCCGCGCACTGACCATTCGCCGCCGACACGCGACGCGCGAAGGCGTCGGCATCGCGCGAGCGGCCCTCCTTCTGCGCGACCTCGGCGGCGCCGCACAACGCGTCGACGTCGTCCGCCGTGACCGCAAGCGCGCGGTCGAACGCCGCGCCCGCCTCGGGGAAGCGGTCGAGCGCGAGGTTCGCGTTTCCGAGCGTGCGCAGATACGCCGCGTCCGAGGGCGCGAGCGCGACGGCCTTGTTGGCGGCGTCGAGCGCTTCGGCATGCTGACGCAGGTTGCTGTAGCCGGTGCTGAGCGCATCCCACGCCGCGGCGTTGGACGGCTCCTTGCGCGTCCACTCCACCGCGTAGAGCACCAGCACGTTCCAGTTCTTGGCCTTGCGCAGCTCCGTAACCCGCGCCTCGAGGGAAGGTTCGCTCGGCTGCGCGGTGACCACGGCTGCCGGCGCGGCGGCGACACGCTTCACCGCAGGAGGCGGCGCGGAGGATGCCGCGGCCATCGCGTTGGCCGTGTCGCCATGCCGCGAGGACAGCAGCAGCCAGGTCACGAGCACGATCGCCAGCGCTGCGGCGGCGGCGCCCGCGTAGAGGAGCTTCGAGTCGATGCGCAGTCGCGCGGGTTCCGCGCGAACGGGGGCCGGCGACTCGGGCTTGGCCGCATGGACGTCGTCCGACGGCGTGACGCCGCCTGTCGCCGACCGCGCAGGCTTGTCGCGCTGCTGCTGCTCGCGGCGAGCGAGCTGGAGCGACGTCGCGCGAGCGCGCAGATAGGCCGCGATGGCGAGCGACTCGTCGCCGCCGGCCTGAGCGGTGCTGCGCGCCCACAGCGCGTCGTCCACCTGCCCTTTTTCGTACTCCTGGGCTGCCGCGGTGAGGAACTCGTCGGCGGTGGTGATGCGCAGGTCGCGGCCCGTCTTGCCCTTTTCCGCAGGCGCCGCGCCATCGGGCGCCTTGGAAACCGGGGCGGCGCCCGGGTTGTCGTCGACGAGCTGCAGGGTGAGAGGCTTACCGTCTGTCGGCTTCGGGCTCATTCGACGTACGATGCAAGCTCCATACCAATTCGCCTGGCCACGACGCGGCGTCCACCCGACCCGTCTCGCAAAATCCGTCCGGATCAACGACAACAACGTCTTGGCGCATCACGACCAGCGCCTAGGGCACGCCCGCGCGGCCCTCGGGAAACACGTCGCGCATGATGAAGTCCTCGAGGCCGGCGTTGTCCTCGGGGCGCGCGGACAGGCGCACGTTCCTGCCCTGCCGCTCGGACTGCCACACGAAGTCGCCGGTCACGTTCTGGCGAATGATCTCGATCATCTTGCGCACGACCGCGACGCGTATGTCGGGATTCGCGCCCTTGCGCACGTCGATCAGCTGCTTCGCCTTGCGACCGATGTCGCGATCCATGCCGAAGAACCAGAATTGCGCCTCGTCGTATCCCACGTGCGTGATCTGGAAGATGCCGCCGGCGCTGTTGGGATCGTGACCGAAGGTCGGCGTGCGATTGAGACCGAGGTTCTCCGCCACGATGCGGTTGAGCCGCTCCTTGTCGCTCTCGGCTGACGACGGGCTTGCGGCGCTGTCGGCCGGCGCTTCGCCGCGCGCGCGCCGGCGTGCCTCCACGTACGCGGCGAGATCCGTCTCGGCCGGCGGCGGGGCCGACTGCACCGGCGGGGCCGGCGTCGGCTCGGGTGTGGGCGGCGCCGGCTGCGGCGGTGTGGCGACCGGCGGCACGGGGGGAACCGTGATGGGCGACTCGCGCTGCTGCGCGACCATCGGCGGCGGGCTGCGCCTGGGAACGCTCGGCTGTTGTCGTGGACGCGGCGGCGCGACGCGCTGTCGCGGCTCCGCCTTCGCGATCTCCGGCGGGCTCGGCGCAGCCGCCGCGCTCTGCGGCGTCTCCTGGCTGCGCGGCGTGAGCTGAACGGCGAGGCTGCTGGACTGATCGGGATTGGTCATGTCCGGCGCCAGCAGGTGCAGGTGCGGCCATGCGAACCACATGGCGGCGACGTGCAGGAGCAGCGACAGCAGGATCGCGATCCACAGGATCGGGATCTCTACGACGTCGTGGCGCCTATCCGGGGGATCGGTCCAGTGCATTGAGCGCGCACCGCGGGCAAGCTCGGCATGCGCGTGAGGCAGGCGAACGCGCGGCGATGAGTTGGTCAGGATAGCCGCAGCGCCGTTCCATCGCTTCGCAACATGCGACAAGCGTTGACGCCGCGCCCGGGCGCGAACAAGCTTGGAAGTCCCAGTGCCTGGAGGAAGCGCCATGACATCGCCGATGCTTTCGCTGTTGCGCACGCTTGCCGCGGGCATCACCGCGTTCGCATGCACGCTCGCGAGCGCAGCGTCCGTCTGGCCCGTAGGTGCCGAGCACGGCATGGTCGTGACCGCGCACCAGCTCGCGACCCGGGTCGGCGTGGACGTGCTGAAGCGCGGCGGCAATGCGGTCGATGCGGCCGTCGCGGTCGGCTACACGCTCGCGGTCGTATATCCCGCGGCAGGCAATCTCGGAGGCGGCGGCTTCATGACCATCGAGATGGCGGACGGCCGCAAGACCTTCATCGACTTCCGCGAGAAGGCGCCGCTCGCCGCGACGGCGAACATGTACCTCGACAGCGCGGGCAACGTGATCAAGAACGCGAGCACGAAGGGGCATCTCGCGGTCGGCGTGCCGGGCAGCGTCGCGGGCATGGAATACGCGCGCGAGAAATACGGAACCCGGCCGCGCGGGGTGCTCATGGCGCCGGCCATCGCGTTTGCCGAGCGCGGCTTCGCGCTCGACGAGGGCGACATCGCGATGTTCTCCACCGCGACCGACGACTTCCGCGCGGACCCCGCCACCGCGGCGATCTTCCTCAACAAGGGCCAGCCGTACAAGACCGGCGACCGATTCGTGCAGAGGGACCTTGCGAGAACCTTGCGCCTGATCGCGCAACGCGGGCCCGATGGTTTCTACGGCGGCCGCGTGGCGGACGCCATCGCGGCATCCAGCGCCGCGGGCAACGGCATCATCACCAAGGAGGACCTCGCGCAGTATCGCGTGCGCGAGCTCGCGCCGGTCGAGTGCGACTATCGCGGCTATCACGTCGTGTCGGCGCCACCGCCTTCCTCGGGCGGCGTGGTGGTGTGCGAGATCCTGAACGTCCTCGAAGGCTATCCGCTGAAGGACCTCGGCTTCCGCTCCGCGCAGGCGGTGCACTACCAGATCGAGGCGATGCGCCATGCGTACCTCGATCGCAACACGTACCTCGGCGATCCGGACTTCGTGAAGAACCCGCTCGATCGCCTCCTCGACAAGAAGTACGCGGGCGAGATCCGCGCCGCCATCGACCCGAACAAGGCAGGCGTATCGCGCGACCTGAAGCCCGGCACGCCGCCGCACGAAGGCACCAACACGACGCACTACTCGATCGTCGACGGGCAGGGCAACGCGGTCGCGGTGACGTACACGCTGAACGACTGGTTCGGTGCGCGCGTGACGGCGGCCGGCACCGGCGTGCTGCTCAACGACGAGATGGACGACTTCACGGTGAAGGCCGGCGTGCCGAATCTCTACGGTCTCGTGCAAGGCGAGGCGAACTCGATCGCGCCGCGCAAGACGCCGCTGTCGTCGATGAGCCCGACCATCGTTTCGAAGGATGGCAAGCCGGTGCTGGTGGTCGGCACGCCCGGCGGCAGCCGCATCATCACGGTCGTCGTGCACACCATCCTCAACGTGATCGACTACGGCATGGACATCCAGGAGGCAGTCGACGCGCCGCGTTTCCACCAGCAATGGCTGCCCGAGACGACGAACGTGGAGAACTTCGGTCTGAGCCCCGACACGCGCAAGATCCTGGAAAGCATGGGGCACAAGTTCGCGGGACCGCAGCCGGGCAATCACGTCGCCGCGATTCTCGTCGGCGCGCCGTCGCTCGGCGGCCAGCCGCGCGGCAATTACAAATACTACGGGGCGAACGACCCGCGCCGCGGAACCGGCCTCGCGCTCGGCTACTAGCGCGTTCGGCGGGAGCGCATCGTGCAGCGATACACGGGCGGATGCCTGTGCGGCAACGTACGGATCGTCGCGTCGGGGGCGCCGTACCGCGTCGGCCTGTGCCATTGCCTCGACTGTCGCAAGCATCATGGCGCGCTCTTCAGCGCATCGGCGGTGTTCCCGCAGCAGGCGGTGGCGGTCCACGGGGAGACGCGCGACTACGCGGGGCGGTTCTTCTGCCCGCAATGCGGCTCCTCCGTGTTCGCGCGCACCGCCGACGAGATCGAGGTCCACCTCGGCGCGCTCGATGCGCCCGACCAGCTGATGCCCACGTACGAGGGCTGGATCGTGCGTCGCGAGTCGTGGCTGCCGCCCTTCCCGCTCGCGCGGCACTACCAGCGCGATCGCGAGGGCACGGGCCGCTTCGAGCCGTAGCGGGGGCGCGGGGGCGAGGCGGCGCGGGATAGTTGACAAAGTCAGGCATATGGTTGACATTGTCAACCATATGCCCGAGCCCGTGCCCGCCCGCGAGGCCCGCATCGCCGCGGTGCGGCGCTTCAACCGCTTCTACACGCAGCGCATCGGCGCGCTGCGCCGGCGGATGTATCACAGCCCGCTGTCGCTCACCGAAGTGCGCGTGCTCTACGAGCTCGCGCATCGCGACGCGCCCACCGCCGCCGCGCTGGCACGCGACCTCGACCTCGACACCGGCTACCTGAGCCGCATCCTGCGGGCCTTCGAGCGCGACGGCTGGATACGCCGCGCGCGCAGCGACGACGATGCGCGCGCGGCGCACGTCGCCTTGACGGCGGCAGGCCGCAAGGCGTTCGCCCCGCTCGACCGCGAGTCGCACGACCAGGTCGCGCAGATGCTCGCGCCGCTGGCCGAGCGCGATGCGGCGGCGCTCGTCGACGGCATGGCGCTCATCGAGAAGCTCCTCGCGCCGACCGCGACCGCGCTGCCCGAGGCGTTCGTCCTGAGGCCGCATCGACCTGGCGACATCGGCTGGGTCATCGAACGCCACGGCGCGCTCTACGCGCAGGAGTACGACTGGGACGGCTCGTTCGAGGCGCTGGTCGCGGAGATCGGCGCGAAGTTCCTGCGCAACCTCGACCCGAAGCGCGAGCGCTGCTGGATCGCCGAGCGCGATGGCGCGCGCGTCGGCTCGGTGTTCGTCGTCAAGCGATCGCCGCGCGTGGCGCAGCTGCGCCTGTTGCTCGTGGAGCCGGGCGCGCGCGGCCTCGGCATCGGCAAGCGGCTGGTCGACGAGTGCATCGCCTTCGCGCGCAGCGCCGGCTATCGGCGCATGATGCTGTGGACCAACGGCGGCCTCGACGCCGCGCGGGGTATCTACGAGTCGCGCGGATTCGAGCTCGTCGGCGAGGAGCGTCATCACAGCTTCGGCCACGACCTCGTGGGGCAGACATTCGAGCGCGACCTTTGAGCCCGGCGCGCTAGAATCGCGGTCCCACAGGAGGAGACCGCCATGCCGCTGTCCATGTATCAGCTGTCCGTCCCGGTGTTCGTGAAGACGCTGCGCAATCTGCGCGCCATCGTCGAGAAGGGCGCGGCCTTCGCCGCCGCGCGCAAGATCGAGGACCCCGTGCTGCTCGGCCTTCGCCTCTATCCGGACATGCAGCCGTTCTCGTTCCAGATCCAGGTCGCCACCGACATGGCGAAGGGCGGTGCGGCGCGGCTCGCGGGAGAGGAGCCGCCGAAGTACGACGACAACGAGACGACCGTCGCGCAGCTCGTCGACCGCATCGATCGCACGATCGCCTACCTGGAATCGCTCGACCGCAAGGCGTTCGACGGCGCCGAGGAGCGCTCGCTGACGCGACCCGTGCGCGGCCAGCCGCACACCTTCACGGGATTGAGCTACGTGCAGCAGGTGGTGATGCCCAACCTCTACTTCCACACGACGATGGCGTACGCGCTGCTGCGCCAGATCGGCGTGGAGGTCGGCAAGTACGACTACCTCGGCCGCATGGATTGATCGGGGCCTTCGGCGGCTCAGTGCGCGCGCTGCGAGACGATCCAGGCGAACGCGTCGCCGCGCCGCTCGAGCGGGAAGCGCTTCACCTCGAGCGGCGTCAGCAGTCGCAGCACGTCGGGCAGCGGCTCGAGCCAGGGATTGTCGGTGAGCAGCGCGATTCGGTCGACCTTGGGCAGGTTGCGCCGCACGAAGCGGATCTGCGCGGCAATCGCGTCCCAGTCATCGAACCCGGGGAAGCGGTCCAGCTCGAGCAGCAGGCCGCGCAGCCTGCCGTGATCCTCGATGTACGACTTCATCGTCAGCCACAGCGACGTGAAGTCCTGCGCCTCGAGCGGGCCGCGCGGCCGCAGCTCGACGATGCCGGTTTCCGGATTGAGATGATAAGCGAGCATGGCGTGCTGTCCCGCGCCGGAGTTCGATCGGCGGGCCGCGCCGTTGGTTCCACGGCCGCGAGGCGTTCGTGCTGAGCGCCGCGGACTGGGACGCGCTGGCGCACGCGGCGCGCGAGGCCGCCGCGCACGCGTACTGTCCCTACAGCCGGTTCGCCGTCGGTGCCGCGGTGCGATCGGCGGATGGACGTGTCTTCACGGGCTGCAACGTCGAGAATGCGTCGTTCGGACTCACGATCTGCGCCGAGCGCAACGCGATCTTCCAGGCGGTCGCGGCGGGCGCGCGCGACATCGTCGCGGTTGCGGTGTACACGCCGACGCCGCAGCCGACCACGCCGTGCGGGGCGTGCCGGCAGGTGATTGCGCAGTTCGGGGCGGCGGACGTGCGCTGCGACGCGGACGGGGGCGCCACCGCCCGCTATGCGCTCGACGAGCTGTTACCGCGACGCTTCGGCCTCGAGCCCTAGCTTCGACGGTCGCGCCATTGCGGGCGCCCCGACGCTCATCCGAGATTGGGCGCCAGGCGCCGCCGCGCATCGTCGACCGATATCCCGGCGCGGCGCGCGAAATCGTCCAGCTGATCCTGCGCAATGCGTCCGACGGCGAAATACCGGGCATCCGGATGCGCGACATAGAATCCCGCCACCGACGCGGCCGGCCACATCGCGTAGCTCTCGGTCACCGACATGCCGAGCCTGTCCGCCTGCAGCAGAGCGAACAGGGGCGCCTTCACGGCGTGATCGGGACACGCGGGATAGCCGGGCGCCGGACGGATCCCGCGATACTCCTCGCGAATCAGCGCCGCGTTGTCGAGCGTCTCGCCGGGCGCGTAGGCCCACAGCTCGCGGCGCACGAGCCGGTGCAGCCATTCAGCGAACGCTTCGGCGAGCCGGTCGCCCAGCGCCTGCACCATCAGCGCGGAGTAGTCGTCGTTCTTCCCCTTGAACTCGGCGACCTTCTGCTCCACGCCGAGCCCAGCGGTGACGGCGAACGCCCCGACGTAGTCGCCGATCGCGGATCCTTCGGGCGCGACGAAGTCCGCGAGACAATAGTTCGGCTTGCCGGGCGGCCGCTCGTTCTGCTGCCGCAGGTTCTGCCACACGAGCGCGGGCTTGGCGCGGCGCTCGTCGGTCCACAGCACGATGTCGTCGCCGCGCGCGTTAGCGGGCCACACCCCGGCGACGCCGTTCGCCGTCAGCCAGCGCCCGTCGACGATGCGCGCAAGCATCGCCTGCCCTTCCGCGTACACGGTGCGCGCGGCCTCGCCCACCACCGGGTCATCGAGGATCGCCGGGAACGGCCCTGCGAGCTCCCATGCCTGGAAGAACGGCGCCCAGTCGATGCAACGCGCGATGGCCGCGAGATCGACATTGCGGAACGGACGCGGTCCGAGGAAGGACGGTGTCGTCGGCGTGTACGCCGGCCAATCGGCGCGAAAGGCGTTCGCGCGCGCAGCCGCGAGCGGGATGAGCTTCGGGCCTGCCTTGCCCGCATGCTGCGCGCGGATCTTCTCGTAGTCCGCGGCGACCTGCTTCACGTATTCGCCGCGCTGCTCGGACAGCAGGCTGGTCGTGACGCCGACGGCGCGCGACGCGTCGGGCACGTACACCGTCGCGCCGCGCCGGTAGTGGGGCGCGATCTTCACCGCGGTGTGGACGCGCGACGTGGTCGCGCCGCCGATCAGCAACGGCAGCGTGAAACCCTCGCGCTCCATCTCGGCGGCGACGTGCGCCATCTCCTCGAGCGAGGGCGTGATCAGCCCGGACAGGCCCACCGCGTCCGCGCCGATGTCGCGCGCGGTGGCGAGGATCTTCTGCGCCGGCACCATGACGCCCAGGTCGACGACGTCGAAGTTGTTGCACTGGAGCACCACGCCCACGATGTTCTTGCCGATGTCGTGAACGTCGCCCTTCACCGTCGCCATGACGATGCGGCCCTTGCTGCGCGACTCGATGCCCGACGCGGCCTTCTCGGCCTCGATGAACGGGATGAGGTGCGCGACCGCCTGCTTCATCACGCGCGCGCTCTTCACCACCTGCGGCAGGAACATCTTGCCGGCGCCGAAGAGATCGCCGACGACGTTCATGCCGTCCATCAGCGGTCCTTCGATGACCTCGATCGGCCGACCGCCGCGCGCAGCCACTGCGAGGCGCGCCTCCTCGGTGTCGTCGACGATGAAGGTCGTGATGCCCTTGACCAGCGCGTGGGTGAGGCGCGACTCCACCGGCGCGTTGCGCCACGCGAGCTCCTCCTCGACCTTGCGTCCCTGCGACTTGTACGACTCGGCGAAGGTCACGAGGCGCTCGGTCGCGTCCGGCCGCCGGTTGAGCACGGCGTCCTCGACGCGCTCGCGCAACTCGGGATCGAGCTGGTCGTACACGCCGAGCTGGCCGGCGTTGACGATGCCCATGGTGAGGCCGGCGCGGATGGCGTGGTACAGGAAGACCGTGTGGATCGCCTCGCGTATGGGATCGTTGCCGCGGAAGCTGAACGATACGTTCGAGATGCCCCCCGACACCTTGACGTGCGGCAGGTTGTCGCGGATCCACGCGGTCGCGCGAATGAAGTCGACGGCGTAGTTGGCGTGCTCCTCGATGCCCGTCGCGATCGCGAACACGTTCGGATCGATCACGATGTCCTCGGGCGCGAAGCCGACGCGCTCGGTGAGGAGCGCAAACGCGCGCCGCGCGATCTCGATGCGGCGCTCGTACGAATCGGCCTGCCCTTTCTCGTCGAAGCACATCACCACCGCGGCCGCGCCGTAGCGCTGCACGAGCTTCGCCTGGCGCAGGAACTCGGCCTCGCCCTCCTTCATCGACAGCGAGTTGACGATCGGCCGGCCCTGCACGCAGCGCAGGCCGGCCTCGATCACGTCCCACTTCGACGAGTCGATCATCACCGGCACGCGCGCGATGTCGGGCTCGCTGGCGATCAGGTTCAGGAAGCGCACCATGGCCGCGCGCGAGTCGAGCATCGCCTCGTCCATGTTGACGTCGAGGATCTGCGCGCCGTTGCCGACCTGCTGGCGCGCGACCTCGACCGCGCCTGCGAAATCGCCGGCGAGGATCAGGCGGGCGAAGGCCTTGGAGCCGGTGACGTTGGTACGCTCGCCGACGTTGACGAACAGCGTGTCGTCGCCGATGTTGAGCGGCTCGAGACCGGCGAGGCGAAGGGGAAGGGCGGGTTTGCTGCGCGTCATGCCGCCATCGCCACGGACGCGCGCGCGTCCGCGGCAACGGGCGGTTCGACGCGGCGCGGCGGCAGGTCACGCACCGCGGCGACGATCGCGCGAATGTGCTCGGGCGTGGTGCCGCAGCAGCCGCCGACGATGTTGACGAAGCCGCTTCGCGCGAACTCGCCGAGCAGCCGCGACGTCTGCTCCGGACGCTCGTCGTAACCCGTGTCGGACATGGGGTTGGGCAGCCCGGCGTTGGGATAACAGGAAATGAACGTGCCCTGCGCGACGCGCGCGAGCTCCTCGATGTAGGGCCGCATCAGCGCCGCGCCGAGCGCGCAATTGAGGCCCACCGCGAGCGGATGCACGTGACGCACGGAGTTCCAGAACGCCTCGGGCGTCTGGCCCGACAGCGTGCGACCCGATGCGTCGGTGATCGTGCCCGACACGATGATCGGCAGCCGCGCGCCGCGATCGTCGAACGTCGACTCGATGGCGAAGAGGGCAGCCTTCGCGTTGAGCGTGTCGAACACCGTCTCGACCAGCAGGAGATCGGCGCCGCCGTCGATCAGCCCGTCGGCCGCCTCGCGATACGCGTCGACCAGTGCATCGAAGGTGATGTTGCGCGCGCCCGGATCGTTGACGTCCGGCGAGATCGACGCCGTGCGATTGGTGGGGCCGAGCGCGCCCGCGACGAAGCGAGGCCTGTCGGGCGTGAGCGCGGTGTGCGCATCCGCGCAGGCGCGCGCGATGCGCGCGGCGGCTTCGTTGATCGCGCGCGCCTCGCGCTCCATGCGGTAATCCGCCTGGGCGACACGCGTCGCGCTGAACGTGTTCGTCTCGATGATGTCGGCGCCGGCCTCGAGGTAAGCATCGTGGATCGCGCGCACGACGTCCGGCTTGGTGAGGGACAAGAGGTCGTTGTCGCCGCGAAGCTCGTGCGTGTGGCCTTCGAACGAGCCACGAAAATCGTCCTCGCTCAAGCGGCACTGCTGGATCATGGTGCCCATCGCGCCGTCGAGCACGAGGATGCGCCGGCGCAGCAGCGCGGTCAGCTCGGTAGTGCGATCGGATTGCATGGGCGGTCTTGCATTCGAAGCGTCGAGGTCCCAAATTCTAGCATCGGGGTCGATCGAGGCCCCGTACCCGCCCGTCATATCGATATGAAGCGCGTCGAGACACACGAAGCGTTCGACGGTCCAGCAACGGACGTCGGGGCGGCACTTCGTGGCTAGGAGCGGCTCATCGCCGCCGACGCTTGCGGCGCTCTTCTACGACGCCGAGCGACCGCCCGTCCGCGACGGCGAGCTCGACTGGTACGCGCAGCGATTGCCGCGCGAGCACGGCAACGTGCTCGAGCTCATGTGCGGGTCGGGGCGACTGCTCGTTCCACTCCTGCGCGCGGGCTACGCGATTCACGGGATCGACTCGTCGGCCGCGCTCATCGAAGCGTGTGGGGCGCGCGTGGCGGCGGGCGGGCTTCGCGCCACCCTCGTGCGCCAGGAGATGCATGCGCTCAACCTGCCGTTCCGGTACACCGCCGCGTTCGTCGCCGCGGGCGCCTTCCAGCGCCTGACCGACCCCGCGGAGGCGCGCAACACGCTGGCGCGCGTGCGCGCGCATCTGGTGCCGCCGGGCATTCTCCTGCTCGACCTGTTCGTGCCGCCCGCCAGCAGCCAGCGCCTCGGCGCCACGCTCGTGGAAGTGCGCACCGCGCGGTTGCCCGACGGCACGCGCATCGCGCTGCGCTCGGAGACGACGACGCATTCCGAGACGCGCATCGCGCACACGCACAATCGCTACGTGCATCGTCGCGGTGCGGCGCGACTCGCCGAGGAGAGCGAGTCGACGGCGTTCACGTGGTACGAGCCGGACGACATCGCGAGCCTCGTCGCCGACACAGGGTTCGACGACGTGAAGATCGATACCGCGCCGCGTGCGATCGACGGGGTCGACAGCTTCGCCATCGTCGCGCGCATGTAGCGCGCCGCGTCCGCGGCGCTACCAGCTCGCCGAGCTGCCGCCACCGCCCGAGCTTCCGCCGCCACCGGAAAAGCCGCCGCCGCCGCCGGACGACCAGCCGCCGCCTCCGCCGCTCGCGGTGGAGAAGGTGAACCCGCCGATGCTGGCGGTGCCTTTGCTGCGCAGGTCCGTTCCGACCTTCCGGTACCACGACTGGCGCGACACGACGATCTTGGCGATCGGAAACGCGATGACATAGGTCGCGAGCAGGATCAGTGCGCCGTGCACGCCGACGATGAAGATGGGAAACATGGCCCAGAACGGGATCAGGAACACGTAGAGGAACCACCCCATGCCCGGCGTCATCACACCGAAGAACGTGAAGATGCCGATGATGGTGAACACGAACGCGCCGAGCAGGATCCGCACGGGCCACGGCGGCAGGTCCGGATCGCTCATGAACTTGCTCGGCGCATGGCGCTCCGCCGGCGGCGACGCCCCGGCAGCCGCGGCAGCGCGGCCTTCCAGCACGTCGAGTACCGCGTCGACGCCGCCCGAAATGCCGCCGTCGTAGTCGTTGGCCTTGAACGCGGGCGTCATCACGTTGCGAATGATGCGGCTCGCCTGAACGTCGGTCAGCATGCCTTCGAGTCCATATCCGACCTCGATGCGCATCTTGTGGTCGCCCGGCACGACGACGATCAGCACGCCGTTGTCCTTGCCCTTCTGCCCGAGCTTCCACGCGTTGAACACCGCGTTCGCGTACTCCTCGACCGATTCGCCGCCCAGCGTGCGCGTCGTGAGCACGACCACCTGGTCGGTCGTGCTCTCCTCGTGCGCCTTGAGCTTGTCGGCGAGCGCGCTGCGCGTCGCGGGCTTGAGGATCTCGGCCTCGTCGACCACGCGCCCGGTGAGATACGGCACATCGGCGGCGCGCGCGCCGATCGCGCAGAGCGCCGTCACGCATGCCAGCACGACGCATCTCACGGGTTTCTCCCACAGCGGCGCTCGGCCGCCCGTTTCCGGCGGGCGAGCGGCTTGTCGCGGCCGGTCGGCTGTCATGCGCGCGCCGCCTCGAGCGGCTCGTCCGGAAGCTCGTCGATTGGTCCATGCGGCCGCAGGCCGCGCTCGGTCAGCACCTTCTCGAGGCGGTCGAG